>Ga0194060_10000140_pt1 | contig 51344 bp, 47 predicted proteins | sample SepL225m_MetaG_FD_163427 | JGI IMG/M metagenome (GOLD analysis project Ga0194060, IMG submission 163427) | Anoxic zone freshwater microbial communities from boreal shield lake in IISD Experimental Lakes Area, Ontario, Canada - Sep2016-L222-5m | ecosystem: Environmental > Aquatic > Freshwater >... | reverse complement strand
CCACCACCACCACCAATACCGCCGCCACCAAAACCTCCAGCGGCTCCGGCTCCTATGACGATTAGTACGATGCCACCTGTGGCAAAGTCATCTGAGCCAGAAGATATTTTTTCAAATCTTGAGCGTACGCAAAAAGGGAATTCCGCTCGTCCTGGCACAGGCCCGATGATGCAGGTCCCACGCAGCAGCGGGGGAATGGGAAAGAAAATTTTAACGGTTCTGATAGTAGTATTGTTCGTGGTCGCGATTGGTGGTGGCGCATTCTGGTATTTCTTGATCCGTCCTCAGTCAGTTGCTGTTGATCAAGCACCGCTTCCAACGCCTCCCGTTACAGATACAGAGCCTCCGATTCCATCTGGAGCAGCTCCGAGTACGCAAGCTCCGATATTGGATAATACAGAAGTGTTGCCTCCAACGACCGTGCCAGAGCCGGAAGTTGCAAGCTCCTCAACGTTGCCGACGCCTGTTACTCAGCCTCCGATCGACGCGAATGTTCCGCCACCAACTCCGGTCACTGGTCTTCCTCCAACGAGCACGGCCACCACAACAGCGCCTGTAGCAGAAGTTGATACAGATGGAGACGGTCTCAATGATCGTCGTGAAACCGAGCTTGGCACAGATCCCGCAAAAGCTGATACGGACGGCGACGGACTCAGTGATGGCGATGAGACTCTCAAATACAGGACGAATCCAGTCGCGAAAGACACGGACGGCGATACATACGAAGACGGTCAAGAAATTAAAGGCGGTTATAACCCACTGGGTGCCGGTAAGTGTGTGAACGCAGAGTGTATTCCATAAACATGCCCCTTCCTCCTCCTCCGTCCTCTCGGACGAATCTCACACCGCCCCCTCCAATGGGCGGTGCGGGTGTATCGAATTCTCAACGGGGGACGGAGATTGTGGTGATGCCTGATAAATATTTTGGTCAGGCTTTGAAGATGGACGGAAAAACGCAGGAAGAGATGAGCCGCCCAGCGCCCGTCGCGCCGAAGACGGTGGTTCCTGCGGGTCCATTGCCGAAGCGAACCGTGTGGCCCTATATTCTCATAATAATTTTGTGTTTGTTTATTATTAGTGGGGCGTTCATTTGGTTTAATTATGATGCGCTGTTCCCAAAGCCAGCGCCGGTTCCATCTGCGCCTGTTCCGGTGGTTGTGAAGCCCGCACCGAATGCGCCAAGCTCATTGAACGCAACCGCCACCACGGGAACATCTCCAGCCATTCATCTTTCTTGGATTGATGGGGGAGGCGAAAAAACAGGTTTCCGTATTGAGCGTCGTGAGGGCACGGGCACTTTCTTGCCTCTCACACCACTTTCACCAAGTTCCTTGTCGTTTCTTGATGTGACGGTTGATAGTGGTCGTCGGTATGAATATCGTGTTATTGCGATTGGCCCTGGTGGGGAGTCGGCACCTTCGAATGTGGCGTTTTCTCAGCCTGAATCAATTGCTGTAGTCCCTGCAGCACCGAGCCTGCCACCGGGCGGTCTTGATTCTGACTCGGATGGTCTATCGGATATTGAAGAGGCGGCTCTTGGTACGGATGCACATGCTCCTGATACAGATCGTGATGGGTTCTTGGATGGAAACGAAGTCTTTCATCTCTATAATCCAATGGCAAAAGCGCCAGTGCGATTGTTGGATTCTGGTATCGTGACTTCATTGAGCGCGACAGCTGGGTGGTCTCTCTATGTACCAAAAGGATGGACGACGAGTATGGAAGTCGCAGATGGATCAAAGGCGACCTTGCGCACCGGTCAGGGAGAAGCGTTCCGCATCTCGATTGAAGATAACCCACAACATTTAGATATTACGGCTTGGTATCTTGCGCAGCATCCGGGTGTGAAAGCAGATCAATTGCGCACACTTGAGACAAAGGGAGGTCTCACGGGCGTACTTGGGCCAGATCGCATGGACGCGAACATTGCGTGGGATGGAAAAGTGTTTGTATTGAAATATGATAATGGAGAAAAACCATTTATTAATTTCCGTACTACCTACGAAATGATTTTGAATTCGCTCACGCTTTCTGGCGCTCCGGTCCTTGCGCCTGTTTCTGATCAGGTGCTCGGTGGCCCTGGCGAATTTTTACAGACAACGAGCACCGCGCTCTCGGCGAGCTCAACCACTTCTACCCCATGATTCAATTCGAACTGCTTACTCGGCGGCCCTTGGCTTTGCCGGAGCGTGATCTTGAAAAGATCGCGGTGGCTCTTTCGAAAAAACTTGGGTTAAAAGGAGTGTTGTCCGTTTCAGTATCATTTGTTTCAGAGACGGCTATGAAGCGATTGAATCGAGATCACATGGGAAAAAATCGTCCGACAGATGTACTCGCATTTCCCATGGAGCATTTATTCGTTCCTCCGAAGGAAGCTCGTCCGCTTGGGGATATCGTCGTGTGTGCCAAGTATGCAGAACGTGAAGCGAAGCGTCGTCTCATTTCTACACATGAAGAACTGGTGAGACTCCTTATACACGGCACCCTTCATCTGCTTGGATACGATCACGATACGGATTTTAAGGAGACGCGTATGTTCGGTCTTCAGGAGCAGGTGCTTGGGTTGGTGTACAACGTATGAAATCCTCTTCTCTTTTCCGCAGTTTTGGCCACGCATTTCGTGGCATTGGCACGGCCTATCGGACCGAGCGCAGTTTTCGATATCAAATTGGAGCGGCTGTGGTGCTTTTTGCGTCGTTAACAGTGATTCCATTGGAGAATTGGGAGCGGGCAATTCTCGTGCTTGTGGCAGCTCTTGTCCTAGTGCTAGAATTGCTTAACAGTAGTTTGGAGCGCCTTACAGATCTCGCAAAACCTCGTCTGCATGCGTATGCCGGGGAGATTAAGGATCTGATGGCGGGAAGTGTACTCGTAGCATCTATTGCGGCCGTTGCACTCGGTTTAATGATCGTTGGTCCTCATCTCTTTACTTACTTTTCTCGCGTATGAGAGAGCGCATTGTTGCCGGAATAGACCTGGGAAGCCACACCATTCGCTTGGTTGTTGGCCAGGTATCTTCAGGTACCGATAAGCGCGAAATTTTGCAGCTCATCGGCGCGTATGAAGTTCCCTCACGTGGGATATCAAAAGGATCGATTCGATCGATTGATGATGCGGTCGGTGCGATTTCTGCGTGTTTAGATGGAGCCGAGCGTCAGATCGGTGTCCCTGTTTCAGAAACGCATGTCGGGATTGGTGGAACGCCAATTCAAGTTTTGTATGCAAAGGGCGTTGTCGGTGTTTCACGTCCTGATAATGAAATTCGTGAAGAAGATTATTTCCGTGTGATTGATGCAGCAACGGGTGGGCAGCCGGCAAATTTTGATGTTCTTCATCGATTGCCGCAGCGCTTTACGGTTGATAACCAGGCGGGCATCAAAGATCCTGTCGGGATGGAAGGGAAGCGTCTTGAAGCTGATGTGTGTGTAATTCAGGGACTCGCGAGCCATGTACGCAGCCTCACAAAGGCTGTTGGCAGTGCGAATGTAGATGTGAGCGGTATTGTGTTTACGCCACTTGCGGCTGCTGAATCGGCGCTCTCAGATCGACAGCGTGATTTGGGAGTTGCATTAGTGAATATCGGTTCAACCACTACGTCGGTAGCTGTATTTGAAGAAGGTGATCTCTTGCATGCGGCCGTTATTCCAATGGGCGCTGACCATATTTCACGCGATATCGCGATTGTATTGCGTACGTCTCTTGAAGTCGCTGACAAGTGCAAACAGTTATTTGTCTCTGCCATGCCAGAACAGGCGAGTGAGAGCGAGCTGGTGGATTTGCGCGATCTAGGAGCCGACGAGGAAGAGTTGGTTTCGCCTCGGTTTATGTCTGATGTTGCGGCCGCCCGCTTGGAGGATTTGTTCGGGGCTGTGGATAAAGAATTGCGCGCCGCAGATCGGAGCGGGAATTTGCCGGCTGGAGTCGTACTAACCGGTGGAGGAGCAAAGCTACGCGGGATGGTGGAGGCGGCAAAAAAGCACCTTCGGTTGCCAGCGGGACTCTCTGGTATTGCCCCAATTCCGACGCCGCTCACAGAAGTTGCTCGTGACCCTGCCTATGCGTCGGCGATAGGTATCATGATTTATGGCTTTGGTCAGGAGAAGGTCTCCACGCCAAGCTCAGGATCATGGTCTTCAAAGGGCTCGGCGGTGAGTGGAAAGATCGGGTCTTCATTCAAGCGAATTTTCAAGTCGTTCATCCCTTAGACCCTTCTCTTGACAGTTGGTGTTTGACCCCGCCATGATCGGAGGTTATTGTCGAAAGGATACGTGAACACAATTGTTGTCATTAAAGCCAAGAAATGAACCTCTGACGTACTCAAATATATGGCCGAAGTCAAACCAGAAATAGAGACATTCGCAAAGATCAAAGTCGTCGGAGTCGGCGGCTCTGGTGGTGCGTCTGCAAATCGTATGATCGCGTCCAAGATTCGTGGCGTTGAATTTATCGCTATGAATACGGACGTGCAGTCTTTGCATTTGTCTTTAGCGACTACCAAACTTCACATTGGAAAGACGGTTACGCGTGGATTGGGTGCCGGTATGGATCCAGAGGTGGGCGCGCGCGCCGCAGAAGAGAGCGCCGCAGAAATCCGCGAAGCGTTGAAAGGCGCAGACATGGTATTTATTTCTTGTGGTCTTGGTGGGGGAACGGGATCTGGGGCGAGCCCAGTGGTTGCTGCTATCGCAAAAGAGCTTGGTGCATTGACCGTAGCCGTTGTTACGCGCCCTTTTGCATTTGAAGGAACGCAGCGCAAGGCGATTGCCGAAGCAGCACTCGAGAGACTTGCCGCACAGGTAGATACTATTATTACGATTCCAAACGATCGTATCTTGCAGCTTATTGATCGCAAGACGACCATGATGGAGGCATTTGAAACAATTGACGATGTATTGCGTCAGGCTGTTCAGGGTATTTCGGAATTAATTACAAGCCCGGGTCAGATCAATACAGACTTTGCTGACGTGCGTAAAATCATGTCCAACAAAGGACCAGCGCTTATGGGTATTGGTCGTGGGCATGGAGAGAATCGTGCAACCGATGCTGCGAAGGCTGCCATCGCATCGCCATTGTTGGAAGTCTCGATGGATGGAGCGAAGAGTGTGCTCATCTCCATTACGGGTGGATCGAACCTCACATTGCAAGAAGTGCATGAAGCAGCGTCACTTGTTACAAAAAATGCAGACCAAGACGCGACTGTCATTTGGGGAACGGCTATCGATGAGGGCATGAAGGATGATATTAAAATCACGGTTGTTGCCACGGGATTTGAACGACATCCGATCGGGACGCTTGCAGGAGCGCAAGTCCGTCGCACAGCTCCAGCGTCATCACCTCTTGCGCAGCCAGCTCCTGTTTCCACGCCATCTTCACGTCCTTCGTACGAGGAGCCATTGCCACGCATGAATTTGCAGACGCCTCGTGTGGCCAACAATCCGATCCCATCTGGATTCGGAGCTCCTATCCAAGCGCCAGCCCCTAAAGTCGTACCATCTGAACCAGAGCCAGAGGAGTCAGAGGAGGAAGAGGAATCCGCTCCAGAGCCAGCTCCTACTCCAGCTCCAGCACCTGAGCCAGTAAGAATGCCAAATATCATTTCTCGTGCCCTTGGAAGAACGCAAACCGCTCCTGCAGCGCATCCTCCCGTACAAGCGCCAGCTCCTTCACCAATGACAAGAGTTCCAGCATCAGAAGATGATGATCTTGATGCAATCCCTTCCTTCATTCGTAAGAAGATGATGTAGGGTAGGTGTCAGTGATCAGTGATCAGGGTGGGGAGAATATAAAAAAATGACGTGATAATACAAAAATAATAAAAAAAATTAGCATGATTCGTGATTTTAAAGACTTACTTGTTTGGCAAAAGAGTATGTCTTTAGTGAAGAAAATCTATGTTCTTTTGGACGCTTTACCTTCGAAGGAAGAGTTTGGTTTAAAGGCTCAATTAAGAAGGTCTTCCGTATCTATTCCTTCAAATATTGCAGAGGGTTCGAAGCGCGGGACGAGAAAGGATTACTTACATTTTGTGAGAACGGCGAATGGTTCGCTTGCTGAAGTTGAGACACAGCTATTAATTGCGAAGGATCTGTATCAGATCGAGACGCAAGAGATATTGACGGATTTGAATGAAGTTTCCAAAATGATGAATGGGCTTATCTCAAGTCTCGCATCGTCTAACTTAGAATAGTTTTCATTTGTTGCACCGTACAGATCTCTTTCCCGTTATTCTTCACCCACTGATCACCGAAACCTGATCACTGAAACCTGCCTCATGCATTGCCCGATCTGCGCACATCCAGAATCAAGCGTAATTGATACGCGAGTTTCGCCAGACGGGACGTCAATTCGTCGTCGTCGTGAGTGTGATAAATGCGAATTTCGATTCTCAACGAATGAAACCGTTGAGCTTTTGAATATCGTAGTGATTAAGCGTGATGGTTCACATGAATTGTACGCGCGAGAGAATATTGAAAGAGGCTTGCGTCGTGCGGTGGAAAAACGTCCGCATACGGAGGCGGAGTTTCGTGGACTGGTGAATGGAATAGAAAGAGATATTCAGCGTTTAAATACAAACGAAGTACGAAGTTCGGATATTGGAGAAATTGTAATGGACCGTTTACGTGTATTCGATAAGATCGCGTATATTCGATTTGCTTCGGTCTATCGAAGTTTTGAGGATGTAAAAAACTTTCAACAAGAGCTCACGCGTCTTACGACAAAACCAAAGAAAAAAACACGCCGTTCATGATATACTCGCTCCATGCGGGCATCTACAAGACGGACTATTGAGGTGTGGTTGGGAGCCTCTGCGATTGGCGCTCTTTCAGGTACGATTGCGGGGGCGCTTATGGTATCGAATATTCATATTCCAGAACCGGTGACCGTGCCTGCCGTCGCGACTGCGCCAGAGAGTGATGCATCTATTTCAAGATTGGTAGATCGTGTTTTACCTTCGGTGGTTTCGATTGATATTACACAAAGACGAAGCACGACCACGCGACCACTCGCGTTTTCAAGCTTGATGCATTTGGGTGGCGGCTCGGGATTTTTTATATCCACGGATGGATTAGTTGTAACAAACAAACACGTCATTTCTGATAAAGATGTTGATTACACAGTGATCACGCAAGACGGTCGTGAATTATCCGCAAAAGTCATTGCACTTGATCCGTCTTTTGATCTTGGTGTTTTGAAAATTGATAGTACGAGCAGTTCTTTTCCTGCGCTTGAACTTGGTGACAGTGATTCGCTCCGCACGGGGCAAACCGTGATTGCGATCGGGAATGCGCTCGCAGAGTTTCAGAACAGCGTCACGAAAGGAATTATTTCAGGATTGAATCGCAGCTTGTATGCCGCCGATGAAGGGGATGGGGAATTGATTGAAGAAGCGATTCAAACGGATGCGGCCATCAATCCAGGAAATTCTGGTGGCCCACTTATCAATCTCGATGGAAAGGTGATTGGGATGAATACCGCCGTTTCTGATGGAGCGCAGTCGCTTGGATTTGCGATGCCATCGAGTATTTTGGCGCATGCCGTCGAAAGTGTTCGCGTCTATGGTCGTATTGTGCGCCCGTGGATCGGCGTAAGGTATATTCCGGTAGACGAGGAGGTAGCGAGCCGTGAGAAGCTTTTAAAGCCGTATGGGGCCCTGATACGAGGTGGAATAGGCGAAATGCACGCGATCGAGCCTAATTCACCTGCAGAAAAGGCCGGGTTGATGGCGGAAGATGTCATTTTGGAGCTTGATGGCGAAGAAGTGGGTGGTGCACGTTCGCTCTCTTCGATTATCGCACGTCATATTCCTGGAGATGTTGTTACGCTTAAAGTCCTTCGCAAGGGAGGGGAGATTCAAATTCCTCTCACGCTCGAAGAACGTCCTGCAGAAAAAAAATAAATCCTATGAACAAACGCACAAAAATAGTTTGCACCATCGGGCCTGCTTCGCATGAGATAGAGCAGCTTGTTGCCCTTACCGAGTCAGGCATGAACGTATGCCGTCTCAATTTTTCGCATGGGACACACGATGATCACGCGGAGTTGATTAAACGCATTCGTCACACACGTGAACTCACTGGAGAGCCGCTTACACTTTTGCAGGATTTGCAGGGGCCTAAGATTCGCGTAGGGATCCTTCCGGATGAAGGCGTAAAACTGGAAGCAGGGAAAAATATTGTATTTACATCTGGTCCTGGAGATGTCCCAAACACCATCCCTGTTACGTATCCAAATCTGCATGAAGACGTGAAGCCAGGTCAGCATCTTCTTTTGGATGATGGATTGCTTGAAGTGGTAGTGAAATCTGTAAAAGAGAAAGATGTAACATGTAAAATTGTCACAGGAGGGATCCTTAAATCGCACAAGGGATTGAATTTGCCAGAAACTCAGACAAAAATCTCGGCGATCACCGAAAAAGACAAAGATGATTTGATTTTTGGGATTCAACAAAAAGTGGATTGGGTAGCTTTGTCGTTTGTACGATCAGCTGCAGATATTAAGCAGTTACGTGAGTTGATCGGTGAGGCCCCTATTAAGATTATTGCCAAGATTGAAAAGCCGGAGGCTGTTACGAACATGGATGAGATTATTGATGCTGTGGACGCGATCATGGTGGCACGTGGAGATCTTGGAATTGAGTTGCCCGCAGAAAAGGTTCCAGTGATTCAAAAAGATCTGATTCGGAAATGTCGCCTTGCGAGAAAGCCGGTGATAGTCGCGACACAGATGTTAGACTCCATGATTCACAATCCGCGCGCGACTCGTGCAGAAGTATCGGATATTGCGAATGCAGTGATCGATCACACGGACGCGACCATGTTGTCAGGCGAAACGGCGAGCGGAGAGCATCCGATTGAGGCGGTGAAGACGATGGCAGCGACCATCGAAGAAACAGAAAAGAGCTCGTATGATGATGTAAACCTCGACCCAGAAGAAAATAATCTCACATGTATTCTTTCGCGCTCATCAGAAGCAAAGGCGATATTGGTTGCATCACATTCTGGTGCGGCTGCTCAAATGGTCAGCCATTATCGTCGGGAGCTGCCAATTTTTGCTGTTGTTCCATCTGAAGTCTTGGCGCCACAATTGAATGTAATTTGGGGTGTACACCCATTCGCCGTTGAGGCGGATACGATTCCAAAACTTATCGAGCAGGGAATAGCCGAGCTGTTGCGTCGCAAGGTGATTTCAAAAGGCGACAATGTGATTATTGTCGCCGGTGAACCCGTTGGAAGCACGGGGCATGTGGATCTTGTGGAGATGAGAACGGTGTCATAGAGTTTGGCTATGAAAATTGATTTTCTTGCCGAACTCGTATGTCCAAAATGCCGTGAGGCATTTGAATTAACGGATACAATAGAAGACCAGGGTGAAATCCGCAGCGCTCAATTGACATGTATGAATGGGCATTGTTTCCCTGTACGAGAATATGTTCCACGGTTTGTGCTGGCCGATGCATACGTTTCTAGTTTTTCATTTGAATGGAACGAGCATCAGACGACCCAGCTTGATAGCGTCACAAAGCGTTCTACTGAAGACCCTGAGTCTTCTAGTGCAATTTTTCATAATAAAACGGGCTTTTCAGCCCATGCGCTTGTAGGTAAGCGCGTGCTTGATGTGGGTTGCGGCGTTGGTCGTTTTTCTGAAATTACTTTAAATGATGGCGCCCAATTGGTGGGTGTTGATTTATCTTTTGCTGTTGATGCAGCTATGAAGAACGTGGGTCATCGACCGCATGTAAATATTGTGCAGGCTGATCTGTTTCACTTACCTTTTCGTGATGCCTCATTTGATGCGGTATACAGCATTGGCGTACTGCACCATACACCAAGTACAAAGGACGCATTTTTTTCGATTACGCGATTTTTGGCTTCAGGCGGCAGGATGGCAATTTACGTATACCCAAAGATTGCATTTTTAAGTTCAGTGAGCGATGCATATCGTAAAATAACAACAAAAATTCCAAGTGGGCTTTTGCACGCATTGTGTTATCTATCGATCCCATATTATTATCTTACGCGTTTACCAGTTGTAGGGATGTTTTTCCATTTACTTTGGCCGATTTCCCATCGACGTGATTGGCGTTGGCGCGTTTTAGATACATTTGATTGGTATTCGCCAATGTATCAGTGGAAGCATTCTTGGCCTGAGGTATATGCTTGGTTTGTTGAAGCCGGATACCAAGATATGGCGTGTCATCCATATTCGGTTTGTATGAGCGGTACAAAAAAGTAACGTATAGTATTGTAAGCCTTAAAACCACCAACTTAAGGTTTGATATCTTCGCTTTCAAGCATCGCTTTCACTGCCGAGCTCAACTCTTCAGCTTTAAGTTTGTCTGACGGTGTGCGGATTGTTTTGACGAATGGTTCGAGAGCACCAGTCCACGTGCTTCCATTCATGTTCACGACGATAAAACGCTTGTGGGTGAGTGGAACGATTGCTGTTTCTTGTTTCCCATGAACTTTAAAGACGGGGAGCCCTGAAAGTGTCGTGTAATTTGGTTTGGCGTTCGTGCTTTCAAATTCTCCTTTCGCGTTATTTTGAGCGATCATCCACTCCTTTGTAATTTCATTGAAAAAGACTCTTGAGATTCCTGCGGCGGCGTCATCTACGGTCGCTGACGTTCCTTCGATTCTTCCAACGGTGAGCGTATCGCCTGCGCCGTTCGTGGATCGGTTTGGTCCAAGGTTGTGAAATACGAGATCGTTCGTGCCTTCAAGTTTCCAGTCAGCTGGATAGGTGAACGAAAATCCGAACGTATCGTCGGTAAACTTTTGCATCGCCAAAACAGTAGAGGCTTCGCCTGGATTGGTGCTTGTAGCTTGCTGATCTTGTCCCGGTGTCGCTACGGGTGTAGTCGTAGCGCCACAACCTGCGCCAAACAGCGCAAGCGCAAGTGGGAGGATGATGAGGGATCGTTTCATAGGGGGTACAGGTGCGATTAGATGCGCAAGTTTGAGATGACGGCTTTTTCCGTTTCAAACTTTTCTTTCATGATGTTGGTCATCATACCATTTAATTTCTGAAGTTCATCCATCTTTCGCTGAATCTCTGCTATATCAGCCTGTGTCTTCTTTGGTTTTTTTGAGAATTCATCGATGTCATCGTAGGTGTTTTGTGTGGCGCTTTGCACGCATGCGGCCATATTCGCATCACCAAGTTTCGAACAGACGGATGGATCTCTGGCTGAATCAGCGATTCCCTTTAAGCAATCAGCTTCGTTGTATGAATACATTCCGCCCTGCGTTTTTTTACAAGTTGAAGGGTCCTCGTTGTTTGCGGCAACCATGACCACGCATTTGTCTCGTGGGGGATTGGAACCGACCTGTTTAAATTCTTGTTTTTGCGCGACCGTGTCGCAATTATCAGCATCATCGCTTTGCACAGCGGCTTCTTGAAAGCAATGCGGATCGCCGTTTACGTTGCAGGCAGCGAACTGCAAACTCTCAAGCCCACACCCTTGAAGAAAGAATGCGCCAGCTCCAAGAGCTGCAATCGAGAGCAGGTTATTTCGTTTCCGAAACGATGGCAGGAGCTGCATATCGAAAAGAGAGAAGGGAGAGAATAAAGATAAGGGCGATCGTACCTAATCCGCTATACAAAAGTGGAATCCCGAAAAAATATACGAGTGCTGACGAAAAAGAGGTGTGTGGAATGGTAATGTCGAGCATGTATCCGAGTCCTGCGAGCGTTCCTGCGGCGAGTGCAGAAATACCCGTGGCGACCCATGGGTTTTTTGTCAGCCTCATGATGGCGAGAATTCCGTAGAGGATATAGCCGGTAAGTGTTGCCGCAAAACCCAGTACCGCACCGACAGCAACGCCCCATGTACGTGCGAGTTCACGGAATTGTGCGGCGGTTTCCATTCCGTAGAGTCTAATGCTAGGGATCCGTTTAATAACGTAGTCAAAAGAATCCGCGCCTTTCTGTTTGAGAAGCGTGAACGTGATGGCAAAGACAATCGCAAAAAGAATTCCCGTGATCAGCGGCATGAGCGCTGGGGGAAAGAGTGACTTTCGTTCATTCATACGGGAGATAGTGTAGCGGAAAAGCGGGGGAATGGCACGATTCTGTATCTACTTTTTGATACGTTTTGGCTTCGGCGCGGGTAGAGAATCGGCCGTGAGTCGAATGAGATGAGAGAGCCATTCATGGTCCTCTAATTGGTCATTTGATATTTTCATCGACGGCTTGGCGCCTTTGTAGGCTTCACCTTCCTCATAAAGACTGCCCACAAACGCTTTTCCAGAATCTGTAATTTTTACAAATAGAGTATTATCACAAATCAGTCCGACAACTTTACCGTCACAATAGAGGGCGTATTCTCCAAACATCTTGCGTGTAGCGACATGCTCAAGTTCAGAAAGTTGATCTTGGATATAGTTGGCGGTTGATTGTTTGGTGGCCATATACAGAATTGCGTGGCTCTCGTTATTTCGAAAGCTTGGCAGAGGCGAGTATTCGCTCAAATGTATTCAGTAATTCTTTTGAATAATCAGGATTTTCCATGGTGAAATGATAGATAAAATTCGTTCCTTCGAAATATGCCTCAACGAGATAGTGGTTATCTGGCAAGCGTCCATCCACTAAGGTAAATTTTCCGTTTTGAAAAGCGACCTCATCTGGAGCGAATGCATTTTTTGTATATCGTTTTCGCTCTATTAAGCCATTTAGCTGATTAATAATTTCAGCGGTTTTATCAATTTTACTGGAAGCACTCATCTCAAAATTATCATTTGTATCAATGAGATGTCCGCCGACGCTATATCGACCAGTTGATTCGGTTGAGGCGAAGGTGCTTCCTGGATGGAGAAATTCAATTCCATATGCTGGGTTTTGTTGTATAAGCCATGGCTGTATTTCGGAATCCGCCACCAAGCCCCCGGCTCGTTTATCGAAATAAAAAGTAGTATCGCCAACAGCAATCCAGGTTTGGTTTGGATGATTCAATGTTTCTTCACCAAGAAGCTGAATGATTTGGTCGGTAGATTCATTTAGACTTTGCACTTGATACTGTCCGAGCGATCGGTTTCCGTTTTGGGAGGATGCGTAGAATTCAATTTCGTATAGGTATGTTCCTGGATGCGCGCTATCTGTTTTTGCATTGCTAAGTGAAACGCTAAATTGCTCACCAACAGATTTTGGTGTGTCTCGGTCTGAAAGGCGGGGATTCATGACCGTGAATAGATCTGGGCCGTGATTCATTCCATTGAAATGGTATAGCACTCCGGCGACAATCTCACTTTTTTTACCCTTGCTGTCGATGGTATACACGGATTGTGTTGGGTTCTTGTCTGTATCTTGTCCTCGCTCGAAAACGACATTTAATTTAGTCTTTGAGTTTATGGTAATAGACGTTGTTTGTGTGTTGCAGCCAGCTCCAAACAGAACCGGTAACATCAGAAAAGAGAGGCAGATAGCTTTATTCATATTGGTTATAGATTACCATCACGAAAACGCCCCTGGAAGGCGTTTTCGGAATTTACTTTATTGGTTTTTCGCTATCTAGCATGGCTTGTATTGCTTGGCTCGCATCTTCTGCTTTGAGGGTGTCTGTTGATGCGCGGATCGTTTTCACGAATGGGTCGAGCCCGTCCGTCCAACCTGAGCCAGTCATGTTCACAACGAGGAAACGCTTGTGCGACAGGGGGATGATCACCGTCTTCCATCGGCCGGTGGAACTAAAGACGGGTAAGCCAGAAAGAGTCTTGTATGCTGGAACCGCTTCCACGGTTGTATAATCACTTTGACTTTTTTGATCCGGCTGTCGAATCATCCAGCGCTTTTTGTTTTCATCAAAATACATCATCGTATCACCGAATTTCGCATCTTGAACTGTGACGGATGAACCCTCCATTCGACGTACGGTGAGAGCGTCTCCTTGGCCATCAGCTTTGTATGGTCCGAGATTTTGAAACACGATGCCATCGCTATCGGCGAGTTTCCATTCAGATGGGAAGTTGAATGAAAATCCGAATGAATCATCTGTAAATTTTTGTATTTTTGCTGCGTTATCCGCTTGAGCATTCGTCAACGCTTGCGATGGAAATCGAATTGGAATTTCAAATGCATCAGCCTCCTCCTCGAGTCCTGAAGGGTTGTCGTTCCGTAGTACGATTTTTCCTGTGTGTTTATTGGTGGGTTGAGCTGAGAAAGAGATGGATGCTTCAAATGGTACCCAATCCTCGGTCATCCAATCGTCCTTGGCTCGCGCTTGATCATATTCGATACGTTGTCCGTCCGTATTGAAGAGATCAATCGGAAAAACGGCTTCAAAATACCAGAGTCTTGCTTCGCCGGTTATCACGACTGGATTCGATATGGTCCCATCTGCAGAATGGGAGACACGCACATTTCGCAATCGATCCGTGTGGCCTTTTTGCGTGGTTATGCTCGTAAATTCGAGAGTCGATACAATTGGGCTTGGTGTAATGGGACGTGTGACAGATGCTGGACTAGCGCATCCAGCGCCAACTAGTGCAAGTGCGAGTGGAATAACGAGAAAATATGTTTTCATAGGGTTACTATTGCACTGAACGTTTTACATGGGAACGGGTTACACGAGATTCGAAAAACCTCCCGATTGGGAGGTTTTTCATGGCGGACGCGAAGGGATTTGAACCCTCGGTCTTCTCCGTGACAGGGAGACGTGTTAACCGGGCTACACCACGCGTCCAAGCGTGTTGACGACTGCCGTATACATCGGCGCGCCCTAATGTAACAGGGCTTTGCGGCTCTGGCAAGCGCTCTAGCTGGCTTATTCGGCGCGCTGCTCGAAAGAGCCCACAGAGCAGTGGATGTGGATAACTTTTAGAGGGAGATAGGGGACAACATGATATTCTGTTTTTATGTCGAAGATACACGAGGGTGATGCGTTCGACCGATCCAAATCAATAAATATACAGGAAAACAAGATAAGTAAACGCTGGTATCAACATGACCTTGCGCGTTTGTTCCATGCGGCTGTTCTGCTTGTGGCTACAGAAACTGGCTGCGCCGGAAGTCTTCGGTTTGAGCATCGAGGATTCCCTCGGCAGGCGGGCGTTATTGAGTTGAGTTCAGACGAAGAACAGCGGCTCATCCCAAATGAAATAGGCCCAGAACGCATGGCTGAAGAGCGCGCCAGGGTCATCTCAAAGTTACAAGAAATGGGTGTGGATGGTTTGGATCGCATTCAGGATAGACCGATAAATTATAGTGCGATAAGCGGTGATCTTAACATGTCTGGCGGAGAGCTTTCTTTTGAAAGAGAGGAAATGGATATCCTTGTTCCTGTTTCATATCTCACGCGTCCGGCGGGCCCCGGTCATGAGCGTGTTGCTGCAGATGTCCGTGCGACGGTTAGGCATGAATTCCTGCACGGGGTTGCGCTTGATTTAAGGAATACGCAGGAAGAACGTGATTCGTATAAACGTGGTGTAGTTGAGACGACGGATCCGCTTGCTGTTGGGACAGATTTGCATGAAGCAATGACCGTGTTCCTTGCGAACGCGCTTTCTCAAGAAAGTGATCCTCTGGATGGGACCTACTTTTATGGACAGGAGTTGGTTTTGTTGTGTGCGGAGGGTTTGCGTCGTGATGGGGTGAGTGACCCAGTTGCATTTATCGCGAAAACGTATTTCAACGGTGGGAAAGACGGTTGGACGTCGCTCGTGGAACGCTCTGGCCGTTCACTTGTGCAGGCGGGTTTAATTCGTGATGCACATGATTTGCAAGTCGCTATTAATCGTCTGCCAGACGCTGATACTCTAGCGAGAGGATCGGAATCGGCTTTGCGGTCTCGCGTAGAGACATTCGAAAGCCAGACGGGTTATGATTTGGAGCGCTTGCCAAGGGATGCTCGTGAACTGGGTGATCAGATTAAGCTTTTCGCTTCATTCCCTTCTTCACAGCGTTAACGATGTCCAGACTCGTCATTCCGTACTTTGTGAGCAATTCTTTCGTATTTCCGCTTTCACCAAAATGATTTGGCATCCCAATGCGTTCGATTGGTGCTGGATAGAGTTTTCCGAGTGTTTCAGAAACAGCGCCTGCTAATCCCCCTGCGATTTGATGTTCTTCAACCGTGACACAGCATCCTGTTTTTTTGACGCTTTTCACGAGCGTCTCTTCATCAAAAGGCTTGATGGTGTGGCAGTTGATAACCTCGCACGAGATATGTTCCGCCTCTAATAAACGAGCAGCGACCAGAGCTTCGTACAAAAGTGGCCCGCACGCCGCAATGGTTACGTCTTTCCCCTCTTGCATTACGATCGCTTTTCCAATTTCAAATGGAGTTTTTTCTGTCGTGATGATGGGCGTCTGTTCGCGCGCGAATCGGAAATAGGCGGGGCCGGTCATGGCGGCGAGCGCAATCGTGGCGCGCTTCGTTTCGTGATAATCACATGGCACGACAACGGTGAGATTTGGGAGTACGCGGGTGATGGCGATATCTTCAAGCGCTTGGTGTGTGGCGCCATCAGGACCAACAGAAAGTCCCGCATGCGCGCCAGCGATTTTTACATTCGCATTTGTATAGCAAACAGACACACGAACCTGATCCCAATTTCTTCCAGGGACAAACACCGCATACGAACTCACGAATGGAATTTTTCCGCTAAGCGCGAGCCCCGCCGCAACTCCCATCATGTTTTGTTCTGCGATGCCGCATTCGAGAAAGCGTTTCGGGAATTTCTTTTGAAAAAGATTTGCGCGTGTGGATTCTGCCAAATCGCCCGTGAGTACCATGACGCGTGGATCTTTTTCACCTAATTCAACCAAGCCATCGCCATAGCCATTACGCGTGGGGATTTGTTCGACGTCTACGTCAAACAGTTTTGGATTGAGCCATGGCGATTTTGACATACTATTTTTTGATAATCAGACGAATGACGCGCCACACGATCCATCCGATGAGCCAACAAACAAGAACGATTGGCACCAAGAGACCAACGATGAATACGCCCGCGGTGATGAGTGTGTCAGCGAGGTTCTGGAGGCTCTGCACGAGGCCACGAGCGGCGATATTGAAGGTTTCAAGTGGTTTCCAGACCGTAGATGGCGCTTCTACCTTTGCTTCTTCAGTGAGCGTGATGTTGAGCGTTGCATATGACGTTTGATCATTCATGTATCGCATCTGTCCTTGGAGTTGCTCAATATTCGCACGGACTCGCGAAAGCTGTTCAGTGACGGCGAGTGTATCCTCAATGGATCCAGACTTTTTCAAAATTTCAAGATATTGTTGTTCTTCTGCTTTTGCGGCATTGAGACGCGCATCGAGATCAACAAACTGCGCGGTCACATCATCTGAATTTTCGCTCTCGACAAATACGGTACTTGCGAGTGCTTTTGCGGCGCGACGCACTTCATCAAATTTGTCATTTGGAATGCGCACGGTAACAGTTGCGGTTTTGACATTCGCGTTATCAACCACGTTCGCGCTTGAGACAAAGCCTTTTGCATTCGTTACGATCGCTCGCAATTCCTCCATGCGCTTGGTTGCATTGTCCACGCGTAATGTGAGGCTCCCATTTCGGATAATTTTTTCTCCGATGCGTGCACGATCATCGGCAGTCGCGCCGCCTGGCTGTGGAGCGATCGGTGGAACCATCATTCCCTTTGAGACAACGGCATCGTTCGCGTAAAGAGCAACTGGAGCGCTTTCGGCATATCCCATCATACCCGTTTGTACGGTGGCATACCCGTCACTTGAGCGCGCTTGAAACATGGCGGTCGTTGATTTCCAGATGACGGCCATAATGAGGCCGATGAGTACAATGGATACGACAAGCACGGTACCGATAATACGCTTGGTGTTGGATGGGGGTGTGATTGGAGGCATATGGGTGATTATTCGTGTTCGCTGGTTATTCTTCCTTGTAAGGTGCGAAGCTCGATAATGGCTTTTGCCGCTTCTTCGGTATTTGGTGGTTTTCCGTGCCACTCATATTTGTTTTCCATGAAGCTCACGCCTTTACCTGGAATCGTGTGAGCAAGAATAACCGTTGGCTTTTCAAACACGGCTTTTGCTTCTTCGGTGGCATCAATGAATTGTCGGATATTGTGACCATCTATCTCGATGACATGCCAGTTGAACGCTTTCCATTTGTCAGCGAGTGGTTCAAGCGGCATGACGTCTTCGGTGAATCCATCAATCTGAATATTGTTACGATCTACAATGACCACGAGATTATGAAGTTTTTCTTTTCCGGCGAGCATGATCGCTTCCCAAACTTGCCCTTCATCCATCTCGCCATCGCCAATCGTGCAAAACACGCGCCATGTTGCTTCGTCGAGTCGTCCAGCAATCGCCATGCCAACGGCTTGTGAGATACCTTGTCCGAGAGGACCGCCACAGGTTTCAATTCCAATCCCGAAGTGATTATTCGAATGACCCTGAAATGGGGTGCCAAACTTTCTTAATCCCTTGAGAAAATCAGCACGTTTACAGAAGCCGCGTTGCGCGAGAGCCGCATAGAGCACGGGACAGGTGTGCGCATTTGATAAAACAAAACGATCCCGCTCCGGCCAGTCCGGTTTTGCGGGATCGATCTGTAAAACGTGGAAATAGAGCGCGGCAAAGATGTCTGCCATGCCAAGCGGTCCTGCAGAGTGACCGCTTTTTGCTTCCACTAAGGCGTGAATGATGTCCTGTCGGATCTCATTCGCTTTAAGCTCGAGCTGTTTTATTGAGAGGTTCATTGGGTGGCTTCGTCTACGATGTCTTGTGGTTGAAAATCTTCTGGCAAACTCGTCCAGAGTTCAAGTGCCTTTTCTTGGAGAGTTTGTTTTTCTTGGGCGGTCATTTCGCGGCCCTGTGGAATGGAGTTGTAGAGAGCGAGTGCCTTGCTAATCCAGCTCATGAGCGCAGGATCGTATTTGGAATTTCCGAGTTCGATGAATGGATCACTCATCGCTGCTTCATCCATGATCAGCGCCTTCGGCATTTTTGATTTGAAGTTTTCATCGATCAAAGCTTGCTCGCCAGGATTCAATTCCATTTCGCCAATAGATTCCGTGGAAGTACTTGTGCGGAATTTCTTGATAGCAACATGGGATTCGGCAACCTGAATATTCACGTTTTTTCCATCGCGATGATCAAGACCAAAGCTTGTTCCGCGTACGGTAGCGACCACGTTTGAAGAGCGAACATCAAATCCAGATCCGGTACCGAGTAATCGCTCGAGACGTGTCCAGATACGACCGCTATCAAGTTTAAGTTCTACATTAATGTTATTCGCGTCTTGTGTGGCCTTGGTGATCGTGAGTTTTGAGCTTGCGTCGAGCAGGGTATGACCATAGTCAGGCCAGACCACAACCGCAGAAGACTCGGTTTCGGTTTCAATAAGATCGCCTTCAGCAACTGGTCCCTGGGAAGCGGCTTCGCGCTTTCCATTGTGAGTGACAAAGACGCCTCCAGCTACATCTGTTAGAAATGCGGTTCCTGTTGCGGTTCCAAATGGGGCCAAGCCCATCTCCTTAAATGCGGCATCTTGCGCTTGGTTAAGCACAGAATGAAAGGATTTTTCGATCATCGGAGTAAGGATCTTCCACGCAGCGAATCCAGCAATGATGAACAAAACAAGCGCAATGAGACACCCGATGGCAAATTTTTTCATAAGTAAGTCCATAATACGTCCCGCGTCTAAAAAAGAAAACGACCCCATGACGGAGTCGTTTTCTTGAAGGGTGACCTTCGGAATGACTAGTTTACGACGTTGATCGTGCCCTGCATCACTGGATGGATGGTGCACTTGTAGTCAAATGCGCCAACCGTGTTGAACTGGTGGACATAGGTTGCGCCGCCGGCGAGATCGCCAGAGCTGAATCCGTTACCAGAAACATTGTGTACAACGTTGTCGCGGTTCGTCCAAGTGACGGTTGCGCCACGCTTGATCGTGATCGTGGATGGAACATATCCATTGCTCACACTTCCGATCGAGACGCTGACTGAGGTTTCATCAAACTGCTTGTCCTGTCCAATGGTCGTGGTGAGGGTCATCACGTTGGAAGGTTGATAGTCGGAAACTGTCTGGATGGCGGTACCGACGCGGTAGTTCACGAAGAATGCATCTGGGATGTCATCAATCTGGTTGTTCCAGTTAATGCCATACATGGACTGAGCGAGCTGTTCTGCACCGACATGGCGCAAGACACCGCCTTGGTCAACGACGTACACGCGAGGATCGGTCGTGATCTTTACCATCTTGTAGCCTGGGCGATACGTCACGTTTCCACCGAGTGGGATGGTGGCGAGTTGTCCACCGGAGATTGTTTTAACGGTCGAAAAATCTTTGTACCAGGTAAAGTAGGTCTTCGCGTTTGGGAAGACATAGCGCTTACCGTTGGCAGCGAAATAATATACGGTGTCGCCCGAACCCTTGATGAGATCGCCAGCGCTGAATGCGCCAGTGACGGCAGCTTGGGAGGCGAGAGGTGAAGCAAGGAGGGCGAGGGTGCCGACCGTTGCGACTGCGCGCTTAAGAAGATGCTTCATAAACAAATGGAGAGTCTATAGCTATGGATAAATTAACCTTCTATAGAATGGGGTCTATTGCGAAAACAGTCAACTTAGCGAACGGTGATGGCGCTTGAAGTAGCGCTTGCTGTTGCTCCCAACTGATCCGATGATCGTGCGACGAAACTGAATGTTCCGATTGCGGATCGCTTGACGGAAATCGTGCACGTAGCTGCGTCACAGCGCTTCAATGTTTGTCCGTCTGTCGTGGTGATCTCGGTCCAGAGCACACTGGTGTCATCCGTGGCGGTGACAGTCGCATCCACAGTTTCTCCTGCATTCATATCGTATTTGCCAACCACAAGCGTCACAACTGGGCGTGGATTTGTGACGACTGTGAAGCTGCCAATATTTGTTTGCTTGGTAAATCCATTCGCGTCATGAATAACTCCATACGCGGTGTGCGTGGTGCCGATTGGACTGGTTTCAAAGGCGGTGTAGCGACACTGCTGCACGCTATTACACCCACGAACATTTCCACCATCAAGATAAATGTCGATGAGGCTGGCGGAAAAGCTCGCGTCTACATCCACAATGATTTCGCGAAGGTCATTTACTTTAATTTCTGGGTTCGTGATCGTGAGCTTTGCTCCAGATGATCCTTGCGTGAGATCGATCGTAGTTGTTGTTTGTGCACGACCGCCATCTGTCCAGACGAATTCGGCGACGGCATCAACACTTGTTCTTCCTGTTGGCATTCGTACATCAGCACCACAAGGACTGAACTCGCAGCGACGTGTAAGGACGCCATCGAAAAAGACGTTCACGTACCAAAGCCCTGAAGAAGGTGATGCGGTTGCCATTAACGTAACGAGTTCATTTCCTCCCGGCTTTGTATTTGATGGAACGAGTGTTCCGGTTTTTGCAGCTGGAGCAGGAGTTGGTGTCGGTGTTGGCGTTGGGGTAGGTGTTGGAGTTGGTGTCGGTGTTGGGGCGACGGTGCCAATATGCTTGTCTGTGCCGATGGTGAGTGAACCGGCGGTTTCTGAAGACGGAGAAAAATCCGATGAAGCCATGATTGGCGTACCAACATGGTAATTCACGAAAAACGCGTCGGCGACATCATCAACCTTTGTGGCCCAGGTTGCGCCGTACAAATCGCGAGCGATCGATTCGGTCATGACCCAGCGAAGCGTTCCGTTTAGTCCAACCGCATATACTTTTGGATCGGTCGTGATCTTCACGAGTTTAATCCCAGGGCGGTACGTGACATTTCCGCCAATCATCAGAGAGCCGAGTTCAGTATCGGTGATGGTTTTGACGCTGTCATATCCTGCATACCAAGTGCTATATGTTTTTTCATTTGGAAACACATAGCGTTTTCCATCCTGTCCATAATAATAGACGGATGATCCAGAGCCTTTAATAAGATCACCCGGAGAAATGGCTGCTGCATGCGCCGTCGAAAAAGCAAACAGAGAAAAGACCGTAGAAAGTAATAGGGGACTGATAATGCGTTTCATATGGTGGAAAGTATAGCACGCAAGGTTTCGCGTGGATCAGCGGCTTCAAAGATGGCTGAAGCGATGTTTAATCGGTCGATCGTGTGACTTTGTACTTCGGAAAGGTTGTCTTGTGTGACACCTCCGTCAAAACCGACCATGATATCTGGCCAGCGCTCTTTGATCTGATCTACTTTTTCGAGTGTTGATTGGATGAGTTTTTGTCCGCTCCATCCAGGAGTTACACCGAGTACAAGAATTTCGTCGACTTCGTTTGCGAGTGCAGAGAGGCGATCGATGGGAGTCTCTGGAGAGAGAGCGAGTCCACATTCCCAGCCGAGTTCACGGCAACGAGTAATAATTTTTTCGTGGTCAGTTGGAATCTCAACGTGCCAGATCGCGCGAATAATATGTTCGGAGCGTTTCCAGTTTTCGATGACTGCAAGCGGATCGCTCACCATGAGATGCAATTCGATAGAGAGCGATGCATCAATTGGGGAGGATTCATACCATGTTCTATTTTCTACAAAGTGTCCGTCCATGCAATCGAGTTGCACGGTATCAACAAGTCCTTCGACGAGCGCTAAACGAGCACGGAGCGTATCCGCGTCTTTGACGAGAATCGCCGGAATAATATTAGGCATCTAATTGGTTGACGCGACGAATGTGTCGCGATTGCTTAGAAGGTTTGGTTTCGAGAAACGTCTGAAGAATCTTTTTGGCGAGCACCGGTTTTGTGATCCATCCACCAAGGACGAGGATATTGGCGTGATTGTGTTCACGGGCGAGCTCGGCATCTTTTTCCGTGCGCGCGACAATGGCTCTGACGCCCTTAAATCGGTTGGCGGCAATTTCCATGCCATGGCCAGTTCCGCAAATGAGCACGCCTAACGCTTTCGCGTCTTGCTGAATGGCAAGCGCGACTAGTTCGGCGGTGATTGGATAGTCATCATCTTTCTTGAAAGATTCGCTCAAATCAACAAAGCCGAGTTGATCGGATTTTTTGAGAGCTTCTTTGAGCTCAAAGCCTGCATGATCCGCACCAATATAGAGTCTGGGCATAAATATGGCTTGACCTACGGATAAAATCACCGCATGCTGGTCAAATTCCCAACAAGTATATGTCAGATACACCCAAGCAGGAACAGCCCCAGCAACCTCTCCTCCCAAGGATCGAAGAAGAGATCGCTCTCTACTGGAAAAAACACGATATTTTCCATCGTTCTATTGAAGAACGGCCTCTCACAAAGGGCTATACATTTTATGACGGTCCGCCTTTTGCGACGGGCATGCCGCACTATGGTCACTTACTCCAGAGCGCGATCAAGGACGTGGTGCCACGTTATTGGACCATGCAAGGATTCCGCGTCCCACGCGTCTGGGGTTGGGATTGTCATGGGTTGCCTGTTGAGGCCCTGATCCAAAAGGAATTAAAACTTTCTGGAAAGCCAGCTATTGAAGCCTATGGCGTTGGTGGATTTAACCAAAAATGCGCGAGCTCTGTATTACAATATACCGGTGACTGGAAGCGTTATGTAGAACGATTGGGTCGTTGGGTAGAGTTTGATGGAGCTTATAAAACAATGGACCACGGATATATTGAATCCGTGTGGTGGGCGTTTTCCGAACTCTGGAGTAAAAAGCTGATCTATAAAGGATTACGTGTTTCGTTTTTTTCTCCGTCAAACGGGACGCCACTTTCTAACATGGAAGTGCAGATGGAGAATTCGTACGTGGAAGCAGAAGACCCGTCCGTTACGATAAAGTTTCAGGCGGAAGGGGAGGAGAATACCTATTTTCTCGCATGGACAACCACGCCATGGACATTGCCAGCAAACGTTGCACTCGCGGTGCATCCGCAAGAGATGTACGTGAAGGTCAGGATGTTGGAAAAAGGGGAGATCTATTGGATGGCGGAAAAACTTGTTTCAAAAGTGTTGTCCGACTTCTTTCCTCTTGAAGAAGATGAAGCGCAAAAAGATTTTGAAATTATTGAAAAAAAGTTAGGCGTTGATTTGGTGGGGATGAAGTACGTTCCATTGTACGCGCTTGATGACTCGACACGTGCCAGAACAACTCGTCGCGCAGGAAAGGTGTCTTATCAGGTTATTGCGATGGATTATGTGACGACTGAGGATGGAACGGGCATCGTGCATACCGCTCCTGCATTTGGTGAAGAAGATTTCCGTGCATCGACAGAGTGCAGCCTCCCGGTGACCGTTACGCTTGATGATAATGGCACTCAGCTACCAGGCATTCCACTTGTCGCGGGGATGGCCTATTTGGATTCAAATCCAGTAGTCATGAAAGATTTGGAAGAACGTGGATTGATGTTCCGTGCAGAAACGGTCAAACACCAAGTGGCGGTATTTGCTCGAAATAATACGCGTCTGATTTATAAGGCTCAGGACGCGTGGTATGTGGATGTGACAAAGCTGAAAGGAAAGATGCGTAAAACAGCAGAAAAGATTGATTGGCATCCAGCGCATTTGAAAGAAGGCCGTTTTGGAAAGGGAATTGAGACCGCTCCTGATTGGTGTATTTCACGTAGCCGATATTGGGGTGCGCCATTACCTGTGTGGACAAATGCAGATGGGACCGACATTCGCGTTTTCGGATCTATCCATGATCTTGAAAAAGCGGCCAAGACAAAAATCGACATGAAGGATGTCATGTCCATGCATCGCCCCATGATTGATGAGGTTGTTTTCAAGAATGAAAAAGGCGAGGACATGCATCGCATCGATGAGGTGTTTGATTGTTGGTTTGAGTCTGGATCAATGCCATACGCTTCGGCGCATTATCCATTCGAAAACAAGGAATCATTTGATGAGAATTTCCCTGCGAGCTTTATTGGAGAAGGTCAGGATCAAACGCGTGGATGGTTTTATAACCTGCACGTGCTCTCTACGGCTTTGTTTGGCAAGCCAGCGTATCGTCATGTGACATGTACCGGTTTGTTGTTGGCGGAAGACGGTCGCAAGATGTCTAAGAGCCTCAAGAATTATCCTGATCCATGGGATATTCTGACGACGCATGGAGCAGATGCATTACGTTATTATCTTTTGTCATCGCCAGTGGTGGATGCGGATTCCGTGAATTTTTCTGAGCGTGATGTGCAAAATGTGGTGCGTGGATTCTTGAACTTGTTTTGGAATGTGAAGACATTCTACGCAACCTATGCGGATGGTGCGCAGATTAAACTCGGAAAGCCGCGTAGCGCGAATGTGCTCGATCGTTGGATGTTTGCGCGTTTGAACGAGACACTCGAAGAAGTGACAACGGCCATGGATGGTTACGAGCTTTCTCGTGCCGCGCGTCCATTGCGTGGCTTGATTGAAGATCTTTCAACGTGGTGGTTGCGTCGTTCGCGTGATCGCATCAAATCAGAAAATGAATTTGAGCGCGCTGATGCACTCAAGACTCTGCTTGAAGTGCTGCTTGAAACCGCTAAAATGATGGCTCCATTCACGCCGTTCTTGGCTGAGAAAGTTTATTTAGATATTGGCGGCAAAATGGCGTCCGTTCACTTGGAGAAATGGTCAAAAGTTGATAAGCGTCAGATTGATGAGCGCTTGCTATCGGACATGCGATGGGTCCGTGAAGCGGTTTCACGTGGGCATGAATTGCGCGTTGTAGCGAAGCTTCCTGTGCGTCAGGCGCTTGCAGCGGCGATTATCCGTTTGCCAGATGCGGGGGAGGTCGCTCGTTTGTCGGGCCAGACCGGACTTTCGTATCTCATGATGGATGAATTGAACGTTGAAGCAGTTCGTATTGAGCACGATGCATCACTTGAAACTCCTTGGACCGTTGAACTTGATACAGTCATTACGCCAGATTTGCGCCGCAAGGGATTGCGTCGTGAATTCGCGCGTCAGGTAATGGCTTTGCGTAAAGAAGCGAAGCTTGAACCGGGAGATCACATTCGTTTGATGATGAGCTTGGAAGAAGGGGAGCTACGTGAAGCGATCGAAGAACGTCGCGCGGAAGTACTCACAGACGTGAAAGCGATTGATCTTTCATATGAATTACCAGTAGAGGAGACATCGATTTCTATTAGTGAAGTTGAAGTAGGTGGGAGTAAGTTCCGTATCGCCATTGAGAAGAAGTAACATTTTCTCGTGAGGCATGTAGAATAGGGTGACACACGATGTCACCCTTATTCTTTTCAACAAATATGAAAAATTTTATCAAGTCAGCAGTGGTTTCGACGATGGCCTTAAGTCTCATGTCTCCTCTTTCTGCGTTTGCGATGGAGAGCGAGAATCTTCGTGAGGTAAGCCTGACATCGGTATCTGTTTGTCAAAATACTACCATCAAGTGGGAAGATGAATACGCAAAGAAGCAAGTAGAGGCTGCCGATAAATTATCGAAGAATCGTGCAGAGCAGGATGCTCGTATCGCTCAGCGTGAAGATGAACAGAAGACACGCGAAACCACGAAGCGAAATGAGCGCGAAGCTGACCGCTCTGAAAATCTCGCCCGTAAGAATGGAACGAGTCGGATGGAGCGCAGTGCCGCAATTGATGCAGCCGCCGCCGCTCGTCGTGCCGCGATCGATAAAGCGAATGCAGAATATAAGGCTGCGCAGAAGGCTTCACTCGCCACACGCCGTGCCGCTATTGATTCAGCGGTAACCGCACGTAAGGCGGCTATCGACGCTGCGCATGCTGTTTGGGAAACTCGTTGCAATGGAACAGCTGAAGAACGCAAAGCCGCGAACGCCACGTTCCGCGCAGCTGTAAAGGCAGCTCGCGATACGTTTTACAAAGCCACTCAGCCAGCTCAGGATGCTCACAAAGCAGCCATGAAAGCCGCTCAGGCAACGCGTCAAGCAGCCATCAAGGCCGCTCAAGACGCTTTCAAGGCAGCCATCGCCGCTCTCTAAAATCCGATAATATAAGAAATACCCCATCTCTCCGAGGTGGGGTATTTGGCTTGACAAATAGAGATATTTCGCATAGCGTCTCAGCTCAGCGCTCTCAATGTGAGAGGCGAGGAGGATAGGCCATTGGCAGACGCTCATCAGGATGAACCGCACGTTTCACGCTACCACCCACATCGACCGCCGTTCGGGATCTACGCGATCCTCTCGGCGTTCACGAAGTTCATGCGAGACCCTGTGTATCGCAAGCACGGTGGCTGTCCTGACAACAACAGCATCCGTTCGGTGGTGATCGCTGGCGTTCCGAACATGACCCGAGGCGACGCCGACGATGTTGGCAGATTCTTGAAGAAGTCTCTCGTGTTATCGGAGACTCCGAGTGGGGCATGGTCATTCGACCCAAGCAAAGCGGATGAGCTGTTCGCTCTCTGCGCGCAGAACAATGCAAACATCGTCCGGAATGGGAAATCGTTCGTGGAGATGTCCGAACGGAGTACCGACAATGGGACTCCGATGCTCGTACTCCTACCGCCGAACGCGGGCGCATATGAAGCGCCTCCCGCGCCCAAGCCGAATGCTCCGCCACCGATCGCTGGGTTCGAAGACGATCTACTCGAGATGTACAAGACTGAGCTGCTCGAGAAACGCCATGTGATCGAACTCGAGCTCGAGGCGGTGGCCAAGGAACAAGCGAAACGCGTCGAAAAGGCACGTATCGCCAAGGAGATCACTGATCTCGAAGCGACGATCGAGACGCACAGGCGCGCGCTCGAGGCGCTCGACAAGCGGTGAGGACTGCATCCACCGAAGCTCCACGAGCGTAGGTGGAATTTTTGTAACAAAATACTCCCTCTCGGGAGTATCTTTTATGGTGCAGCGGCTGGGGGTTGAACCCAGGACCTTGGGCTTAAGAGGCCCCTGCTCTACCAGCTGAGCTACCGCTGCGAAAAATGTGGCAAAATCTTATCGACACTTAGTACAATTGTCAAACATTCGAAGCCAAGCTACGCTCCGCACGTTCGCGCCCCTAGCTCAGCTGGATAGAGCGCTTCCCTCCGAAGGAAGAGGTCAGACGTTCGAATCGTCTGGGGCGCACCATCATAACCCCTCAAAATAGAGGGGTTTATGTTTGACATTTTGGATATTTTTTGCTTTGATGGAGCCCCGTATTTTCACAGGAGTGTCCATGGCACGTGGTGGCATGTATTCGGTCGAGAACTCGGAATTCGTACATCAGTTTACCCCCATGTCGTCCGTCGAGTTTCGTGAGAACTTCCGCGCGTTCAAGGAGGCGGAGAACGCCTATCTCGGAATCAAGGGAGCGGTTGACGCGTTGGTTCTTGAAGGGAAGTCGGTTTCGGCAACGAAGCTGACGAAGCTCGAGCGGTGCCGCGAGACGCGCGATGAACATCGCAACCGGCTCGTCGTTGCGAACATGCGGTATGTCATGTTCGTGTGTAAGACCTACGAGAAACGTGGGACGGATTACGCCGACGTGGTGCAAGAAGGAGTCTTTGGACTTCTGCGCGCGCTCGAGACCTACGATCCTGATCGTGGGGCGTTCACGACCTATGCGGATTGGTGGATCAGAAGCTTTGCTCGACGTGGCGCACAGCGTCAGTCGAACAAGCGGGCGATGCACGTGTCCGTTGGGCAACAGGAGATTGAGTACGGAGTGATGCGTGATGTGAGGGCATTCAAGGAGAAGCATGGCGTTTCTCCCACTGACGAGGAGTTACGTTCCTTCACGAAGCGTACGCGCATCGTCACCTTGAACCCGCGCGCACTTTCGCTGGTGCGTGCGAATCCGCAGGTGGGATCGTCTGAATCGATCCATACGTTCGATTCCGAGCGTTATGAGCGGCAACTCAAGAGTCAAGCTCCGACGCCCGAGATGATCGTGGCGGCCAAGCAGCAGTTCGCGAAGCTGCGGGCAGAGATCTTCAAAATTGTGATCTCGCCTGACTCGAACGAGCCGATCGTCAAACGAAACGACGCGATCATGAAAATGCGTTTCGGTCTCTCGTTCGATAAGGCGCCCATGACCTTGGTGGAGATCGGTGACATCTTTGGTGTGACGCGCGAGCGCATCCGCCAACTCATTGCCCAAAGGCTCAAGCGGCATGAGCTCGAGCTCGGTAAGTTCGACGCGATGGTCGAGGACCTGTTCGACCTCTTCGAGGTTTTGTCCTCGGTGAACTGAAGGCTCTCTGAGCGGACCTAACTTGATAGGCCGCTCTTTTTTTGTTAAGCATTGAATACGAGGGAGGTGAGTAAATGTCCAAGCTGGCATCTGGTGGTTTATCAGCCGCCGTTTCCGGGGAGCACATGGTTGGTGTTTCTACAGATCGTCCCGAGCCCATTCGAATCAGGTGCAAGTGGCCCTGTTCGACCGTGCTTCGGGAGAAGAGTCGCAAGACCCTTTTGGAATTGCAGGCAGAAATCGTGCCCGCCGTTTTGATAGAAGTTCAAGTTGAGGAAGAAGAGAAGCCCGAACCCATCGAGAAGATGCTCACAGGTCTCTGTGAGCTTCACAAGCGCAAGACACGCTTGTACTTGATGGGACTTGAGGACGAGCATCCGCCGTTCATTGCCGCCGAAGCAAAGGCGAAAGCCGAAGCTAAAGCCGCGAAGCAGCCGCCCGTACCCCCTGCATCCCCCGAAGCTCTCTAGAGCACAGGGGGAATTTTGTTTACTTGTCTATTCAGGGGTTTTTCCGCTATCGTAGCGCCATCTATGCGCCAATCTCGCCTGTTCACCCACACAACCAAAAACGCGCCTCATGACGCGGATTCCGTGAATTCGAAGTTCCTTTCTCAAGGTGGATTTGTTCATCAAGAAATGGCAGGTGTTTATTCTTGGTTGCCACTTGGATTGCGCGTGTTGCGCAAGGTTGAAAACATTATTCGTCAGGAGCTTGATGCAATTGGTGCACAAGAAATTTTGATGTCCGCACTTCAACCGAAAGAAAATTGGGATACGTCTGGTCGTTGGGATTCTGTAGACGTGTTGTTTAAGGTTCCGTCACAAACGGGCAAAGTATATGGCCTTGGTCCGACACATGAAGAGATTGTCACGCCGCTCGTGAAAAGTTTTTTGTCTTCCTATAAAGAATTACCAGTCGCGGTGTATCAGATTCAAAGCAAGTTTCGCGATGAGCTTCGTGCAAAGTCCGGCGTACTTCGTGGACGTGAATTCGGCATGAAAGATTTGTATTCGTTCCATGCGAATACCGCGGATCTTGAAACGTATTATCGCAAAGTGTTGGAAACGTATCTTACGATATTTTCACGTTGTGGTTTGCAGGCAAAGGTTGTTGAAGCATCTGGCGGATCGTTTACGAAAAAGTTTTCGCATGAGTTTCAGGTGCTTACTCCAGCCGGTGAAGATAAAATTCTGACATCTGAAAACGGAAGTTTTGCCCAGAATTCTGAGATCACGGATTTGAAAGAAGGGGATAAGAATCCAGAGAATGGAGAGACGCTCGAAATCAAAACAGGCGTTGAAGTTGGAAATATCTTCGATCTTGGCACGAAGTTTTCAGATGCGTTTGACGTTGCGTTCACGGATGAGAACGGCGAGCGCAAGACGGCGATCATGGGTTGCTATGGAATCGGCACCACGCGTCTTGTAGGGACGATCGTAGAAGCGTCACACGACGAAAAGGGAATAATCTGGCCGATTCAAGTCGCGCCATATCATGTGTATTTGGCGTCGCTTCACTCAAAGGACGAATCGGTTCGTGCGCGCATTCAGTCGGTTGCGCAGGAAACCTATGACCAGCTTTGGGCTGCGGGGGTTGAAGTGTTGTGGGATGATCGCGAAGGGATTTCGCCAGGGGAGAAATTTGCAGACGCGGATATCATTGGCTTGCCACTTCGTCTCGTTGTTTCAGAAAAGACATTAAAAGAAGATGCGGTTGAATGGAAAGTACGCAATGAAAAAGAAATGCAATTGGTGAAGATTGAAGATGTGGTGGAGAAGGTGAAGGGGATGATGAAGTAGGTTTATGAGCCAGGTAAAGATCGCGGTCTTGGTTGTCGCCAGTTTTGTTATTGGAGGTATCATCGGCGGTTACACATTTCGTGGCGTTCTGCCGCGTTCGTTTTTGGCGTTAGATCAATGCCAGGGCACCTGTTTGCAGTCGAACGAATTACTTGGCTTGCTGACCTCCGCCGGGGTTCAGAATCTAGACGGGATTATACCCTTCGCAGTCAAGGAAACGGATAAAACGGTTGTTCTGAACCACCCATTTCCACAGAAACGAATTCATTACGTGGTCATTCCGAAGAAAGACATCAAAGATATCGGGTCACTCACTCCCGATGATCAGGCGTATCTGCAAGATGCATTTGCTGCTATAGCAACCATCATCAAAGAACAGAATTTACAAAATTATAGAATCATTACAAACGGCCCTGGGTTTCAACAGGTGACGCGTTTGCATTTTCATTTACTGGCCGAGTAACAAAAGTTTCCCACCAAGGGATTATTTATCCACAATTCGCCCCGTTTTCATACTAGAACAAAAACAGAACATATGTTAGTCTGGGATTGATCCCATGAGGCATAGTCTTTTTGTCCCATATGCAAACCACCCAAATCGCCTTGTTTAAAAACAGAAAAATCAGGAAAACACTCATTGGTGTTGATTGGTGGTTTGTGATTGTTGACGTTGTTGCCGCTTTAACAGACTCGGCACAGCCGGACGGTTATTTAAAAGATATGCGTCGTCGTGATCCAGAGCTTGCCAAAGGGTGGGGGCAGATTGCCACCCCCCTTTCAATTCCGACTGAGGGCGGACCCCAGATGCTTAACTGTGCCAATACCGAAGGTATTTTTCGTATCGTTCAATCCATCCCATCTTCCAAAGCAGAGCCTTTCAAACGTTGGCTAGCCAAAGTCGGCTATGAGCGTGTCCAAGAGATCGAAAACCCCGAGCTAGCGACCAAGCGAACTCGGATGCTCTATAAGCTCAAAGGTTATAGCGACGAATGGATCGAAATGCGCATACGCGGTATCGCGATTCGCGAGGAACTGACAGACGAATGGCAAAAGCGCGGCGCGGCAGAAGAAAAGGATTACGAAATACTTACGGCGGAAATATCGAAAGCGAGTTTCGGTGTAACGCCAAACGAATACAAGCAGCTTAAAGGATTGGAGCGTCAGAATCTCCGTGATCACATGGACGACTTCGAGCTAATCTTTACGATGCTTGGAGAGCGTTCGACAGCCGAAATCCATCGGGTCGAGGATTCAAAGGGTCTTTCTAAATTGAAGAGTGATGCCAAAGCAGGCGGGGACATAGCGGCCGGAGCAAGAAAACAACTGGAGAAGCGCATTGGGCGATCGGTTCTGTCTAAAAAGAACTATCTAAAGAAGCCGCAGAATAAAAATATCACGGGATAAAGGTAGGGGCGCTGCGCGCCGTGCCCCTACTTTTTGTTTGCACGATCTGCGCAAGGTCGTCGAAAGACGATTTTCGTGTTAGTTTTTAAATGAAATTATGAACCCGTTTGAAATTCATCAAACACCAAAAACACCGGATGATTATTTGCATGAAGGAAAATTAACTAAATTAACTAATGAGTTACGAGATAAATCTAAAGAGTTGCAGGGAAATACTCCGCAAGAAACAATTTTGCGAGTAATTGAATTCATTCAGCACAAAATTAAATTCCAGAATCTTGAAAAAGAAGATCACGAGCAGTGGAAGCGTGTTTTTCGTTCCCGTTCCGCGCAAGAAATTCTTGAGTCCATGACAACGTATGGATGTAGCGACGTTACGATTTTATTTGTTACGCTTCTTCGTTCTGCGGGAATCCCGGCAACGTTTGTCGATGGAAAAAGACTAGATCCAAACGGCGGCTACAGGTCCGGCGGTCATGCTTGGAGTCGTGTTTGGATGGATGACGAATGGCAGGAGGTTGATCCAAGTGGGAGCGGGATGGGTTTTGATCATGAGAAAGCTTCGCATGGTCCATACGCCATACTTTCTGAAAGCCTCGATCCATCAGATAGCGTAATGAATTCTTACGAGGCTTGGGTGGAGGTTGAACAGGCGTGGAAAAAGAAAATCGCAAACAAATTAAGACTTGAAGATGCTGACGGGGCACGACGCGAGCCTGGCGAAGGAAAGAAACTGCTTCACGAGCTTGAAGTATCGAACCAGTATGTTTTTCACGGGTCTCCGATTCCAAATATTCAAGAGTTGAAACTTTCGCAATCAGAAGATTTGTCATCGGGAAGATTGGAAATAGATGGGCCGCTATCTGTAACCGCTTCACCGTATGCGGATATCGCGATTTTTCGGGCGCTTGCAAACCAAGACGCGACGCAATTCGGATCTGATGAAGAAGGACATCTGAATTTTGGCGCTTCGCAAAAAGCACTTGATCTCGCAAAATTGAATGTTGGATATGTCTATGTTCTTGAGAGAAGCGACTTCACTCCAATGGGTGGGTCTGAAAAAAGTATGGGATGGCGAGCGATAAAATCGCAGAAGCCAGTTCGGATTGTGCGTGTCGTTTTTGATGATTTACCAGACGTGATAAAACTTTTAAAACCAAAACCACTCACCAAGTAATGTTATCCCTTAATCCAAGCCTCAATTCCTCCTTCGAGATTTTCAACATCATATCCATGTTCTTTGAGCGCTTGCATCACAACTCCGCTTCGTCCGCCGCTTCTGCACACAACAATAATTTTTTGATCTTTTGGAAGTGTTCCTGCTGAAGCGTCAGCGATTGCTTGATTCATCGGCAGATTTTCAGATTCTGGAATAATCGCACCCTCGGCGAATTCGTCGGGTTCGCGAACGTCAATCACTCTGACGGGTGTCTGTTGCTCGAGTAGTTTTTTCAATTCGGTAGTGTTCATATGAAAGATCATAAGTCATGGGAGGCTTATGTCCAAGTATGAATTTCTTTTCTTCAGTTGTATGATGGTTCGCATATGTCAGAAAGGATGCCATTGGGCGACCAGTCTCTAGAAAAGAAAAAACAGGAAATCAATGCAAAAATTGTTGAGTTATTAAAACCAGGTGCCCCGTTAAAAGAAATCGCTCGCATGCTTGGCGCGGAGGATCTGCTTCAGATTCAAGCGGGACGTGGAAATATTGCTGCACTTCGTTTTGACGTACGAACATATATTCAACGCGAAGCCGAGAAATCGGTAGTGCTGAAATTGCCAGATTCATTTATAAAGTTGAATACGGTCGTCACTCCGCCGGATGAAGGGGAGACATTTAAGTTGGGTGAGGGGCAGGGAATATATGAGCGTAAAATAATCCCTCGTTCACGCTTTCTCGCTGAGGTACTCACGGAATTGGATCAGTCGTATCAGGTTGTGTCGGGTACGAATAGTGAGAATATGATTCGCAAAGAGAGCTATCAGGCTTTTTATGTTCCTGGTTTGAAACGTGCCGTGTTCGTGAACGACGAGGAGGGAAATGCGACATTTGTTGCGCGCCTCGAGCATGCAGATGAACTCAAGCCGCTAATGCAACTCACAAAGGATGAACTACGTGAACTTGGCGAGGAAAAGATCAAGTCATTTAATTATTTAGGGAGTGCTGAACAATGGAAGATAAAGTTGAAGGAATTTCTTACGACGAGGTTTCATCAAGAAGATACTTCCACCGGCAATCCGTTTACGCAATCCGAGCGGGCGGAGGTCGAGCTTGCCCCGACAGGGTGGAAGCATGAGTTGGGGGCATCGCTTTATCTGGGTATAGGTCGAAATAAGGTTGCGGGAATTATCAAACGTATTAGCAAAGAGCATCCAGAGGGGGTAAAAATATATCGGAGCGATAAGGGCCACGTATTGAAACATTACTCTCCCGAGCTAATTGATCATGTGAAGCAGGAGCTTGAAAAGGAGCCTGCTATCGCGCCGGCGGGATGGGAAACGAATCGGGCACTTGCAGAGCGGCTAGGTGTTAACAGGGATACAACGCAACGAATAATTAGTGCGCAAAGTGCGTTACATCCTGAGTGGTTGATCGAATACAAAGATGCGAGTAGGCAAGCCCAATGGTTCGCTTCTCCCGAACTTGTTCGTGTAGTAACAGAGAATATTGAAAAACGGGTATCTTCGCCAGAGGGCTGGAAGGTCGCCAGCGATTTGATTGATTTGAGTCGAGCCGTTCGATCCGAGCGGGTTCGTAAATTGGTTGAACCGTATCGTGCAGAGCATCCGGAATGGTTCAAAGTGTATGCGAATAAAAAACGGATGATTGAAGAACACTATCATCCAGATCTTGTTGCGATTATTTCCCGCAAAATCGCAGAGAAACCGACAAGACCTCCCAGCCCTCGCGTGATCGAAACGAGGAATTTCATATCATCTGAAAAGAAGCCTCCGTCCGAATGGATGAATTATCAATCTCTTGCCAATGAGCTGGACGTGGACCGTTCCGTGGTAGTGCGCATGCTCGAAGAGCGGGTAAGAATACATCCCGAGTGGGAGCGCCCATATTTGGGACCTGGTGGAGTAGTGAAATACGTGCACCCCGAGCTTGTAGCGTATATACGCAAGGAGATCGCGGAACGAAAACTTCCTCCAGATGGATGGAAGGCAATGAAGGATATTGCGCAATTAGCTGGCGCTGATCCGATCACGGTATGGAGGTACCTTGAGCGAGTGTATGGTGATGTCCGGACGTCTCATCCTGAGTGGTTTGGGCTGTATGTGAATGCATCAGGAGGATCGTCAGAGCATTTGCATCCAGATCTAATAAAGATAATTTTGGATGAACTGACAAAAAGAGAGGCTGCCCCAGAGGGTTGGTTAACAGTTTTGTCGTTCTCGAATGCTCTCAAAGAAGAGGAACTAAAAACCAATACCAGGATTGTATCGAGCCGGACGATCATCAAAGAGATCGCTGAAAAATTTCGATCTTCTCACCCAGAGTGGTTTCAGAAATATAAATCGGCTTTCGGTAAAGGGACGTTTGCTGAACACTACCATCCCAGTCTTCTTAAGTTGATTAAAACTGAACTGATACGCTCATAAGACAAAACTCCCCGACCAATGTCGAGGAGTTTTTTTCTTACTTACATCGTTGGAGCGGCGGTTGTGGCTGCAGCTGGTGCTGGAGCGGCAGGGGCGGCTGCAGCAGCCATTCCTGTATGCTTGAGCGCGTCCTTCAAACCCTTGCCTGCCTTGAACTTTGGCACCGTGACAGCGCCGATCTGAATCTTCTCTGTTGGATTCTGTGGATTCACACCCATGCGAGCTGCGCGAGTCTTGGCCATGAAAGCGCCAAAACCAGCAATGTTGACTTCACCACCAGCCTTCAAGGTATTGGTGACGACGTCTACAAACGCTTCGACCATGTCTTCAGCCTGCTTTTTTGTAACGCCGACCTTCTCCGACAAGTGATTGATGAGTTCCGCTTTGTTCATAGATGAGTTTGCATCAGATGATTGATGAAAGGATGATATCAGATTTTCGCTAAGATTGGCAAATCAGTGACATGGTGGATAAAAAACAACCGCCAGATTGGCGGTTAGACTACTGACAGATGTTGCCCCAGGAGGAACCACCTCCAGAGCAGTACCCAGTGCACCTCGTCTGCACAGCGTAGCCAGAGCAGCAGTAGGGAGCTGCTACGATCTCACCCTCTGTGGCGTAGCCCCAGCATCCGCAGGCGAGATTTGGAGCACCAGGGCGTCCGCAAACGGGCGGTCCTGCATCGGACCCCGCTGAGCACCCAGCGCAGTAACCCCATCCGCTGCCGCTCGCGTTGCAGGTTTGTGCGCCAGTAGCGCCACTTGGGCACGCGCAGTTCTGGGTTTCTCCCGGAACGCACACGGGCGTTGGTTCGGGTGTGGGTGTGAGGCATCCCGTGATGAATGTGGCGACAGAGAAAGCAAGAAGCGCGCAGATGCGCTTCACGGAAATCAGAAACATGAATCCTCCTCGTAAGGTGTGAAAAAGAGCAGGTAAAGACTTTTAAGGTCGGGAGAATATGCCAGTTATAAATACTCATGTCAAAGCATTCAACAAAAAAACACCGCCTTTCGGCGGTGTTTTTTATTTGTGATTATTTTGCGAACTCTGTGACGCGGCTTTCGCGGATCAAAGTGACGCGTACTTCGCCTGGGAATTTCATCTCGCTGGCGATTTTGTCCGCAATTTCGCGGGCCATTTTTGCTGCCTGGTAATCGTTTATTTCTTTTGGATTGACGAAGACGCGCAATTCGCGACCAGCTTGGATGGCATACACTTTGTCTACGCCTGGGAATGATTTTGCGACGTTCTCAAGATCCTGTAAGCGCTTCACATAAAGTTCGAGTGAATCCTTGCGTGCACCAGGGCGTGCGCCAGAAATGGCATCCGCAGATTTCACGATGATCGCTTCAAGTGTCTTTGGTTTGTCTTCGTGGTGACCAATGCTCTGATAGCAAATCGCTTCTGGGAATCCGTACTTCTGCAAAATCTTGTATCCAATTTCTGGATGCGAACCTTGCATGTCATGGTCAACGGCCTTGCCTACGTCGTGAAGCAATCCACCGAGGCGACAAATGTGAACATCAGCACCAAGTTCCTCGCCAAGCATCGCGGAGATGCGAGCGACTTCCATTGAGTGCATGAGTGCATTCTGACCGTAGCTCGTACGGAACTTGAGACGTCCCAAAATACCAATCAATTTTGGATCAATGCTTGCTGGAGAAATGCCGAGCTCGTAGAGCGCATCTTCACCGGCTTTGCGAATGTCTACGATCAGTTCTTTCTTTGCTTCGTCGACAAACTCTTCGACGCGTCCTGGGTGAATGCGACCATCGGCAATCAATTTCTCGAGTGCACGCTTGGTGACTTGGCGACGAATAGGGGAGAAGCCGGAAATCGTGACGGCGTTCGGTGTGTCATCAATGATGAGTTCACAGCCTGTAAGCAATTCGATGGCTTTAATGTTGCGTCCTTCGCGACCAATAATGCGTCCCTTCATTTCTTCGCTTGGAAGATCTACGTACGTCGTGGTGGTTTCACAGACATGTGAAGAGGCCTGGCGCTGAATTGCGACCGCAATAATGTTCTTTGCTTTTGCGTCAATCTCTTCGGCAGTCATATCATCGAGCTTTCGCAAGCGCGACATGAGCGCTTCTTGCTGATGCTCTTCGATCTGAGCATACAAGCGTTCTAATGCTTGGTTGCTATCAATGCCCGCAAGTTGTTCGAGTTTAACCAATGCCTCAGCTTTCAATTCTTCAACTTTTGCATGCGCTTCAACAGCCTTTAGCTTTGTTGCTTCGACCTCTGTCTTCATCTTGTCGATATCAAGTAACTTGGTGCTCACGGCCTGTTCGCGTTCCAAGAGCGACTTTTGTTGCTCTTTAACTTCTTCAAGAGCGCGACGCTCTTCAATGCGTGCTTCTTCAAGAATCTTAATCGCCTTTTCTTTCGCCTTGCCGAGCGCCTCGATTTCGCGGCGTTCAACATCTTTCATTTTATCCTCAACCAACCGATCGGCTTGGGTGATTTTGTTGTCAGCCTTAGCTAAATCTTTGCGATGTGCTTTCTCGCGTACCGCATATCCAGCCCATGCTCCAACGCCACCACCGATAACCAAAATAAGTGCTAAGAGCAACGTGTTATCCATATTTTCGAACAATTAGACGTTTCAAAAACCGTTTCAACCAGAGAGAATTATAGGGAATTTCGAACAAATGGAATTTAACAGACCTAAGCGTTTTTGTCTATGTCTATGAGAGAATATTCGCCAGTAGAGCCATCAATCTTGAGGGATGCTCCGAGAGCTGGTTTTGCGGTCATATCACCAAGGACAATGGACGGAATATGATGTTCGCGTGCCAAAATAGCCAAATGCGACAATAGACCGCCTTGATTTGATACGAGGCCTTTAATACGTGGGAAATGTTGAGCGAGATCCGGGGTCAAGAGATCTGTGTAAAGAATAGGATCTTTAACAGAGTCGATACCGTTCACATCCACCAAAATACCCTCGACACATCCGGGTGAGATACCAAGTCGGCCTTTGCCAGAACCAGCATCTGGGATATTGGTCAGGGGTCCATGGAATGTGAATTGTTTGCCAGCTTCGTATGCTTCGCGTCTGATATTGATTGTGGATGTGTCGGCGGTTCCAGTAAGTAATTCATCAAAAGTACAATGCAAAGCGTCTTGGTTGATCGCGAGCACGAGACGTCGTAAACGACCAATGTGTCTCACGGTGAGCTTTCGGCCGGATTCGCGAAGCCACTCGAATGTGACGGGATCAGGCTTGGAAGAGCTTCCCCGTTCTACGAATGGGGTCGCGTCTCCAAGGTCGAGTGAATTTCCAATAAGATTTTCTTCGAGTTGGATAAATGGCTGTTCGACCTGTGTCGAAGAAGTATGTATTTTTGAGTGTTGCGCACAAAAGTTCACCGTAAAGATGAGTTCATATACACGCATGAATTCGGTGAGCGCGGTCGCAAGGTCTGTTTGAGGTAATGGATGATTCTCTGCTTCAAGTTCAACTTCTTTTAATTCAGCCTTTGGAAATTTGAGGTGATTCAATCTCCACAGATTTTTCATGCTTGTGATAACTCCCTCACCGCGAACGGGTTGTGGGGTAGGTATGCCATTCTTTTGTTTGTATTCGTAGGAGGGGAGTAGACCGTGGAGCTCTGCATTTCGATCAATAAATAGTTGATTTCCGATCACGCGTAAAAAATCCGTTTCTTGATACGTGAGACCGAATGATTTGTAGACGTTATAGATGGGTCCATCGTGTTGATAGATGCGTTTCAGTAGATCCAGCATGAGCGTCCCAGGACGTTGCGCGATTTCAGAAAGTTCAGTTTGTTCAAACAAAAATTCTTCACCTGTAGGAAGATGCGCATCAAGATAGTTGAGAGCGAGCGCGTCTTGCTTGCTAATCGTCGTGATCGGTCGTGATTGCAAAACGTACCAGACGCCATTTTGGATGGCCCACTCAATGTCTTGAGGGTGACCAAACAGTTTTTCGATATTTAAACTTTGATCGAGTGCGGTCGTGAGATCGGGTTCAGAAATTGATGGCTTTGCTTCTGTGCGAAACCATTCCTGTCTTTGTGGTTTAAGGGTTCCAGAGACGAGAGCTTCTCCAAGCCCATTCGCGTATTCAATTACCGTTTGTCTCTTGCCTGATGGATGACGTGTAAAAATAACGCCAGACCATTCAGGGGTGAGGCATGTTTGAATAATAATCGAAAACTGTTTCAGGTCGCCGAATTTCGTGCGTGCGTCACTTAGAACGAGATTGATCGCGTCCTCAAGTTTTTCGGGAGCTATTTCGAGTTCAGTATGAAATTGTCCTGCCATGGAGGAATTCCCCGTATCTTCCGTAAGTGCAGCTGAGCGTACTGCGTAACTCGCCGCTTTTAGCTGTGAGTGGGCTTGTGAAGCGATTTCAGAAATTGGAAGTGTTTGAAGTGCTTCTGCGTCGAAACAAATAAAAGCTGGTACAGGGAAGCCGGCTTGAGTGAGTGTTTGTAGGTGAAGTGCTTTGGGCCCAAGTGAGGACATATCAGTAGAGTTCTTTTGGTGTGGTGTAACGGCCGAGGAACGTATGTCCGCGTCGTTCAAGTTCCACGCCAGTGATTTGGGCATCAAAACAATTCACGTAGGCATCACAGACGGTGAGCACGGAAGCGCCTGCAGGAACTTGGTTCATAGCCTTTTCAACCGAAACGCTCGGGGTCGACATCATGGGAATATTTACACTGCCAGGGATGTGTCGTGCCTGATAGTCAGCGAACGAGCGCGTATCAACAAGAACGGTGCCAGCGTTTACCGAATCTTTCACCTGACTTGTTGAAAAAATGAGGTGATATCGGTCTTCCGTGTATTGATCGTGAAATTTAATATTTCCTTCCCAGGCTCCGCCGAAATCCACCCATCCATTCGCTCCTTGTTCCAGATACCGAGCGCGAATATTCTTCAAGCGAAGAAATTGAGTGACTTCCTTTCCGCGAATGCCCGACCAGCAGAGAACGAATACGTCCGTATCCGTTGGGAGCTCAATCCAACGACCAGCTTTCAAGTCTGCAAATCGGATATGTGTGCTTCCTGGAAAACGTCCGTAGGTGTTTTCGACATCCTCGCGCGCATCCAAAACAAGAAACGGCTTTTCATGTTGATCGGTGATGAGTTTGAATTCTGTGTTGGTGATGACAAGCGGATCTGTGCTTGTTGTACTCGCCATCTGTCCGAGTGGCCGGACATCGGAATGTTTGATCTGGAGAACGCCAGAGGTGTTTGTCGCAACCTCCATGAGAACGGCGTATCGAGTGCTCACGTCTTTTTCGAGCAAGGTTAATTCAAGCGAACTATTGTTCGTGTCAATGCGTTGGAGTCTATCGATGGAAACGGACGAGGTACGCGCATACCAAGAGGCGAACGTGGCGTAGGGAACGTATTTTTGGCTTTGTTGGTAGGCTTGCTCTAAGTGTCCGCTGCCAATGTTTGCATAATAGGAACGAATAAATGCACTTACAGCGTCTTCGCTCGCTAATTGAACATCTGTAGCTGAGGCATGATTTATCTCATCTGGAGCTGGTATAGAGGGTTCTTCTTTTTGCGTTTGTATTAGTTGCTGTTCGAGTGCCTGCACTTGTTGCATGGCTTCTTTTTGTGCGTAATTGCGGTAGATCAGGGTGCCGCCAATGGAAACTCCAACCGTGAGAACAAAAAGAGCCGTCATCAGGTAGAGCCGTTTTGATGACGTCATGAGATGCAATCGAATAATGCGATAGAGCGTGCTTGCGGCCGTCGCAGCTAGCAAAAAGAAGAGTGTGAAAAATTGAGTCAGCGTGGTTCCGAGGCTGATAATAAAATCAGGTGGTGGTACTGCCTGAGAGCGCAAAGGCATGACGCCGAGCAAAAGGCAGAAAGCGAGAAGCAGAAGTTTTGGCATATCATCGGTTAGTTTCTGCATCGTGAACGCTTGAGCGACGTCAAAATGACCAACCTTGGTCCGACGTAGCTCCAGACAGTATCCGCCTACACCCAATTCTCTTCCGATATCATCAGCTAAGCTGCGGATATAGGTTCCGCTTCCACATTTTACGAGGAGGGACAAATTCGGCCATTCGTAATTCGTTATTCGTAATTCGCTGATTGTGACTTGTTTCTTTGGCCGCATTTCTTCTGTGGCTTTCCCTGCGCGCGCCAAATCATACAGCTTTTTCCCGTTAATCTTTTTTGCCGAGTAGATAGGCGCTGATTGTTCGTATCCGCCGCGGAATTTGTTTAACGCCGTCTCGATTTCGTCCATTGTTGGGGCGCGATTTATCGCGCCCACCGTATGTGGGGTGATGACCCCTTCCGTATCAAACGTATCGCTCGTCGCACCCAGCCGAATCACGGCTTCGTATTCTTTATCGACTCCAACCAGAGCTGTGAGCTGTTTGGTCCCTTTTCCGACGCCAAGCACAAGAAGCCCTGTTGCAAAGGGATCAAGCGTGCCCGCATGGCCAACCGCGCGTATTTTGAGGAGATTCCTCACTTTGGCGACGACATCGTGCGAGGTCCAGCCTTTGGGTTTATCGATGAGGAGGAGTCCGTCCATAGCATCACTCTACGCTTGACTTTCCGCTCAATCAAGCCTAAACTCGGGCCATGAACGTAACTGAATTAGCACGCCGTCTGCGCATCACCCCGCAACAGCTCTTGGCAAAATTGCCTGAGCTCGGCTTCGATATTGGTGCACGCGCCATCAAGGTTGATGACCGTACCGCCGATCAGATCTATAAAAAGTGGTTGGAGAATGCTCGTCGCGAGCGTTTACGTGAACAGCTCGTTCGTCAGAATGCGGTTGGAGAGCGTCCAGTAGGTGCGCCAAAGATGGATATTAAATTACCAGCCGTGATCTCGGTTCGTGATTTTGCTGGAAAGATGGAGCTGCCAGTTACTCGCGTTATTCAGCAATTGATGAAGGCTGGTATTCTCGCTTCACAAAACGAGCGCATCGATTACACGACCGCTTCCATTATTGCAGATGAACTTGGTTTTAAAGTGACGCCAGAGTCTGCGGATGAGAAGGAGATGGAAAAGACACTTCAATCAGAAGATCGTCTGAAGGAAATCATGACCACGCAAGGTTCCACGAATCTTCAGGAGCGTGCGCCAGTCGTGGTGGTGATGGGTCACGTTGACCACGGAAAGACTCGTACGCTTGATGCCATTCGTAAAACAAATGTGATGGAAGGGGAGTCTGGTGGAATCACGCAGCACATCGGTGCGTATCAGGTTGAGAACAAAGGAAAGAAATTAACATTCATCGACACGCCAGGTCACGAAGCGTTTACGGTCATGCGTTCGCGTGGTGCGAAAGTCGCCGACGTTGCCATTCTTGTGGTTGCTGCTGATGATGGAGTCCAGCCACAAACAAAAGAAGCGATTAACATTATTCAGGCTGCGAAGCTTCCATTTGTGGTTGCGTTAAACAAGATTGATAAATCAGATGCCGATCCAAACCGCGTGATGGGTCAGCTTGCAGAATGCGGTGTGACGGTTGAGGAGTGGGGTGGAAAAACACCAATGGCTCGCATCTCAGCAAAGACGGGTCAGGGTGTTGAGGACCTCCTCGATTTGATTTTGCTTGTGGTTGAGGTGGAGCGTGAAAACATCATGTCGAATCCGGATGCGCACGCCGCTGGTACCGTGATTGAATCGCACGTAGATAAGGGCGAGGGTCCTGTGGCAACGGCAATCATCCAGAACGGGACATTGCATCGTAATGATTGGCTTGGGATTGCGGGTACGGCCTATGGTCGTGTGCGCATGATGCGTGATTGGAATGGAAAGGCACTTGAAGTGGCTGTTCCAGGGACTCCTGTAAAGATTCTTGGTTTTAAGATCGCTCCAGCGGTTGGAGATATTTTGGAAGTTCCAGAAGATCCAAAGTCTTTGGAACAGAACAAGCAAAAGAATACGAAGCGCCAAGTGGTAGAAACCATGACTGCAACCAAACAGCAGCCAGTAGAAGCAGAGGAAGGTGCTGTAAAGAAGGTGATGTTAAACGTCGTTCTTAAAACAGACGTGCTTGGTTCGCTCGAAGCTATTCTCGGTATGCTTGAGAAGGTGAAGCACGAGATGGTGGGCGTGGAAGTCATTCAGAAAGGCCTTGGAAATGTGACAGAAAGTGACGTGGAGCGCGCAGCAAATGCGAAGCCTTCGGTTGTTTACGGATTTAGTGTCATGACTCCAATGCCGGTCGCAGCCTCAGCTCGCGACAAGAACGTTGAAGTGAAAAACTACAAGATTATTTACGATTTGTTTGATGATGTGGTCGCGCGTTTGAACGCATTATTGCCTCAAGAAAAAATTATTACCGAACTCGGGAGCGGTGAAGTCGCCGCTATCTTCCGCACGGAGCCAAATCGTATGGTGGTTGGTATGCGCGTGAAGACCGGGAAGCTTGCCGCCGAAGCTCGTGTACGTATTTTCCGTAACGATGAAATCATTGGTGATGGAATCATTGAGACATTGCAGAATGGAAAATCTACCGCAAAAGAAGTAAGTGCAGGTATCGAATGTGGATTGTCTTACAAGGGAAAGATTAAGCTTATGGCAGGAGATCGTCTTGACGCGTACACAGAAGAATCAAAGGCACGCAAAATTGAATCATTCCGTTAGACAAAAACTGGTTGGAGTTTTACCATTCATCAAACCTATGGAACACACTTTTACTGATGCGAATTTTGAGAACGAGGTTTTAAAAAATAGTGCGCCTGTTTTGGTTGATTTTTGGGCAGTCTGGTGTGGTCCATGCAAAGTTATGGGACCAATCATTGAAGAAGTGGCGAAAGAAATTGATGAAAGCAAAATGAAGATCGGTAAATTGAATGTTGATGAAAATCAGGCGATGGCCATGAAGTACGAGATCATGTCGATCCCAACGATGCTTGTATTTAAGAACGGCGTGATTGCTGGAAAAATTGTTGGCAGCATGCCAAAGGCGGCGTTACTCGAAAAGCTCGCGCCCTTCTTGAAGCTTGAATCGTGAAACATGAATCTCGTTTCAAGCTATAAGTTTCAAGATTCACGACTATGAGAAATGTCGCAATCATTGGGTCTGGGCCTGCGGGTTGGACGGCGGCTATCTATGCAAGTCGTGCGAATTTGCAACCAATTGTATTTGAAGGGCATGAACCAGGCGGTCAACTCATGACGACAACGGAAGTTGAAAACTTTCCGGGGTTTGTGAATGGAATTCAGGGTCCAGAGCTCATGTCGGTAATGCGTGATCAAGCGAAGCGCTTTGGAGTTGAGATCGTTTCTGCGATGGTTGATACGCTAAAGCAGATCGATGGTGGGTTTGAATTCACTTCCAATGGGCAGGCTTATCAAGCAAAGACTGTGATTGTTTCAACGGGAGCTACGGCGCGTCGACTCGGACTCGAAAATGAAAAGCGTTTGTATGGTCACGGAGTTTCCGCATGTGCGACCTGTGATGGATTTTTCTTTCGTGGGAAGAACGTGATTATTGTTGGTGGGGGAGACAGCGCGATGGAAGAGGCCACATTTCTTACCCGTTTTGCTGAGAAGGTTTACCTCGTTCATCGTCGTGATAGCTTCCGCGCATCGAAAATCATGTTAGAGCGCGTGCAAGCGAATCCAAAAATTGAAATAATTCTCAACACGGAAATCATTGATATTCTTGGAGAGGATAAAGTGACGGGCGTAGTGATGAAAGATACGGTTACGAGCGAGACTCGTGAGATGGTGATTGATGGGGTGTTCGCCGCCATTGGTCATGAGCCAAACTCATCACTTGTGAAGGGCTTGGTTGATCTAGATGAAAAAGGATACGTTCTTACGATCCCAGGGTCATCACGCACCAAGATCGAGGGTTTGTTCGCCTGTGGTGATGTGCAGGATTCTCACTATCGTCAGGCGATTACGGCTGCGGGATCTGGTTGTATGGCGGCATTAGATGCTGAGCGATTCCTCGCAAATCAGACATAAACAAATACCCCACCTCAGAGAGGTGGGGTATTTGTTTAGACAAACGCTTAAGCAATCCGCATCCAAGAAATGTTTTGCTAGGGGAGAGCGAGTCCGAAGACCTGCGGCACCCTAAATAAACATTCCATGCTTGTCGTGGACGCGGATTGCTAAAGGGCTCGTCGGTCGACGGAACGTAACACGTGATTATAGAGACGTCAATACACTATTTATAGCCAATTTTGTTGGCTAATCATAGAGGATAAAAAGATCGCCCAGGGGCGACTCTTTCACGCACTCGCTGGTAATATAGCAGAAAAAAGCGTGTTTGTCAAGGTCATTGAACTTCGTTAATTGGGGTTGTTTACGCCGGTTTCGTCTACGGCTGGGTTTGCGGCTGAAGCGACAGCGTCTGGGGTGGAACCAACCAAGCAGACCGCTCCCCATGGGCGATAATGGCTCGTAAATGTTCGTTTTTTGTAGGTTCCATCAGCATAGGCGACTGCGTAATCAAAGCTCGCATCTGCGCCTGCGTGAGCCGATTCTGTGCATTTTATCTTTCCAACAGGTAGATCGGTGGTTGGAACCATCTTTTTCGCCGGAGGGGCTACTATATTGTATGCGACAGACTTGGTGCTTGAGGTTACGCGTCCATCAGGAGTACCCCAGACAAAGAACAGGAGGTTGTCGCCCTGGACCTGCGTGGTCATGAGCAAGTTATTTGGGGTGTCGTTCTTAAATTTGAAGTCAGGCGCTGGATCGTAAATCGTCGCATCTGTGCCGACTGGCTCATAATAGACAACGCGATAGCTATGGTTTGCGCGTTCGACGATTGGCATACCAGCAGCCAACGCGGCACGGAATGAAGTCGTTCCAACTTGGCAAAGGCCTCCACCGTATTCTGGAGTGGTTTTATTCCCTTTGATCACGAGCTCTTGAAACCAGCCGTGCGCGCCATCCACTGGGCCGAGAACGCCAAGCTGTGAGAAGACTTCGCCAGGGGCTAGCAATGTTCCATTTACTTTCTTTGCGCCAAGCGCGATGTTTCGACGGCGATTTGATGGTGATCCAGAAAAATTTGAACGACCGACTCCAAGGAGCTTGGTGATTCCAAGGCGTTCCGCATCAGGCCCTGTGATATCAGGTGTGACATGGGTGAGCGTGAGAGGAGCAGTTGATGAGCCGTGCTGCAGGGCGGCGAGAACGTCAGTGCCGGTTTTTTCTCCATCAACAAGAATTCCTTCGGCTGGAGCGATAAAATCTTTGAATTTTCCTTCTGTATCAAGCGTGAGTGATCCATTAATTGGTTCTACAATGAGTTCTGCAACAAGTGGTTTTAATCCTGCAGCGACTCGGGCTGGATCAAATACTGGAGTTACGCCATTTTCCGATGGAACAATACGAATCCATCCTGCCATGGTTGAGGTGGTGACTTCGTATTTTTTACGATCAAGCGTGAGGATGATATGGCCCGTTCCAAGAAAAGACTGAATGAGCGGAAGCGCCTCACGAACTTGCTGTGTGGTGATTCTTGGGTAGATAACAGCCGGTTGAATGGAGATTTGCTGAAAAGCGAGTCGTTCTGTTTGCGCGGCAAGCGTTTCAATGGCACGCGTGACATCGCCAGAGCGTCCTTCATGCTCTGAAATCACGTTTTGCTCGAGTGTATTTGTGCTTGAGGAATAGCTCACGGTCACATCCGCATCTTGAGCGAGTGAAGAGTGTTTTTCAATTTCATCACGAAGCATGTTTGTCGCAAGTGACTTGTTGAGTTCCGCTTTGAGAGGGAGGTCTTGGCGCTTCAAGAGAAGGCTGAATCGAGCAACAGAATCGGGGATAATTCCTTGACCACGACCAATGAGAAACGCTCGCGCAATCACAGGATCTACATCGTAGCGGATCAATTCTTGAGAAAGATCAGGATCTTCAATTGCAATCGTGTTCCTTGGGAGATCGATTACGTCTTCCCCGAAACGAAAGCGAAATCCTGGTTCAAGGGCGCGGTCAACCCTTGCTTGAAGTGCTTCTTTTGCTTGGGAGCGCGTCATTCCGTCAATACGTAGTCCGGCAATGCTAATACCGCCGAAAAATCGGTCGCGATAGGCGGTTTCGTAGCCATAGGCAGCCGCTGCACTTCCTGCGGCGAGCGTCACAACAAAGGCGGCACTGAGACCGGTCCAAAGATAAATGTTCTTGTTCATAGTATTAGGTGACGCGAATCTGTTTTTCCATGCCGCGAAGGGGAATGCGGATTTCTAAGATACCATCACGCAAACTCGCTTCGGCCTGCTCAGCATACACATCCACTGGAAGCACGACGGATCGACTAAATGTTCCCCAATAGCATTCTTGATGAAACCAATCATCTTGATTGATCTCTTCATGCTGTGTACGCGTTCCTCGTATGGTTAACAAGTCGCCATTCACGGCAACATCCACGTCATCGGGTTGGACGCCGGCCATTGTTGAACGAACAATGAGGTGAGAACCGCGTCGAAATACGTCGAGCGCGAGCTGGCCTTCGGCTTCGGGAAGGTTCCAGTTCTCTGTTGGTTCGGCGAGAGCTTGGGAGAAGGAAAATCGCATGGCAGGAGTATAGCAAAGGATGTGCCGTGTGTGCTATGCTTTGAACATGGATTTCGGTCCGGTCGAGCGTGTGCGAGAGCGCTGGAAAGCGCTTCCATCCGAGACGCGTTTTGCGTCCGGAGTACTCGGCGTGTGCGGTTTTGCGTCGATCGTGTTGTCTGTTTGGTACATGTCTGAAAATCTTTCTGCGCCATTTCGTGTGTCGACCGCGAGCTTGATTGCGACGCGCACGTCATTTCAATCTACGAGTGAGACGCGACAAATCGAAGCGTCAAAACTACGCGACTCAGATCGTGATGGACTGAGTGACTACGCAGAAATAAATCTTTATAAGACATCGCCTTATCTCGCTGATACGGATTCTGACGGAGTCCCAGACGCGATTGAGATTGCACAGGGGACGGATCCAAATTGTCCGAAAGGACAAAATTGTGGAGGGATTGCAAACGCGGATTTGCAGCCTTCTATAAACTCTTCGTCGTCGTACCAGGATTTGTTGCAGGGGACTCAGATAAAACGTGCGATTGAAGTTGGTCAAGCGGCAGATGCGCCAACGGCCGCGCAGGAATTTATCCTGAACGCGCCTGATCCATCTACGATCAATGCCACGGAAGCTCGTACGTTGCTCGCAAAGAGCGGACTCAGCCCCGCGGGACAGCTTGACGGATTGGTTGATGAAGATGTGATGAAGATCTACCGTGCGACATATGTTCAGATTCAGACGATCCGGTTGAATATGAGTAACGCGACAAAAGGAATGGTTTCTTCTACCCAATAAATAAATATGAATCGCCCAAGATCGTTCCTTCGTTCGCTCGCCATCACTGGCCTAGTCTTATTGACTAGCGTTGGAGTCATGGTGAGTCCGATCACAACACCGTTGGCACGCGCCATTCCGGTTGAGGTCGTCGCCAACCCGATCGAGGACATTGGGCGTATTCTCGATCAGATTCTTACGCAATTGCTCCGTGCGGCAGTTGTGGCTTTATATAACGCGGCTCAGACGTTCCTAGGACAGATTGCATATGATGCCGCGAATTACGTAGCCTCTGGTGGTAAAGGTCAGGGAGCGCTTACGCAAGCTAAATCCCCAGGCGACTATTTTTCGAAAGTCGGAGAAGATGCGCTCGGTTCGGCGATTGGATCGTTATCCGATGAATTTTTTAAGGGGAGCCTTGGTTTTGACTTGTGTCGTCCGCCAAATCCAGATAATTTGTTGAACCTTCAAGTTTCATTAGGTGGATTGATTCCAAGTCAAAATGGAGCATTTACACGTCCAGCCCCGAGTTGTGATTTTCAACAGGTGGTGAAGAACTACGGAACATTTTTTACGACCCTTTCCTCAATGGATTTGTTGAAGCACATGGGTGCGAGTTTTAATCCGAGTACCAGCGAAATTGGTGGGAACTTACAGATTTTCGGTCGTTCAGTTTTGAAGGTTTCGGAGGATGTGCAAAAAGCTCAGCAGACTCGCGCGGAGGACGGCGCATTTAAGGGTGTGACAGATGTTATTTCTGGAAATGTAAAAACTCCTGCTTCGCTCGTTGCTGAGCAAACAAAGTCTCAGCTCGTGGAGGGTCCGAGTCGTGATGAGGGTGCGCAACGAAATGCGATTTTAGCTTCTGCTGTTGATCAGGGGCCAATGCAGCTCATTACGTATACGGCATCGATGTTTATTAATACACTTGGTTCCAAGCTCATGAGTCGTATCATGGAAAAGGGCTTGGTCGGTGCTTTTGATTTTAGCGATTTAGATAAGCAGACAGCAATTTCTGCTGCAAATCCTGATGCAGTTGCAACGCGCAGTCGTTCGGATTCACGTCGAGCGAACTTGGATTTGAAAAATGTAAACCTGATTCGTCAGAGCACGGTAGAGATATTGGCTGATTTGATTGCGTGTCCAGATGTTCGTGGGACATGGAATTGTGTGATGGACCAGCAGCTCGCACAGGCTATTTCTGGGACAGCTTGTGACAATGGGGCGTGTACGATTGCCGCAGCGCTCTCAAAAGGATTTTTGAAGGGGGATTGGAAGCTTTTTCCAGATGCATTGGTGCGTCAAAATCAAGACAAGCAATGCTATCAATCAGCCTATTGCGCTGGGAATTTAAAGAAGTTACGTTTGATGCGCGTTTTGCCTGTTGGATTTGAATTTGCAGCAAACGACGAAGCAAACATTGCACGATGCGCTTCATCGGGTGGTTGTGTCACGTTGAAAGAAGTCACGGATAATTTTACAAACTGTAACGATCAAGGCGCGCGCGATGCAGAGCATCCATGGTGTAAGCTGATTGATCCGAACTGGACTCTCACGATGTTCCCACAGCAGTGTCGTTTAACAGGGTATGGAGAGACGGTTATTTCAGAACGCTTGGGACAGCGCGCCGAAGAGTGTCAGGACATTCAGACTTGTCTTCAGCGTAATGATAAAGGCGAGTGTACGGGTGGATACGGCTACTGTGTCGCAGAAAAAACAGTCTATCGTTTTAAGGCGGATGAATGTCCATCGCAAGCCGCCAGCTGTCGAAATTACGCGACACCTTCAGGTTCACAGGTTTCACTTTTAAGAAATACGCTCGACTACGGAAGCTGTGGGGCTGATAATGTGGGATGTCTTGGGTATGCGACGCAGCGCGTGTCTGATGGAGCTTCTTGGGTGAATGAGCCAGCGAGCTTTACCTATTTCGATTCCACGTTGAAGACGTGTGGCGCACAGGATGATGGTTGTACAAAGCTACTCGTCGCGGAAGTAGGTGGAACCGCATTAAACTTGATTGGAAACCCATCATTTGAACGTTTGAATACATCTGGGAAGTTGCAGGAATGGGAATCGTCGCCGGCTGGAACGTATACCGCTGGTCGTCCTATTGATGGACGTGCCTCTCAAGACGGGAGTTTGACCCTCGAGTTAGCGACTGGCGCTTCGTATTTCCAGAAAATTGCCGTGAATCCTGGACGTGTTTTGACTTTATCTGTGTATGCTCGCGCAAAAACA
>Ga0194060_10000139_pt1 | contig 51347 bp, 29 predicted proteins | sample SepL225m_MetaG_FD_163427 | JGI IMG/M metagenome (GOLD analysis project Ga0194060, IMG submission 163427) | Anoxic zone freshwater microbial communities from boreal shield lake in IISD Experimental Lakes Area, Ontario, Canada - Sep2016-L222-5m | ecosystem: Environmental > Aquatic > Freshwater >... | reverse complement strand
GCCCCCCGCCTCCTGCCTCATCCCTCATCCTTCCTCCCTCACCCCTTCCGAGCATCTCGTCCAAAGCCTCAGCTACCGCGCCTGCGTAGAGCGGAGCCAGCAACCGCTGCGATGAGCGGGTCGGGAAGGAGAGGTTGCCCAGGACGACCCCGCAGCGGTCAAGGAGATCGGCCCGCCCCAGGTAGCCACTGTCGCCGAGGGCTTGGCGAGCCACGTGCATCGCCCAAGCGTAAAGCGGATCTAGCCCGCGCAACTGGTCGGCAGAGAGATGGAGACCAACCGGATCGAGGTGAAACCCGCGCACGAAACCGCCGCGCCCGTAGGCGTAGCCATCGGCCAGACGGTGGGCCGGATCGAAGAATATCGCCGGGTCGGCCCCGATCTCCGCCGCTGTCGCCATACTGGTCGAGTCAACACCATCAACCAGATTCTGCCAGAAGGCGGACGGGCCATCGGCACCAGGAAAAAGGCAGCCGAGGCCGATAATTGCGATAGGTTCCACAGGTATCCTTCGTAATATCCCGTAGGGGCGCAGCAGTCGCCTAGCAGGGCTGGTACACAGTCCGCAGATCGCCCGTGCCGTAGGCGTAAACGCCTCGGCTATTACCTACGAAGGCCGCTGAAGCGGCCTCAGACAGGCCGCTTCAGCGGCCTTCGCCATTGTAGCCCGCCCGTTTACGGGCCGGGCGGCTGGGATGACAGCGCCCCTACACCTGCGCAAACAACCGGTTGAGTTGGTGACTAACCGCCACCTCGACTCCGCGTAGCTGGAGGGCCACCCGGCCAACGTCATCGTGGGCGGCGATGTCGGCGACGAGGCGCTGTTCGCCGGACTCGCGCACCACCAGGGTCAGGTAGGTTGGCGTGTCGAAGGCCAGGGGCAGGTACTGCTCGGCAGAGGCCCAACCCAGGGGCAGGCTGGCGGCGGCGTAGCGGCGGCGCACCCAGATCAGGCACGCCTGGAAGAGCGCGTCGGCCACAAAGGGGTTGAAGTCGCCCGCCGGAAACTGGCCCTGGGACTCGGCACTGAGCGACGGCAGGGAGCAACGCAGGGTCAGGCCGGTATTGTCGAGGTGGAGCACCCGCTCAATACTGCGCAGACTCGGCCCGTGAAACAGCGTACCGTCGGCGTAGAGAGCCGCGCCGTCACTGGCATCTCGCTCACCCAGATCCAACTCGGCCAGTATCGGCTGCGCGAGCGGATCGCGGCCCAATTCAATCGTCGCCCGGTAGTGGTAGCGTGGGCGACCAGCGGCGGTGCTGCTGGAGATCAGCGCGTCGAGACGTACCAAACCCTGCGGCGCATCTTTGGCCGTCTCGGTCAGTTCCAGGTGGTAGCGATCCGCGAGTTGCGCATCAAAGACAACCCCCTTCAGCACCTGGAAGCCATCGCAGCGGCGCAGGCGGTAGCCGGGGTGAAGCTGCTGGCAGGCCGCGATCATCCAGGCGGCGGCGGCGGTTGCCGGTAAGACGGCGTGCGCGCCAATCATGTGGTCGGCCAGGAAGAGGTTATGCGCAAGGCTAAGCTGACGTGAGCTGCGCTGGCTGCGTAGTTCGCCGGTGAGCGAGGCAGGCGCGGGGCGCATCGGCGAACCCACCACCAGTTGCACGGCAGGGCCATCCATCGCCAGAGCCGTCAGCAACACCTCCACCCCAGCATTGATCGGAATAACATCAATCTGGCGCTGGGCAAACATGGCCTTCAGCGCCGGCGTGACCATCCCACCGTCCCACGGCCCCCAGTTCATAGCGAGTACCCGACAGGCCGAGTACTCACGCTGGATCTGATGGGCGGCCTTATTCAGAATCTCATTGGCAATCGCGTAGTCGCTCTGGCCAAGGTTGCCATAAAATCCGGCTGCGGACGAGAAGATCACCAGGTAGCGCAACGTGTCAGGCGGAGCGACCGCCAGCAAGCTCCGCAATCCACCGATTTTCGGGCCGAGTACCGCATCGAAATCTGCGCCCGTCTTCTGCTCAATCCGCCGGTCGGCCAAGGCACCCGCGCCGTGAATAATCCCGCTGATCGAACCGACATCGTGCAAGGCAGCGCGCAACCGTGCCGTATCGGCCACATCGGCACAGATATAGCGGGCGCGACCGCCCGCATCTGTCACCGCCTGGAGCGTGGCGGAGATCTCCTCACAGGCCCGAATATCGCGCCACATACGCTGGATGCTAGCGGGCAGCGGGCGCTCACCCTGCGCGGTGATCGCCACCGCAATATGCTGCTTGAGCGTCGTATCATCCAGCCCTGGCCCGGCCCACTCAGGCGGCGGCGCGAGCGGGGTGCGCCCCAGCAGCACAAAGCCACAGCGGAAGCGGCGGGCCATGCCGATCACGCAGGCGGCGGTAATCCCGCGTGCCCCGCCGCTAACCAGAAAGACATCCGTGGGGCTGACCATCACGCGCCGCCGATGGGTAGATGAGCGGCCAGGGTCGCCCGCCCGCGAGGGCCGTAGCCCACCTCGACCAGCCGCAGATCAGGATCGGAGCTCTCGGCCACGATCATCTGCGCGGACTGCTCGGCACCAATCTCTGGGCTAAGATCAATGCCGCGACAGAAGACACCGGCCCATTCCTGGTGTACTGTCTTCACTAGGCCAAACAGCCCGCCGCCCACCGGACTGACTGCGCGGCCCGTGCCGGTACCCAACTCGCCATCCATGCGAGTAACCGCCATAAACAGAGAACGCCCGCTGCGTCCTGCCGTGGTCAACGTGGGCGCGAGGAGTTTAGCGGCCAGGAAGATCAGCCGGACAATCTGCTGCTCGGAATCATTCAGCAGATCAGTGGTATGGGGCAATGCCGCAGGCTGCGGGTGCAGGTGGATGAATCCGCCCACCGGGCCGTAGCCCTCGGCGATCATACGCAGCGCCTGCTCAAGCTGGCCCTCGCTCAGATCGTGCAGTGCTACCCGGCCCACGCCCGGAGGCAGGGCGGGCCGCGCTCCCACCAGCGATGTCGGCAGGCGCAACACCACCGGCTGCCAGCCACGCGCAGCCAGGGCAGCGGCCAGGGCAGCGGCAGTAGGTGTACCGTCATCCGTAATCACACAGCTCCAGCCATCCGGCACCGGAGTCTCCAACCTATCCGGCAACGGCAGCCGAACCAGAGTCGCAGGTGAGGTTGGGGCGGCCCACTGCGGCGCACCCTCACCCCCAACCCCTCTCCCACGGGGAGAGGGGAGATCGGACTCCCTCTCCCCGTGGGAGAGGGCTGGGGTGAGGGCAGGAGCGGAAACCCCCTGGAGGTGAGCGACCACCTGGGCCAGGGTGCGCAGTTCCGCCAATTCCTCCGGGGCCAGACGTGGCAAGGTGAAGCGGGTCTGCATCGTTCCCAGAATATCCACCCGCTTGATGGAGTCAATCCCCAGATCGGACTCCATATCCATGCCCAGCTCCAGCGTCTCACGCGGGTAGCCAGTCTTCTCGCTCACCACCGTCAGCAACCCCTCCGTCAGCTTGGCCAGATGAGCGGGATCGGCGGCAGGTACCGTAGAGACGCCCCGGCGGGGCGTCTCTACCACCGGCGCAGGTGCCACCGCCACCGGCGCGGCAACCCCCTGGAGGTGAGCGACCACCTGGGCCAAGGTGCGCAGTTCCGCCAATTCCTCCGGGGCCAGACGGGGCAACGTAAAGCGGGTCTGCATCGTTCCCAAAATATCCACCCGCTTGATGGAGTCAATCCCCAGATCGGACTCCATATCCATGCCCAGCTCCAGCGTCTCACGCGGGTAGCCAGTCTTCTCGCTCACCACCGTCAGCAACCCCTCCGTCAGCGTGGTCAGATGGGCGGGGTCGGGTGTAGAGACGCCCCGCCGGGGCGACTCTACCACTACCGGCGCGGGCGACTCTACCACCGCCACCGGCGCGGGCGGCGTGAAGATCGGTGCAGGCGGAGCCACCTGAACCGGCGGCGTGAAGATCGGCGCAGGCGGCGTGAAGATCGGCGCAGGCGCGTCCGTAGAGACGCCCCGGCGGGGCGTCTCTACCACCACCGGCGCAGGCGGCGTGAAAATCGGTGCGGGCGTCTCTACCACCGGCACCGCCATCCCTGTTGAAACCTGCTGCTGGATCAGATGCAGCAATCCGGCGGCGTAGTCACCCTGCTGTGTCAGAAACTGCTGGTGGATGCGCAGGGTCTCGGCCTGGATCTGGTGCATGGCTGCCAGCCCGCCCTCGTGGTTCGCCGCCGCCGACTGCGGCAGTTGCAGCAGCAGGCTCACATACTCGTGCTGATAACTAAGAAACTGCTGGTGAACCTGCAAAATCTCGTGCTGGTGCGCCTGAAGCTGCGCCATGAGTTCAACCAGCGACACCGGCGCGGGAACCTGCGTGGTCGGCGCATATACCGAGGGTGCGTTAGGCTGTTCCATATGTATGATTCCGTTGCGCCGCTCTTGAATAGGCAGCACGGCGCTTTCGGGAAGTATCGTCATGATCGGGCTTTCCTCATTGATAATTGGCTCGCTCGGCACGGGCGTGCTGGCCAGCGCATCCGCATAGTCGGCCCGCGTCTTCTCACTGACATAGTTGCTGCCGTTCAGTTTCACCATCGGCCCACGTCGCTTACGTGCGGGGGCGACTGTTGCCTCGCGCTGGTAGGGGTCAATCCCACGCATGGGTACGCCGACAACCCGCAGTTGCACCACTGCCTCGCGGAGTTGGCGGTCGCTATCGAGCTGGCGACTAGGATTGAGGGCCACGGCGATATGCGGTCGGTCGCCCAGGATGCGCGTTACGAGGTTGGTGAGTACGCTGCGCGGGCCAATTTCAACAAAGATCGCACCGCCTGCGGCGTAGATCTGTTCGATCTGATCAAAGAAGCGCACCGGCTGAAGAAGCTGATCGGCCAGGAGCGCCTGCATGGCCCGTGGGTCAGCCGGATAAGGCTGAGCGGTCGCGTGGGCGTACACCGGCACGCGAGTTGGGCTGAAGGCGCAGGCATGGATGGCACGACTGAATGGTACTTGGGCGTGGCCTACCAGCGGAGTATGGAAGGCTGCCGAAACCGGCAGCGGGGTGGCCCGATGTCCCGCCGACTCCAGGATGTGCCGGACTCGGCTGATCGCCGCCGTCGGCCCCGCCAGTACCACCTGGTCACGGGCGTTCAGGTTCGCCACCGTGATTCCCGGCACCTGACCGGCAATTATCTGCACGGTTGCGAGTTCCGCAGAAACCGCCAGCATCGTCCCGGCGTCGAACGTTGGGTCAGATGGAGGAGCCATGGCCTGCCCACGGGCGTGGGTCAGGGCCAAGTAATCATCGTCGTCTAGCGCACCTGCGGCCCAAAGGGCGGTTAATTCGCCGAAACTATGTCCGGCCACCATATCGGGCCGGAAACCAGCGTCGCGCAGCAGGCCAAACATACCGGCGCTCAGGACGCCGATGGCGGGCTGAGCGTACTCGGTGCGCTGAAGACGATCAGCCTGACATGCCTGCTCGGCGGGCGTGAAAACCGGAGGCGGGAAGAGGATCGCCGAGAGCGGCATGTCTGTGGCGTGAACATCAGCCCGCCCCAGCAGTTCGCGCAGCGGCGGAAAATTCAGTGCCAGCTCGCGGCCCATCTCCAGATATTGCGAGCCTTGGCCGGGGAAGAGTGCCACCACCCGTCCGGCGGTAGTCAACCCCTGGCGCTGGTAGAAGATGCCCTTCGGGTGCTGGAGCCGTTCGGCAACGGGCTGAGCGTTGAGCATCGCTACGGCGCGTAGCAGTTGCTCGCGGGCTTCCACCGGACCATCGGCCACACAACCGATCCGGGCCAGTTCCGTGGGCAGATCTATCGTTTGCGTGGCGACAGCCAGTTCGGCGAACGCCTGATCGGCCTGCGGGCCAGCCAGAGTTTCGGCCAGCTCAACGCAGCGATCACGGAGCGCGGCAGGCGTGGGCGCAGCCAGAATCAGCTCCTGGGCAGTCTGGTGGATACGGTACGGCTGGTGGTGATCGTCGGCGTACTCTTCAAGCACCACATGAAAGTTAGTACCGCCAAAACCGAAGGCACTGACAGCGGCGCGGCGCGGTGGTGCGCCCGCTGCGCGCAACCAGGGTCGCGGGCGAGTGTTCACATAGAGCGGTGAACCTTCCAGGCCAAATTTTGGGTTGGGCGATCCGACATTGATCGTCGGTGGCAGCACCCGATGGTGCAGCGCCAGGGCCGCCTTGATCATCCCGGCGGCCCCCGCCGCCGCTTTAGTGTGGCCGATCTGCGATTTCACGCTGCCCAGAGCGATATGCGCCTGACGCGAGTTGCCTTCACCAAAGACATCACGGAGCGTCTGTACCTCGCACAGATCGCCCGCCACCGTGCCCGTGCCGTGGGCCTCAATCAGCCCGATGCTGGTTGCGGGCACTCCGGCGCTGGCATAAGCGCGGCGCAACGCACGGGCCTGACCCTCGGAGCGCGGCGCGTAGATACTTTTGTAACGCCCATCGCTCGATGAACCAATGCCCCGAATCACCGCGTACACCCGGTCGCCATCGCGCTCGGCGTCGGCCAGGCGTTTCAGAACCAGCAAACCCAGCCCCTCGCCCACCATCATCCCGTCCGAACTGGCGTCGAACGGGCGCGGCGATTCCTGACGCGAGAAGGCCGGCGTCTTGCTGAAACACATATACATAAAGGGCGAATTATCGGTATCCACCCCGCCGGTCAGCATCATGTCGCAGCGATGTTCCGTCAGTTCACTCAGGGCCATCTGGAGCGCACTTAACGACGACGCACAGGCAGCATCGGTCACACAGTTAATCCCGCCCAGATCGAAGCGATTGGCGATCCGGCCCGCGATGACATTGCCGAGCATACCCGGAAACGAGTTCTCTTCCCAGCGGATGTAGGCTAGTTTGATCTTCGCAATCGCCGCCGCGATGCGCTCCTCACTCAGCCCACAACTGCGCATCGCCTGTTCCCACACCGGGTACTGTAGGCGCGAGATCAGCGGCGTCATCAGTTTTTGTCCGCCACAGACCCCCAATACCACGCCGGTACGCTCGAAATCGTGGCCGCGCTCGGCACCGTAGCCCGCATCCTCAAACGCCTGACGTGCGGCCACCAGGGCCAGCAACTGCGAGACATCCGTTACTTCCAGGATATTCGGCGGCAGACCAAACTCTAGCGGGTCAAAATCAATATCGGGCAAAAACCCGCCGCGCTTACAGTAGGTCTTATCCGGCACAGTCGGGTCGGGATCATAGTAATCCGCACTATTCCAGCGCGAGGCAGGCACATCCGTGATGCTATTGCGCTCACGGACAATATTATCCCAGTAAGCGGCAAGATTATGCGCCTGGGCGAAAAAGGAAGCCATGCCGATAATTGCGACAGGCTCCATAACTCTCTGAGTGGAAATAGACTGCATAACGCTATCCTCAAGAGCCGAAAAGATGTCTATCTGACCTCCTAACGGCACCGGCATCGCCGAGACGAGGAGAAACCGGCAATGCGGTGGACAAGGATGGATCCCAGCGCAGCGAGAACAGGCGTCCGCTGAGCTAATCTCGCGCTATCGCGGGTTCGGATCATCCTGCCTATTATACGCGCTCCTGACAGATCGGTCGCTGCTCAGCCCTCACCCCCCAGCCCCCTCTCCCAGAACGGGAGAGGGGGAGTAGATCGCGCTCTGATGCAGAAATCTCCCCTCTCCTCCGGTGTGAGAGAGGCTGGGGGTGAGGGGGGGACGGTCGGGACAAGATCGGCTTAGCCAGAATTCATATATTTATCGTCGATCCACCCGTTACTTTTTGGAATATATCGCGACGTAGAGTGTAGAGAAGCATTGAGGAACCATTATTTCATCCCCCCTCACCGCTCTCGTTCCTAATCTTTGACCAGAGTGCCATATGAATGGCGAAAGGACTGACAGAATGAATACTCGCACACTACGTATGTTCTCATCTATGCTTGTGGCTATTGTGCTGATGTTCGCGGGCGATGTGGTCTGGAATGTCTCGGACAACACGACCAGCGCCGTTGACACGACCACCTACGCGATTTCGCTTACTCAGGCGAGTTCCATCGCACACGACACCGAGCCGCACGCGGTGATCGTCGGGGATGCGACACTGACCAACTACCAGGGAGCTGTGGCCTACGCTGTGCCGATGAACGCGGGGATGATCTACGTGGAAGCGAACACCGGGCGGATTTTGGCCAATACGACAATGGAGGTGGTTGGCGTCGGGACGAACAAGAAGACCAACCAGTAGTTGCCGTAAAATAGCGCGCAGTTGTACCCTTCAGTCACCCGAGTACGCTCATGTCCATCAAGTACCTGCGCGCTATCCCATCCGCTGCTACAATTCACCCGCCCCTCGCCGCCCAGATCCGCCACGACTTTGGCGCTCTCGTTGATCCATTCCTTCTGCACGCGCCCGTACCCGCGCTCCTGGCCGGGGTCTGGATGGCCTGCCGCGAAAGTGAACTCGTCGGGCATGTGCCTCGGGCCACCAAGGAGGCGGTTGCCGCCGCCGTCTCACGCACGAACCAGTGTCCCTACTGCGTTGATGCCCACGCGGTGATGTTACATGCGGTAGATAGCCACCATGCGGCTGATCACCTGCGCACCGGACACAGCGCCCAGCCCATCACTCCCGCACTGCGCGAGGTGGTCGAATGGGCAACAGCCACCCGCACCCCCGGCGCGCCCATCCTCAGCACTCCACCCTTTTCCTCTCACGACGCACCAGAAATCATCGGAACTGCCGTCTTCTACCACTACATCAACCGCATGGTGAGCGTGCTGCTCACGCAGAGTCCGCTGCCGCTGGTGCCTGCGCCGCTCACAGGAACTACCGCACGGCTGGCGGGTTGGTGGTTCGCACGGGCAGCGCGGCGCACAAAGACTCCCGGTGAGTCGCTCACGCTGCTGCCAGCGGCGGATCTTCCCCCTGATATGGCATGGGCCACGGGATCACCGACCATCGCCGGGGCCTTCGCCCGCTTTGCTGCGGCGGTTGAGTCTGCCGGTGATCGCGTTCTCCCCGAGTCGGTGCGAGCGCTGGCGCAGCGCGAGATTGGCGCATGGCGCGGCGGTCAGCCGGGCCTGGGGCGAGCGTGGCGAGAGACGCCGCTTCTCGACATCCCGGCAGAGCATCGTCCCGCCGGGAGGCTGGTGCTGCTCACCGCACTGGCCCCCACTCAGGTGGACGCGACCGTTATCACGGCGTTTCAGGAAAACTACCCTGACGATGCGGCCCTGATCAGCGCGCTGGCGTGGGCGAGTCTCACGGCAGCACGCCAGGTCGGAACCTGGCTCTAAGGCAGATTTTAGATTTTAGATTGCAGATTTTAGATTGCAGATGTGCCGCAACAGGACGCAGTGCATGAACCCAAACTGTCTGGTTTGAACCATGCCTAACCCCAAAAAAGCGCACGCAGCACCAACTGTATCCCCCTCGTTGCCTACCCTCTTTTCCTAACGAAATTTCACCACAGAAGCCCACAGAAACCCCCAGAAAGAACGTCTTTCTGGGGGTTTCTGTGTCTTTTTGTGGCCGTGGATTAAGAAATGTTGTTTCGTAGATTGGAAAACGATAAAAATACTCGTCTTTTATTCCAATAATTCTTTAGGAATAGAGCAACATAAGATCGCTGTCCTTGTACTGATGTTTTTATGAGTATTTACTTGGTTTACGCCACGGTTTAGTGGGTATTTCCTTAGATTTCTTCGTGACTTTCTGGTATCAGATACGACAGAGTAAAGGCAATGTTGTATTTTTGATACGGGAGGCCACCATGCCTTTATCCTTTCGCCCTACAGACGTTCATACGTGGGGCACACACTACCCAATAAAAAGAGCCGATGATGCCCGATTGTCGGCTATCGGCTCTCGGCTCTCGGCTTTTTTCACCGCACACGCCCGTTTGCGCCCTCGTCTGTTCATCATCGCATACGTGGCCCTGGCACTTTGTGCCCTTCTCTTCGTGTTAAACATCGGCATCAGTTCGATCACCACGCGGCAATCCCTTCCAACATGGGCAACGACGGCGCATTCTCCTGATCGTGGCGTTGCTGACTGGACTGTCCTTGTCTATATGGCCAGTGACAACGACCTCGAACCGTCCGCCCTCGCCGATCTGCGCGAGATCGCCCAGGTAGGTTCGTCCGCACGGGTTACGGTTGTTGCTCAAGTTGACCGGATGACCTCATCCCAAGAGTGGGATAGCCCAAACTCCGGTAACTGGAGTGGCACAAAACGCTTCCTGATCGAGCCAGGGATGGAGCCTGATGCCACAATGGCCCTCATGTGTCTGGATGAACTGAATACGGGCGACCCGGACACCCTGTCTGACTTCATCGCATGGGGGATGGATACCTACCCAGCCACACACTACGCCTTGATCCTCTGGTCGCATGGGGGGTCGTGGATGGGCTTAGCCAGCGACGAAACCTCCGGCGGCGATAGCCTCTCCTTGCCCGAACTGGGAGCCGCCCTTGCCAGTGCCCACATCCGATCCGGTGGCGTGACGCTCGATCTGATCGGCTTTGACGCCTGCCTGATGGGTCAACTCGATGTCTTCCAAACGATTGCGCCATATGCCCAGGTGGTTGTGGCGTCCGCCGAGATCGAGCCAACCCAGGGTTGGGCCTGGGATGTGTGGCTACGGGCGCTCACAACCACCCCAGGCCAAGACGCGGCCAGCATCGCGGGGATCATTGTTGATAGCTACGTTCATTCGTATCAAGGTAGCGATGATGTCACCCTGGCCGCCTTTGATCTAGCCCAGGTCGGCCAGATCAGCGCAGATCTCGACCGTCTGACCAGCGCGTTGCTCGCGGGAACATCGGCAGATGGGAGCCGAATCTCTCTGGCGCGCACGGCGGCGGCGACATATGCACCCAGTACCCCCGATGCGTATAATGCGGTTGATCTCGGTGATCTCATCCAGCTTCTGGGGTCCAACGGAGCATCGCACGAGGTGGTGGTGGCCGCCGAGGAGACGGGGCGTGCGATCCAGCATGCACGTTTGGCCTACGGGGCGGGACAGTCGCACAACAACGGCAGCGGAATCTCCATCTATTTCCCGCCAACAGCGGCGCAGTACCTGCACTCCTACGAGCATGAATCGCCGCTAACGCATTGGGCCGACTTCCTCAAGGCATACCACACCAGTAATGACCGGCTCGCTTGACGGGCAGGGAATAATGAGAGATTAATGAGAGATTATGAGCGAAGAACCAATCATCACCCGTGCGACGACCCACAACCGCCTGATCGCAGCACGATCCGCCCTGTATGACGCAATTGCGGGCGAGACCGACGCAACCTTGGGATCTCGGATGGTGACGCCAGAGTGGACGGCGCTCGACATCCTGCGCCATATCGGGGTCTGGAACGAACTCTGCACACGCTGCCTCGATGATTGGCTCGGTAGCCGCGATTGGATCCTCACTTTCGCCGCCGAAGACCAGTTCAATGTGGAGATGGTCGCTGCCCGTGCTGGTATTTCGCTTGCACAGGCGCGTGCTGCCATTGAACAGGCATATACCGCCTACGAACAAACTCTCGCCGAGTGTCGCGATGAACACCTGGCTGAGCAAGCTCCCGCACCCTGGGGACAGATGCTCCCGCGCATCGGGCTGATCTGGTTTGAGGTCGAACACGATATGATGCACATCAACCAGATGCGCGTTGCTCTCGGCAAAGCAGCGGTTTAGCACAACCCTACTCAAGCCAGATTCGAGCGACGACTCGTCCCCTGCGGCGCACTATCAATTGCTCGCCTCTCAATCGAAGAAGGACGCATGCCACTGCCGAAACTGGAGGTGGCACGACGGGCCTTCGGCGACGAGGGCGGCCTGGTAACCAGGTCCAGGGTCAAGGGTATGGATACTCCAGCGGGTGATCTCCGCCAACTCATCAGGGGCGTAGAGAATCCTGGCGGGTTCATCTGGGCCAAGGGTGACGGCGAAGCGATCGAGGGGCATTGTCAGCCCGACACCACGGGCCTTGATATACGCCTCCTTGCGTGCCCATCCACGAAAGAAGGCCACCGTGCGCTCCTCTTGGGGCAGGGCGCAAAGAGACGCATACTCGCCCGGCGCGAAAAAGTGTGCGGCAATCTCCATGGTGGAAATTGCCGGATTGATATGGGCAAGGTCAACCCCAAGGGTTCGGTGCCACGCGAAGGCAAAAAGCGCCAGACCATCCGCGTGACTTAGATTGAAGCTCAGGGGCGCGTGATCCGGCGGCTGCACAAGAAAAGGCTTGCCATAATCCCCATAGGTGAAGCGCAGTTCCCCCGGATCTTGCTGCATATAGTGGCCAAGGATGCTCCGCACCACCCCTCTGGCCACCGTGAAGCGCTGCTGATCGCGAGGGAAGTGGAAACGCCTAGCCCGCTCCAGTTCATCGGCGCTGAGAAGACGCTGGTGGCGCTGCACCTCATCAGGCGGCACATCAAGCGTTGCCCTCCAGACATGGATCGCAGTAGGCGTGAGTGCGGGTACAGGCGAACCCTGTACCCACCCGTCGGTCTTCCCATGATCCTCGTGCGGTCTCAACGCCATTGTGCCCGCTTCCTATTCCATCATTCCTGCCACATGAGAATTGCATAGACATAACTCTACCGATAACGTAACTTTTCGGTAGAGTTATCCGCCGCGCAGGCGAATTATCGGTTGAGTGGTCGGTCCGATCTCACTAAAAACTCTTCCGATAACATAACTGCGCCGAAAAGATCTACCTCGGCACGGGGGGAACGTGCCGACATCGGTGCCAGTCCCCCTACCCATATTCTGTAGGTGATGTGAGAATCGTATCCCGCCCGGCTATATGCGCGGACATCCGCGCCCCGTCCGTGCTGAGGGAGGTATCGTCTACACCCTGGTGTGAGGCACCATCACCCGGCGATGCCGATTCGAGGCATCTGATCCGGAGACGCGCAACCAAATTGGCAAGGCTACCGCGTAGGAGGCGCGTCATCCCCGGCCCAGAGCCAACAATCTCCCCGTCAACCCAGTGCGATCCGCTGAACGCACCACGCGCAATCGGGTGCAACTGCGACCATTGCTCGGGGCTAATCCAGTCGGGCCGCTCGTTCTTAGGCGCAGGCGGAGCAGAGGAAACCCGGATGAGCTCAGGTGCAGGCGGTGCCAGTGCCGCCGGTACCTCCTTGGCTGGCATGATGACGCGGAGACCGATCTGGGCTTCCACGACGGGCAAAACAGCATCTACCTCAGTCCGCTCTGCGGGAGAGAACCAGGAAGGAACCCGCACCACCACCTGCTCATCCTCGTCCAGCACGATATTCTGGCACTCAATGAACGAACTCAGGTCTTCGCCCAGTGTATCGTGAAGCATGGCGTAAACCCGAGCGCATGGATCGGTATCATCCACAAGGTCGGCAGCGAGATCATTCTCGCGCATTGGGCTGAGGAATAGGTCAGGTCGCCCATTGCGAAGCCATCCGGGGCTTGCCTGCTCCTCGCGGAGCAACTGAACAATCGTGGCGGCGGTACTCCGACGCCCCGGCAAACGCTGCGCAATGGTGTGCGCCCGCTCAATCAGTTCCAGCGATAGTTCGCGGTACTTCCGCGCCACGCTCGGGTAGACTCCCAGTTCGCGCAGTAGCTCCTCGGAGGGGGTGGCGGAGACCAGGGCAGGCGTCGTGGCCGGCGCGTCGGCGGCCGGCGGAATAATTGTGGGTTCTGTCGCGGCATCGGCCTTCAAGGTGTCAACCGGCTGATCTTTTGCCGCGTCTGAAGGCGACATGGTGCTTTCCTCAGCCTCGGCTGACGCCAAAATCGGGGCGGGCGTCGTGGCCGGCGCGCCGGCCGCCGGCGGAATAATTTTGTGTTTTGTCGCGGCATCGGCCTTCAAGGTGTTAACCGGCTGATCTTTTGCCGCGTCTGGAGGCGACCTCCTGATTCTCTCAGCTTTGGCTGAATCTGAGACGGGGGGAGCAGTAGAAAGAGTCGCTTCGCTGCCTGAAATCCCTGGAGTCCCTGTCGCCGTTTTCGCCGAATTTGAAATAGGCGATTCTGCGCTTTCTGATGAGCTAAAAGCCGCTTCGGTTGCGTTAGACGAGCCGATCATGCCCCCGCTCATGTGGGAGCGCATGGTGGGGATCATGTCTCCACTCATGTTGATGGGTATAAAAAAGAGCGTCGCCGATTCGGGCGCATGTGTGGCGGGTGCGACATTGAACCCCGCCCGCTGAAAGCCACGGAGGGAAAGAGTAGGCGCATCGGGTTCAAAGAGGGGCTGCTGCGAGATGCGGGCAAGGAGCGTCTCATAGGTGGGTGGCGCGACCGGCCCGGATGCGTTGATCAGACCCAGGCGAATGAGGGTCGGGGTTGGCGTCGGTATCCCCGCCCAGGAGAGTCCGTACGAGCCCAGATCGCGCAAGGAGATCGGCGGTCGGGTGACGTAGCGATCAATGAGCGCCGGGTGGCGTTGGTGTGGTGTGATTCGCCCCATGCATACGTCAATCAGCATGCGCGGGACACGCACGGTGCGTACGGAACGGGGGCGATCCAGGCATTCAGCATCAAAGCTCCAGGGGCGTGCCTCACCCTTGACACCCCCCCATCCGGGGAGATAAGTAGCCTTCACCCCGCGTCTATTTCTCGAATGGGGTAGGAGGTATCCCTTGGAGTACAGGCGGGTCAGCGCCCGGATAATGGCATCGCGCTGGAGTTTGTCACTGCCATCGTAGTTTTCGATGTCTTTTGCCGAGAGCGAGATCGGACCCTGATGAATTAGGAATATCCGACCAATGAGTAGGTAGATGCCAACGGCCAGGGGTGAATCGCGCAGGTCGAGGGCGAGCGACTCCGGCAGGAGCAGGTACGGTTCATTGGTGGGCAGATTGATGGGTAGAGCTTGCGACATCTCGGTTCCACGTGAGAAGAGCATATTTACTGCCTTTATAGAAATAGCCCGTAAAACCCAGGAGCTTCAGCCCTGGGATATAAGGGCTTCACCCGCTTGAGCGGCTTTAGCTGTAGCTTCGGTATATAGCTTCCTAGTGCGTCAAAACGCTTGCAATAGAACGAATAATCTGATATAATGCCGCCATGACACGAACGATCCAGACGACCTACCGCTATCGCCTCAACCCCACGGTTGCGCAAGAAATCGTGCTCAACCAGTTTGCGGGGGCAAGGCGGTTTGTCTGGAATTGGGCCTTGGATCGCAAGAAGACTCACTACCAGCAGACGGGCGCAACGCTTTCCTATCACGATCTCGCGGGCGAGTTGACTCGCCTGAAACAGCAGCCGGAAACGTCCTGGCTGCGCGAGATGGATTCTCAGTCGTTGCAGCAGGCGTTGCGGGATCTCGATAGCGCGTACCAGCACTTCTTTCGCCGGGTGAAGCGGGGCGAGAAGCATAAAGGCTTTCCCAGGTTCACGTCGCGAAAGACCGATACCCCGCGCTTTCGCATCCCGCAGCGGGTGGTACTGCATGCGGCGGCCGTGTCGGTGCCGAAGATTGGCATGATCCGTGCGGTCGTCCATCGCTCGCTGGAGGGCATCACAAAGGGCGCGACGTTCAAGCGGGAACCGTGCGGGCATTGGTTCGTGAGTATCGTCACCGAACAACAGGCCGCTCCGCGCACCGAGCGTCCGGTACAGACTCACGTTGGCGTGGACGTGGGCTTGAAGTCGCTGGCGGTGTACTCGACGGGCGAGACGATCCCCAACCCGCGCTGGTATCGCACGCAGCGCCGGAAGCTGCGCCGCGCACAGCAGGCACTCAGCCGCACGGTGAAGGGCAGTCACAACCGGGGGAAGGCGCGAATCGTCGTCGCCCGGTTGCACCAGAAGATCAGGAACCAGCGCAGCGACTTTCTGCACAAGCTGAGTACGGATCTGGTTCGTCACTTCGACCTCGTTTCGATTGAGGATTTGAGCGTTCGCGGCCTTGCGAAAACCAAGCTGGCCCTGAGCGTTCTGGATGCGGGATGGGGCATGTTCCGGGCGATGCGGGAGTACAAGGCCGACCGAAACGATAGCCATGTGGTGGCCATCGGGCGGTTCTTCCCTTCGTCGAAAACCTGTGGCGCGTGCGGGTTGGTCAATGCGGACCTGACATTGGCGGATCGGGTCTGGACATGTCCATGTGGTGTCCATCACGACCGCGATCTGAACGCCGCACGGAATATCGACCATGAGGGCATGCGCCTGTTTAAGCTGAGGGTCGCGGCAGGACATGCCGAGACACAAAACGCCTGTGGAGACTCGGTAAGCCCAATCGTCACGGTTGGCGCGGGTTGATGAAGCAGGAAGCCCACGAGCTTTAGCCGTGGGTATTTCACGGTGTATCGGATTATTGACGGGTGGTTCCTTGGCGCGGTATACTAGTTAGGAAGTCTCCGATCTGGGGGGTTTCCGTTCGCTCTTTGGGGCCATTCAGCTTTTTGGTAAAAAAATTGGGGCTGAGTGGCCTTTTGATTCCTTCTCGACGTTTGTACGTCGCTAAAATTTATGGTGAGGGCCAATCCCTCGGTGCTTCTCTCCTGTTACCCCGAGCGCCGTAAAGGTTTGTACAGGAGGTTTGCGGTGAGGGACGATCCCTCGGTGCTTCTATCATAGCAAATTTTTTTGTTTTTGTGAAGATGGTTTTTGTTCAGGATCGGGGGTTTTTTTGAACAGATTTGGCGAATCTTTTGTTCCAATTTGTTCAGGTCGCGAATCCTGAACAAAACGGAATGGGATCCTACGATATTTCCTCGTCCGTTCGGGTATCGTTCGTGGCGCACGGCGACCCTCCAGTCTGGCGTTGGCGAAATGACACGCCGACACGCACGGCCCCCAGCTTGATTGCAGGTTGCAATTGAGGTGTGGGCCGGGATCGCCGCATTCTGTGGTAGGATACGCCCAGCCGCGCGCCTGCTCTTTCCAGGTGTGGGGTTAGAGTCCTGGCGGGTGTTCGTGTCACCTTCCGGGTCTCGTCATTTCACAGAGCTATGGTACAGCCATATAGCCCTACTGTCAAGTGCGATATTTCTTGGGGATGTTGTCGAGGCTGCGTGAGGTGAGGTATTCATCAACGGCGGCGCGGGTCGTAACCCACAGCGATCCAAGCCTTTTAGCTTTTAGACGACCTATCAACACATAATTACGGAGAGATTTATGTGAAAGCCCCGCATACTCAGCAGCCTCGGCAAGCGTCATCAACTCGCCGACGGTAAGGGGGTCGTGGTTAGAAGAATCAGCCATAGAACACATCTACAATCTGCAATCCACAGTTTCGTGCGGTTTACCGGCCCCCAAGGCGGCATCAGGCGGCCTCCTGCGCAATCATTGGTGTTCAGTTGGTAGCGCGCGGCGCATCGCGGCCTGAATATACGCGGTGAGTATGGGCGAACCTCCTTGACTTAACCTACCAGTGCATGATAACACGGGCCAGGGCGAATCACTGAGGCACTGAGGGGATGATTCACTGAGGTCTCAGTGAATCATCCCCTCAGTGCCTCAGTGTTGCTGAAACCTGGCACATGAAACCGTGTCTCGTGCCATTTTTTGGTCTCATCCAGGTGATAAGATGACTCCTGAGTTCGACTCCGCGCCCGTCTGCTGCGGCCACCATGATGGTGTGCCGTTGTGATCTGCACCTCAATCATCGGGCTTTTATTTACGACAAGGAGGTCGTATGTCTACACTCTCCTCTCATTCTCAATCGCGTGCCTCCCTCCCGTTACGCCCATTGCTCATGTTTAGCGTCATGCTGCTCCTGCTCACCCTGGTGCCGTATCCTGCCATTCAGGCTGCGCCCCCCGTGGGCACCGCAGGCGACACCCCGGTGCCTGCGGCAGCGACCTCCTTCGTCAAGGTTGAGGCCAAATGGGGGCATACCTGTGCGCTGACGAGTGCTGGTGGCGTCAAGTGCTGGGGACTCAACGGCAATGGACAGCTTGGCGATGGGAGCGCCACAAATCGCCTGAATCCGGTGGATGTCACAGGTTTGAGCAGTGGCGTGATCGCGATCACCGTTGGGTACTGGATCTCCTGTGCGCTGACCAGTGGCGGCGGCGTTAAGTGCTGGGGCCACAATAACGTTGGAATGCTTGGCGATGGGAGTACCACTGATCGCCTGACCCCGGTGGATGTCAGCGGCCTAAGCAGTGGCGTGACCGCGATCACTGCGGGCGGCGTGCATACCTGTGCGCTGACAAGTGGCGGCGGCGTCAAGTGCTGGGGCATGGGTGGGTATGGACAGCTTGGCGATGGCAGTAGCACGGATCAACTGACTCCGGTGGATGTCAGCGGCCTGAGCAGTGGCGTGACCGCGATCACCGCTGGTGTCTACCACACCTGTGCGTTAACGAGTGGTGGGGGTGTTAAGTGCTGGGGAAGCAATTTCCCTTACGGTGAGCTTGGCGATGGTAGCACCACGCGTCGCTTGACCCCGGTGGATGTGACCGGCTTGAGCAGTGGCGTGACCGCAATCACCGCTGACGAGACTCACACCTGTGCACTGACGAGTGGCGGTGGCGTCACGTGCTGGGGATTCAACGGCAATGGCGAGCTTGGTGATGGTAGTACCACCACCCGCCTGACACCGGTGGATGTTACGGGCTTGAGCAGTGGCGTGACCGCGATCAGCACGGGTGGTGGTCACACCTGTGCCCTGATGAGTGGCGGTGGCGTCAAGTGTTGGGGACTCAACGATTACGGACAGATTGGCGATGGCAGCACCACGGGTCGCGTGACCGCAGTGGATGTCAGTGGCTTGAGTAGTGGTGTGACCGCAATCAGGGCTGGTGGCAGTTACACCTGTGCACTGATGAGCAGCGGTAGCATCAAATGCTGGGGCACGAATAGTAGTGGACAGGTTGGCGATGGGGGCAGTACGAGTACGAACCGCCTGACCCCGGTAGATATCGTAGAACTGGTCGCCATAGTCTCCGGCCAGGTCAAAGATGGACAGAATAACCCTATCGCCGACGTAACCCTCACGCTCGGCCAGGGAACCCAGGTAATGCAGACCGCGACAACCGACAGCACCGGCACCTACACGCTCACGGCAGTACTGCTGGGCAGCTACACACTCACTCCGACAAAGAGCGGCTATAGCTTTACCCCAACGACACGCACCGTCAGCGTGAGTGCGAATATCAGCGGGCAAGACTTCGTGGCCACGCCGACTAACCCCAGCGGTACCGAACTGGTTCAGTCGGTTAGTCCGAAAGAGGGAATCAGTACCCAAGTCACACGCATCGTCGTGAAGGGCAATGGCTTTGCTACGTCACCCGCACCGACAGTGTCCCTGAGCGGTGGAGCCAGTAACATTGCTCTGACCGACGTGATACCGCAGAGTACCACGAGCTTTAGTGCCACAGTACCCCTTGGCCTGTCACCCGGTCTCTACGACCTGGTCGTTACCACCAACGGACACACCGGCACTCTGCCGAATGCCTTCACCGTGCTTGCGGCCAATCCGCAACTCACGCAGATCGTGCCCACCGTTGGCTTTAACGACCGTACCACGGATCTGCTGGTGCAGGGCTTGAACTTTGCCGCCGGTGCCGTTGTGACGCTGGGTAGCACCCCCATCACCACCACACGCATTAACGGCACCACCCTGCTGGCACTTGTGCCCGCCAACCTAACGCCGAATACCTACATACTCACGGTGACCAACCCGGATCGTGGGTCTGCCCAACTCGCAGATGCCTACACCGTTCTGGATGCGGCGGGGACAGTGAACGACGATCTGTTCAGTACCAGCGACCAGCTTTGGCTGAGCCCTGTGACGCCACGGGCGAATACGCCAGTCCAGATTGGCCTTTTTGTGCAACGCAGTGGCGGCAAGGCCGTGCTGGAGCAAGTGCCGGTCGCGTTTCACCGCGATACGGTGGATGGCCCATTGCTGGGAACCTCCGCCGTACCCTTCCTTGATCCACGCGCCAGCAGCGAGAGTACCACCGCGCTCAATGTGACCTTCCCGAGCGCCGGGACGGTCACCATTTACGCCCGCATTGATCCGCAAGGCACGCTGATTGAAGGCAATACGACCAACAATGTCATTAGTCGTACCGTCGTCATTGCGGCAGCGGGAACCGACCAAACCCCTCCGGCGGTGCAGTCAATCGGCCTTAACGGCGGTAGTGACACGACCGTAACCGCGTCAGATATGACGGTGGATATTCAGGCGCTTGACCCGCCGCCCAACGCCAGTGGGGTGCAATCGGTGCATCTGATCGAATATGTCTATAACGACAGTGCGCAGCGCTGGGTGCCGGTAGCGCGGTCGGGATGGCTGCCCTATACCCAGACTCCCGCGAGCTACCGTTGGTCACTGCTCCCGTTGCCAGGGATGCATTATGTGCAGGTGCGTGCCCGCGACGTGGCCAACAACATCTCGGTGGGCAACGCTCGCCAGTTGATCAATTACGAAGTCGCCTCCGACCAGATTAGCCGAGGCCAGACTCGAATCTATCGTTACACGGTCGCGAAAGGACAGGAATTCAGTGTCAATCTGGCGGTGGTAAGCGGCGACGCCGACCTGTACGTCTGGTCGTCGAACACTGCCCAATCGGCGCGGGTGAGCAACCAAACGGGGAGTGTCAATGAGCAGGTCATTATACCGGCCACTGAGGTAACGCCGGGAGTCTACCAGGTGGAAATCTACGGGTATGCCGCTGCCGAATATCGCCTCACCACAACGACCAAAGTGGCTTCGACGAACCCTGCATCGCTGGCGAGCAGCGGTCTTGCCGCGACCAAGGTGGCACCGAGTGCGCCGATAATCCTGGTCGCTGGCATGCCTGACGAGCGCACAGGCAGCGTCCCTCAGGTGGGCTTGTCAAGCACGTCCAAGGTCTACCTCCCATTGGCCATGCGGTAGTGAACGACACCGTTAGTTTGTCGCCAACACCAACCGGACGAGCGCACCACCCGCGCTCGTCCGGTTGGTGTTGGCCCCCCCAGCGGGACAGTCCATGTTATGCAGGCGTTGTATTCGCAGGAACGGGCAGAGCATTGGGATTCATCTGCGCTTCGAGCCGTGCGAGCCGCTCGTGCAGATCGCGATTCTCATCAGTGAGTGTGTGGGCGCGAGTGGTCAGGTAGGGATCGTTCTCCCACCAGTTGATGCCCATCTCCATGGCCTTATCAACCGAGGCGATCAGCAGACGGATTTTGATCGAGACGAGTTCGATGCCAACTAATGAGATGCTGATATCACCAGCGATGACGACACCTTTGTCGAGGACACGCTCAAGAATGTCGGCGAGGTTTGTTGATTGAACCGAGTGCTGGAGGTGGGCAGATGTAGACATAAGCGACTTCTTCCTAACTGTGCAGACGGCAGACTGAGGGAGCGTCGTGGCGTCCAGATGCGGGTCAGTTCGAGTTGCTAATCGCTGGTCTGACCACGGGTATAGCGTTGTGTGCGCCGGTAGCTGAGCAGGTTGCCTGTCTCGTCAAGCCGAACTTCGTAGGTGGCCAGCACATCGGAGGACTCAGGGATTCGCTTCAGTTCGATCATATCAGCCACAATATGCCAGCCGTCTGCATCGTGACTGAGTCGCGATATGGTGCTGGCATTTAGTCCGGTGATCGCCGACAGTTGACTCTTTGCACGTGCGGCTATCTCGATGGATGACATTGCCCCAATCACGTTTACCTCCTCAGTCATGCTCATTGCCTCGATCTCACTTATTGCCTTGGTTTTGTTTGTTACCTCGGCTTTGTTGATCACCACCATGGAAGGGACTCCTCCGCTCTTCGTTCTTTAGTCGCTTGCATGGTCTCGCATGCGCGAATTTCCTGTAGGCACTCGCGCAGACCATCCTTGGCGAGCAAGGACGCCTCCTCCCTAGTGTAGTCGTCGCAGGTACGAACTATCTAGCGGGGAAGATGTGACGTGGGAGTGAGGAAATTCCTGACAGTGTCGGGGAATCACCGACATAGTGCATCCGATCCTGGTGAAGGTAGTGTACCATGTGATTGCTTTTAGGCCGGTGAAACATACATGCGCTTACTTCTGGGTCGGTATAACCCCCTCCTCTTTCTGGCGCTAGCCATCGCCCTTGCCTATCATGGCGCTCTTCTCCTCAGCGGCACCTACACCCATACCTACGACGCCTACGTCCATATTTTCTTCGCCGACCACTACGCTCGTACATGGTTCGATCATTGGGAGCCGCGCTGGTATACCGGATTCCCGATGACCAGCTATCCGCCGGGATCTCAGCAGTCAATTGCTTTGCTCTCGTATGCGGTGGGCCTGAAGACCGGATTCGTGATTGTGGCGCTCTTAGCGGTTCTCAACGTCACTCTGGGGATTTACCGCTTCGCGAAGATCTGGGCGAGCGAAGAGGCTGCAGGCTACGCCGCGCTCTTGCTCGTTTTCGCCTCGTGTACCGCCGAGACGGTGCATGTTTTTGGGCAGTTGCCCACGATGTTTTCCCTTGGATTTTTGCTCAATGCCCTGCCTTTTGTACAGCGCTGGCTGGATGAAGGGCGCGTGCGCTGGCTGATCACGGCCTGGTTGCTGAATGCTGCCACCACGGCGGGTCATCACGTCACCACGCTGTTTGGCGCGGTCTTCTTTGTCGCACCCGTGATTGCCTCGTCAATCGTGATTGCCTTCCATCAGCCGTTGCCTGATGAGCCGCCCCAGCATCCCGGACGAGTCACATGGGTTAACCTGCGCCCGTTGATTGTGCGCCGGGTGCGCCGCGTTTTGCCTGTGACGATCCGTGCAGCTATTTATGGCCCCGGTCTGATTGCCGCTCTTATTTTGGTCGTCCTCCCCTACTGGCTCTGGAGCAAGGCCGATCCGATCACTCAAGTTTCAATCCCTCACGCCTCGCGTGACTCGTTCATTGTCAATACCAGCGCTGGTTTGGTTTTTTGGCTCATTCCCTACGGCCTGACGCTCCTCACCGTACCCTATGTCTTTTATAAGGGCCTGACCACACGCGCATGGCCGATGACTCTCTCGCTGGCGATGTTGGTTTTCCTGGGGACTGGTGGCACGACGCCCTTCCCTAAAATGCTCCTGGGCGGTGCCTTTGATGTGCTGACCCTCGACCGCTTTACCTTCTGGGCAACGATTACCATGTTGCCCCTCGTTGGTGAGTTTGTCGTTAGCCTCCAGCATGGCGGTTTGGCCACGTATCTGCGCGAACAGTTTGGCGATATTACCTGGCGTCTGAGCCATATTTTGCTCATCTTCACCTACTTGGTGATCTCGTTCTTTGTCTCCAACCTGACCCAGTTTCGCCGCTTTCAGCCCGACCCGATTGACTTCCAGCCGATTGCCACGTTTTTGACCAAAGATGAACATTGGCGCTGGCGCTACCTCACCCTCGGTTTCGGCGACCAGATGGCCTGGCTTTCCGCCCAGACAACCGCTAACTCGGTTGATGGAAACTACCATTCGGCCCGGCGTCTGCCTGAAATGACCAGTACGCCGGTGGAGCGGCTGGAGGGCGCGAAGTATAGCGGTGTTCCCGGCATTGGCTCGCTCCAGCAGTTTCTGGCTGTGCCAGATAAGTATAACTTGAAGTTTATCTTCTCAAACGATCAGTTCTACGATCCGCTGTTGTTTTTTTCAGGCTGGCACCGGCTCCAGCGCCTAGAGAACGGGATCATGGTGTGGGAGCGTGAGGATATTCCGCCGCTGCCCGAGGTGCTGCCGCGCCGTGAAATTCCGCTCTACCAGCGCGTGATGTGGGGCACCGTCCCTCTGATGGCAATCGTTATGGCACTGATTGCCTTCGCCTCGCCGTTCTGGCTGCCCTACCTGCGCTGGCTGCTGAACCTGAATGAGGAGAGCGGCATCCATACGCCGCTGCATATTCGTGGACACATATGGGCAACCATGACTCGGCCCTTCCGCCGATTGAGATTGTGGGCGCACGCGCTCTGGGCGCAGGCCGATGTCGTTGGGCGCGGGCAGCGGATCTGGATGTGGATTGACCAGCGTTTGCTGATCTGGTCGGAGATTCCGCCCGGCGATGACTCGCCATCAGTGCCCTGGCAGATCTGGCTAGAGTGGGTGAGTCGGTTGCCCCGCCCGCGTCCAGCCACTCCCACGGCTCAGCATGTGCGCCTGGCCCTGCTCATCTCAATTGGCCTCGCATCGTTGGCCAGTGGCGGAATGTGGTATTTGGGACAGGCACGCACCCCGACCACCATTGTTCAGCAATACTACGATGATCTGGACTTCCGCCGCTTCAGTCAGGCGTATGCACGGCTTGATCCGCAAACGCGGCCACCCTATGATCAGTACCTGCTCGACCTCTCGGTTAAGGGTGGCATGGTTGCGTCTTACGGCAAGCTCAACAATGTCCGCGTCCAGATCATCTCGGCTGATTCTAGCCGAATCGGTATGCTGGTTGAAACCGACTGGGTGACGTCGCTCTCAACCTACCCGACCACACAACTGCTCACACTGGTGATGCGTGATGATCGCTGGTATATCGAGTCCGACCCGGTTGATGTGACGGTGCCGCCAGAGCCGTTCTTTCGCCGGGGCGAGGTGGGCTGGGTAGCGACCAGTCGCCGCCGGGTGATCAACCAGCCCACGGACTTCGCCGATATTCTTGACCGTCCCGATCTCCAAATTCTCTCGGCGCGCCTGGTGCGCCATTCCGGGCGCTACAGCGTCGTCGGCGAACTGATTAACACCAGTTCCGACCCCGCTGATGTGACGGTGACGGCCTTCCTGCACGATGCCGCCGGCGACGTACTTTCGCGCTACAACGCCCAGGAAGTGATCATGCACAAGCTCTTCCCGAAGGAAGTAACGCCGTTTCGGGTGGACTTTGAGGGCGTGGCGGGCGCGGTGCTGACCGATACGCTTGACCTAAAAACCTTCAAGCCGGGAGCTTTCACCCCACCGCTGCTAACCAGGCCCGTGGATTCGTTTGATGTCTACGCCAAAGCGGTGATCACCCAACACGATCTAAGCCGCAACCTGACCCTCCAAGACCTGGAGATTTTTCGCGCCGATGACGGTACCATGCATCTGCGCGGCCAACTGCTGAATACCGGCACCGCCGAGGCGACGATCCCGCATGTGCTGCTGACCTACTATGATGCGAAAGGCCAGGTGGCCTGGGTTGATCATGTTTACATCCGCGATGCGGTGCGCCCGCAACGTACCCAGGTGATGGATATTCCCCTGGACAATTCTGGAAACGTGCCGACAGTGAACCAGCAGAGCGGACTCTTCGGCACCGCGCTACTTCCCGAAGTCAGTGTTGATGCGCCCTGGCGCGAGCGCATGCCGCTGCCGCCAGAGATGGGATTCTCCTCGCTACGGGTGAGCGTCCATGCCTTTGAAGGGAGCAGTCAGTAAACATCCGTGAGACGAACACTCGTTATCATCATACTCCTCACCCTGATGACAGGCTGTACCCGCACGTTGGCTCAGCCCACGCCAACGCTCTCCGGGACGCTGAACCTGCGTGCGCCCGCTGCTATCGCCGCCGGACAACCGGTGACGCTGGTGGTGGAGCGATCTGATGCACCTGACGGGATGATCGTGACGTTGGTGATGGAGGGCAGCTACGGGCCGCTGCTCTCCCGAGCGCCGTTTCAGGCGGGACGGGCCGAGTTTCAGATTCCGGCCACAGATACTCAGGTGGCCGGGCTGGTCACCCTGGTGGCGCACGCCGCCGCCGCCGAAGGTCGCGCCGAACTGACGATCAACCCCGGCCAGCCGGTTGACCCGGTGACACCGTTAGTTGGCCCGCACTCGGTTATCGCCGATGGCGCACATTGGGGCAGCGTGGTCGCGATCCCGTTCGACTCATTTGGCAATCCGGTGGCCGAAGGCACCCCGCTCCAGTTCCGCATCCGGCGACCGGATGGCTCACCTGAGACGTTCAGTGCGTCGGTGACGCATCTGCTGGCCTGGCGGCGTATTTCCAGTTCTACCCACGCCGGCCGCACCACAATCAGCGTGACGGCGGGTGATGCCCACGGCCCGGACGCTAACCTGATCGAGACCCCCGGCTGGCCTGGCCCGTTCAGTCTGAATGCTAGCCCCAGCAACTTGCCCGCTGATGGTCGCCAGTTTGTGACATTGCGCACCGATCCGATTACGGATGTCTATGGCAACCAGATGCTCGACGGAACGCTGATCACGTTCGTCGCCGAGACGCCGGGCGGACAGCCACGGCTCATCCCGGCCTACACTATTGATGGTGTTGCCGAGGCCCAACTCCAGGCTCCCAGCGAGCCAGGAACTGTCACGGTGCGCGCAACCCTCTACGGAGTCGAAAGCACCGCGCTCCTGATTGTTTTTGCGCCGGGACTCGCGGTGGGGGCCTTCCCGGTCACGGTAAGCATTGATCATGCCACTGGCACGATGTCTATTGTTGTGGGGCCGTTGTTAGCCGCACTCGGCCAATTTGTGCCGAATGGCACGCTCGCTCAGATCACCCTTATCGGCCCCGATGGCACGACGTACCAGCGCGAGGCGGAGACGCTGGGCGGGCTGGCGAGGCTGACGCTTCGGCGTAGTGAACTTGTTTCGGGTAATTATCAGATCAAGATCGACATTGGCACCGGGGTTGGACAAACCAACTTCAGTGTGCCATAGCGATGCAAAAAACACACCTTAAGCTGATTATCTGGGCGCTGCTACTTGCCCTAACCCTCGCTGGAGCCTGGGTCGTTGTCAGCGGATCCGCGAACCTGCTGGCCTCGTTCGAGCGTGGTGCCGAACCAGCCAGTGCGCTAAACATTGTGCCAAATGTGCCGCCGGATCTGCATGTTGCGCTCTCGTGGGCAGCAGATGACGCCGACAGTGGGCGGCAGATTGATCCGCTTACTCGCAGCCAGATCGAGTCTGTCTACATCCGCGCCTGGCTTCAGATAAACCTCTCTTACCAGAAGGGCGAACCCCACGGGCTGACGACCTACTTTACCGGGCCAGCTCTGGCTGAGGTGAGCGCCGCCGTGCGGCGGACGCACTCTGACGGATTCTCTATTGAGCAGGCCGATACCGCCCATCACCTTCAATTGCACCTTTCTAGTGCCGAAGGCTCCATTGTTGCCTTCACCGATCACGACGCCACGGTCGTCCACGTGATCCGCGACGCCAAGGGGACGATTATCAGCGTGGAGGAGACTCGCGCCGACTACGATGTGGTGATGCTGCTAGAGAATGGGCTGTGGCACGTGCGTCACTGGGTGCGTCGGGCGGCAACCGAAGCGGACAACAGACCGATTGCCCCGGCGTGTCCGGGCTGCGCCCGCGTTGATGGGACGGGATTGCGCGTTGACGGTACACCCTTTGCGGTCGCCGGGATTAACTATTACCCGCAGGCCACGCCCTGGGACACCTTCTGGCCGCAGTACGATCCGGCGGTGATTGACCGTGATCTGAGTCGGATCAAGGGTCTGGGGCTGAATACGATTCGCATTTTCGTCCCCTATGAGCAGTTTGGTGGCCCGCACGTAGATCCGATTATGCGTGATCGCCTGAGCGACCTGCTTGACCGGGCCGAGGCGCAGAATCTCAAACTGATCGTCACCCTCTTCGATTTTCGCGGCGACTACAGTCTGCTGCACTGGGCCGATGCCGACCGCCAGTTGGAGACGTTGCTGACTTATTTTGCCGGACATCCGGCCATTCTGGCCTGGGATCTGAAGAATGAACCCGATCTTGATGATGCGCGTGTCGGGGGACAGATTGTTGATACCTGGCTCAGGCATATCGCGCTCCTGGCCCGTAGCTACGACCCAAACCACATCCTGACTATTGGCTGGTCAAGTCCTACCGCTGCGGTACGGCTTGTCGGGCAGGTGGATATGGTGCAGTTCCACTACTACGCCCCGGTGGCCGAACTGGCCACCGGCTACGTCGCGCTGCGCCAGGCAGCGCCAGACAAGCCATTGCTGTTGGGCGAGTTTGGCCTGCCAACCTGGAATACCGTCTTCCCCAACGGCCACACCGAAGCTGAGCAAGCGACCTACTACGCCGCGCTGCTCTCCCGGCTGCAACATCTCGATCCTTCCACGGGACATCTGGCCTGGACGCTCTACGATTTCGCCCGTGTGCCGGCAACGGTTGCGGGTCGCTGGCCGTGGCAGACCGGGCCGCAGGCATACCTGGGCATCATCCGCACCGATGGGAGCGAAAAACCGGCGGCGGCACTGCTCGCGCCAGGGGCGAACCTAACGATTGCCCCGCTGCCCATCTGGGCACGTTTGCTCAAACCCTTCTGGCTGCTGATGTTGGGGGCCACGCTTGTGGAGATCGTGGGATTGGCGTGGGCTTTTGATCGCGAAATACGCAAGCGTAGGGGCGCAGCAGCACCTATGCATCCCCACCCCTGACTCATCTGGGGCTGCTGCGCCCCTACCCCTCATCCAGGAAACTGCACCAGTGGCAAGAAAATCCTCGTCCCCTGAACAATCGCAATCTGGTAATACGAAACCGCAACCCCCGCGATCTGGTGCTGGTAGACAAAGGTGACGCCGTCAGTCGTTGTTGAACTGGCGACGGTGCCAAGGGGTATCCCGTCCACGCTCACGGCTGAAACTGCGGATCCGTCTGCGATCTTCCACCCCATCGGGTTGCGGATCGCCAGTTCGGTATCGTCGCCCATTGGCTGGCGCACGGTGATGGCATCGGCACCGTGTTGTTCAATCAGGTAATGATCACCGGTTCGGAGCGGGTGGCCGTTATAACTGCTGAACACGCCCGCGATCAGGCTGCCATCGTCGCTCGTCACCATTGCGCCCGAGGGCGGAATTTCATACGGCCCAACCTCATAGGGCGTCGTGCTGCTCCAGTTTGTGACCACGGAGACATGCTCAAATACGCTACGAGTCGCCGCGTTTCCCATGTCGGTATAACTCAACAATCGTTCACCCGCATAGCGGGAAAATACCTCCCGCTGGAAGGCCGTCACCACGGCGAGCCAGGGGTCGGCGACTCCGCCGCCAAAGTTTGTCCAGCCCAGGTCGTAGCTCAACATAAAGCCAAAGGCCATATTCCAGGCCAGAGTCGCCTTATTGACGGTGAAGCTTTCTGGTGCCAAATTATGTTGGTAGAGCAGGACTTTATCGCGCAGCATGAGCGGCAACATCGGGTAGGGTTCCCACGTCCCATTCCCCCAGCGTCCCTCGGTCTGGAGCAATCGCTCCGCCAAAAGCACACCCCCGTGAAAGCCAAGCTCCGTCTCTGCGAGGCGATCCATCCCGCCCTCGGTCATCAGCAGGGTGTTGCTGTACGTGCGGGTATGCTCCAGCCAGCCCTGCGTATAGGCGGTTGGATGGGGTGAAAAGGGGTTGTGATCAAAAATCCAGGTGCGTGCGCCGATCTGATCTTCAAAAACCAGATCACTGGAAATGGAGCCAGTTATATCGCTCATGAGCTGACCGATGCGCTGGCGCACCAGGGGCGCGTAGGGAGAAACTGCATAGCCGGTATGCGGGCCGTAGACCTCATAGCGCGGGATGCCGAGCGAGTCTAAGGCGGCTACATTGGTGAGTTGACCTGTGGCGATGATTGTCTGTAACGTGGGCGACGGATCATTCCACCAGGTTGGATTGATATACGGCATCACCAGAAAGCCCATCGCCTGGGCCTGCTGAATCATCGCCGCCATATCGGCGATGCTGCCCCATGCCGCTGCGGGCGGAAGCATATCGGGGTGATACTCGTCGAATCCCCCCGGCTGAAAGGCCAGCAGATGCAGGATTCCGGGCGCGGGTACCTGGGCGAGAAGGGCGGCATACTGCGCAAAAGGAATCGCGAGTTGGGTGGCATCCGCCTTGAAGAGCGGGGATTGTACGATCTGCGTGTAGCGCGCCCCAGCTTTGGACGCCAGCGAACGAAACTGATCGATTCCGTTATCGTTGCGATACGCCTGTACGCTCTCGGTGATCGGCTGGCCGATCCGCACCCGCACCTGTGGCGAGGTCCATAGTCCACCATCGGGCGATCTGGTACCAAATGAGTGGTAGTAGTAGCTGCTATCCTGAAGATAGCCGTCATCGTGATTGAACCCCAGCACCAGCGGCCTGACGCCTGCTCCCTCATCGTACAGCGTGTAGATGCTGATCGATCCACTGCCGGATGTCAGAACCATAAAGTCGGCAAAAAAGTCGCCGGGATACGCCGCAACATAGGAGCGATTCTGCGCGAAGAAAGCCGGTTTCAGCACAATTCCCGGCGAAACCGGCAGGTACACCGCCTGAAGATCTGCCTCGCGAAATACGAGATCGGAGGGGAAGAGGACGTAGTCGAGCGTTCCGCCAAGGTGGTTCTCTATCTGAAGCTGGAGGTCGAACCAGCGATCTGGCGAGGCGGTCAGCGTAACGAGCGCGGTTGCGTTCGTGGTGCGGGCGGGATCGGGCGTGTAGCGCAGCGACAGGCGCGCATCCGCTGCCGACCATGTGTAGCTGAACGCACTTGTCGCGCCAACGGTGTAGCTACATCCACCAACATAATTGGCATGCATCCCGTAGGCACCCCACAAACATCCGTAGCGCGATCCTTCAGAGATGTGTTGTCCAGTTGCCTTATCGGTAATGTAGCCAATGGCCCCGTTCGTCTTATGTATTCCAACCTCATAGAAGCTATTCCCCAGGACGATCATCTTCGGATCGGAGTCTACGAAGGAGATGGCCTGTGCAAAGCTGGGTTGGGGCCGGATAAAAGACACTCCCGATGCGATCAGAAGGAGGAGGAGGAGGCATAGTCGCCGCATAGAGGTGAATTTTCAGGCAAGGTTTCAGGTGTCGGGTTTCAGGTGTCAGGTGTCGGGTGTCATGTCACGCTGAGCGCAGCGAAGCGTCCCGACGATAATAATGCTCGCCGGGACGCTTCGCTGCGCTCAGCGTGACATGGTGAGTTTTGCGGTAGTGCGTTTTTTTAGCTCTCCGTGCCTGCACTCGGCCCCTGGCCAAGGAGGGGCCGAGGTAGTATCGGTTTGCGGCGACGCCACGCTATACGCGGAGCTGCTGCCGCTGCGAAGGCCAGCAAGGTGCCTGCGGCCAGAGATAGGGAGAGCAACGAGATTGCGCCGCCCAGACGTGCGCTCAGGGGCCGGTAGATGAATGTTACCTCGTGAGGATGTCCGTCGAGGGCGGGCGGCACGATCACCCCGCGTAGTAACCCGTTGACCCGCAGCGTGGTGGTGGGCAATCCGTCCACATAGGCGTCCCAGCCGGGATAAACGCTCTCGCTGACCGTTAACAATCCACGCACGCTATTGTGTACCAGCAGGCTGATGTGGTCAGGTTGGTAGCTTAGCAGACTGCTGGTGAACTGCGCATTCGGTTGAGCCGCCAGCGCCCCCACACCCACATCGAGGGTCAATGGCGTCTTGCCAATCTGCTCCAGGGCGCTGCCGGTTGCTGCTCCCTTCACCCCTACTAGCGCGTAGGCCGCGCCACTCTGCCCGCGAAGATCAATCTTTGCCCCCAGGCTGGCAATGGCAGATCGGCCAGCATCGCCGAGACTGACGGTTCCCTCATCGTAGGTGGCCAGCGCAACGATTGTACCATTGGTGGCTGAACTGATCAGCGCTGCCATGCGGGTACTTTCATCGCTGGATGCGTAGGTATCGAACCCGTCGGCGGCGATCAGCTTGCCACTTGTCGGGTCAATCATGGCCAGGACAATCCCGCGCTGCCGGGGTGTCACCGTCACACCGTCAACAATCACCGCGCTGTACTGGATCGGCCCGCCCGCCAGGATACTGATGTCTACCGGGCTCTGCACGCCCGTGGAACCAATCGCGTAGAGCGGTTTATCCAGTGCCTCGGGCCAGAGCTGGCGCAAGATAGTGTGGAGTTGCCCGCCATCGGCGGAGACCGTTGGTTGCGCGTCAGAGGCCACACCGGGCCGACTCAACAGCCCGTTCAGCGTGATCATGGTTGCGGCGGGGCGCAGGCTACTGCTGAAATGGGCGTAGCTCGGCTGCTGCGCTCGTTGCCAGAGCTGACCCTGGCTATTCTTGATCAGCAGCTTGGCCCCCAGTTCCGGCGGATCAGCCGCATCGGGCAGAGTCAGCACATACCCCACATTGAGCAGGTCGCGGCGGGTGGCGTCGCTCAGATTCGGCCACTCGGTCAGCATCTGGAAGCGCTCGGCGATGTCGAGGATATTATAGCCGGTCGCGAAGGGAATGCCGTAGACCTGGCTATAGTTATCGGGCAGCACTTCAGCGGCATTATCCACGCGCACGCCTGGAGGCAATCGGCGCAGGGCGGTGATCAGCGCATCCTGGTCGGTAATCTTCCATGGCGCATCCAGCAGGCCCGTGGCGTACTTGCGCACCGTAAACCGTGCCGTGGCCGGATCCGCCGCAATGGTATCGTGGTAGGGCGCAAACGTGGTGACATCAAGGCACATCAGCAGGGCAGCAGCCAGAGCCATCCCGCGCCCGCTCAATCGCCCCGCACTGCGCGCCCAGATCAGGACAACCGCACCGGTCAGCAGGAGCAGAAAAACCCCGTAGGCATTGGCCGTCTGGGTCAGCATGGTGTACACGTCAGCGGAGGGCAGGCGGCTGAACAGGCTCTCGGCGAAGAAGAAGCCCTCGCCCACCGGGTGGTAGTTGCTGATCAGCAGCGCATATAACCCGATTCCTGTCAGCAGCGCCGTGGCCAGTAGCATACTGGCAATGCGGGTCAGCCCGCGCAATCGGCGTAGCTCATCCTCCGCCAGCGCACCAATGAGGCTCTCGGCACCGAAGGCGGCGAGGGCGCATAGGGCGAGGTTAGCGATATAGAAGGCGCGGGCGCTGACGCGGATCGAGGCGAATCCCGGCACAAAGCGGTAGATCATCCCGTGCAGTACGGTGAACCCGCCCAGGGCGGTGATCAGGGCCAGCAGCGCCGCCAGGGTAAAAAATCGTCGCTCGGGGCGCGGGTTTACTGGCACCATCCAGGCAGCCGCAGCAAGTACCAGAGTCAGCACGCCCGCGTAGATGCGGTACTCGGTCGTACCCCAGTCCAGAAAATCCGGCACCAGCAGGCCGAGCAGGTTACGCGGCATCAGCGAGTACTGCGCGGCGAAGGTATACGACAGCTCGCTGCGCCGCGAGCGACCGATGAGTTCAATCGCGGGTAACAGGGCCACCGCTGCGATGCCTGCCGCCAATACGCCGGTGAGGACAAAGAGCGCCGGTATCCGTAGGCGTGCGGCCCAGCCCACGGGCTTCCGGCGCAGGTCGCCCACCCAGCGGTAGCCTGCGTAGCCCACGACGGCCAGCGAGCAGTAGAGGACGGCCTGGGGATGTCCGGCCATCACCATTTGGCTGAGGGCCAGCCCAGCCGCCAGCGCCCAGGCAATAGCCGGTACCCTGCGGGTCGCATACCAACTTCGGTCAAGCAGCCAGAGAACCCCAGGCAACCATGCCGCCGCCGCCATCATGTTGTAGTGGCCGCGATGCCCCACAAAGAAGCCGTTAAACTCAAACCCAATTGCCCCTACCAGGGCCGCCGTCGGCCTTACGCCGATACCGCGCATGTAGGCGTAGAAAAAGACTCCCCCCAGGATGTAGTGCGCCGCTACCAGCAACTCAAAACTGATGTACGTAATATCGCGCCCACGATAGAGCACGTCCAGCAGGAGATTTGGCAGGTAGTAGGGTGCCACCTGCACATCGCCCAGCAAGGGCATTCCACCGAGTTGGTAGGCGTTCCAAAGCGGCGCAGCCCCACTGTTGAAGAGCTGATGGACAAAAACCCGCGTCGGGTAGGCACCCATCAGAATGTCGCCGCCGAACATCACCCGGTCAGCCGAGTTGGTCGCCCAGACCTGCCAAAAAACGAGCAGCGGCAGGATGACCAGCGCCAGGATGGCGAGGGCGTCGGGGAGCAGCGGTCGAAAACGTTGGAGTCGCATGATGGGTTGTCCCTATGACAAGGTGTCAGGTGTCAGGTGTCAGGTTTCAGGGCGACTTTTGCTCTATCTGACAAGGTTCGCAGATACTTTACAGTTCAGGCCAGAATGTGGCATCCTGATGCGCTCGACCTGAAACCTGAAACCTGAAACCTGAAACCTGAAACCTGAAACCTGAAACCTGAAACCTGAAACCTGAAACCTGAAACCTGAAACCTGAAACCTGAAACCTGAAACCTGAAACCTGAAACCTGAAACCTTGTCTATTGCGGCATAATCTGCACATCGTCGAAGGCAACCTTACTGTGGCTGGCGAGCAGCCCCACGTAGCCACTGACGTAGGTGAGTGTCACATCCTTGGCGACCTCATTTCCATCGAGGCTGAAGGTCGCCTTTCCGTCTGCCACGCTGATGCCGAAGGTGTGCCACGCGCCGTCGTTGCCATCGGGTACGGGGGCGTTGCCCTCAAAAACAAAGTTTCCGCCATCATCAAAATGGCCCCACTGGAGTGCTTTGCCGCCCTGGGTGTAGTTAATCATCTGGCTGCGGCTCTTGCTGTCGCGTTGGGCCATGTTGAAGTAGAGCCCCGCTCCGATGTCTCCATCAAGCCGCTGGATCCGTACCGTAGCCGTGAAAGTGCCGCTCTGGAGAGGCGTTACGCTGCCCAGGTCGGAGCCAGTCAGATCGGTTTGCTGGTACGTACCCTGGATGTTCTGCCACGTGCCACTCAGCACTTGCCATCCCTTTGTATCGCCGTCGGCGAAGTTGTCGGAGAACATCGTCGCCGTCGTGAGTACGGCAGTGGCAGCTACCGGCGGCGCAGCAGTTCCCGCTAGCTCTGGCAGAATAATCACCTGGACGCTGTCGAAGTCCACTTTTGTCATTGACGTAAGCAGCCCAACATGGCCCGTTTGGCTCACATTTGTGATCGTCGCGATCTCCGTCCCATCAAGCGAGATCACGCTGGAGCCGGCGTGGGTAACGAGGCTGAGATCGTGCCACTGTCCATCGTTAATCGGCTTGGCAACGGCGAGACCACCTTGGTAGACGTAGGCTCCCTTATCGTCGTAGCGCCCCCAGCGCAGAAATCCGCCGTTCTGGTCGAAGTCTACGTTCTGGGCACCAGCGCGGCTGGTCGTACTCGGCGCGTTGTAGACGAATCCGCCGCCCATTTGCCCATCACCCAGCCGCACCTTCGCCGCAAAACGGTAGTTCGTCTGCGGATCCACATTCATCATGCTGATGAAGTCGTAGCCGGTGTTGTCGCTTTGGCTGTAGATACCGTTGGCAATGCCCCAACTGCCAGAGAGCGGCAGCCAGATGCTTGGGGTACCGCCGCTCTCGTCGAAGCTGGTGGACAGGAGCGATTGCCCGTCGGGTGCGGCGGTGCCTGCGGCAGCGGGCGCGACGGTGGTTTTGGCGACAGGTGCGGTAGTAGCTCCGGTAGCAGGCGCGGTAGTGGCTTTAGCGTCAGGTACCGCAGTGGCCGCCGGGGCCGCTGCCGCTGCACCGTTAGTGACAAGCAGCCCCGGCACAGCGCTCACATAGCGGTAGTAAGCCGGGTCGGCGGCGCGGCCCACGGGTACTGAAATCGCCTCCTGCGCACCGGGGGCGGCCCCGTAGTCAATCACCCAGGTCAACGTTTCCCGTGACGACAGCTTCGCCAGACGCTCGGCAAACGGCCCAAGCTGAGCCACGGCCCACGAGCGGACACGAGCTTGGTCGGCCAAGCTGGTGCGGGTGTAGAGCAAAACCCGGTCGCCCGGTAGATATGACCCCGAGGCGGTCTGCACATCGCCGGAGCGAGCCACCGCACGGGCAATATCCCAGGCCACCGCCTGACCCGGCAGGATCTGGACTGGGGCGGCGGGCTGTAATGCACGCAGCGCACTCACCCCGCCAAGGGCGAGAGCACCGAGCAGCACGACGCTCACCAGAAAACGGGGCAATCGCAGCCCGATGCACCATACCCAGATCTGTCGTAGTGGTCGTCGTATGATCATCATTATCTCCAGCCGGGGCGTTCATCCCACAAAATACCAGTGCGAAAACATGATGGCGAAATACGTGGTCAGCGGGAGAAAGACCCCCAGCACCAGCCGGTCAACCCAACTCCGGCGGCCCCAGACAGCCAGGAGCAGAAAGCAGGGAATCAGCATCAGGACGTAGCGGGCCATACTGCCAATCGAACCTGTACTCAGTGGGGCATAAAAAGTTAGGGCGGCGTAGATGCCGTAGGCCGGGCGTAGTTTGATCACCGCCATCAGCACCAGCGGGGCGAAACCAAGGGTTGCCAGTAGGTTCAGCAGCGTCAGGGTGTTGATCTGTCCGACCCAGATATTGTCGCCTAGACTGAGGTTTGTCTTTATATTCGTCAGAATATTCAAAATGCTGCCCGCCCCGGTCGAGCGGCCCCAGCTCGCCTGAGCGTGGATGAAACCAAGCGGGTCGCCAAACGTCAGGCTGAGGAAGGCCATGTAGGCCACTAGGCCGATTGGGACGTAGCAGGCAGCCAGCAGGCTCGGCCAGCTTGCGAGTACCACCCGCATCTGCCTGCCCACGTAATCGCGCCACAGGCGTACGGTGTCTGTCGTCGTCGCTCCGATCATACGTTCGGGCCGTAGGCGTAAACCCTGCTGGCTCAGCCCTTCGAGCGCGATCACGGCGGCCAGGAGTACGCCAGTGTTGCGGGTTGCGGCGGCCAGGGCACCGGCCGCCGCCGCCCATTCCCACATGCGTCGGCCCGAAAAGTAGAAAGTGGCGCATACCAGAGCGATAAATAGGCTCTCGGTATACATTGCCGTACAGAAGATCGTCGAGGGCGCGGCGGCCAGGTAGAAAATCGCCCGCGCCGCTGTTTCATCATCGAACTCGCGGCGGGCCAGCCCATAAAGAAAGCCGAGGGCGGCCAGAAACGCCACCTGCGAGACGACCACTCCCGCCAGAAAAATACTTCCGGTCAGTGCGGCAACGCCCTTGACCAGCAGCGGGTAGAGCGGGAAGAAAGTCACCGTCCCCTGCGCGCCGGTCTGTGCATCACCCATCGTGTAGCCGTGCTCGATAATCCCGACATACCACCAGCTATCGTGGCGGATCAGGCCGTCGAGTACGATGTTGTCCGGGATGGCGTAGCCAAAGGTGCCGGTTGGCATCGGAATGGCTGCCGATGAGAGGAAGATCACCAGCAGCAGCAGCAGCCGGGTGGTGAAGAAAATTGCCAGTACTACAGCGATGGCCCGCAGGTCAATGGCGCACAAGATTCCAGCCAGTCGCGTGCGCCGTCCGCCGCCGTCATCGGCGAGGGAAAAGTCAGAGCTACGCATGGCTACTTTCCCCCTTGGCCCATCTGCTCGGCGCGTGGGTTGGCCGCCATGCCATCCTGCCAGATCGCATACGTCCCGCTATCGGTGACGGTGGCGGCGGGACTGGTGATCACCAGTTGGTGGTAGTTGCGGGTGGTAAAGTTGTAGTAACGCACCGAAATTGCAATCGTTTCACCAGGCGGCACCGCATCGAATTTCGGGCCAAACGTCCCCATCAGGAAAAACGCCCAGTCGCGCACGCCCTGGTCGGGTGGCTTATCGGGCCACGCATTCGGCCCATGCAGCAGTTCCAAACTGATGATCGCACCGACACCGGGAATGTAGGCTCCGGCGGCTTGTTCCGCCTCGCTGTCGCGCAGTGACGGCAAAATCTGGATCATCTGCTCCTGGGCCGGATTCCCTGGACGCGACGCCTGCGCCCCGGCGATCTGCCACATCAGCAGGAGCATCGCCAGAGTCGCTGCGCCGATCAGCAGCGTGCGCCAGCGGAGGAGGGAGGAGGGATGAGGGATGAGGGAGGAGGGAGGCAGGGTTGCACTGCTATCCAGTTCGTCTTCTCCTCTAAGGGAAGCAGAGAGATGAGCAACAACGGTGGTGTTTTGTTGAGGATCCCGGCTCCCGGCTCCCGGCTCCCGGCCCCCGGCCCCCGGCTGAGCCAACCGCCAATCCCAGCCGATGAGGGCGATGAGCAGTACGGCCATCAGTACCACCTGCACCATCACCACGTCGTAGAGGCTGGCATGGAAGATCCACAAACCGACAACCTGAGCGATACCGGCGACCACAACGAGCGCGCTTCCGCCGCCGTCGCCAATCGCTAGCCGGTAGTTGATTACCACATTGGACAGAGCGTAGAACATGGTGGCCGCCGCGTAGAGCCAGAGCAGCGGCGAGATGGGCAGGTAGGCTGCGCCGAAGAGCAATTGCACCATCAGATCGGGGAAAATCAGCGCTGCGCCGATCACCGCCAGAGACGCCGCCGCCACCAGGGCCAAGCCGAGCCAGAGTAGATTTCGGTGCGGCTCGCCGCGCTGATGCCGTTGGGCGGCAATCGGGAACATCGCCGCGACCACCGAGAGCGTGGCGAAGAAGACGACCCGCCCGATCAGTGCGAGGGCCGCGTAGTGACCCGCTTCGGTGGAGGGGAAGAAATGCTTGACGATCAGGATGTCGCTGTTGTTGATCAGCACTTGGCCCACAAGAGCCGCAATCACTGGGCCGGCAAAGGCGGTGATCGCCCGGCGATCTGCGGCGACAAGCTGTGTCCCTGCGGTACGCCGGGGTACGCCGCCCAGCGGCCAGGCTGCCGCCAGCCATGCCGCCACCAGCGAGAGGGTGACACCGGCGACCGCACCGTTCACCGACCAGCCCAAAGCCACTAGGGCCACTGCGAAGATCAGGCGTGCCCACATCTCAACTTGGTAACTGAGTGCGAGTGCCGTAAAGCGGGTTGAACCCTGGAGTACGCCGCGATCAATGCCCTGGGCGTAGTAGAACGGCAGCCCAAGGCCGAGAATTACGAAAGGCCACGCCGATGTGGTCTGAAAGAACTGCTGCCAGAAGGGCGCACCGATGGCGAGAACGGCTAGGGTTGCGCCACCCAGCCCCCAGGCCCAGCGACCGAGCCATGCCCGGATGAGTTCTACCCGCGCCGTATCGCCATCGGCGGCGTACATCGCCGAGAATTTGGCGCTGATTGTCTGGAGCGTGGCCGTAATCAGCGTGACAATCAGGAATGCGGTGATCATCAGGCTGAGATCGGCGAATGCCGCCGGCCCCATCCAGCGCCCAAGCACCAGGTTGAACAGGTAGTTGCCCGCGTTGACAATCGTCATGCTGGCCAGCAGGAGCGCGCCGCCGCCAATCAGTCCGCCCTGGCGCGGACGTGACGCGAGATCCGCGAAGTGTTCAAAGTTCTGGAGGCTACGTGTGCGCAGTTGGCAGAATTGGTTGCGGATGGCCGCACTGGCAACGTGGCGCTGCTCCCAGGCTCTATCAAGCACCGTCGGCAGCCGTCCCGCCTCCAGGTCTGTCAGCGGCACATTCATTGCCCCCTGGCCAACTTCGGCTAGAAAGCTGCCTACCTTCACCTCATAATCAAGACCAACCATTGCGACTCCCCGAATCGCCGCGAAGATCAGCCCGTGCAGGCGTGCGCTCAGAACCAAATCGGCGTGGCTGATCAGCGCCAGGGCCGCCTGTGGCGTCTCTGGTACCAGCATCTCGGCAGCGGCTGCATGGCGCATCTGGGACAGCACGGATTGTGCCACCACCACATCGTCGTACTTGGCGACGTAGCCCGTCTGGAAGGGGATAATCTGCACGCGCACGCCATACGCCTCAACCAGATGGTCGCAGGCGGTGGCCAGCGCCGTCACCTGAGCGGGGCTCAGCGAGTAGCGCGGAATGACCACCACCGTCGGGCCGGTTTCCGGATCAGACGCATCGGCGGCAGTCGCCGAGTCGCCGTTTCCCAGGGAAAAAACCAAGTCGGCGGTGGTGTGGATCGGTCGGCGCACGCCAATTTGCACCAACAGATCATGCGACTCCCGGTCGCGCACACAGATCAGGTCGGTTAGGTTTGCGGCGTGGCACGAGAGCCAGCGGTACAGGGGATGGCTGAGCGGGCCGATGCCGACGCCAAGCATCGCGGTTGGTCGTCCGAGCAACCGGGCGAAGATCAGCACCAGAAAAATCCGCAGGAAGTAGAGCAGCCGCGCAAGCGTGCCACCCTCGATCTCCTTCAGCAGACTGCCGCCGCCAAAGACAATCGCATCGGAACTATAGAGAGCGCGTGGGCGACGAAATCGCGGCCACGCGCTATAGGTCGCCACCGCATCAACGCCATAGCGTTGGCGTGTTTGCTCGGGCTGAGCCGAATTAACCACGAGATGTGACGCACGCAGGTGTGCGAGGCACACCTCCAGCAGCGCATCGTCGCCAAGGTTGTTCTGACCATAGGCTCCGAGCATCAAAATCTGTTGTAGCGCCATAATGACCTCACCGGGAGCGTGAGACGGGAGGGTCAGAACTGGGTGGAGAGGTTTGAAGCGGTTGAACCATACCTAGCAGGCGATCCACCGCCGCAATCAGATCATGCGAACTAGCAGGCTTGGTGAGAAATCCGTCGGTACCGGCTGCCTCGGCAGCGAGGCGATCTTGCTCTTGCCCACTTGCCGTGAGCATCAGTTGCCGGACTCGACGTGTTCTTTCGTTGGCGCGGATGTTGTTCAGCAGCGTGATTCCGTCCATCTCGGGCATCTGGAGGTCAGCAATCACAAGATCAACCACCTGCATCGCCAGAAGTTCGAGAGCCTCGCGCCCGCCCGCCACGGCGAGGACGGTGTGGCCTGCGCGCTTGAGTGTGTACCCAAGCAGGTGCCGACTAACTGCCGAGTCATCAACGACAAGAATGGTAGCCATGACATGGCTCCCTTAAAAACCGACGAGAGCCGCCTCGGTCGTATCGGCCATCGTGAACACACGGTCGAATTTTGTGAGCTTAATAATGCGACGGGCCGCTTCCTCGGCAGGCCAGACAAGGCGCACATCACCGCCCTGATCGCGGGAGCGTTTGAGCAGGCGCACCAGGACGGCCATACCGGCGCTGTCGAGAAAGGGAACGTCGGTGAGATCAAGGACGAATCGCCGCGCACCGCTCTCAAGTTGTTGGTCGAGGGCGGCCCGCAACTCAGGTGCGTTGAAGGCGTCAATGCGTTGACGCGGCGCAACGACGACGGTTCGGACGATATGGTCACTGATGTTGAGATCCATCGTGCGTTGTCTCCCCTAAAGATGTTTGATAAGCTGCCAGGTATTGCCGTTTGCGCACCGGGTGTAGGCGACATCGTCCATCAAGCTGCGGGCCAGAAACAGTCCGTAGCCGTTGATTTGGACATCCTCAAGGTCTGGCTCGGCCACCGTCGTGGGGTCGAAGGCAATCCCGGTATCACGGATCGCGATCAGCAGGCGACGAGGGTCTGAGGCGAGCATCACGACTACGTCCACCCGCCCTCCGGGCGCATCACCGTAGGCATGCGCAACGACGTTGGCGAAAATTTCGTTCACGGCGAGTTCGATGTTGTAGGCCGTGACACGCGGCTCGGCAATCTCCTCGATGCGCTCGATGAAGGCGTTAAGGCAGGAACCGAGGACATTCAGGTACTTATTGGTTGCGGGAAGATCGAGCCGGAGGGCATCAGTATGCAGTTCCACTACGTAATCCCCTTGATGACGATCAGTGTCTGGTCGTCCTCCTGTGTCAGTCCGGCTGTGAATCCATCAATGGCACTGTATAAGCCGTAGGCGATCACCTGGGCTGGCTGGTCGGCGAATTCATCTACGATTTCAAGCAGCCGCTCGTAGCCAAACATCGTGCCATCAGGGTCGCGAGCCTCGTTGAATCCGTCCGTGGTGATAACCAGCAGCGCACCAGGAGGGAAGGCCAGGGTGTAATCTTCACTCAAGCTGATCGGCAGAACCCCAACGGGGACACCGTCCGCCTCTAACATCTGCGCCCGTCCGCCCGGTGCCCGATAGATCACCGGCGCGTGGCCCGCGTTGGCGTAGCGCATTAGTTCGTGATCTGGCTCGTATTGGGCGATGAAGGTAGTGGTGAAGGCATCAAGCCGAGTCAGATCGTCGTACAGGTCGTTGTTGGTGCGACTGAGTACTGAGGCCGGTGTCGCGTGAGGCATAAAGCGTGCGGCGCTGCGCGTGGCGGCGTGGATCAAGCTCATGATCATTGCCGCCGAGACTCCTTTACCTGAAACATCACCGAGCATGAGCATCAGGGGTCGGTTAGACTCGGTGACAAAGTCATAAAAGTCGCCGCCCACCTGGAGCGCTGGTCGCGACTCGGCGTAGATGTCGAGGGTTGATACGCTGGGCCGGGTATGCGGGAGCAGTTGGAGTTGCACCCGCCGCGCAACCGCCATCTCGGTCTGGAGCCGAGCCTGATCCAGCGTCTCCTGGTAGAGTATGGCGTGTTCAATGTGCGCGCCGGCCTGCTCAGCGATGGCACGTGCCAGCTTGAGATCCGGCGCAGTAAAGCCGCCTTCCCGATTGACGAGGCCAAGAACTCCTCGGACGCTTCCCCGGATCTCGATGGGCAAGAGGCAGAGATTCGTGATTCCCTCGGGCAGTGTCGGATGCGGGGCACTAAGCAACAGATCATCCGTCCGCTGCTCGGCAGCCAGAAGGTGTTTATCCATGACACGCACGTCAATCAGATCCTCTGGGTACTGCACCATGGTCGGTCCCACACAGAGTATGGCCCCCTGGGTAGAAACGAGCCGGGTCGCCTCACGGGATAGGTGGCGCAGAACCTCGCCGACGCCGAGGTGGCTACGGGTTACCTTCGCAAGGTCGTACATCGCGAGCAGCAGATCCTGGGTCTCTACGAGTTGTCCCGTCATCTGCTCAAGGTCGCGCTCACTCTGGAGTTGACGGGAGAGCAGGCACCCCTTGGCGATGGATTGATTGCACGGCCAGACGGCGCTCCCACCAGGCGCACTGTGGATGGGAGGAGCGACATCCACCTCCGTCATCTGTCGTGTTGTCTGGGTGAGTACGGGAGTCATGACCATACCTCAGTGGGTAAAGGAGGAAATAGCTTCGGCTTCGGTGGCAAAAATCTCAAAGGCGCGGTGCATGCGGGTTAGCTCGAAGATCACCCGCACGGGCTGCTGGAGGGTACAGAGCCGCAGGTCTCCGTCACGCTGGCGGCAACGCTTCATGCCACCGGCCAGTGCCGCCAGCGCACTCGAGTCGATAAAGGTGACATCGGCAAGGTTGATGACAACATGAGGCGTGGGCAGCCGTCCATACCACTCAATCACCGCTGGTGCCATGTGTGCGTCGAAACGCCCATGCAAATCCAGGACGCCGACATTGCCGATGGAGCGGGTGTTCAGGGCCATGATGATCTTCCTTGATACTGTTAGACTTGGTTCGCAGATACTTTACAGTTCAGACCAGAATGTGGCATCGTGATGCGGTTGACCTGAAACCTGAAACCTCACACCTGAAACCTTGTCTCAGCGCTTGACAAACTCGCGGCGGCGGGCCGCACGGCGGGCGTTGCGAACCGTCAGGACGTTCTGTGCGTGCAGGATGTACCATTCCACCACTTCCGCCATGGGCAGGCCACAGGCGGCGAGATAATTCTGAGTCCCCATTGCCCGCCGACGCGCCGGGTCATCGAGCAGCCGTGCAAGCGCCTCGGCCAGACTCTGCGCATTCTCGGGCGTGAAGAATTCGCCGGTGTATCCTTCCTCGGCAATCAGTTCGGCCAGATCTCCCAGGCGGGGCAGAACAACGGCCCGCCCGTAGTTTCCCGCCTGGTGCAGCACTCCCGAGCTACCGGTGGTGCTGGTGTAGGGGAAGACCACCACACCCGCATCCTGGAAGATCCGGGGTACATCCTCTTCGGCGACGTAGCCGGTGAAGCGGAGTCCGGCCAAATCAACGTTGGCGAGGCGCACAGCCTCAAGATACCCCGGTGCGTTGGGGCTATCGGTGCCGGCAATGACCAACTCAAGGTCACGGCGTGTTTCGCTCAGCAGCCGAAATGCATCCACCAGAGGTTCGATCTTTTTGTACGTACCAAACTTGCCAAAGGTCATGATCTGGAGCGGGCCAGGCGGTGGATCGAACGACGGGGGCGGAGCCTCATCAAAGGCACCGTGCGGGGCGAGCAGCACATTCTTCGCGCCGTACTTATGCTCAAGAATCTCCACGTAGCGTGGGATCGTCACGGCCAACAGATCAGCACTCAGGAGTGCGCGGGTGGTGATCGCGCCGAAGGCCCGGATGAACCACTCGACCAGCGGGTTGGCCCCGAATCCGGCGCTCTTGAGATCAACCGTCTCCATAATGTTGTGCAGCAGCACAATCGCCGGGATGCCGGCGGCGCGGATCATTGCTGGGCCAAGCAGGCCGAGGGCGGCGGCGGGCTTGGAACTGCCGAAGGAGGCAAATTGGATATTGAAGAGGACGATGTCGGGCGCAAGATCCCGGGCGGTGCGGACGATGCGCAGCGCGTTGCCCAGGTCACCGAAACGCCAACACGGGACGATGTGCAGGGGAGCTAGACCGGGCGGCGACGCCGTCTCTGCGGGATATGTGGCATCATCCGGCAGATGGTCACTTAAAATAAAAATTTCCCTGACTTCCGGCTTCTGGCGAAGGAAGCGGATGAAGTGAAAGGCATATTCGTTGAGCGACCCCTGGCTGGGCGGGTAGGGCGTGACAATGGCGATACGCATAAACGGTACTTCCCTCTCGGTGGCGCGTGGATCTGCGCACAGGGAGATTATTAGGCGTGGGCATAGACCCCGCGCAGGTCGTTCCACTTAATCCGCAGCAGATCGCGCAGAAAGCGCTGGATCTCGCGGGTGGTATCCACCTTTGACCCCGGCGCATCAATCCACGAAACCGGCACCTCGGCCACGCGGTAGCCGAGCCGGGCAGCAAGGTACAGGATTTCTAGATCGAAAGAGAATCCGTCAATGGTTTGAGCCGCATAGAGCCGGTGCGCGGAGGTGCGTGTAAAGAGCTTGAATCCACATTGGGTATCGCGCACTCCAATGCGGAACAGGTAGCGCACCATCAGGCGCAAGCCGCCGCTGAGCGTCCGGCGCAGGAGTGTCCGGTGAGCCTCATCAGACCCGCTGGCGGCGCGTGATCCCACGGCAATATCGTAGCCCTGCTGCTCCAGCGTGGGCAGCAATTTGCCCAACTCCTCAATCGGCGTCGAGTTATCGGCATCGTCAAAGAGGATGTAGCGGCCCTGGGCAGCTAGAACGCCCCGGCGCACTGCGCTGCCTTTGCCGCCATTTTTCTCAGCACGCAGCAAGCGTAGATTGACAAGCTCCAGCCCCTCGACAAGCGCGGCGGTCTGGTCGCGTGAACCATCGTCGGCGATGATAAGCTCCCAGGGAAAGCCCATCCCGGCGACGTGTGCGGCAATTGCCCCAATCGTCGGCACGATCCGCTCCTCCTCGTTATAGGCTGGGATAACGATGGAAAGGTAGGGTTCGCCCGTAATCGGTGTTGTCTTCCAGGCGGCATAATCCACATAGGTCATAGGAGTTGTACTCCATCAATGTGCGCTAACGTGAAAATAGCCGATAGCCGATAGCCGATAGCCGATAGTCGGGCAGCAGCGGCTCTTTTCATCGGGTGTTGTCAAGGCTCTAGCCGACTGAAGCCTTGACCCCTCTTCACGGCTCCAAAAGGATTGCTGATATAATTCTGAGACTTATCGTACTAACGACTTTTTATTTATTTTTTACAATGACCCGTTAAGAAAAACTAGATTAATCAGGATGTAAATACTCATCGTATGTAGTAAGGAGTGCTTTATGAGAAGGATTATTTTTACATATCCAACATTACAGATAGATTACAAAATCAAACCTCTCAGTCGCGTATTTCTTTGGTTATAAAAAAATAACACCTCAATGTTATTGTAGGGTTAGCCACGTTGTACCCATGTAGGAGATCTGAGCATTCTATGTACCCTGTACCACTTCCTCCCAACGAAGCCAAGCGTCTCGCTGCTCTGCATACCTATCACATTCTTGATACCCCCCCAGAAAGTGATTTCGATGACCTGACGCGGCTCGCGGCTGCGCTCTGCGACACACCCACGGCCTTCATCAGCCTGTTGGATGCGGATCGGGTGTGGATCAAGTCGCAGATCGGTATTGATATGGTCGAGTTTCAGCGCGATCAGTCTTTCAGCGTCTATACCCTTGCCCACCCGGACACGATCTTGGTTGTGCCGGATACGAGGGAGGACGTGCGCTTCTGCACTAGCCCCCTGGTGACGGACGATCCGTACATTCACTTCTACACAGGCGTGCCGCTCATCACCCCCGCAGGTGACGCGCTGGGAACCCTCTGTGTCGTTGACCATATCCCACGCGAACTAACCCCGCTTCAGCATGAGGCGCTTCGGGTTCTGGGCCGCCAAGTGATGGTGCTGCTGGAACAACGCCGCGCCATTCACGATCTCGCCGCAGCAAAAGAGTTGCTCACGTACGAGCGCGATATGCAGGCCGGTGTGATCGCGTCGCTCGCCGAAGGGATTGTTATCCAGAAGGCGGGGCAGATCATATCCTGCAACCGCAGCGCTGAGCAGATCCTCGGCCTCTCGGCGGAGCAGATCGCGGGCCGTGCCAGCATCGATCCTCGCTGGCGGGCAATTCGCCCCGATGGCTCGCCCTTCCCCACCACAGAGCATCCCGCTATCGTCGCGCTGCGCACGGGCATACCCCAGCGAGACGTGATCATGGGCGTCCACAAGCCTGACGGTACGCTGACTTGGATCTCGCTTAACGCGCAGCCGATCTTCCTGTCTGGCGAGCAACTTGGCCATAGCGTGGTCGCTTCCTGCTTCGATATTACGGGGTTGCGGGCAACGGAGGCGGCGCTGCGGGCAAGCGAAGAACGCTACCGCTCGGTGGTTGATAATGTCAAAGAGGTCATTTTTCAAACTGACGCTGCTGGCCTGTGGATCTTTTTGAACCGCGCCTGGACGGAGATCACCGGCTTTGGCCTCGCCGAATCCCTGGGTCGCAACTTCCTGGACTATGTTCACCCCGACGACCGCCAGCGTAACCAGGATCTCTTTGCCCCGCTGATCGCACGGCAGAAGGAGTACTGCCGCCACGAGGTGCGTTATCTCACCAGCGATGGTGGATTTCGCTGGATTGAAGTATTCGCACGACTCACCCTCGACGAGACAGGTACCATCATCGGTACCTCGGGTACGCTCAACGATATCACCGAGCGACGACGTACCGAAGAAGCTATCCAGATAGCCGAGCGCCAGCATCGCGCAATCCTCGACAATATGACCGAACTCGTCTTTCTGACCGACACCGACGACCACTGTATCAGCGTCAACGCCGCCTTTGCACGCTTCTATGGACAGCCGCCCGAGTCGTTCATTGGGCTAACGGCTGAAACGCGGTTGCCCTCACCCCTCGGCACATACCAGCACCACGAGAATGTAGCGATCATCCGCAGCGGCGTATCCCTGCGTGTCGAGCGACATATCCCTGATCCGAGCGGCACTCTCCATTGGCACGAGATCCACAAGACTCCGATCACCGCCCCTGACGGAGCAACCGTCGGGCTGGTCGGCGTGATCCGTGACATTACGGAGCGTAAGGAGACAGAAGTCGCACTTCAACAGGCTAAGGAGGCGGCTGAAGCGGCTGTGCGGGCGCGCTCGATCTTCCTCGCTACTATGAGCCACGAGATTCGCACGCCGCTCAACGGGGTGATCGGCATGACCGGGCTGCTGCTCGATACGGCCTTGACCCCAGAGCAGCGTGAGTATGCCGAAACGGTGCGACGGAGCGGCAATGTGCTGCTCAGTCTGATCAATGACATCCTCGATTTCTCGAAAATCGAGGCAGGCAAGCTCGATCTGGAGGAGATTGACTTTGACCTCCGCACCGTGATTGAAGATGTGATCGAACTGCTCGCAGAACCGGCTGAACGAAAGGGGTTGGTGCTGAGCGGTCGGATTGACCACGCCCTGCCCTTCCGCCTGCGCGGCGACCCCAGCCGACTCCGTCAGGTGCTGACCAACTTGGTGAGCAATGCGGTGAAGTTCACCGAGCGCGGCGAAGTCCTGGTGCGTGCCGACGTGATGACACATGACGCGGACGGAACGCTGCTCTATCTCAGCGTTGCTGATTCAGGTGTGGGAATGTCTGAACAGACCATGAGCAGGCTCTTTCAGCCGTTTATGCAGGCCGATGCCTCAACCACGCGCACGTACGGAGGGACAGGGCTGGGGCTGGCAATCAGCCACCAACTTGTATCTCTGATGGGGGGCAACCTCTCGGCGACCAGTACGCTCGGGCAAGGAACAATCTTCACGATGGCCGTGCATCTGGCACCACCGCTGAATGCCGTGCCTCAGCCGACCGCCGCACACGATCTGCGCGGTAAGCGAGTGCTGATCGTTGACGATGCGCCATCGAGCCGTGCCCTGCTCCACTATCTCTTGCTCTCATGGGATACCGAAGCCACGGTCTGCCCGAACGCAGACGAGGCGCTATCATTACTCCACGACGCGGTGGATCGCGGTCATCCCTACCATCTCGCGCTCATTGATGTCGTCATGCCCATCCGGGATGGATTCGCGCTCACCCGAGCGATCCGGGCCGACCCGCGTATCGCAAGCTGTGCCCCCATTCTGATGACGGCATATACCCAGCGCAGCTATGGTGCAGCAGCTCGCGAGGCCGGGGCGGCCGCCTTCCTCACCAAGCCCATCCGCCAGAGCCAACTCTTTGACGCACTGGTGACGGCCCTGTCCAGCGACACCGCTCAATTCGGGGCGGGGCAGCCTATCATCGCGATGGAGAATCTCTCGACAGATCCGCCTCGTGTCACGACCGGACGGATTCTGGTCGTCGAAGATAACCAGGTCAACCAGAAGGTGGCGGTGCGCATGCTGGAGAAGCTCGGCTACCAGGTTGATGTCGCCGCAAACGGATACGAAGCTCTCGCTGCGCTGACCCATATCCCGTACCGACTGGTGCTGATGGACTGCCACATGCCCGAGATGGACGGCTTCGCCGCAACCGCAGCCATCCGTACGCGTGAAGGGGCGGATCGTCACACACCGATCATCGCCCTGACCGCGAATGCGCTGGCCGGTGAGCGGGAGCGCTGCCTGGTAGCCGGAATGGATGATTACCTCGCCAAACCGATCCAGAAATCCGAACTCATAACCGCGCTTGCACGCTGGTTTAACGGAGTTGATAGACGATCAGTGGTGCGCGCTGCCGCACCGCCACCACCCGTAGCGACCCTTGACCAGTCCATCATCGCGCAACTGCGGGCCTTGCAGAACGATGGCGAGATGGATATCCTTGTGGATCTGCGCGATACGCTCGTGGTTGATGTCGAGAACGGCATGCACACATTCCACGCCGCCCTGGAGAGCGACAGCCCCGCCATACTCACCCACGTTGGGCATCTGCTCAAAGGAAGCTGTGCCGCATTAGGGGCAACCGCGTTCGCGCAACTCTGGGCCAACGTTGAGCAGCACGGCCATGCGGGAGATACCGCCGCAGCACGAGCGATGATCAGTACCCTTGAGACCGAATGGGCGTGCGTCCGCAGCGCCTTTGATAAAATCGTGCAGCCCGACGCTGGTTAGGAAACCTGTGACGCTGAACAAAGTGAAGGGGAGCGTTACAGTTTGGGGGCTACAATCTTGGCCACTAATAAATATACCCGACTTGCCCAGTCCTGGTCGGGCCGCCAGGATGGTCAACTGCCCCGGACGCATCTCGCCATTTAGCCGTCAATCTAGGGCAACTCATCCTCCTAGATAGTGCGGCATCAGTGGAGTAAGGACTCTCGACCGTACGGTAGATGTACGGTGGGTGTACGGTGGGTGTACGGTCGTTTGAGGCGTCCTAATGCGGTACCGTACACCGTACAGACCGTACGGCATATTTTGACACATCATGAAAATCGGGTGATCTGAATATTTCATATCAAAATGCAAGATCTACCATTCTGACACGTGAGAGTTTTTAGGTGTACGATGTGTACGGTCATTGGTTTTATCCCTTTCTAAAGATAAAAACAGACCGTACACCTATACCGTACACCACCGTACACCTCGTACACCACCGTACACCGCATCTACCCTGTCCACTCTATACCCCACGTTAAACGATGCCGTCTACCACTCCATTAGGGATGCGTAACACGCGTGCTTTGCCTCGCGGGTATAAATCCTTCGGCATTGTCGGTGAGCCATCCGAGCCTGTCAGGATGCAGAAGCGACGTGCCCACTCGCGCCCAAACTCCTGCACCGCAGAGGGGCCGACACGCTCTAGAAACTGTGGTGAGGTTGTTAGGACACGCCAGTAGTCATCGCCGACTCTCCGACAGGCGATCATGCCGCCCCCGCGATCTGCCTCCAGGTATTCCCATGTCGCGGGGATGGTCGCGGTGTTTGAGAGGGAGCTATTGTTGTGTATCTCCGCCTGAGCGAGCATGGTCAATAACCGCTCCCAGGCATCGCCGGCGGGGTCGGTACGTTCGTGGCCGGTGATCAGCAGTGTGCCCCATTGCTCGATGATCGTCTCCGCCCCTACCATCGTTTCGACAGAGGCTGCTGCCAGCGCGACTCGCAGGGTGGCGGCGGCAATCGCCAGTGCGTCGCGCCACGGGCCGAGCGGGGCGATCCGATCATCGCTCTGCCATCCCGTCACATCGGCCCGGTACGCCGACCAGTCCCGCCAGATCGTCTCTAACACCTGAGGGGAGAACAGGCCCGCGCCCGCATCCCACGCGGACTCCAGCACCTGAGCGCGGTAGGCACCCTCACGGCTAGCCCGCTCGGCCCCCAGAGGGGCATGCTCGGCGCTATCCACGAATAACACGCGGTTGCGGCTCCCGGCGTGGCGGAAGTCGGGGATGGCCTCTCCACAGAGGATGAGCGTGCCCGCGATGGCGGCACCGCCTCGGGCCTTGCCATCAATGCCACCACGGGTGTAGCTCTGGCCATTGGCAAACTGGTAGCAGTCGCCCTCTAGTCGGGCCGGGTTGGGTGCGGTGTGGGCCTCGTCAATGAGCAGGGGCAGCCCGCCGAGTCGCTCCAGACTTTGGAACAGTCCGGCGGTGGTACTGCGCCCTGCCTCCAGCTTGAGTGGCGCGGCGTTGGGCATCCCGAAGGCTCCCGTGGCGAACTGTGCGATGGTGGTCTTGCCGCTGCCACTCTCTCCGAACAGGCCCACCACCGGGTTGCGGCGCGGGCGCACGCGGGCGATGATCGGGCCCGCGAGGGCCAGGGACAGAACCAGCCAGAGGGTGGGCACATCCCATGCGGCGGCGGTGCGCAAGGCGGCGGGGTACGCCGCTGCGTCGGCCCCGACCATGATGCGCGGGCCGGACGTAGCGAATCTCACCGGCTCATCAAAGCCGATGGAGCGGTCGGCTAACACCAGCCCATCACCGACTAGCCCATAGGCGGTACTCTCGGTTCGGCGGGGAATGGCTTGCCTGTTCTCGTGAGCGAACTCACCCAGGAATGCCATGACCTTGCTTATGTTCCCGTCGTGAACGGTTGCTCCCGCGCCGCCGATCTGCTCGGAGAAGGCCCGGCGGTTGCTCAGCACATCGGCGGTGATGGTGCGTTCAACCCGTCCGCCATCATCCCAGGCTATCGTGTAGGTGCGCTGGCCGGTATGAACGTCCT
>Ga0194060_10000138_pt1 | contig 51423 bp, 50 predicted proteins | sample SepL225m_MetaG_FD_163427 | JGI IMG/M metagenome (GOLD analysis project Ga0194060, IMG submission 163427) | Anoxic zone freshwater microbial communities from boreal shield lake in IISD Experimental Lakes Area, Ontario, Canada - Sep2016-L222-5m | ecosystem: Environmental > Aquatic > Freshwater >... | reverse complement strand
GTAGCTCCACGCCACGAGGCCGCTGACCGGCGTCTCGGGGATGGTGCAGGCCCCGTCGCGGTAGAACGCGAGGGGCGTGGCGCCGTAGACCAAGCAGCGGTTCTCCTCGTCGATGAAGACCAGGTCGCTGCCGACCTGCTTCATGTACGCGCCGTGGATGGCGATGGGGAAGTCCAGCATCGGGTCGCCGAAGCGGCCCGTCCGGAGTGCGTCCCCGAAGATCGCCGTGTGCTTCTTGGCGATCTCGAGCGGCCGAGCCGTCCGGTCCATCAGCCTGCAGAAGCGCATGCCGTGGACGATCTCGACCGGGGGACGCTCGGTATCGCCGATGCGCTCGATCTCGACGTGGACCCCGTTGACCCGCAGGATGTCGAGATGCTCCCCGATCTTCAGCTCGCGGATGGTCTGCCGGACCTCGCTGCTTCGCTCGTTCTTGCCGTTCTTGTTCTTGTCGTTCTGCTTGCTGTCGGCCATGATGGCTCCCTGGTGAAGTTGTTTTCCCACGCATCGGCGGCGCCAATGCTGAGGACGCAGGCTATCAGAAATTTTCATTTTTGTCAAGGAACAGGGCATTCCTGGGTTGACAAACATGGCAAATTAAGCTATGCTCCCTCCCTGGTTTCTCCTTCGAGATCCCAGCAGGAGCACAATTGGAACTCACTCAAATTCTGGCCGAGCTCGCCTCGGCCGCCATCGCGCAACGCGGGTTCGACCCGTCGGCGATGGCGAAGCTGTCCGGAAACGCGTTCTACGGCGACACGGGAAACGGGGCGCAACGCCTCGCCGGTTTCGCGAGCGCGCTGAGCGCGGCCGGGGCCGACGAGGCCAAGATCGATCGGATCTCGACGATCCTCGAGGCCGTCGACACGGCGGCGAACGAGTCCCTGGACCACATCGTCGGCAGGACGAGGCGCGACCAGGACGATCTCACGGACGGGGAGCTCGCGTTCCTCGTCTCCTACCTCAAGGCCACCCGCAACCTCGACGCGGACCCCAACGAGACGGACACGATGTCCTTCGAGGCGCCCGACGTCGGCTCGTCGAGTTCGCAACCGATTGGAAGCGGAGACTCTGGCGGAGGAGGTGGCGGTGGAGGGGGTTCTGGGCCGATCATCACGGCCAAGAACGTCGCGCCGACGAAGGTCCCTGGTTGGAGGCCGATCCTCGACGACCTTCACGCCCTGCTCGTCCAGTACGAATCGGGCAAGCGCCGCGTCGCTCATCTCGCGATCCGCGCGCTGGTTGACGGCTTGATCGACCCGCAACTCAAGGTCATCGCCGAGGAGTACGTCTTCGATCGCATGGCCTCCCCGAGGTTCGCCAAGGACGAGAAGTTCATTCGCCGCTTCGGCATGCCTCTCGAGCCCGAGCCGGAGACCGTCCCGGGGCCAGTTCCGCCCAATCCGCCGCAGCTCCCTCCGGTGAAGACCGCGGACGAGCTCGCCTGGGAGTCCGTCCGGGCGACCATCGACGCGATGTTCGCGGAGCTCGCTTCCGGCAACACGGACGCGGCAAGCAAGCTCTTCGCCCTGCGCGACGCGATCCCGGAAGGCGATCCAAAGCGCCTGGTCGCCGAACGCTACATCGACCGCCGCTTCGCAGAAGCGTAGGCGCTACCCGTGGTCCTCGACCACGGGTTTTTTCTTTTCTATTGACCCATTCCGTCCAAACGCGTATACTCTCCGCGTCTGTGGATATCCATTTTTATGGGAAAAGACGCGCAATATCAGCGGTTGGCCATGAAAATATTCGCTGATTTCAGCGGATCGATTGCCATTCCTGCCGTTCTGGCGGCTTTCCTTGGCAAATGGCTCGATACGAGCTACGGCACGTCACCGAAGCTCATCATCCTTTGTCTCCTGGTCGCGTTCGTCCTTACGGGCATCATCATCGTTCGAAAGGCCCGGAAATACTCTGAACTTTACGCCTCGATCGAAAAACTATGAAAATTCCTCCGGCTGCCGCCGAAGTCATCTTCCACATTGGGACGTTCCCGGTCACGAACGCGTTGTTAAACGGCTGGGTCGCCGTCGTCTTTTTCGTGATCATCGCATCCTTTGTCAGCGAGCGTTCGGCTCTCGTTCCAAAGGGGATCCAGAACATCGCCGAGGCCATCGTCGAGTTCATGCTCGGAGAAATCCGGAAGGTGACCGGCGACGCGGCGCGCGCTCGCAAGTTCCTGCCGATCGTCGGAACGATCTTTCTCTTCATCCTCTTCTCCAACTGGCTCGGCCTGGTTCCCGGAACCGGATCCATCGGCATCTGGGAGACGAAAGAGGGTGTCCGCGAGCTCGTCCCGTTGTTCCGCCCGGCCGGCAGCGACCTGAACCTAACGCTCGCGATCGCGCTGTTCGCCGTCGTCGCCAGCCACGTCTTTGGCATCGTCGCACTCGGGCCGGTGGGACACGTCTCAAAGTTCGTGAACGTGCGCGGCGTTCTGAAGTCGTTGAGGCACGGACCGATTGCCGTGGTCGTCGCGCTCATCGAATTCGGCGTCGGCCTGCTCGAGATCGTCTCGGAAGTTGCCAAGGTCCTGTCTCTCTCCCTCCGTCTGTTCGGAAACGTGTTCGCCGGCGAGGTGCTGATCACGGTAATCCTCGGCCTGTTTGCCTACTTCCTCCCGATCCCGTTCATCTTCCTCGAGGTGCTCGTCGGTGCCATCCAGGCAACGGTATTCTCCATGCTGACGCTCGCCTACCTCACGGTGGCAACGGAAGCGCACGGTGAGGGTGACCACGAGACGGAAGCGGCCCACCACTAACCATCGTATTCCCGCCGTCGGATCATTCTGAGAGCCCGTCCCGTCGAACCAATGCCTCCCAAGGCAAAATTGATTCGACCGGAGGGTCTCGCATCGCGGTCCGATGAGCGGACTTACACTAACTACTCACTAACGACACACGTATGGACGCAGAATCCATGGTCACGCTTACCAAAGGCATCACGATGGCGGTCGGAGGACTCGCCCCGGCGTTCGGCATCGGCATGATCGGCTCGAAGGCGATGGAATCCATCGGCCGCAACCCGGAGGCCGCCGGAAAGATCTTCGTTCCGATGCTGCTCGGCATGGCCTTCGCGGAAGCCATCGCCATTTACTCGCTCGTCGTGAGCTTTACGCTGTAAAGAGGCAAGAATCAAGAATGCAAGAATGCAAGGAAATTTCAAGAATCAGGTTTCAAAGTTTAAATTTGAATCTTAAATCCTGAATATTCCTTGTTTCTTGCCTCTTGTATCTTGCTTCTTTCCTCCCTCATATGAATGAACCTACCGGCGGACTCGCCACGCTTGGCATCAACCTGAATATCTTTATCGCGCAGCTCGTGAACTTCACGATCGTGCTTCTCGTTCTCTGGAAATTCGCGTACAAGCCGCTCGTGAAGATGCTCGATGATCGCACCGCGCGCATCGACAAGAGCATGAAGGACGCCGACCACGTGGAAAAGCGCGTGGCCGCCCTTGAGGACGAGCGCAGGGCGATTGTCGCCGAGGCGCGCGCCGAGGCCGGCAAGATGATGGAGATGACGCGCAATGACGCGGAGGCGATGAAGGCCGATCTGACCGAGAAGGCCAAGCGCGAGGGGGAGAAGGTGGTCGCGAACGGCAAGGCCCAGCTGAAGGCCGAGCAGGAGGCGATGATGCGCGAGGCTCGCAAGGAGATCGTCGAGATCGCCATCCAGGCCGCGAAGAAGATTCTCGGGAACGAGGTGGACGACAAGAAGTCGCACTCGCTCGCCGAGGAGGTCGTCCGCAAAATGACCTAACTATGAAGGTCACCACCAAACAACTGACAAACGCCCTGTTGTCCGTCACGGACGAAAAGACGGGGAAGAAGCTCGACGAGTCGGTCCGCTCGTTCGTCGACGTTCTCGCGAAGCGCGGGGAGCTCGGACGGGTGCGCGACGTGATCCGACGGCTGACGACGACCGTGGTCGCGGAGACCGCGTTTCCGCTCAAGCCGGCGCAGCGCAAGTCGATCCAGGAGGTGACCGGCACGATGATCGAGGAGATCGTCGATCCGACGCTCATCGGCGGACTCAGGCTTCGCATCAACGATCGCATCATCGACGGAACCATCGCCGGGCAGCTCGAACAGCTTAAGCGAACCCTTTCTGAATAATATGGCATCGAACAACGACATCATCGAGGCGCTCAAGGCGCAGGTTGCCGCGTTCAAGGCGGACACGAAGGAGGAGAAGGTGGGAACCGTGATCTCCGTCGGCGACGGCATCGCGCGCATCTCCGGCCTTTCCGAGGTCCAGGCTTCGGAAATGCTTTTGTTTCCGAACGACGTGTACGGCATGGCGCTCAACCTCGAGGAGGAGACCGTGGGAGCCGTCGTGCTCGGCGAGGCGAACAAGATCAAGGAGGGCGACATCGTGAAGACGACCGGCCGCATCCTTTCGATCCCGGTGTCCGACGCCGTGGTCGGCCGCGTGGTCGATCCGCTCGGCAACCCGATCGACGGCAAGGGCAAGATCGTCGCGAAGGAATACTTCCCGATCGAGAAGCTCGCCCCGGGCGTCATGGCACGCAAGTCCGTCGGTGTTCCGCTCCAGACCGGAATCAAGGCGATCGACGCGCTCATCCCGATCGGCCGCGGCCAGCGCGAGCTCATCATCGGCGACCGCCAGACGGGAAAGACCGCCATCGCCATCGACACCATCATCAACCAGAAGGGCCTCGGCGTGAAGTGCATCTACGTCGCCATCGGCCAGAAGGAATCCAAGATCGCAAAGATCGTGGCTAAGCTTGAGGAGGCCGGCGCCATGGAATACACCACGATCGTTCTCGCGGGAGCGTCCGACCCGGCCTCGATGCAGTTCATCGCGCCGTACGCCGGCTGCACCATCGGCGAGTACTTCATGGGCAAGGGCGAGGACGCGCTGGTCATCTACGACGACCTTTCCAAGCACGCCTGGGCCTACCGCGAAATCTCGCTGCTCCTCCGCCGCCCGCCGGGTCGCGAGGCGTACCCGGGTGACATTTTCTACGCGCACTCCCGCCTCTTGGAGCGCGCGGCTCGCGTCGACGAGAAGAACGGCGGCGGATCGCTGACGGCTTTGCCGATCATCGAGACGCAGGCCGGCGACGTGTCCGCCTACATTCCGACCAACGTGATCTCGATCACGGACGGTCAGATTTACCTTGAGACCGACCTGTTCTACCGCGGTATCCGCCCGGCGCTCAACGTGGGACTTTCCGTCTCGCGCGTCGGATCCTCCGCCCAGACCAAGGCCATGAAGAAGGTCGCCGGAAAGCTGCGCCTTGACCTCGCGCAGTTCCGCGAGCTTGAGGCCTTCGCCCAGTTTGCCAACGACATGGACGAGCGCACCCGTTCCCAGATCGAGCGCGGCCGCCGCCTCACCGAGATTCTCAAGCAGCCGCAGTACTCGCCGCTCCCGTTCGAGGAGCAGGTCGTTTCGCTGTACGCGGTCACGAACGGCTACCTCGACAAGGTCGACGTGAAGAACGTCCAGGCCTGGGAGGAGAAGTTCCTCGACTACATGCGCTCGTCCGGATCGAAGGTCCTCGACGCGATGCGCGAGAAGAAGGAACTGAGCGACGAGATCGTCGCCGACCTGAAGAAAGCGATTGAAAACTTCACGAATTAGGCAGAAGGCTGAAAGGCGTAAGGCCTAAGGAATGCCGGTAAAACCCTTAAGCCTTTAGCCTTATCCCCTTAAGCCTCCCCTATGGCTTTGCAAACCCGCGCAATAAAACGACGCATCAAGTCCGTGAAGAACACCCGCAAGATCACCAAGGCGATGGAGCTGGTGGCGGGAAGCAAGATGCGCAAGGCCGTCGCGTCGGTCCTGGGAACCAGGCCGTACGCGCGTCTGGCTTTGGATACCGTGCGCAACATCGGCGCGGTGACGGACACCTCGCACCACCCGCTGCTGATGAAGCATGAGACGGTCGAAAAGGTCCTCCTTGTTCTCATCACCTCCGATCGCGGGCTTGCCGGCGGGTTCAACTCGAACATGCTGCGCAAGACGTTCGCAACGGTGAAGGCGCTTGGGACGGACGTGTCAGTCGAGACGGTGTGCATCGGACGCCGCGGAGCCGACGCGATGCGACGGGCTGGGAAGACGATCCTTGCCAGCTTCTCCGACGTGACGAACAATCCGAAGTTCGAGGATGTCCTGCCGGTCGGGAAGATGATCGTCGACGAGTATTCGAAAGGGACGTACCAGAAGGTGATCGTCGCCTACACCGACTTCATCAGCGCCCTGACGCAGAACCCGGTCGTGCTCGACCTTCTGCCGCTCGACAGCGTTGCCAGCGAGAAGTTCGAGGACGGGGTCGGCAAGAATCCGACGACGGCGGTCGCGCACGAGACATCGACCACCGAGTACGCCTTCGAGCCATCGGCCGGAGCCGTCCTAGACAAGATTCTCCCGCGGCTCATCGAGACGATGGTCTACCAGGCCGTGCTCGAGTCCGCCGCCTCCGAGCACTCGGCGCGCATGATGGCCATGCGCAGCGCCAGCGACTCGGCCGGCGAAATGATCGACGCGCTTACCTTCACCTTTAACCAAGCCAGACAGGCTGGAATTACCCAGGAGATTGCGGAGATTAGCAGCGGTAAGGCGGCCCTTGAGAATTAAAGTGACGGAGTGATGAAGTGGTGAAGTGATGAAGTGGTGGAATTAGCTCCATCACTCAATCACTCCGTCACTCAATCACTTCTCAATCCTATGAAAGCAATAATCGCACAGATCATCGGACCGGTCGTCGACGTCCGCTTCGAGGGCAACGACATCCCGGCCATTTACACGGCACTGACCGTGAAGCGACCGGACGGAAGCGTCCTCACGCTTGAGGTTTCCCAACACGTCGGAGGCGGGATGGTTCGTGCCATCGCCATGAGCTCGACCGACGGTCTCGTTCGCGGAATGGCCGTCGAAAACACGGGCGCGCCGATCTCCGTGCCGGTCGGTCCGGAAACGCTCGGCCGCATGTTCAGCGTGGTCGGCGATCCGATCGACAACATGCCGCAGGTCAAGGCCAAGCGCCGCGACCCGATCCACCGCGCGGCCCCGGCCTTCGAGGAGCAGTCCACGAAGTTTGAGGTGTTCGAGACCGGCATCAAGGTCATCGACCTCATCTGCCCGTTCTTGAAAGGCGGAAAGACCGGCCTGTTCGGCGGCGCCGGCGTGGGAAAGACGGTTCTCATCCAGGAGCTCATCCACAACATCGCCACGGAGCACGGCGGCTACTCGGTGTTCGCCGGCGTCGGCGAGCGCACGCGCGAGGGAAACGATCTGTACATGGAAATGAAGGAGTCGGGCGTGCTTGAGAAGACCGCGCTCGTGTTCGGCCAGATGAACGAGCCGCCGGGTGCCCGCGCGCGCGTCGCCCTCACCGGTCTCGCCCTTGCCGAGTACTTCCGCGACGACGAGGGCCGCGACGTGCTGCTCTTCATCGACAACATTTTCCGCTTTACCCAGGCCGGCTCCGAAGTATCCTCGCTGCTCGGACGCATTCCGAGCGCCGTGGGTTACCAGCCGAACCTTGCCACGGAGATGGGCGCCCTCCAGGAGCGCATCACGTCCACGAAGAAGGGATCGATCACCTCGATCCAGGCCGTCTACGTCCCTGCCGACGACCTCACCGATCCGGCCCCGGCCACGACCTTCGGCCACCTCGACTCCACCGTGGTTCTCGCCCGCTCGCTCGCCGAGCTCGGCATCTACCCGGCCGTCGACCCGCTCGACTCGACGTCGACGATCCTCGACCCGCTCATCGTGGGCAAGGAGCACTACGACGTGGCGCGCGGCGTACAGCTCGTTCTCCAGCGCTACAAGGACCTTCAGGACATCATCGCCATTCTCGGCATGGACGAGCTCTCCGACGATGACAAGCTGACGGTGTCCCGCGCCCGCAAGATGCAGAAGTTCCTCTCCCAGCCGTTCGCCGTCGCCGAGCAGTTCACCGGCAGCCCGGGCAAGTACGTGAAGCTTGCCGACACGGTCCGCGGCTTCAAGGAAATCCTCGAAGGCAAGCACGACGACAAGCCGGAGCAGGCGTTCTACATGAAGGGGGGAATTGACGAGGTGGTCGCGTAGAGGGTTTGTAGTGAGTAGTAGGTAGTGAGTAGTTTTACACAACTCACAACTCACGACTCACTACAAACTAAACCCCCTATGAAAATCTCACTCAAAATCGTAACGCCAGAGCGCGTCGTCTACGAGGACGCCGCCATCGATTCGGTCACCGCCATGACGGACTCGGGCGAGGTGACGATCTTGCCGGGCCACGTCCCGCTCGTGTCGAACCTTCGTGCCGGCGAGATGCGGCTCATGAAGGACGGCGAGGAAATCCTCCTTGCGGCGTCCACGGGATTCCTCCAGGTGAACGCGGGATCGCAAGTCGTGATCCTCGCAGACACCGCCGAGCGCGTCGAGGAACTCGAGCTCGCCAAGATCGAGACCGCCAAGGAGCACGCCCAGAAGCTGATGCTCGAGAAACACGTCGATGACGTCTCGTTCGCCCACGCGGCCGCGATGTTGGAGAGGGAACTGGCGCGGTACAAGGTGGCGATGAAGAAGCGGAAGCACTAGGCCAATAAACATTGACGATCCCCGCCACTTAGTGACGGGGATCGTTTCGTTTATTAGTCTTTTCGCGCTTGAAAGAAAAAACCGACGCGAGGGGCGTCGGCGGAGGCTTAGTCGAGCCCTTCCCGGATCTCGATCTGGGACGGGTCGACCTTGTTGATCGCCGCGAGGACGAGCGTGGCCGTCTCGCGGGTGATGGCGGGGGAAACGATGGCGTCGTACCCGCCGTCGTCACTCCGTTCGAAGACGAACTCGACGGGGCCCGTGCCGGGCGATGCGTCGATCGTTACGAATGGATGCCGCTTGTTCTTGGGAACAAAGTCTTCCCAAGTCATGTTGTCGTCGTCGAAACCGCCGGGGGCAGAATAGATGATCGGCAAGGTTGATTCTCCATGGGTCGTTCAGACCCGCATTGAGTGACACGAGCAAGGAACAGACGGATGGCGAGGATACAGGAAAAATGGCCGTCTGTCAAGATACGGAGGCAGTGCTATAATGCGCCCACTATGTCCGACCTCCTCCAAAACCTCAACCCGGAACAATCCGCCGCCGTGACGCACCGCGACGGGCCGCTTATGATCGTCGCCGGGGCCGGGACGGGGAAGACGACCGTGATTACGAAGCGGATCGCGTACCTGATCGAACAGGGACTGGCGAAGCCGGAGAATATCCTCGCGCTCACGTTTACGGACAAGGCAGCGGGCGAGATGGAGGAGCGCGTCGATTGTCTTTTGCCGTACGGGTATCTTGAATTATCGATTTCGACGTTCCACGCGTTTTGCGAGAAGCTGCTGCGCGAATACGGCGTTGAGATCGGCCTGTCGCGCGACTTCCACGTTTCGTCGGAGCTCGACGCGTGGCTGCTTGCGCGTCGAAACCTCGAGCGATTCGAGCTCGATTATTATCGTCCGCTCGGGAACCCGACGAAGTACCTGCGCGGCTTGCTTACGCATTTCTCGCGCGCCAAGGACGCAGCGATCGACCCGGCGGGGTATCTGGCGCATGCGAATGCTCGAAACGAAGCTAGCGGGACTAAAGTCCCTGGGAATCTTGATGAGACGGACGATGAAGCCGTCTCGGACATTAAGAGACTGACCGAGCTCGCCAACGGTTACAACACCTATCAGTCGATTCTCCTCGAGAACGACACGCTCGACTTCGGCGACTTGCTCATGTACACGCTGAAGCTCCTCCGCGAGCGTCCGCGAGTCCTCGAGGCGCTGCGACGGCGGTACACCTACGTCCTCGTCGACGAGTTCCAGGATACGAACCTCACGCAGTACGAGATCGTCAAGCTGATCGCGGCTCCGCGGAACAATATCACGATCGTGGGCGACGACGACCAGGCGGTGTACTCGTGGCGCGGGGCGACGATTGAGAATATCCTGACGTTTCAGACGGACTATCCGGACGCGAAGAAGATCGTTCTGACGCAGAACTACCGGTCCGTCCAGAAGATCCTCGACCACGCGCACTCGTTCATCCAGGCGAACAATCCGCACCGGCTCGAGTCGATTGGTAATCTCGACAAGAAGCTACAGTCCAATCGTACCGACGAGGGAATCGTCGGTCACATCCACGTGCCGACGCTCGATGAGGAGACCGAGGCCGTCGCCCAAAAAATACTCGACCTACGTGTCGCGCATCCCGACATGAGCTGGAGCGACGTGGCCATTTTGTCGCGCTCGAACGATGCGGCCGTGCCGTTCCTCTCGACGATGGAGCGCCACGGGATCCCGTACCAGTTCATGGCCCTTCGCGGCCTGTACGCCAAGCCGATCGTCCTCGACCTCATGGCCTACCTCCGCGCCGTCGCGACTCCTCACGACAGCCCGTCGTTCTATCGCGTCCTCGCGCACCCGATGCACAACCTCCCGCATCTCGCCATCGCCGAGCTGTCGCAGTTCGCCAACCGAAAAGGGAAGTCGTTGTTCGACGCGTGCAACATGATTTTGGAGTTGAATACGATAAGTGCTCAAGCCATCGAGACGGTCCAGAACCTCCTTGTTCAGATCGAATCCTTCCGCCAGTCCGCCGCACACGGAAAGGTCTCAGAGCACTTCGTCAAAGTCGCCCGCGACGCCGGGTTCGTCGCGTTCGCCAACGATCTTCCCGAGCAGGACAAGATGGACAACTTCCGCTATCTCCAACAGTTCTACGAGCGCCTCAAGCGGTTCGAGGCCTCGCACGACCATCCGATCCTCCGCAACTTCCTCGACGAGTTCCAGCAGGAGCTCGACGCGGGCGAGGAGGGATCGCTCACGTTCGATCCGGACGTCGGCCCGGACATGGTTCGCGTCATGACCGTCCACGCCTCGAAGGGCCTCGAGTTCCGCTTCGTGTTCGTCATCTCGATGATCGATCAACGCTTTCCGTCCGTGTCGCGCGCGGAGGCGATCTCGCTTCCAGACGGACTGACCGGACCGTCGAAGTCGACGGACGGCGAAGACGACAAGCTCGCGCATCTCGAGGAAGAGCGCCGGTTGTTTTACGTCGCGATTACGCGCGCGAAGGAACAGCTCTACCTCACGTCCGCCGACGACTACGGCGGATCGCGCAAGCGCAAGCTGTCGCGGTTCCTCACCGAGCTCGGGTTCGACAAGCCGGCCGGCCGAGACGCGACGAAGGCCGACCCGTTCACCGACGACCCGTCCGTCCCGCCGCCGACCGCCGAAGCCCCAATCATCCACCTCCCAAAACAATTCTCCTTCACCCAACTCTCCGCCTTCAAAACCTGCCCGCTCCAATATAAATTCGCCCACGTCCTCAAAATCCCCGTCTTCGGAAAAGCCTCGTTCTCGTTCGGAAAGACCATGCACGAGACGCTTCATCGTTACTTCGTCGAGTGGATGGACCAAGAATCGCCCGTCCCCCTCGACGATCTCTACCGGCTCTTCGACGAGAACTGGCAGGACGACTGGTACGAGGACGATCTCGAACGCGAGAAGTTCCGCACGCAAGGCCGCGATCAGCTCAAAGCATTCTTCGACTTTCTCAAGGACCATCCGCCGGCTCCGGTGTACCTCGAGCAAGACTTCACACTCAAGTTCGGCGACACTATCCTCAAGGGCCGCATCGACCGCATCGATACGGTCGAGGGCGGCGTCGAGATCATCGACTACAAGACGGGAACTCCGAAGGTCGACGGCAAGATCGACGCGTCCGACAAGGAACAGCTGTACCTCTACCAGATGGCCGCCCGCGACATCCTCGGTCTGAACGTCGTGAAACTCACCTACCACTATCTCCAGGACAACTCGCAGGTTTCCTTCATCGGCGACCCGGACGACCTGCTCAACCTCCAGGAAAAAATCCTCGACCGCGTGGACGGGATCAAGAAGAGCTCGTTCATCGCGACCCCGGGATTCCACTGCCAGTTCTGCGACTTCAAGGATATTTGCGAATTTAGACAACGTTAGGCCGCAGGCACGAATGCCGAGAGGCCGTAGGGGAACGCGTCCACCTACGGCCTCTCATCCTACGGCCTTCAATCCTTATGGACTCCCTCAAGGGCCTGCTCTCAAACATGCTCGCGCGGCATCAGATCACCAAGCAGGTGACCACCGCGCGGATTATCGAGGAGGCGAACGCCGCGATCGCGGCGTTGCTTCCGGCTGGGCGAGAGGGCGACGCGACGGCGGTATCGGTCCGCGAGGGGACCGTCGCCGTGAGTTGTCGCAATGCCGGGGCGGCGGCGTTTCTGCACGATCGCGAGGAACCGATTCTCGTCTCGATCAAGAAGGCGCTGCCCGGCGCGCAGGTCGATCGGGTGCGGACCAGGGTGAGTGGTGGGTGGTAAGTGGTTAGTGGTATACTACTCACTACAAACCACTCACTACTCACCTGTGACCTTCAAGCAGTTTCTCATCCTGATGTTGATCACCACCGGCGCCGCGTGGTTCGCGTTCGGCGCCGTCGTGTGGTCCATCGATCCGACGCGGTCGGGGACGCTTGGGTTCGCGTTCTTCTACGCGACGCTCTCGCTCGCGCTCATCGGGACGCTTACCATCTGCGGGACCGGGCTCCGGACGCTGACGCACCGCGACGAGATTATCTCGCGCCACGTCTCCAAGGCATTCCGCCAGGCGTTTCTCTTTACCGTCCTCGTGGATGTTTCGCTCGCCCTCTCCGCGGAGGACTTCTTTCGATGGTGGACCGCCACGATCCTGATCCTGCTACTTGCCGTGGTCGAACTCGTGTTCATGAGCGCACAACGTCCGAGAGGTTAGCCATAATTTTCACCTTGCGAAACCGGGCGTGAACGGGTAAAGTAACGAGGCTAAACGCCTTGTTTTTATGTTCAACAAACTGCTCGGAAAATTCTCGAAGGACCTGGGGATCGACCTTGGGACCGCCAATACGCGGGTATTCGTGCGCGAGAAGGGAATCATGGTCAACGAGCCGTCCGTCGTCGCAGTCAACACGCGCACCGACCAGATTCTGGCCGTGGGCTCCGACGCCCGCGACATGATCGGCAAGACCCCGCCGCACATCATGACCACGCGGCCGCTGCACAAGGGCGTTATCTCGGACTTCGAGGTGGCGGAGAAAATGCTGAAGTACTTCATCGACCGCGTGCACAAGGAATCGTTCACCATCGTCCCGCGCCCGCGCATCGTCATCGGCGTTCCACTCGAGACGACGGAGGTCGAGCGCAAGGCCATCGAGGACGCCGCGCTTTCTGCCGGCGCCCGCGAGGTGTTTCTCGTGGAGACGCCGATGCTCTCGGCCATCGGCGCGCGCCTTCCCATCACGGAGTCCGTCGGCATGATGGTCGTGGACATCGGCGGGGGGACGACGGAGATCGCCGTGCTGTCGCTCGGCGGAGTCGTCACGTGGAAGTCGCTTCCGATCGCCGGCGACGAGCTGAACAAGAACATTGTTCAGTACGCGCGCGACGTGTTCAACCTGCTGCTCGGCGAGCGCGTGGCCGAGGCGGTGAAGATTCGCATCGGGTCCGTGATCGATCAGACCGAGCCGCTCTCGATGGAGATGCGCGGACGCGACCTTCTCTCGGGGCTTCCGAAAGAGATCATCGTCACGGATTCCCAGATTCGCGAAGCGATCCAGCGATCCGTCGCCACCATCGTCCAGAATATCAAGGCAACTCTCGAGGTTACCCCTCCGGAGCTGGTCGCGGACATCTATGAGCGGGGAATCGTCCTTACCGGCGGAGGTTCCATGCTGCGTGGCATCGAACAGCTCATCGCGCGCCAGGCCGAGATCCCGGTGCGCGTCGCGGAAGATCCTCTCACCTGTGCCGTTCGCGGCGCCGGAGCCCTGCTTGAAAACGACGCGCTTCTCAAGGACCTTGCCCTCCCTTCGGCGAGCCACGGAAGCATCATCTAGCCCATGAGACGCGATACCAGGCGCATGCTGTTTCCAGGAATGGCGATCGCTTCGATCGTCATTCTTGCGATATTCTTTCGGGGTTCGCTTTCGGACGCGCTCGCATTCGTACAGCGTCCCCTTGCCGCCTTTGGCACATGGATCGGAAACAAGACGGTCGGAGCGTTCGACGCGGCCACGGTGTCTCCCGAGCGCGTTGCCAATCTGGAGACCGAGCGGGATCAGGTCGTCGTCGACCACGCGGAACTCGAGCGTTTGCGCGTCGAGAACCAGGAGTTGCGTACCCAGCTTGGGTTTTTGGACCGACGAGGGGAACGGTCGGTCGCCTGTTCGATCGTGAGCCGATCGATTGGTCCGGACGCGTCGGCGTTCGTCATCGACCGCGGGACGGACGACGGCGTCATCGTCGGGGCTCCGGCCATTTCCGGGGATGGTATCCTGGTCGGGAAGGTCGTGTCCGCATACTCCGGGTCCGCGACGGTCCGCGTCATCTCCGACCGAGACTCGGCGACCGCGGTGACCATTCTAAACGGAACGCGCACGATCGGCATCGCGGAAGGGATGTCCGGCGCGCTTCTCTCGCTCCGATACATTCCCCAGGACGAGCGCATCCAGGTCAATGACATCGTCGTCACCTCCGGCCTCGAGTCGAACGTCCCGAGCGGACTTGTCGTCGGCATCGTCAACGCCGTGACGACGGACGCGACCGCGCCGTTCCAATCCGCGGTGCTCGAACCTCTTGGCGACGCGCGCCGACTAAGCGTCGTGTCCGTGCTCCTGCCGGAATCCCTATGATGAAGGCGCTGGCCCTCTCGATTCTGTTTCTCCTGCTCGCCATCGTCCAGACGAGCTTCTTTTCGGCGCTTCCCGGAATCCTCGCCTATGCGCCGCTCGTGATCGCGGCCGGCATCTATCTTCGCCAGCACGTCCAAGAACCTTCCGGGGCGTTCTGGATCGTTACGTTTGGGCTTTTTCTCGACATGCTCGCAATCCCGTCGTTTCCGCTTGAGACGATTTCGTATGGCGCGGCCGCCATCGCGGTTTCCCTCACGTCCCAGCATGTCTTTTCAAATCGTTCCTGGTACGGCCTGATCGCATGCGGGGGATCGGCGATCGTCGCGATGAACGTGACGCGCGCGGTCATCCTCGGCATCGTCGCGCTCCGTCATCCGGAGCGCGTCTCCTGGCACGCGTTCGGTGAAACGCTCCTCTGGAACCTGGTACTCCTATTCGTTTTCCTCGCGATTTTCTTCGCGTTTGCCGGCCAGATCCGTTCGTTCCTGAAAACGACCTTCATGATCTCCAAGGATCGTGACACGCTGTAATCCTGTGGGAAACCCATTTTTTATCCAATCAAACCACCTTGGTTCCGTCCGGACGTCACGCGAGCTGACGGCGCTCGACGAGGGACCGGGATCCACGTTCGGCGCGGCGAGCGCCGAACGCCAGTTTTTGGGATCGACCATTCCCGCGAGGCGGTTCTGGCTCGCCGCGTTCGGGTTTTCCGTCGCGATCGGCATCCTGCTTGCCCGCGCCGTGGAGTTACAGATCGTCCGTGGCGCGCAGTACGCCTCGCTGGCCGAGTCGAATCGCGTTCGTTCCTACACCGTCGTTCCACCGCGCGGGATCGTCTCTGACCGGTTCGGCACGCCGCTCATCCAGAACGTCCCGGCGTTCGTGTTCTCAATGACCTTCGCGGACATGCCGAAGGACAAGACGGAACGCGACCAAGTCGTCGCGCGGGCGGCCGACCTCGCGGGAGTGTCCCGAACGGACATTGACCTTCTCCTGACCGAGGCGCAAAAGAGCCCATACGACGCGTTTGCCGTTAAGAAGGGGATTCCTTACGAGGCGGCCATGCGGCTTGCCATCGAGGCGGCGTCGATCCCCGGGTTTGCACTCGACACGTCCACGATTCGCGCGTACCCCAAAAGCGCGCCGACCCTTTCACACGTGCTCGGATACACAGGAAAGATCAGCGCCGACGACTACGAGGCGAGGAAGGCGGACGGCTATCGCGCCGTAGATGAGATCGGAAAAGCGGGATTGGAGCGGACAGAAGAGACCTTGTTGCGCGGAACCCCTGGAAAGCTGTCCGTTGAGGTCGACGCCCGCGGAAGGGAACTCTCGGTGGATGGAAAGACCGACCCTGTTCCCGGTCAGAACCTGACGCTGACGATCGACCTTCCACTCCAGCAGTTCATCGAGGCGCGCCTGACGGACGTTCTCCAAAGACTGAAGCTGCCGAAGGGGGTCGTTGTCGCCATCGATCCGCGCAACGGAGCGGTGCGCGCCCTGGTCAGCATGCCGACCTTCGACAGCAACGCGTTTTCGAACGGAATCGACTCTGACCTGTACCAACGGCTGATCACGGACAAGGACCAGCCGCTGTTCTCGCGCGCGATCGCGGGCGAATATCCTCCTGGTTCGACCTTCAAGCCGTATGTGTCATACGCGGCGCTTTCGGAGGGTCTGGTTACCCCAAGCACATCGTTTCTTTCCACCGGAGGGCTCCGAGTGGGCGAATGGTTCTTTCCGGATTGGAAGGCCGGCGGACATGGGATTACCGACGTCCGGAAGGCCCTTGCCTGGTCGGTGAACACCTATTTTTACATCGTCGGTGGCGGATACGAGCAACAAACGGGTCTTGGCGTGGAACGAATCACAAAGAACGCCGCCCTGTTCGGATTCGGCGCGAAGACCGGGATCGCGCTTCCCGGCGAGGCGGACGGATTTCTTCCAAGCAAGGATTGGAAGCAGGAGGCGAAGGGCGAGCGATGGTACGTCGGCGACACCTATCACCTCGCCATCGGGCAGGGCGACGCGCTCGCCACGCCGCTCCAGGTCGCGGTCGCGGATGCCGCGATCGGAAACGGAGGGACGCGTTTCGTCCCGCACCTGGTCGAAAAGATTGGCGACAAGCCCGTTGCGCCGGAACCGGTCGACGTGACGCTGAACAAGGATTCCGTCCAGGTCGTCCGCGAGGGGATGCGGGGCGCCGTGACGTACGGCAGCGCCCGCTTTCTCAATTCGCTGGCGCTTCCCGTCGCGGGAAAGACGGGCACCGCGCAGTCGTCCATCGACAAGCCGACGCACGCGTGGTTCGAGGGGTTCGGCCCGTACGACGATCCGACGCTCGCCGTCGTCGTCCTCGTGGAGAATGGCGGGGAAGGGTCGTCGGTCGCCGTCCCGCTCGCAAAGGACATCTTCGAGTGGTGGTTCGCAAATCGACAGGCAACGGAGTAACGACTATACTAAGATCCTATGAAGCGACTGATTCTTGCGCTCGCCATCGTCGGGGTTTTCACCGCGCCGTTTTCCGTGCGCGCGGGGGACGCTCAGAATGACAACGTTCCGTTTCGCGCCGTCGTGCAGAGCGTCGACAAGGCGTATTCCGATGAAAACGGACGGCCCCAGACGTCGTTTACGGCGGAGGGGTACGACGGAAAGACCTATCGCATCGACACGTCCTCCTCCCTCGGTGCCGGGATCCATTATCCGCTCAATGTCGGTGACCGCGTGGTTTTGGAACGCCTCGACAATCCGGACGGGACGCAGACGGTTTACTTCAACGACGTCGTGCGAACTGGCGGGCTCTGGATTATCTTTGCCGTGTTTTCCCTCGCCGTCGTCGCGGTCGGGCTGACGCGCGGGATCATGGCGCTTGTCGGCCTCGCCCTGACCGTTCTCCTTTTGTTCGGATACATCGTTCCGTCGATCCTGGCCGGAAAGGACGCGGTGCTCGTAACGGTCGAGTCCTCGCTGCTCATCCTGGCCGTGAACATGCACCTGACCCACGGATGGAAACGGCAGACGCTCGCCGCGTTCGCTTCCACGGCGATCGGCGTGCTGATCGCCTGGCTGTTCGGCGGCTGGTTCGTCCATCTCGCGGCCCTCTCCGGGCTGACATCCGAGGAGGGATCGCTCCTGTATCTGCAGAACCTCGACGCGACGGTGAACACGTCCGGGATTCTCCTCGCGGGAATCATCCTCGGCGCGACCGGCGCGCTCGACGACATCGCCATCGCGCAGAGCGAGGTCGTATCCGAGCTGCGCGAAGCGAACCCGTCACTCTCAAAGAAGGAGCTGTTCGTCCGAGCCATGCGGGTCGGACGGCACCACATCGCCTCCATTGCCAATACGCTCGTCCTGGCCTATGCGGGCGCGGCACTTCCGATGTTTCTTCTTTTCTGGGCAACGCGATCCCTGACGATCGCGGACTTCCTCAACACGGAGGCGGTCGCCGAGGAAGTGGTCCGCACGCTCGCTGGAACGATCGCGCTCGTGCTGACGGTTCCTCTTTCCACGTGGTTTGCCACATCGCTTGACGCATCTAAGAAAAAGCCCTATGATGGCCATCACGTTCACTGAACATTCCTGATTAAACGTATGCCAACCTACATTTCGGCCGAGGGGCTGAAAAAACTGATCGAGGAGTCGGAGACGCGCCGAACCGTTACGCGCAAGGAGATTGCGCAGTGCATTTCGGACGCGAAGGAGCTCGGGGATCTCTCCGAGAACTTCGAGTACCAGGACGCGAAGGAACGCCAGGGATCGAATGAGGTTCGCATCTCCGAGCTTGAGAGCATGATCAAGGATGCAATCGTCGTCGAACAGCAGGCGGGCGGCGACACCATCGGCCTTGGCACCACGTTCAAGGCCGAGGCAAACGGCGTCCCGCGCACGTTCCAAATCGTCGGGTCGAACGAGGCCAAGCCGTTCGAGGGCAAGATCAGCAATGAGTCGCCCATCGGAATGGCATTCATCGGCGGCAAGGTCGGAGAAGATATCTCCGTGGAGATTCCCACCGGAACGATGGTTTACAGAATCACGGAAATCTCCTAAGATACGGGGGTAAAATCCCCGTATTTTCGTTATATGATCGAAGAGGAATCCGTTCGCCGATTGCGCCTGGAACGGCTGAAACTGGCGGGAAACGACCCCTATCCGGCTCGCGTCGAACGCACGCACACCGTGGCCAAGTTCGGCCAGCATTTTGATACGCTTCTTGCCGACATGACCGTCGTGACCATGGCCGGACGCATGCGCACCATCCGCAAGCACGGCGGGCTTACGTTCGCGCAGCTTGAGGACGGATCAGGGACGATCCAGATCGCGCTTCGACGCGATCATCTTGGCGAGGAGACCTACGCGTTCTTCCATGACACGGCCGACATGGGCGATTTCGTCGAGGCAAAAGGAGTCGCGTTCGTGACGAAGACGGGACAGCGGACGCTCGACGTCCAGTCGTATCGGATCATTACGAAGACGCTTTTGCCAATGCCGGAAAAGTGGCACGGCCTTTCCGATACCGAGATTCGCTATCGTCAGCGATACCTCGACCTGATCGCAAACGAGCAGGTCCGCTCGATCTTCAAGACGCGCGCAAAGATCGTCACGACCATTCGCGCGTATCTCGACCGCCACGGCTGCCTCGAGGTCGATACGCCGGTCCTGCAGATCGTCCCGGGCGGAGCGAGCGCCAGGCCGTTCCAGACGCATCACAACGCCCTCGACGCCGACATGTACCTCCGCGTCGCGCCGGAGCTGTATCTCAAGCGCTGCGTCGTCGGCGGATTCGAGCGCGTCTACGAGGTTGCCCGCTGCTTCCGCAACGAGGGGATCGACCACTCGCACAACCCGGAGTTCACGCAGGTGGAAGGCTACATCGCCTACATGGATTACGAGCAGCTGATGGCCTTCCTCGAGGAAATGCTCCGCGAGGTGATCGTTGCCTGCGGGCTCGACCCGGCCGCGGTCCCGTTCAAGGGGAACCTTTTGAACTTTGCCGACGCCTGGCCGCGCATCACCTTCCGCGACGCGATCCTTTCGCACGCGAAGATTGACATCGAGAACTATCCCGACCGCGATTCCATCGCGAAGCAGGCCGCGAAGATGGGCGTGCCGGTCGCCACGACCGACGGACACGCGACGATCGTCGACAATATCTACAAGAACTTCGTCCGCCCGAACATCGTCCAGCCGACGTATCTCATCGACTATCCGGTTGAGATCTCTCCGCTTGCCAAGCGCAAGACGGGCGATCCGCGATACGTCGAGATGTTCCAGCTTGTCTACGGCGGCGGCGTGGAAAACATCAAGGCGTTCTCCGAGCTGAACGACCCGCTCGACCAGGAGGAACGGTTCCGCCAGCAGCAGGCCGCGCGCGACGGCGGCGACGAGGAGGCGCAGTTCGGAGACGACGACTACGTGGTCGCGCTCAAGCACGGCATGCCGCCGACCGCCGGGTTCGGCATCGGCATCGACCGCCTTGCCGCCACGCTGACCGATTCGCACAACCTGAAGGAGGTCATCCTGTTCCCGACGCTCAAGCCGGTATGAGGACCGTCCTGACCTTCGGGACGTTCGACGCGTTCCATCCCGGTCATGAGTATGTCCTCGCCAAGGCGGCCGCGCTCGGCGACCGGCTTGTGGTCGGCGTCGCGCGCGATTCGCACGTCCGCGAGCTTAAGAACAAGGAGCCGCGGGATGACGAGCGGGTCCGGCTCGACCGGATTCTCGCGCACCCGCTAGTATCCGACGCGCGTCTGAGCGACGAGAAGCTTGGATCGTACGAGATTCTCGACGACTTGAAGCCCGACGTCGTCGCCATCGGCCATGACCAGCACGCGCTGCGCGAGAGTCTAGAGGCATGGATGTCGTCGACCGGCAAAGCCATCCCGCTGGTCCGGCTAGACCTGTCCGTCCCGCGCCCCATCAAGACCGTCCCCATCGCCGTGGCCCTCGCCATGCGCGACGGAAAGCTCTTGCTCCTCCAACGGCGCGACGAAAACCCGATGTGGAACCGCAAATGGGAATTCCCGGGCGGAAAGATCGAGAGCGGGGAAGACCCGGCCGACGCGATGCGTCGCGAGCTCCTTGAGGAGACCGGGCTTGCCGCGACAACCTGCGACTTTCTCGGAACGCATACCCACGACTGGGACCTCTCCGAACGAATCCTCCGCGTCGTGCTCCACTGCTTCCGCTGCGACCTCGCCGATGGCGACGTCCTCCGCGAGGACCGCGCCGCGTTCGACCACGCCTGGGCAACCCCCGCCGAAGCCCTGACCTACGACCTCCTCGAAGCCAACGCCGACCTTATCCGCAAATTCGTAGGAAGTTCGTAATCAGAAAAAAGAATTCGTAATAAGCGAAGCGTATCCGTAAGCTGTGAACTATAAGACCTGGATCGAACTCGACGAACGAGCCCTGACGCACAACATCGTTGCGCTGAAGGGTTTGCTTTCCGAAGGGGCCAAGTTCTGCGCGGTCCTGAAGGCGAACGCGTACGGCCACGGGTTCGTCGAGGTCGCGCGCATCGCGGCCCGGTGCAACGTGGACGCGTTCGCGGTCGACAATATCGACGAGGCACTCGTGCTCCGCGCAATGCTTCCGTCCGCCCTCGTGCTCGTGCTCGGATACACCCTCAAGGAGCGATACGCCGACGCAATCAACAATGAGATCCATCTGACCGTCTACGAAAAGGACCAGGTCGTCGCGCTCGAATACGCCGGGGCGGAGCACGCGAAGACCGCGTTCATCCACCTGAAGATCGAGACGGGAACGGCACGCCAGGGCGTTCTTCCGGACCACCTGTACGACGTGCTCGAGGTCGTCGGCGCCTCCTCGCACGTGGCGCTCGCCGGAGTTTCGACGCACTTCGCGAACGTGGAGGACACGACCGACACGTCGTTCGCAAACCGACAGTTCGCCCTGTTCCAGGAAGTCGTCGGGGCGATTCGGAACGCGGGATATCGGCCCGAGTGGGTCCATTGTTCCAACTCCGCGGCAACGATCCTGTATCCCGACACGCACGGGTCCCTCGTCCGCGTCGGCATCGCGATGTACGGGATCTGGCCGTCGGAAATCGTCGAGCAGACCGTGCGACGGCATAACGTGCCGCTCGAGCTCGAGCCTGTCCTCGCGTGGAAGACCCGCATCGCGCAGGTGAAGTCGCTTCCCGCCGGAACGCCGATCAGCTACGGGATGACCGAGGTCCTTCGAAAGGCCAGTCGCATCGCCGTTCTTCCCGTCGGCTACTGGGACGGATTCGATCGCGGTCTCTCCTCCGTCGCGGAGGTTCTCGTGAACGGCATCCGGTGCAAGGTCATGGGACGCGTCTGCATGAACATGGTCATGGTGGACGTCTCGGCGGTCCCCCAGGTCGAGCCCGAGCAGGAGGTCGTCCTCATCGGACGCTCGGGACGGTTCGTCGTCGCGGCGGAGGAAATGGCCGCCCATGCCGGGACGATCAGCTACGAGACGCTGACTCGCATCAACCCGCTGTTGCCGCGGATCGTGATATAATTCAACGGTATGCGACCCCGCGACCAATTTCGACTGCTGCAGAAAAAACGGTACGATGCCAAGCGTTTTTCAAATCCGTACTTCCAAACGAAGCCGAAGCGAAACTGGCGCGGAATCGTGATCGCCACCGGCGTCGGCCTGGGCTTGTTCTGCCTCGTGGCCGTCATCTTCGCCTCGCCATTCTTTGCCATCCAGCGCGTCGACGTGACGGGAACGGACACAATCTCTCCAACGGAGATCGTCCAAAAGGCATGGGAACAGCTCCGTACGCGCCGCCTTGTTTTTTTCAACGGGACGAACCGATTCCTTTACGACGAATCGCGGCTGCGCGCCGCCCTTGGCTCGGCATACGCGTTTGAAACTCTTGCGATTCGCGAAGTTTGCGATTGGAAAGGCGGGGGATGCGGACTGACGATTGCCGTACACGAGAAGACGTCCCAGCTGCTCTGGATGTCCGGCGACCGACTCTACCTCGCCGACCTTCAGGGCGTCGTCATCCGAGAGCTGGCGCCCGAGGAGGTCGCGGCATGGAAGGCCCCGGAGCCGCCGCCCCAGAACCCGCTTCCGGACGGATCGCTCCCCATCTCGGTGCCGATCGACCCGCTTCGAAAGCTTCCGCTGTTCGTCGATGTCAACGCCTCTCCGACAAGCGTCGGATCTGCCGTACTGACGAAGGACGAGGTCGCGAACCTCTTCGCCTTCGAGCAACGGCTCGGCGACATGAGGATTCTTTTCTCGCAGGTAAACATCGACCGTCTCGCGGGAAAGTGGATGGCCGTGAAAACCCTGGCCGGGTTCAACATCCTCATCGACGCCTCCGGCGATATCCCGGCCCAGATTCTCAACCTCCAGGTTCTGCTGCGCGACACGCTGAAGGACACGTCGAATCTGCAGTATATCGACCTGAGGTTCGGCGACCACGTATATTATAAATAGACGAACCCTATGACCCCGCTCATTTCCTACGACGACAGCCACATGCTCATTTCGGCCAAGGATCGCAAATCCGTTCAGAAACGACTCATCGCCGCTCACAAGCAACTGGAGATTCTGCGTGTCAGCGACGAACAAGGCTTCTTTGGACTGCCGGACGATTCGGGGACGGTAAGAATCGTCGAGAGGCTCGCGAAGAAAGTCCAGGCGAAGTTCGACCGCCTGATCGTCATCGGGATCGGCGGGTCCGACCTTGGGGCGCGTACGATCTGGCACGCGCTTGGCGAGAGGAAGATGTCGTTGGAGTTCGTGAGCAACCCGGACCCTGAGACGATCTACCACGTGCTCGCCACCACGGACTGGTCGAAGACGGCCATCAACGTCATCTCAAAGTCCGGAACGACGCTCGAGACCATGGCGGTATTCATGACGCTTCGCCAGGGCCTTATTAACGCAGTCGGAATCGCGGCACACCGAGAACACATTGTCGCCACGACGGATCCGTCGGAAGCCAGCACGCTGTATCGGATTGCCATGGAAGAGGGCTATGCGATCCTTCCGCACCCGCTGAACGTCGGAGGACGCTTTTCCGTCCTCTCCGTCGTCGGGTTGTTCCCGGCGGCTGCAAGCGGCGTGAACGTTCGCAAGCTGCTTGCCGGAGCCGCGACGGTCGAAACCGAACGGCGCGTCAAGATCGCGGATAGTCTTCCTGCGCGACTAGCGACAAACCAATACCTTGCCATGACGCAGCATGGACGCGATATCCACGTCCTGATGCCGTACGCGGACCTGTTGCACGAGTTCGGATTCTGGTACCGCCAGATTTGGGCAGAATCGCTTGGGAAGGTCCGCGACGGGGAATCCGTCGGTCCGACCCCGATCGCCGCGTTCGGCGCCATCGACCAGCACTCGCAGATCCAGCTGTACAACGAGGGTCCAGACAACAAGACTGTTACGTTCATCGAAGTTGAATCGTTTCGACGCTCGTTGCGCGTTCCGAAGGTCTGGGGCGACAAACAGGGGATCGGATACGTCGGCGGACTTTCGTTCGCGGACATCCTGCATGCCGAGCGCGCCGGAACGGAACACGCCCTCGCAAGTCACGGACGACCGAGCGGGACGATTACGATCCCGAAGATCTCGGAGGAATCGCTTGGAGCGCTGTTTATGCTATTTGAGACGGCGACGGCCTACATGGGGGAACTGCTGCAAGTGAACGCTTTCAACCAGCCGGGCGTCGAGGCGGGGAAGAAGGAGGCGAAGAAAATTCTCGAGACGGCGGGGAAGAAATCCGCGAAGACGAAGGGTTAGGACTTGTTGTGTCGTAAAATATCGATAGGTTGAGTGATGGATTGAAGGGGACCGAGGTTCGAAGAGTCTCGGGGATGCGGATTGAATTTTGGCCAGGGACGGATCCGCGTATCGATTCGGATCCGTTTTGGTCTCTACGGCGACGACAACGCGAACAAAATAAAAATGCCAAAAATGTAAAGGCCTCTAATTTGATTTTGGGGGTATGTAGGTACGTCTCGTTTTAAAACTCCATTTTGAGAAAACGATACGGAGCGTCAGAGACGACGTGAGACCCGTACTGAGACACCTGGAAATCGTCCTGGAGGCGTTTATGTCGTCTAAGGCGACCTGGGATAGATCATGCCGTCGAAACCACAAGCGCGATCCGATTGAATCGCAAGTACCGCAGAAGAACAATTCTGAAGGATCTCGATCAGCATGGTTCTAACGACAGGTTCTGCACATATCGCAAAACACGGGCAAACAGCGTAAAACACCGAATATCCCGTGTCTTATTTTCTGCTCTATTTAGCCCACTTCTGACACTATGCGCCGTCTAAGTTACAGAAGACGACGCTTAAGATCACCTTCTCGGAAGGTCATTCTACCTCATGAACCAAGCCGTTGAGAACCCCGCGAAGTACGTCATTGCAAGCAATGCCGCCCCAACAACGAATATGCCGACTCCAAGCATCATGATCCCTTTGATCGAGTCGTCATCCTCGGCGGCGCCTAGCATCATGTACGCGCTGATGACGACGAAGACCGTCAACGGCGTAACCGCCATCGCCCATGCGACAACCTTCAGTGCGAGATCGAGATCCATAGCAATTTATTCAAGCGGTGTGTGATCAAGATAGTTGAGCGGATTCACCGGGATGCCGTTTAACCGAACTTCGTAGTGCAGGTGCGCTCCGGTCGAAAGTCCCGCGCCCTGCATTCCAGGGACTCCGCCGGAAAGTCCGATCACCGTTCCGCGTCCGACGTACTCGTCCTGCTTTACGGCAAACTTCGATAGGTGGGCGTAGAGCGTCGCGATGCCGTCGGAGTGGATCACCATCACATAGTTGCCATACTGCGTTCCGGTCTTCGTCCAAGCCACGTATCCCGGCGCGGATGATTTTACCGGAGTGCCGAGCGGCGTCGGTATATCGATTCCCGGATGCTCGAACAGATGTCGGAACGGATAGGTCGGATCATGATAAAGCGTCGAGAGCCCCTTGTTCGGAGCCAACGGCCATGAGATGACACTGCTCCCCTGCCCCGTATTGTCCAGAGTCGACAATTTGCGCTCAACCTCGCCCTGGAGGGCACCAATCTCCTGGCTGACGGACTGCTGTTCCGCGTGAATGCTTGATAAAAAACCCTGAAATGCGCTTTCCGTGCGCAGCGTTTGAGCGAGAAGAAACTGCTTTGCCTCCTTTTCCTCGTCGAGCTGACCCTTTTGGCGCAATTGGTCGGCCTGGAGATCGGCAAGGCGCGTGCGTTTTCCAACCTGCGCGGCACGGTCATTTATCACGGACGTACGCTCGGCCTCCGCGCGCGTCAGCGCGTTCTTCAGGTCTCCCGTGACGCTTGAAAGCTGCTGCAGTCGGTCGAACAGCTCGCCAAACGAATCCGAGCCGAACAGGAGCTGCAGCGTCATGTCGTTGTCATACGTGTCCATCTTGCGGAGAATGTCGCCAAGGGATGCACGGTCGAGTTCAAGCTGATGCTCGATCGCGTCGGCGCGGATCTGCAGAAGCTGGATCTCGTCGTTCGTGGCCGAGATGTCCTCGTCGGTAGCCGAGATGTCCAGTTCGGTCTTTGCCACGCGGTTGTCGAGCAATTCCATCTCGCTTACGAGCGTCGCGCTCTGCGCCTCCGCATCGGCGATCTTTTTCTTGTACGTGGCCACGCTCCCGTTCAGCTTATCCACCTCCGCCTTCTTCTGCGCGATCTGATCGTTCAGGTCCGTGATCGTTCCTGCCGCCTTGGAATCGCTTACGGCGACGGTCGACGCCGAATCCGTCGTATCCGCGAACGCAAACCGCACGGCGACAAACGTCGTGACCATCAGCACGGGGATGACGAAGAACAATTTTTTCATGTTGTCGATCTCGTTCCCCCTCCTCATAGGGAGGAGGGGTCAGGGGTAGTCGTCGCGCTTCCTAGAGCAACCCAATCGCACTTGCGAGCCTGCGCATCGTCTCATCCTTGCCAAGCGCCCACGCGAGCTCGAACGGGCTCGGGGATGCGGCACGGCCGGACAATGCCACGCGGGTCGGCCAAAGGACATTTCCATTCGACAAGCCCTTTGCCTCAATATACGCCTTTATCGACGTTTCGACCATGGAGATCTCGTTCCAGACGCTCTCGTCGGCTATCGCGAGATGGTCGCGTACGCCCGCGAGGTTCGCCTTGCTGTCCGCCGCGTCCGCCTTCTTCCAAACGAGTATCGCCGGATCGTACGCGGGGACCGAGACGTATGCGTCGACGATCTCGACGATATCCGTAAGTCGCTCCATCCGCGTCTTCTCAATTGCGCAGATCTTTTCGAGCAGCGCCGCGTCGACCGTCTTCCCGGAAGCGTCGAGAAACGGACGGACGAGTGCGACGAGCTCCGACGCCGTTTTCTTCATGATGTACTGTCCGTTCATCCAGTTGAGCTTCGCCTGGTCGAATACCGCCCCAGACTTGTTGATCTTCGCCAGGTCGAACAGCTCGATCAGCTCGTCGATCGCATAGATCTCCTGGTCCGCCTTCGGGTTGAACCCGAGCAGCGCGACGAAATTGACGAGTGCTTCCGGAAGATATCCCTTCGCGAGATAGTCCTCGACCGCGACATCTCCCTGGCGCTTCGACAGCTTCGACTTGTCCGGATTGAGGAGGAGCGGCAGGTGAGCGAACAACGGCGCGTCCCAGCCGAACAGACGGTATAGGATGACGTGCTTCGGCGTGGACGAGATCCATTCCTCGCCGCGAATGACGTGGGTGATCTTCATCAGGTGGTCGTCGACGACGACGGCCATGTGGTACGTCGGAAACCCGTCGGACTTGATCAGAACCTGGTCGTCGACCTCCGCGTTGTTAATCGTAATCGTTCCCCGGATCACGTCCTCGAAGGAAGTCTCTCCTTCCGGGACTCGGAGGCGGAGAACATGCGATTCTCCGGCGCCCAAGCGTCGTAAAACTTCCTCAGATGACAAGGATGCGCAGTGGCGATCGTACTTCGTCGACAGCTTGGCAATCTCCTGCTGCTTGCGAAGACCGTCGAGCCGCTCCGACGAGCAGAAACAGACGTACGCGACACCAGCGTCGAGAAGCTGTTTCGCGTATTGCGCGTAGATCGGAAGTCGCTCCGACTGGATGTACGGCCCAACGTCGCCGGTTTGCGCGATCACTCCGTCGACGAGCTTCGGACCCTCGTCCGGCAACAGGTTCACACGCTCGAACATCCGCAGAAGCGACTCGACAGCCCCAGGAACGAACCGCTCGCGGTCCGTGTCTTCTATGCGAAGGATATACGTCCCGGTTTGCTGACGAGCAAGCAAATAGTTGTACAGCGCCGTGCGAAGACCGCCGACATGGAGAAAGCCTGTTGGAGACGGGGCGAAGCGGGTTCGAACGGACATAATTTCTATTTTCCCTTGAGTTGATTGATAATTTCCGGAACCGTCGCGCGACACGCGGCGACGAACCGATGCCGCCTCAGTGTATCCCAGACGACGACCGCTGGGAAGACGATCGCGGCGTTGAAAATCCGCTTGAATCGGCGCGGTTCGATGACGAGTCGCCAGACCCATTCGAGCCCGACGCGACGGACGAACAAGGGCGCGCGTCGCTTCGTCCCGGCAATCATGTCGAAGGCGCCGCCGACGCCGATGTAGATGCGGGGTTGGTTAATTGGTAAATTGGCCAAATGGTCATGTGACGAACGAAGCGCCTCGATGAAACGTTCCTGCTTGCCCATGCCAAGCGCGACGGCGACGACGTCTGCATTTTCGAAGCTGGTGAGTTTCGTGCGGTCGCACGAAAGTGACCCGGTATGAGTTTTTTCGTTCGAGACGATTCCTACGTCGACGACCGTGACGTCGAGTCCCGCGAACTGCCGGCGCATCGATTCCGCCGCTGCTTCCGCGACGCCCGGGCCGCCGCCGACGAGGACGAGGCGCTTCCCCTGCCCCGCGCAGAGCTTTGCGAGCAGCAAGAGAGTGTCGACGCCGGTATGACGGTTCGACAAACGGTTTCCCGTCAGCGCCGGAATCGCAAATCGGAGTCCCACGCCATCGGGCAAGGACAGATCCGCGCGATTCAACAGGTCGACGAACGACGGATCGCGTCGCGCGGCGAGGACGAACTCGGGGTTCGGGGTGACGATCGTATTCGACGAATCCGACGACAGCCACCCGGACAGAAGGTCCGTCAGCTCGCCTGTGGACAAGTCGGAAATACGCACGCCGAACAGTTCAAAAACTCTCATATTCAGCAAAAATACTAGCATTTCTACTTGACTTTTGCAAATTAGCACTCTATACTACCGAGTGCCAACTTGTTGCTTTCGTCATCCTCCAAACTACAAACAACCAAGTACCCAAAACCCCCCCCTATGTTGCCAAACAACTTTACCCTCAAATCCCAAGAGGCGCTTCAGACGGCGAACAACCTGGCCGTACAGGGTGGGCAGCCGGCGCTCGAACCGATCCACCTGGTCGCTTCCCTTTTGTCGCAGGACGAGGGGGTCGTGCCGGCGATCATGAACAAGATTGTCGGGAATCCTTCCGACCTCCGGGCCGAGGTCGAGAAGATTATCGACGCGCTGCCGAAGCAGAAGGCGCAGGGCGGCGGGATCGGGCAGATTTTTTTGGCGCCTGAGATGGCGACCGTGCTTTCGGAGTCCGCGACGATCGCGAAGCAGTTCAAGGACGATTATATTTCTACCGAGCACCTCCTGCTTGGGCTATTGAAAAACAAGAACGTCGCGCGGTTCCTTGGCAAATACAAGATGACCGACGAGACAGTGCTCCAGGCGCTCAAGGACATTCGCGGGACCCAGCGCGTCGACAGCCAGGAGCCCGAGACGAAATACCAGGCGATCAAAAAGTACAGCCGCAACCTGACGGACGCCGCGCGCGTCGGCGAGCTCGACCCGGTGATCGGACGCGACGCCGAAATTCGTCGCGTCATGCAAGTCCTGTCGCGTCGCACAAAAAACAACCCGGTGCTCATCGGCGAGGCGGGCGTGGGAAAGACGGCGATCATCGAGGGGCTTGCCCAGCGCATCGTGGACGGGGACGTTCCCGAGATGCTGAAGGAAAAGGAAATCATTGCGCTCGACGTGGGGTCGATGGTAGCCGGGACGAAGTATCGCGGCGAGTTTGAGGACCGTCTCAAGGCCGTGCTCAAGGAGATCGAAGGATCGGGCGGAAAGATCATCCTGTTCATCGACGAGCTCCACACGCTCGTCGGCGCGGGCACGACCGAGGGGAGCTCGCTCGACGCGGCCAACATGCTGAAGCCCGCGCTTGCTCGCGGAAAGCTCCGCGCGGTCGGAGCGACGACGCTCAAGGAGTACCAGCGCTATATCGAAAAGGACCCCGCGCTCGAACGCCGGTTCCAACCGGTGATCGTCGACGAGCCGAGCGTCGAGGATAGCATCGCGATCTTGCGCGGCATCAAGGAAAAATATGAGCTCCATCACGGCGTGCGCGTCTCGGACCCGAGCATCGTCGCCGCCGCCGAGCTGTCGCACCGCTATATCACCGACCGCCAGCTGCCCGACAAGGCCGTCGACCTGATGGACGAGGCCGCCGCCGCGCTGCGCATGCAGATTGACTCGATGCCGGAGGAGCTCGACATGCTGAAGCGCGACCTGATCCGCCACGAGATCGAGAGGAAGGCTCTCGAGAAGGAGGAGGACAAGGACTCAAAGGCGCGACTCGGCGAGATCGAGCGTCAGATCGCGGATTTGCGCGAGAAGACCGACGCGCTTGAGGGAAAGTGGCGGAACGAGAAGGACAAGATCGGCGAGATTCAGTCGGCAAAGAGCGCCGTCGAGAAACTGCGCGCCGAGGCCGAGATCGCCGAGCGCCGCGGGGACCTCGAGACGGTTGCGAAGATCCGCTACGGGACGATTCCCGCCGAGGAGCGTCGTTTGAAAGAGGCGGAGGTCGCGCTGACCCAGCTCCAGCAAGATCGCGGATTGCTCAAACAGGTCGTCACGGAGGAAGACATCGCCGCGGTCGTGAGCCGATGGACGTCGATCCCCGTTTCAAAGATGCTCGAGTCCGAGCTGAAGAAGCTGGCTCGCATGGAGGACGAGCTGACCAAACGCGTCGTCGGCCAGAAGGAGGCCATCGCCGCCGTGTCGAACGCGCTGCGACGGTCGCGCGCCGGAATCTCGGAATCGAACCGGCCGATCGGGTCGTTCATCTTCCTCGGCCCGACGGGCGTGGGAAAGACCGAGCTCGCCCGCGCCCTCGCCGGGTTCATGTTCAACGACGAGTCCGCGCTGGTTCGCCTCGACATGAGCGAGTACATGGAAAAGCACGCCGTCTCCAAGATCCTCGGTTCCCCGCCGGGATACGTCGGCCACGAGGAGGGCGGCCAGCTCACGGAGATCGTGCGTCGCAAGCCGTACTCGGTGCTGCTGTTCGACGAGATCGAGAAGGCGCACCCGGACACGTTCAACGTCCTCCTCCAGATTCTCGACGAGGGGCATCTCACCGACGCGAAGGGCCGCAAGGTCAACTTCAAGAACACGGTGATCATCATGACGTCGAACATCGGGTCCGACGTGATCCTCGACATGGGAAAGACGCGCGGAACCATCGGGTTCAGCGAAGACGAGACCGGCGCGGGCGAAGAGGGCGAGATCCAGGAACGCGTCATGGGGATGCTCCGCGACCACTTCCGCCCGGAGTTCCTGAACCGCGTCGACGAGATCATCATGTTCCACGCGCTGACCGAGGCGCAGATTGGCGAGATCGTGAACCTCCAGCTCACCCGGACGTTCGAGCGCCTTGAGAAGGAACGCGGAATCGTCCTCTCCGTCTCGCCCGCCGCGAAGAAACTGTTGGCACGGAAGGGGTACGATCCGGCGTACGGCGCGCGCCCGCTGAAGCGCGTCATCCAGCGTCTGATTCTCGACCCGCTGGCGATGCGAATCGTCGAGGGAAGCCTGAAGGAAGGACAGTCCGTGGCCATCGGGGCAAAGGCAGACGAGATCGTGATCTCGTAGTATAATGGCGCCGTTATGAAACGGCGCCTTTTGCTTTGCTCCCTCATCGGTCTCGTGGCATTTTCCTCAATGCCGGCGCCCGTTTTCGCGTACGACTTCGTGCCGAACTACGTCATTTCCGACGCGGAGATGACCGATGTCTCCAGCATGACCCAGGCACAAATCCAGGCATTCCTCGACGCGTACGGCACGCTCGGCTCACGTTCGTTCGAGGACGTAGACGGTTCCGTTCGAACCTCCGCGGAAATCATCTATAACGCGGCCAATCGCAATCGAATAAGTCCGCGGGTGATCCTTGTCACGCTTCAGAAGGAACAGAGCCTGATCGACGACACGAGCCCGAAGCAGAGCCAACTCGACTGGGCGATGGGATACGGGATCTGCGACAGTTGCAACCACGAGACGGAAGCGGCCCAGCGTTTTCGAGGATTCGCAAAGCAGGTGAACTCCGCGACGCTTCAGTTCGGCGAAGGCTACATGGCCGACCTCGCCGCGTTCGGAAAGACGCTCGCGGGATACGGCCCCGGCGTGACCGTCGCCGTCGACGACATCCTCCTCACTCCCGCGAACAACGCCACCGCCGCGCTCTACACCTACACTCCGCACACGCACGGCAACGAGAATTTCTCCAAGCTCTGGCAACGCTGGTTCACGCACGACTATCCGGATGGAACGCTTCTCCAAAACACGGAGGACGGCGGCGTCTGGCTCATCCAGTACGGCATGCGCCGACCCATCACGTCCCGTGCCGCGCTCCTCACGCGCTTCAACGAGAAGGCGATCGTCCCGGTCACGTCCACGTCGCTCGCCGTATTCCCCATGGGGCGTGCAATTTCGCTGCCGAACTATTCCCTGCTCCAGTCCCCAAAGGGAACGGTCTACCTCCTCGTGGACGACTCGATCCGAGGGTTCGTTTCCCGCGAGGCGATGCGCGCCACCGGACTGAACCCTGAGGATGCGATCGACGTCTCGTTCGACGATCTTGCCACGTACAGGGAAGGCTCGCCGATCACGAGCGACAGCGTTTATCCGCAGGGCGCGCTCCTTCAGGACACGAGGACCGGCGGCGTCTACTTCGTTGAGAATGGGTCGAAGTCGGCGATCATGTCCCGCGAGATCATGAGCACAAAATTTAAAAGCCTCGCGATCCAACCGGCGGAAGCGGGCGAGCTCGACGCGTATCCGACGGTCGACCCCGTCCCGTTCCCGGACGGCACCCTGATCAGTCCAAACGGCAGGTCGGATATCTACGTAGTTTCCGGTGGAAAGCGCCTCCCGATCCCCAACGGCGAGACGTTCCTGTCCTACGGGTGGAACTGGGACCAGGTCATCAAGACGAACGACCGATCGATCGACATTCTCCCGCTTGGTGATCCGATCGAGCCAATTCAGGCGATCGAGCCCAATGACACGCAATCCCTATGATCGTCTTCGCCGCATTCACGCCGCATACACCGCTACTCCTTCCGCCAATCGGCAAGGATGCCCTTCAAAAATTGTCGTCAACGACCGATGCCATGGATCGGCTCGGCGACGAGCTTCGCGAGGCGCGGCCAGACACGATCGTGATTATCTCCGCCCATGCCACCCAGCATGACGGCGCCTTTTCGGCGAACCTGCACGACTCGTATCTCGTCGACCTCCGCGACTTCGGCGACCTGACGACTACCGCCGAGTTCGAGCCGAACCTTTCGCTCATCGACGCGATCCAGCGCGCGGTTCGTCGCGCGCAAATCCCCTTCACCCTCGACTCGGACTCGACGCTCGACTACGGTACCGCCGTTCCCCTCGTCGCGATCGGCGCCAGGGCGCAGATCGTCCCGATCTCCTTCAGCAATCTTCCTGCGAAGGATCACTTCTCGTTCGGCAAGGCGCTCAAGGACGTGCTTGCGAATCGCAAGGAACGCATCGCGATCGTCGCGTCCGGCGACCTGTCGCACGCGCTTACTTCAGACGCTCCGGCCGGCTATCGACCGGAGGGCGAGACGTTCGACTCGGCCGTCCGCCAGGCGGTCGTCCAGGCGAGCGCCTCCCAGCTGCTAACACTCGACGAGGAAACCGTCGAGAAGGCCGAGGAGTGCGCCTATCGCCCCCTGCTCGTCCTGTTTGGAATCCTCGACCAAGTTCCGACGGTTCCGGAGGTACTCTCCTACGAGCACCCGTTCGGCGTCGGCTACCTCGTGGCCCAGTTCCATCTTGGAAGTTAATTTTTATTTTGTCATTGCGGGGGCATCAGACCAAAGCAATCTATCCGGGATTGCTTCGTCGGCTGAGGCTTTCTCAATGAGAGACGATTTGAACCGTGATTGCCGAAGTTTATCCAATCAAGCGGATGCCGCGCCGGTTCGACGTCTTCGACTATGAGATCCCGACCGGCATGAATCTCGCACGAGGATCCGGCGTCCGGATCCCGTTTCGGTTCGGAGAGATGCGCGGAATCGTCGCGCGAGTCACGGACGGTGCGGGACGTGGAAAGACGATCAAGCCCGTCTCGGCGATCCTGCCGGACCTTTCGATGACCGACGACGAGCTCTCCTGCTTCGAGGACGTCGCGTTCGATACCGCGCAAAGCGTCTCGGCCGTCCTCCACGCGACGATCCCGATTCCGGGGAAACGCGACGTTTCGTCCGCCCGTCGATCCCTCAGCGTTCCCCCTCCTCATAGGGAGGAGGGGTCAGGGGTGGTCGTCTCGCCCCTCACGATCTCCGCCCGCGAGGCCCCGCAAATCTCTCAGATTGTCGCGGAACTCTCCGAGCGATCCGAGGCATTCGTCGCCATCCCCGACCTCAAGCGCGCCGCCGTCCTCATCGCGACCTACCGCCGCGACCACCCGACCGAACCCGTCCTCGTCCTCGCGCCGAACGTTCGCGATGCACGCCTCATCGCGTCCCGACTCTCTTACGTTTCCCCTCCTCATAGGGAGGAGGGGTCAGGGGTGGTCGTCGTGACCGGCGAGGAGTCTCCGGCCGAGCGTTTTCGCCGCTGGAAGCTCTGGCGCGGCCGAAGGACCGGCCTCCTCGTCGGCTCCCGCGTCGCGGCTCTCTGGACCCATCCGACGCTCGGCGCGGTATTCCTCGTACGCTCGGGACACCCCAACCATAAGCAGGACGACCGAAACCCACGCTTCGACGCGCGATTCGTGGGACAGGTTCTCCATGGGCGACTTTCCGCCAAGCGCTTTCACCTAGACGTCATGCCAAGCACCGAGGACCTCGTTGGATTCGGCGCGGCAAATCTCCTCGGCCCGACCGCCCGTCCCGAAACGATCATCGCCGACATGACGATCGAGCGCGCCGGTTCCCCGCACCCGTGCCTCGGCAACAGCCTTGTCATCGAGATCGCCCAGACACTCGCCGAGAACCGGCGCGTCATCTGCGCGTACAATCTCAAGGGCGTGTCGCGACGATTGCAATGCGCCGACTGCGGACACCGGTTTCCGTGCGAGAACTGCGGCGGAGTGCTCGCACCGTACGTGACGACGGTCCAATGCCACCGATGCGGTCGGACCGAGCCGCTGCCGGCCTCTTGTCCCGCATGCCATAAGAACAAGCTCACGCCGAAGGGATTTGGAAACCGCGCGGTCGCCGCGGCATTGCAGTCGGCGTTTCCCGAGGCGACCGTCGCATGCCTCGATCGCGATACGGACGTGGACGGCGCGAAGGACGCGGACATTCTCGTCGTCACGCGCCATTACGTCGAGAACGTCTTCGACCCCTTTCACCCACCGGACGTCGGTCTCGTCGCTGAGCTTGATGGGGACCGGTCCTTGTTCGAGCCGTCCTACCGTGCCCTCGAGAAATCCCTCCTTAACGCCGAGGAGTGGCGCGGAATTGCCCACGCCTGCCGCGCCAAGTTCCTCATCCAGACCGAGATGCCCGATTTGTTCCGCAACGCCCTCTCGCAGCCGGAAAAAGCCCTTCTCGACGACCTCGCCATCCGCAAGTCCTACGCCCAGCCCCCGTATGTCCGCGCCATGACCGTCGAATTCAAGCCCGACGAGCCAGGCGAACAGGCCCAAGGAATCGCCAAGGCCATCGAAGCGATCCGCGCCGTCTCCACGTCGACCGAGATTTCGAAGCTCCCCTCTCCTTCCAAAGGAGAGGGTCAGGGTGAGGTCTACGCCCGTATCCGCCTCGCCGTCCCCCCGTCCGACGAGCTTGCCGTTCTCCAGGCCTTTTCCCCGTTCGACGACTCGTATATCATTGACACAAGGCCGTTAGAATGATATTATTTCCGCCAATCCTATGATCGTCCTCACGAATCCAAACCCCGAACTTCGCGTCCGATCCGTCGAGATTCCCTCGTCGGACATTGCTTCGGATCGTCTCAAGGAGATGATCGTCGAACTGAAGAGGACGATGAGGGAGGAAAACGGCTGCGGGATCGCCGCGCCGCAAGTTGGGATCCACGAGCGCGTGATCATCGTCGACGACGGTTCGGGCCCGAAGGCATACATCAACCCGGAGATCGTCTCAAAATCGTTCGCCACGTTCCTGTTCGAGGAGGGATGCCTGTCCGTACCGGGCGTCTGGGGCATGGTCAAGCGGCACAAGTCCGTGAAGGTCACGGCGATCGGAGAGGACGGCAAGCCCGTAAAGATCTCCGGGAAGGGACTCCTATCCGTCATCTTCCAGCACGAGATCGACCACCTCAACGGCGTCCTGTTCATTGACTCGGTCCAGAAGATCACCCGCATGCCGAACAACTCCATCCTATGATTCGCATTGCGTTCTTTGGAACCCCGGAGTTTTCCGTCCCATTCCTAACGGCCCTCGTCGACGACCCCGCATTCGAGGTCGTCGCTGTCGTTTCGCAGCCCGATCGACCGCAGGGCCGCAACCACGAGATTGTCCCGACCCCGGTCAAATCCGTCGCGCTCGACCATCAAATCCCGGTCCTTCAGCCGACGACGCTGCGCGACGAGTCCGTCCTTGCGACCCTTCTGGCGCTCAATGCCGACTATTTCGTCGTCGTCGCCTACGGAAAAATCATCCCGCAGGCCGTCCTCGACGTCCCGCGCCTCGGCTGCGTCAACGTCCATCCTTCCCTTCTGCCGAAGTATCGCGGCCCGTCCCCTATGAACTGGGCGATCGCGGAGGGCGACGCGAAGACCGGGGTGACAATCATGCTGCTTGACGCGGGAATGGACACCGGCCCGATCCTGTCGCAGACGAGCATCGGCTTGGACTCGGACGAGACAATGGATACGCTCATGGCCAAGGCACACGAACAGGGCGTCCCGCTCCTGATCGATACGCTCAAGCGGTTCGCGACCGGCGAGATCGTCCCCGTCGCGCAAAACGACGAGGCCGCGACGATGACGAAGCTGCTCGACCGCGAAGACGGCCGCATCGACTGGACGCTTCCCATGGAGGTGATCGAACGGCGCTTGCGAGCCTACCAGCCCTGGCCCGGACTCTGGACCGTGTGGATGCGAAACGGCGTCGAGACGCGCATCAAGATCCATTCCCTCCAACCGTCCGACTTCCGCGCCGACCTTCCGCCCGGAACCGTCTCAACGAAAAACAGCCGACTGCACGTCGACTGTTCGGACGGGACGATCGAAATACTGGAACTGCAGCCGGAGGGAAAGCCGCGCATGTCCGCGGAAGCATTCCTCCTCGGCTATTCCGACGTGAACGGTGCCATGCTTGGCTGAAGCGCGCCGGACGCGGCGACAACCGAATCTGAAACGGGAACCTTCTGCGTCGTCGCGGAAGGTTTTTGGTTGAGGAACGGAACGACGAAAAGAAGCAGTCCGAGGCCAAGCGGGTGGTTGAGATATGGCGAGGTAACGTGCGTCGCATACAGCATGGCAAGGCACGAGATCAGCGCGACGGCAAGCCAGGACTGACTCGTCCGCAACGTCGGCCAGAGCCCGCGAACGAGGCCGACGAACAGGAATGCGAAGGCGAGCGGGCCAAGCAGTCCCATCTTCAGCCATAGCTCCAGCCAGCCCCACTCGAGGGCATACGTCGTCCAGGTCCCGTCCGGATGGATGGCACGGGCGCGCGGATCGTCCGTCTTGAACGTGATCTCCTGCCCGAACCCGCTGCCAAGCGCGATATGTTCCTTGATCTGGGCCATCAGCGGCGGAAGCAGGTTCCAACGGCTGGATATGGCCACGTCGGAGACATCCGTCGTTCGGCTCGAGACAAGACCGGTGAGATCGCTGACCCGGCCGACGCGATATGGCAACGGAAACAGGACGATCCCCACGAGCAGGATGCCTGCCCCGAGCGTCGCGATGACGACAGAGCCAACCGCCTTCCCCGCGACCTTCGTTCCCGGCCACCCGTCGACGAACTTCAACGCGACGAACGCGAACGCGCCGGCGATGATACCGACCCAGAAGCTGCGCGAAAGGCTGATGATGACGACCGAGCCGATGCCGACGAGCAAAAGCGTCACGGTACGGTACGCGCGCTTCGGGACGTCGCGGAGAAACAGGAACGGCGTCAGGAAGAACGCGAACGCGATCACGGAAAACTGCGCCTGGAGAAAGACGCGGAAGATGTTCCCCGCCATCTTGGTCAGCTCGCCCGTTCGCGTGTCGCGGATGAAGAGATAGACGGCGCCGAGCATCCATTCCGGGAAGTGCGTAAAGACGTATAGGAGTCCGAGCGTCAGAATCGTCACCCAGGCGGCGGAGGCTGCGAGAACCTGGAGAAGAAGCCGCTTCTTGGTCGCGTCCCAGTCGACGCAGAGGACTGGGAAAAGGTAGCCGAGGTAAAGATAGGCGTTTCCGTCCTTGAATGCCGTCGTCGGGTCGTGCAACATGAAGCCGATGGCAAATCCGATGGCGACGGCGACGAAGAGCGGGACGAACGGAGTCAGGCGCGGGTCTCGCAGCGACAATTTCACGCGTCGGGTCACGTTCGCTAGCGCCCACGCGGCCATAACGCCGACGAAGACGGCCATGCGGGACGAGAGGGAGAATCCGTGGATGTCGAAGGCGACCAGGTGGCCGTGCGAGTTCGCGAACAGCTCGGCGAAGGCGACGAGGAGGCCGAGGTCGAGGCGCTTCCAGGTAATCGCGAAGATGGCGACCATCGAGACGGCAAGCGCGACGGCGGAGGCGATCGGGAACGGAAAGACTGCGATCGAGACCGCAAAGATGCCGGCGAGGGCGCCGAGCGTGATCCAGAACGGTTTCCCAAAGAATTGGTCGAACATAGTCTAGGTAGGTTTGATGATGGACGCGATGACCGACAAGACGACAAAGACCGGATCAAGGACAACGAAGAGAAGCCAGACGGGCCGCCCGTAATGCTTCCGCATATAGCGCCGCAGACTTCGACGGACCATCCCCTGTTTCTTCAGCGTCCCGACGCGGCTAAACGATCCGCCCTTGCGGTGCAGCATCGAAACGTCGCCATAGTAGCGAACCTTCCAGCCCGCGTCGACCGTCCGCTTGCAGAAGTCGACCTCCTCGTACCAGAGAAAAAATCCGTCGTCGAGCAGGCCGATCTTGTCGAGCACCTCGCGACGAATGCAGAAGAACGCGCCCATCACCTGGTCCACGTCCTGCGTCCGACGGTAGTCAAAATCCTTCATCAGGTAGCGTCGAATCGGTCCGAGGTTCGGAAGGACGTGCGGGAGCTTCGAGAGCAGAAGGAGCTGGTCGACCGGCGTTGGAAAATGCCAGACGCAATCCTGCTGGGTCCCGTCGAGGTTCTTGAGCGAGATCCCGCCGATTCCGACGTTCGCGTCACGCCGCATCCGCTCCTCGATCGCGGAGATCGCGTCGGATGTGAAGATCGTGTCCGGGTTCAAGAGGACGACGAACTCGCCGGCGGACTGTCGAATCGCAAGATTGCATCCGCCCGCAAAGCCGAGGTTTCGCTCGCTGATGATGAATCGCACGTTGGGGTACGTTCGTTGCAGTGCCGATGGATCCGTCCCGTCGCCGTTGATCACGACGAAGATCTCGAGGTCGTCCCGGTGGACGAATTCGAAGAGCGACGCGAGCATTGTTTCGACGTAATCGAGGGACTTGTAGGAGACGGTGACGATACTGATCATAGGCGGTGCTTCGTCGCGATAATCGTTCTGGCCTCGTCGTAGCGTCGAACCGAAGACGGCCTCCAGCCAAGCCGGTGCCATGGAATCCGATAGATGAACGACGGGCGCCACTGGGAGATGCCCGGGCGGTCGGAGCGGTCGATGACCTGGAAGAGCTCTCGATCGACGAACGTGCCGACATGGCCCTGTTCGAGCATCGTGAGCCAGACATCCCAATCCTGGAAACGCCTGATCGACGGGTCGAACCCGGGGAAATGCTCGCGGCGGACGAGCGACGTCGTGTGGACGAAGTTCATGCGGCGGAGTCGGTTCGCGTCGAACGAAAAGGACGAAAATGACTTCCAACCGAATCGAAACCCGCTGTACGCGTAGCTTGCCTCCGGATGGTCGACAAGCGCCCGTTCCATCGTCGCGAGCATGTCTGGCGCCATGACCACGTCCGCGTCGCAGAAGATCACGAGGTCGCCGGTCGCCCGCGCGAACCCATTGTTCCGCGCGACGTTCCCGCCCTGGTTCGACTGCGTCACGATCGTGATGCGATCGGCAAACGCGGCAAGGACGCGTCCGGTCTCGTCCGTGCTGCCGTCGTTCACGACGATGATCTCGTCGGGCTTCCGCGTCTGAACGAAAAGAGAGTTCAGACACTCCGAGAGCGTCTTCGCGTGCTGGTAGGACGGGATGATGACGGAGATCGTCACAGATATTCCTTCAATTTCTCAAGCTGTACTTCGTTCGTAAACTCGTCGGCAGCCCGCCGATAGGCCGCTTCGCCCAGCCGCCGCCGTTCCTCGTCGCTCATGGCCAAACGATACACCGCGTCCGCGAGCGCCGCAATGTCCCCGTCCTTGACGAGAAGGCCTGTCATTCCGTTGAGAACAGCCTCGTCGACGCCCCGCATGTCCGTCGCAACCGACGGGACGCCATGCAGCGCGGCCTCGAGATACACCATGCCGAATCCTTCGCGGTCGACGGAATCCGCCACGACCGGCTCGACGAATATGTCGGCGGCGGCGTAATGGTCGGAGAGCTGATCGTCGGCCACGTCGCGAGCGATCGTCACTCGGTCGTCGAGACCAAGCTCGGCGATGCGTCGCGCGATCGTCTCGAGACAAGGGCCGTCGCCGACGATGTCGTATTGAACGGATAGGTCGGGATGGTCGCGCCGAAGCAGCGACATCGCGTCGAGAACGCGAAGGTGGCCTTTGCGAGGGACGAGCCGAGCAACGGTAAGCAAACGAAAGACGTGCGCGACGACCACCCCTGACCCCTCCTCCCTATGAGGAGGGGGAACATGTTTGGATATCGTCGGGTATACGACGACCGTCCTCTCAACCCCAAACTCATTCTTCACTTCCCTCTCCAACGCCTTCGAGTTCGCCACGACCACCTCCGCACCGCGCAGGACCATCCCAGCGACGATTCGCTTTGCCCAGCGCGTCTTAGCGAGCCCAATGTCCATCCCGTGAACGATCACGACGTACGACGTTCCCGTCATCCACTTGAACGCAAGCGCCGCCGTCCCGATCGGCAAGACGTGGCTGACGACAATCGTCGTGTCAACACCGAGTGTCGACGCTTGGCGATCGTGAAAGAATTGTCGAAGCGCCTGCCACCACCGCGTCGACGGATCCAAGACGGCCACTTCCATCGAATCTGAAAAGTACGCCGCGAGATTCCCGAGGTATCTGGCCACTCCGCCCCGCGACGGCGCGTAATCAGTCGTGTATAGCCGTGTCTTCGGCATAGGCGGTCTTTCGACGGATAAGCTGGATGATTCCAGTGAGATGATGCTTTTGGACCGATCGGGACAACACGAGCATGACGGCATAGACGAACGCGGCAAACGGAAGGGCGAGGTAGAATCCGGTCTCGGGACGAACGAGGCGCGTAGCGAACCCCATCACGGCGGCGGAACAGATGATCGGGACGATCGTTTTCAGCAGACGCGCGAACCCGTATTCCGGGATCACCTGCGGGACAAACCAGAAGCCGGAGACGAACAGGAACGTGAAGCTGATCACGCCGGAATAGGCCGCTCCGAGGATGCCGAACGTCGGAATCAGGAACAGGTTGCTTATCACGTTGATGACCATCGTAACGCCCATCACCGCGGTCTTCGTTGCCTGCCGATTCGCGGCATTAAGGAGCGAGCCGACGGGAAAGTCGAGGAAGATGGGAATGAGGACGAAGATGAGGACCGCGAGTACCGGCGCGGCGTTCGCATATCCGTCCCCGGCGAGAGCAATCGCGTCCCCGGCAACGGCCCAGAGACCGAACGCGATCGGGGCCGCGAGAATCGTCACGTACCAAACAGCCTCGTCGAACAGTCTCGTCAGGGCGTCCGAGTCCTTCTTCCCCACCATCGCGCTCATTCCCGGATACAGCGCGGCGACGAACGCCATCGGGAGGAACTGAAACGCGTACGTGAACTTATAGGCCACGGCATAGACGCCGACCGCGGCGGTTCCGACGACCTTGGAGATGATGAGCGAATCGACGTACGAGTAAACCTTCACGAACATCCCGGCGAGCGCGAACGGAAGGGCGGCGGCGAGCAACGCCTTGATAGCCTGTTTGTCGAAGTGAGGCCGCAGAACCGACCAGCCGTAGATCGAAACGACGTGGCGCGCGGAATAGATCGCGTTGAAGGTCGAACCGACGAGAAGCGCAAGAACGAGAAGGTGAAGCGACGGGTGCGTCAAAAGGACGATTCCGCCGAACAGGAGCGTGCACGTCTGTCCCACGAAGATCCCGAGCGACTCGAACCGCAGCGTGTGGTGTCCGCGGAGGACGCCGTAAAACAACAGGCTCATCGCGTCCGCCAGCATCACGAGGGACGCCACGAGGACGAGCTCGCGGACGGTCGCATCGTATCCCAGCGCCCATGACATCGCCACCGCGCCGACCGTCGCCAGCGCCATGAACGGAATCTTGAGCCAGACGGCGCGTCGGATCAGGTCCGCGGCGCGCTCCGGAACCTTCGCGACGTCGCGGATCACCACCGGCGTCACGCCAAGGTCCGTGATCGTCGAAAAGATCGTCGTAATCGACAGCGCGAGGAAATAATCCCCCGTCGCCTCGGGCCGCATGACGCGCGCGAGCAACAAGAAATAGAAGAACGCGAGGATCTTCTGCGCGATGGACGCGGCGGTGAGATAGAGGGTATTTTTTGCCACGGGAGAGGACATAGGCTAGGACTTGAAGACCTGTTCGGCGCGCTCGGGCTTGCCGTGAATCAGGAATCGAAAGACGACCTTGTGGATCGGATCGAGGTGAGGAAACATGGCTTCGACCTTGAGATAAACGAATGCCCTGCCCGTTGAATATTCCCCATCCTGGCGCGAAACGGCGGTATTCTCCGACCCGCGGGCAAGGAGAGGCCTCACGATCGCGTCTCCGACGCCGTCGTTGAGCGCGTCGCTGAACGCAGGATCTTTCCCCGCGTGCGCACGTTGGACGAACGTCGTTCGCTCGGACGTCGAAAGTCTCGTGAGCCTCGTCAAAATTTCTTGTGACAATTCCCTTGCGGCGATCTCGATCTTCCGCGTCGTAACCTCGTGCGTCTTGTTCGGATCCACGAAGCGATAGTTGCCCGACGGGACGACGACGCCGCTCGTCTTCATGGATTCCAAGTCTCGTGCGACGACGGCACGCTTGACCCGAAGATCGGCAAGGATCGCCTCGACCGCGCCGGGAGCGGAGAGATAAACGGCATCGATCGCCTGGCGCCTGACGCGCTCGTAGGCAAGAACGGCCTGGTCTAGGCGCAGACGATACGTCGCAAATTCCGGAGAGGTCGCGTCCTTCTGCGAGATCATGTCGGTCGGAGGCGCAATCTCGTCGATACGACGTAACTTTTCCTGATAGTAGCCTGCGATGACCGGCATCCAATCGGGAATTTTGACAAACGGAATGTCGATCAGCTGAATTGCCATTGCCCTGCGGCTCGCCGGGTCGGAAAAGACCGCGTCCTTGCCCATGCTGGTCGTGATACTCGAAAGGACCCCATGGAGCAGCTCGACTTCCTTCGGAGACGAGTTCTCAAACAGATTCCTGTACGTCTCTTCTTTCAGATTCGCATCAATCTCCGCGCCCGTCGATCCGTCTCTCAGATACGCGATCACCTCGTCCTTTATGAAGCGAGCGGCAGTCTCAATGTCCGTCTTTGCCTCGTGCCTTCTCGGATTCTCGCTTTCCGCGAAGACCTTCATCAGACGATGGTTTAGGAAATGCTGGCGCTCGTGCGTCATGATTACGTCAAACCCGTATGCGTCCGGAACCGTCTTTAGGACGATAAAGCTGCTGCTTATATCTCCGAGGTCCCAATGGGACGTCCCGTGCTTTCGATCCAGGGTAATCGACGTGTGCATGGATCCGCCATGGCGGTTTAAAATTTCGACCTGCTTGGTAAAGTCATCCGCCTTGCGATCCTCCAGGGCCGGGTCATAAAAAACATTGTAGTCCGCAGGGTTCGGGCAGGTCATGATGAAGTATCCCTCGCGGCGAACCAGAGACACAAGGCCAACGGGATGCTTCCCCGTCCGGGCGGTGAACAGCATCGCGGCGACGGTTTCCGGCGAGTCATCCCCGAATTTTTCCAATGCCTTTTTTTTCAAAAAATTCTCCTCATGGATCGCTGCCCTTAAAAGCGTCCCGTACTCGTTGACCGCCTCGCGGGCAGCATGTCGAATGGAAAATCTGGTGGCGGGAGAATCCGGCGGAAGCCGCGCGATGAGCCGGTTGACCATCGCCGAATCAACGCCCGAGTCGGACGCCGAAAGGACGCGGTCCAATTCCAAAAGGGTCGCGACCGTCGACTGGCGACGGTCCATTGTGGCATGCTCCAGGGACTCGCGTCGCTCGGTCTGCGAAACCGTGTCCGGAACAAAGCGCCCTCCTTCGGGCGGAAATGATCGCTCTGCCATAGTTGAATCCATTTTACCCTCTTTCTCCCCTTCCCACAAACCAAAACCGGTCCGACACGTCGTCGGACCGGTTCGAAATTCTTTCTAACGCTTCGCCCACTGCGGAGAGCGGCGCGCTCCGGTGTGGCCGTACTTCTTGCGCTCGCGCACGCGCGCGTCGCGGGAGAGGTAGCCGAGCTTTTTGAGCGTCGGGCGGAAGTCGATGCTGATGGTGATCAGCGCGCGGGCGATGCCGAGGCGAACCGCGTCGGCCTGGCCGTGCACGCCGCCTCCGGCGACGACGACGGAGACGTCAAACTTGTTCTCCGTTCCGGTCGCGACGAATGGGGCGTTGACCGCCTGCTGCAGCGTGAAGAGCGGGAAATATTCCGCCATCTCACGGCCGTTGACCGTGATCTTGCCCGAACCTTCCGGCGAGAGACGAACCTGGGCCGTAGCCTCCTTGCGGCGGCCGAGTCCCGGGATGTATTTTGCAGTCGTTTCGCTCATATTAGTTCGAGATAGTCAGACGGCGCATGCGAGGCGTGCGGTGCGTGTTCTTCGGAAGCATGCGGTCCACGGCGCGACGGAGAACGTCGGCCGGATCCTTGGCCCAAACGGTCTTCATCAGCGTGGCCGAAAGTCCGCGCGGACCGCCGGTGTGCGCATAGTACGTCTTCTGTTCCAGCTTGTTGCCAGAGATCTTCATCTTAGAGGCGTTCTTCACCTCGACCGCGTCGCCGTCGTCGACGTTCGGCGTCCAGCTGGCCTTGGTCTTTCCGATGAGGGTCATGGCAATCTGGGTCGCGAGGCGTCCCGGAGCCATTCCTGCGGCGTCAAACGTTTGAATTGTGCGTGTGCTCTTCGTCATAGGATTAGACAAGCTCAATCTGAACCACGTCCGCGGCGTCGCTCACGCGGTGTCCGAGCTTGACGATACGGGTGTAGCCGCCCATGCGCGTAGCATAGCGGGGACCAAGCACCTCCAAGATCTTCTTCACCGGATGCTCGGTGTAGAAGAACTTCATGAGGTTGCGGCGCGTGGCGAGCGACGGGACCTTTCCCGACGTAATCGCGCGCTCCACGAGCGGACGGACCGCCTTGGCCTTGGCCTCCGTGGTCTGCACCTTTTCGTACAGGATCACGCTTGCCGCAAGGTTGCGAAGCAAGGCTTCGCGCGGAGCTTTTTCACGGCCGAGTTTTACGCTCTTTTTCCGATGACGCATACAAGTGTTTAAGCCGCGCTTTCCTCCGAAGCGATCGGATTTTGCAACAGAATGGAGAAATAATCGATGAGAATCTTGGCGGACTCCTTCACGGCGTCCTCGGGGGTGATCGTGCCGTCGGTCTCGATGTTCATGACGAGCTTGTCGTAGTTGGTGATCTCGCCGACGCGCGTGTTTTCGACGCGGTAGCCGACGTTTCGCACCGGCGAGTAGAGCGCGTCGATGGCGATCGTTCCGATGTCGTTGATTTCTCCCGTTCGTTCATCCGTCGGGATGTATCCGCGACCGCGGCCCACCGTGAGCTCAAGCTCGAACGTTCCGCCGTCGTCGGTGATCGTGGCGATCTTCATGTCCGGGTTGACGATCTCGACGTCGGCGTTCGCGTCAATGTCGCCGGCCGTCACCACGCGGGAGCCCTTGACCTTCAGGCTGAGCTTGACCGGCTCCTCGCTGAAGCACTTCAGGCGGAGGCCCTTGAGGTTCAGGATGATCTCCAGCATGTCTTCCTTGACATTCGGGATCGCCTGGAACTCATGGGTGCCGCCCTTGATCTTTACCGCCGTCACGGCCGATCCCGGCAGCGACGACAGCATCACGCGGCGGAGCGCGTTTCCGAGGGTTGTTCCGTAACCGTGAAAGCACGGCTCAACGACCAAGACGCCCTCGTTGGAACGAGCGCCTGGTTCAAATTTGATCGTTGATGGGAGAAGGATGTTCTCCATAGGCTCGCAAAAAATTAGCGAGAATAAAATTCAACGATGAGGGTCGGGTCGAAAATGGTCTTCAGGTCCTCTCCGGCCGGGAGCGATGTGACCTTTCCAATCAGTGTCGCGGAATCAACCGTCAGCCAGCGCGGGGCTTCTTTCTTCTGGACGCGCTCGTTCATTCCCACAAGCAGGCCCTTTGCCTTCTTGTTCTCCTTGAAGGTGATGACCTCTCCGACGTTTACGGAGTAAGACGGGATGTCCACGAGCTTGCCATTGATCATGATGAATCCGTGTCCGACCATCTGGCGGGCCTGGCGACGGGTCTTTCCGAAGCCGAGGCGGTAGATGACGTTGTCGAGACGGCGCTCCAGGGTCTGGATCAGGTTGTCAGCCGTGTTCCCCTCCTTGGCCGTGGCGGCCTCGAAGTACTTGCGGAACTGGCGCTCCATGACGTTGTACAGACGCTTGGCCTTCTGCTTCTCGCGAAGCTGAATGCCATACGAGGAGAGGCGAGGCTTTTTCATCGCCTGTGCCGGACCGTGGACGCCCGGGGGGAAATTACGGCGCGTGAGCGCGCACTTTTCCTTGCCACAAAGCGAAACGCCCTCGCGTCGGCACATCTTGCAGGTTGTCATCAATGTCTTTCCCATAGCAGAGATTAGACGCGACGCGCTTTGCGCGCTCGGCATCCGTTGTGTGGAAGCGGGGTAAGGTCCTTAATGCTGGTGATGCTGAATCCATTTGCGTTCAGCGCGCGGACGGCCGAGTCGCGGCCGGATCCGACACCCGTGACGAACACCGCGACGTCGCGAAGTCCGCTCTCCTTCACCTTGTCCGCAATGGTCTTGATGATCATGCTCGCGGCGTACGGAGTGGCTTTCTTCGGACCGCGGAACCCACAGGCTCCCGCGCTCGACCAGGCGAGCGTGTTGCCGTTCAGGTCGGTCACGGTGACGATGGTGTTGTTGTAGGTCGCCTGGATGAACGCACATCCCGTGGAAACCTGACGCATCACCTTGGCCTTGGCTTTTTTGTTGGTGGAAACTTTTACGGTTGCCATAGGGGATTATGTCTTGGTAAGTGCGCGACGTCCGGATCCCATCGTCTTGCGCACGTTGCCGCGCACGGTGCGGGAGTTGGTCTTGGTGCGCTGGCCGCGAACCGGCAGCTTGCGCATGTGGCGCGTGCCGCGGTAGCTGCCCGTGTCCTTCAGACGCTTGATGTTGGACATGATGTCGCGGCGAAGGTCTCCCTCAAGGCGATGGCTCTTCTCGAGCGCCTCGCGGATGAGGGTCACCTGCTCCTCGGTCATGTCCTTCACGCGAAGGGATGCGTCGAGACCGACCTGCTTCAGGATGGCAGCCGAGGTGGTATCGCCGACGCCGAACACGTAGGTGAGGGCGATGACGATGCGTTTGTTGTTGGGGAGTGTAACTCCAGCAATGCGAGCCATATATTATCCCTGGCGCTGCTTATGGCGCGGGTTCTTACAAATAACACGGACCCGACCTTCACGGCGGATCACCTTACAATCGCGGCAGATAGCTTTTGCGGAGGCGCGAACTTTCATAGACTAGAAGCGATAAACTATTCTTCCTTTCGTAAGGTCGTAAGGACTCATTTCAATCTTCACGTCATCCCCAGGCAGAATGCGAATGCGGTTCATGCGCATCTTTCCGGACAGATGTCCCGTGATATACTGTCCATTTTCCAACTTGATTTTAAATTGGGCTCCAGGAAAAAGTTCTTCAACCTTTCCCCGCATCTCAATAAAATCTTTTGCCCCTTGTTCGCTCATAATCGTCAAGATTCTATCAGTTGAGCGAAAAAATGCAAGAGGGTGTGGATAGCTGAACGCGCCGGTATTGTACGTTTTTGTGGCATAGGTGTCAAGGGTTTGACGGTTGGTCGTCTAAGGTCGCCTTAATTCTTCGGATTCCCGCGGCAACCGCCTCCTCCTTTGCAATGCGGAAAGCGCCTAGTTCCTTAGTGTTTTCAACATGCGGACCGCCGCAGACCTCCCGCGAATAGTAGTCCCCCGTGGCCTCGTTTCCAATAAAGTACACCTTGATCTTTCCGCCGAGCGACGCGTACTTATCCTCAAATACGCCGATGGCTCCGCGCTTCTTGGCCTCGTCGAGCTCCAGGATTTCGAAATGGACCGGGAGGGCGAGCCGAATGTTCTCGTTGACGATGTCCTCGACCCGCTGGATCTGCTCCGGCGTCATCTTGTCCGGATGGGAGAAGTCGAACCGGGCTCGCTCCGCAGTGATGTTCGATCCGCGCTGGAACACATGGTCGCCGAGGACGGTCCGCAGCGCCTGGTGCAGCATGTGCGTCGCCGTGTGCAGCCGAACGACCGCGGCCGAGTGATCGGCCAGCCCGCCCGCGAACTTCTGCTCGGATCCGGACCGTGACAGGTCCTGGTGCTTTTTGAATTCGCCCTGGAATACTTCGCGGTCCACAATCTGCCCCTTTTCCCGTGCCAGCTCTTCGGTCAGCTCCCAGGGAAAGCCGTAGGACTGATACAGATTGAACGCGTCCACGCCCGACACGGCGGACGAATTCACGAAGATCTTCTCGAATTCCCTCAGTCCCTTTTCAAGCGACGTCTTGAACTTAGCCTCTTCCTTCACGATCTCGGCGACGACAAGATCGCGTTTCCCTCCAAGCTCCGGATACGCGTCCTTGTACGTTTCGACGTACGCGGATACCACGGATCCGCAAAACGCGTCGTTCGCCCCGAGCTTATGCGCGAACCGGATCGCGCGACGGACGAGGCGTCGAACGAAGTATCCCTGGTCCTTGTTGGACGGAACCACGCCGTCCGCGATAAGGAAGGTCGCGGCGCGCAAGTGGTCGAGTGCGACGCGAAACGCGTAGGTCTCGGCGCCATTCGCCCCGTACGTCTTCCCCGTGACCTTCTCAATCGAGGCGCGAGCCCCGTCGAACAGGCTGATGCGAAAGATGTCCGGGTCGTCGCTCACTGCCATTGCCATGCGTTCCAATCCCCCGCCGAAATCAACGTTCCTCTTCGGCAGCTCGACGAACCCCGCGTCCGTCTTCACAAACTGCATGAACACGTTGTTTCCGATCTCCACGAAACGCCCGCAGTCGCAGTTCACGTGGCACGGCAGCTTCGCGAACTCCGACGCCTCGTGCAGCCCGCGCTCGATCCCGAAGTCCCAGAACATCTCCGTATCCGGCCCTCCCGGCTCGCCCACCGGCATCTTGTCGGGCGTTCCCGAGCGCGACCACCAGTTTTTCTTCTCCGGGTAAAAGAAGATGCGCCCGCCGTTCATCCCATACGAGTCGGAGTGGTCGATCGCCTTCGCCTCGACGCCGACCGACGCGAACGCCTCCTGCCAGTAGCCAACCGTCTCGTCGTCCTTCGGAATCCCGATCGCGTCGTTTCCGCGGAAGACGGTCACGTACAGGCGCTTCGGATCAATTCCAAGCTCCTTCGTCAGGAAGCCGAACATCCAGTCCACCTGATCCTTCTTGAAATAATCCCCGAGCGACCAGTTCCCGAGCATCTCGAAGAACGTCGTGTGGCGGTTGTCGCCCACCTCCTCGATGTCTCCCGACCGAAAGCACTTCTGCGAGTCGGCGATGCGCGTCCCTTCCGGGTGCGTCTCCCCGAGCAGATATGGGACCATCGGCTGCATGCCGGATCCGGTAAACAGGGTGGTCGGGTCGTTCTCCGGAAGCAACGACGCGGACGAGACCACTTTGTGGCCGCGCGCGGCGAAATAGTCGAGATAGGCCTTGCGAATGTCGGATGCGTTCATAGTGCGCGTATTCTGCCCGTTTCTAAATGAATCGACAAGCTTAACCGTCAGGCTCCTTCCGTCGCGATCGTTTCTTCCGGCTGAGCCTTCTTCAGAACGCGGCGTTTCAGACCGGCAAGCACGTCGACCAATTCCCTGCTCTTGAGCGCGTGGGAAATAGCGACGTACACGACCAGACCGGCGCCCCCCGCGACAAGTCCCTGGGTCAAAACCCCCATGAATGTCTCAAGCGGAATCACGCGAACGATGAGCGGCTTCAGGGACTGGATCGTCACGGCGCATCCGATGCCGGCGGTTGCGGTAACGTAGAGCGACCGCAGGATAATGCTCTCATGAAGCGTTCCCATGCGCTGGCGGAGCGAGACCCAGAGCAGCACCACGTCCGCGAACGCGCCGATCGTGAATCCCATCGCCATGCCGGTGACGCCGAACTCCCGAGCGAAGTACAGTCCGCTGACGAACGAGAGGACGGTGGAGACGACCGCCATCGTAAGCGGCGTGGCCGTGTCGCGAATCGCGTAGAAAGCGCGCGCCAGGATCAGGGCCACGCACTGCGGGGCGAACCCGAGCGTGAAGAACGCAAGCGTGTCGGCAACGCGGATCGTGTCCCCCCAGCCGAACAGCCCGGCGCCGGCAACCACGCGGACGATCTGAGCGCGGAGGATGAGGAAGACGAGCATGAGCGGCACGGAAAGAAAGAGCACGTGACGGACGGCGTGATCGAAGGAATCCAGAAAGCGTCTCGTATCGCGCGCCTCGATTGCCTCCGCCATCGCCGGGAACGACGCGATCGCATAGGAGACGCCGACGATGCCGACGACGAAGAACTGGATGTTATATGCCACCTGGAAGACGGTCACGCTTCCCGCCGCAAGCGTCGTGGCAAGGACGGTCAGAATCACGAAGTCGATTTGGTTCACGGCGACTCCGAGCATGCGCGGCCCGGTCAGCCTGGCCAGGTCGCGGAGATCCGGATCCTTCCGAGACAAAAGCGGCTTGTACCGGTATCCCGCGTCGAGTACTCCGTAAAGCTGCACGAGAAAATGAAGAAAGGCGCCGATGACCACGCCCCAGGCGAGCCCGATGGGTCCGAGGAGCGGGGTAAGCC
>Ga0194060_10000136_pt1 | contig 51760 bp, 48 predicted proteins | sample SepL225m_MetaG_FD_163427 | JGI IMG/M metagenome (GOLD analysis project Ga0194060, IMG submission 163427) | Anoxic zone freshwater microbial communities from boreal shield lake in IISD Experimental Lakes Area, Ontario, Canada - Sep2016-L222-5m | ecosystem: Environmental > Aquatic > Freshwater >... | reverse complement strand
ATACCAGCCCGATCCACGCCAGTTGGATCGGGCGCTTGCCGAAGTGCCCCATGTCTGCATACAGCGCCTCGGCACCGGTGAACGCCAGCACAATGGCGCCGACGGCAACAAACATATGCCAGCCTTGCGAGCGCAAGAATGCAATGGCGTTGAGCGGGTTCAAGGCGTTCAAAATCTCGGGCTGCTGCACAATCTGCGCCAGCCCGGTGGCGGCCAGCACGCCAAACCAGATCAAGATGATGGGACCGAACAAGCGACCGACGATGGAAGTGCCAAAGCGCTGCATGGCAAACAGACCGATCAATACCGAGATCGAGATCGGCAATACGTAGGGTTTGAGCAGCGGCGTCGCCACTTCCAGACCTTCCACCGCGCTCAGCACCGAAATGGCCGGTGTGATGACGCTATCTCCATAAAAAAGTGCCGCACCAAAGACACCAGTGAGCAGCAAAACAGTCTGCCGTTGCCGGGTTTTGCCGGCAGCCTGAGCTGCCAGCGCGGTCAAGGCCATGATGCCACCCTCGCCGCGGTTGTCTGCTTGCAGGATAAGCAGAACGTATTTCAGGGTGACGACCAGCATCAAGCCCCAAAAAATCACCGACACAGCGCCAATGAGATGAGTCGCGTCCAGTGGCACGCCGGTGCTCGGGCTGAATACTTCCTTCATGGTGTAAAGCGGGCTGGTGCCGATGTCGCCATACACCACGCCCATGGCACCCAGGGTCAGCACGGCCATGCCTTCGCGGCCAGAAGATTTACGCATTGCAATCCGTCAACAATGAACAAGGCGCCACTGTCGCCTCGGTCACATCAGGAACGCATAAGGATGATGCCGGTTCAGGCGTCCGCCAGTCGGTAGCCAACACCGGTTTCAGTCAGCAGACGACGGGGTTCGGTCGGATCGCGCTCGATCTTGGCGCGCAGCTGCGCCATGTACAGGCGCAGATAGTGGGTGTGTTCGGTGAACTCAGGCCCCCATACATCGGCCAACATTTGCCGGTGGGTCACCACCCGACCAGCGCTTCGCACCAGCCGTGCCAGCAGTTTGAACTCGGTCGGTGTCAGGTGCAGCGCCTCACCGTCGCGTTCCACCAGGTGCGCCGCCAGGTCAACGCGAAGGTCCTCCAGATTATGTGTGGTAACGGCGGCGGCCAGGCTGGTGCCGCGATGGCGCAGCGCGACTCGCATGCGTGCCAGTAGCTCATCGACACTGAACGGCTTGGTCAGGTAGTCGTCGGCACCAGCGTCCAGCAATTCGATTTTCTGCGCTTCCTGATGTCGGGCCGACACCACAATGACCGGCGTCGAGTGCTGTTTGCGCAGCTCACGCACCAGTTGTAAGCCGTCGCCATCGGGTAACCCCAAATCCAGCACGATGAGGTCGGGTGGCTTGTGCTTGAGCAGGGCGTAGGCCTCGCTCAGGGATACTGCCGTCTGCACCGCAAAACCCTCCACCGACAAAGAGGATTGCAGCAGCGAGCGTATCTCGCGATCGTCTTCAACCACCATCACCTGCAGGCTCATGCGAGTTCTCTTTCCGGTTGCGGTTCCTGCAGCGGCAGGGTAGCAATGAAGCAACTGCCACCACCACCGCGACGCCTGACCGTCAGGCTGCCACCGTGCGCGATAGCGATGGCCCGGCACAAGGCCAACCCCAACCCGGCGCCACGCTGGCCAGACTGATCGCTGCGCCGATAGGGCTCAAATATCAGGTCCTGTTCGGCTGGCGCAATGCCTGGGCCGCGGTCCTTTACCGAAATGACCAGTGCCTGGGGGAAGGCGTTGACGATCAGGTCGATCTCGCCCTCGCTGTATTTCAGCGCGTTGTCGAGCAAATTGCCGATCAGTTGGGCCAGCATCACCGGGTCAGCCTTGAGCAGCGGCAACCCGGGCGGTACTCTTGACTTGATGCGCCGGGCAGTGTCGCGCTGGCGCACCCGCGCCAGCACCGCACCGACGATCTCTTCCAGCGATTCCCAATCCCGTTTCAGTTCTTTTTGCAGGCTGGTGAGCCGCACCAGTTGCAGGGTGTTCTCGGTCACGGTGGAAAGGTAGGACGCCTCGCTGGCGATGCTGCCCAGTAACCGGTCCTGCTCGGACGGGCTCAATTTCTCGCGCTGGGTTTGCAGCGACGAAGCGGCACCGACGATGGCGGCCAGGGGGGTGCGCAGATCGTGCGAGACCGCCGCCAGAAAAGTGCTTTGAAGCTGCTGGCGCTGGGCTTCAATCTGCGCCGCATGCATCGAGGCCGCCAGTCGGGCGCGCCACAAGGTTTGCGCTAGCAGGGAGCACAAGGCCTGAGCATGTTCGCGACCATCGCTGTCTTCGGCCAGTGCCGGCCAGACGCGAGCCGCACCCAGCACGTGCCCCTTGTCGCCCAGCGGTAGATACCAGGCGTTCAGTCCGGGCCAGCGACCCGTTCCGGGGCCCAACACAGCGCACTCCACCATGCAACAACGCAAGCCATCGCGCACGCCGTCTGGCAGATCGACGTCACTCAGGGAACTGTCGGTCTCATTTTTCAACAACAGCGAATTGGGACCGTCAAAGGCAGCGTCCAGTGCATGCTGGCCCAGAGCCACAATCTCCTGCGGTGCGCTGGCAAACGCCAGGCTAGAGGCCAGGGCTTGCAATTGACGCGCCCGTTGTTCGTTCAAGGCGGCATGACGGGACTCCCGCCGCAAGCTGGCCGCCAGGTGACTGATGACCAGCGCCACCACCAGCATCACCACCAGCGCGATGAAATGCTCCTGGCTCTCCACATCAAAGGTCCAGCGTGGTGGCACAAAAAAGAAATTCAGCGCCGTCACCGCGCCCACCGCGCATAGCGCCGACTGCACCCAGTCCAGTCGGTAGGCCGCAATAACCACCACCAGTACATACAGCATGGCCTGACTGGTCAGCGTCACAAAGGGGTCCAGCAGCGCGCCGCACAGGGTCGCGGTGGCCAGCAGCAGCGCGACGGCCAGCCAGCCGCGTAGCGAGTGCGCACCTTGCTCTTGAACCCGGGAATCATGAACCATGCAGTCAGCGTACCACCGGTCGTATCAGGATTGCATCAGGAATGACAGACAATTCGATATTCCTGCAGATTCAAGCCAGCGCCATGAAAAACGCACCCAGCCCTAACGCATCGTTGCCTCTGGCCGGTCTGCGGGTGGTCGAGTTCACCCACATGGTGATGGGTCCGACCTGTGGCATGGTGCTAGCCGATATGGGTGCTGAAGTCATCAAGGTGGAGCCGATCGAGGGCGACCGCACGCGCCACCTGCTGGGTTCCGGAGCTGGTTTCTTTCCATTATTCAACCGCAACAAGAAGAGCATCGCGATTGATCTGCACAGCGCGGCCGGGGCCGAAGTCGCGCGCCAGTTGGCGACCAGCGCCGACATCGTGGCCGAGAATTTCAAACCCGGCACCATGACCAAGTACGGACTTGATTACGCGGCGCTGTCCCGGGTGAATGAGCGCCTGATCTATGTCAGCCACAAGGGGTTTTTGCCCGGCCCCTACGAACACCGCACGGCGCTGGACGAAGTGGTGCAGATGATGGGTGGTCTGGCCTACATGACGGGCCGTCCGGGTGACCCGCTGCGCGCCGGTTCCAGCGTGAACGACATCATGGGCGGCATGTTCGGCGCCATCGGCGCTTTGGGCGCGTTGATCCAGCGCGGTATTACCGGTAAAGGGCAGGAAGTACAGAGTGCGCTGTTCGAGAACAATGTGTTTCTGGTTGGCCAGCACATGCTGCAGTACGCCATCACCGGCAAGGCGGCCGCGCCGATGCCGGACCGGATCTCGGCTTGGGGTGTCTACGACGTTTTTACCGTGAGAGGGGGCGAGCAGATTTTTCTGGCGGCGGTGAGCGATGCCCAGTGGGCCACGTTTTGCGATGCCCTGGGTCTGGCCGACCTCCAAGCCAACCCGCAGTACGCCAGCAACAATTTGCGGGTGCAGGCACGGAGCACCCTGATACCGCTGCTGCGGGACCGTCTGGCCACGAGCAGTGCGGCTGATCTTGCAACGCTATTCGAGCAGGTGGGACTGCCGTTCGCGCCGATTCGCCGACCCGAGGAGTTGTATGACGACGAGCACCTGCTGGCCACCGGTGGTCTGGCCGACATCACGCTGCCGGACGGCGAACGCGCCGGTCAAACCGCCCGCACCACGCTGTTCCCGTTCACCATGGACGGCCAGCGCCTGGGCGTGCGCCTGCAGCCGCCGACCAAGGGGCAACACACGGCGGAGCTGCTGGCTGGTCTTGGTTACAGCGCCGAGGCGATTGCGGCGCTGCGCTCCAGTCGTGCCGTGTGTTGATAATTGACTGACATGGACAAGCTCAAGCAACTCGAATCCTTTGTCTCGGTAGCAACCAGAGGCAGCCTGACTGCGGCCGCCAAGGCGCAAGGCGTGGCGCCGGCCATCATGGGGCGCCGGCTTGACGCGCTGGAGCAGCGCCTGGGGGTGAAACTGCTGGTGCGAACCACCCGGCGCATCTCGCTCACGCATGAGGGCAGCGCGTTTCTGGAAGACTGCCAGCGTTTGCTGGCCGACTTTGCCAGCGCCGAGGCTAGTGTGACGGCCGGCGGTGTGAAAGCCAGCGGTCATTTGCGCGTGACGGCACCGGCTGGTTTTGGGCGGCGCCACGTCGCGCCGCTGGTGCCGCGGTTTCGGGAACTGCACGCCGACGTCAGCATTTCGCTGAACCTGAGCGACCGCGTGGTCGATCTGGCTGGCGAAGGTTTTGACTGCGCCGTGCGGGTCGGTGACATGCCCGATTCAAGCCTGGTCAGTGTGCGCCTGGCCGACAATCGGCGACTGTGCGTGGCCACGCCTGGTTACCTCAAACACCACGGCACACCGGCCCACCCCAGCGATTTGGCCAAGTTTGACTGTCTGACCTTGTCGAGCGAAGCGTCGCAAACCCGGGGCTGGGCTTTCAAAGTGCCCAAAGGCAACAGCAGTGATCTTGTTTATCTCAAACCGGGCGGTCCGCTGAACTGCTCGGACGGCCAGGTGCTGCACGACTGGTGTCTGGCCGGCTGCGGCATTGCCTGGCGCAGCACCTGGGAAGTGGAGGCCGAGATTGCCGTCGGTAGACTGGTGGCACTGCTGGAAGACTTTGCGGCGCCGGCCAACGGTATTTACGCGGTCTTTCCGCACGCCAAGCACATGCCTTTACGGGTGCGTTTGTGGATTGATTTTCTCAAACATCATTACAGCCAGAGCGGCTTTTGGCGCGCCCAATGAAGGCCAGCGCGCTCAACCCTATGAAGGGCGTCATCTTGTGCGCTGATGACTTTGCGGTGAATGAGAGCGCCTCCACAGGAATTGCCAAGCTGGCCAGCAGTGGGCGAATCAGTGCCACCAGTGTCATGGTGTTGTCGCCACGCTGGCCACAGGATGTGGCGCTGCTACACGATCTGCGCGGGCAGATAGACGTCGGCTTGCACCTGGACTGGACCAGTGCGTTTGCTGCTGCCAGCGGGCATGGCCTGTCGTTGCCGGCCGCCATGCTGAAAGCCACGCTGGGTAGTTTTGGCAGCGATGCAGCGTTCACTGTGACGCGTGGTGTGATTGAGCGCCAGCTCGATGCCTTTGAGGCGCACTGGAAGGCGCCGCCCGACTATGTGGATGGGCACCAGCATGTGCAGCAATTTGCTGGCATTCGCGAGGCCCTGGTGCAGGTGTTGGTCAGCCGCTATGGCGGCGGGGGCGCACAAGCCACCGGTAACGCGCACCGACCCTATTTGCGCATTTCGCGCGCCGCCGCTGGCACTTTCGATGCAAAGAGTCTTGTCATCGCCGCCATGGGCGCGGTGGCTCTTGAAAAGTTGGCGACTGAAGCAGGACTGGTTGTTACGAACAGCTTGCTGGGCGTCTATGATTTTTCGGGTACCCCGGCCCGCTATGCCGTTCTCATGGACGGCTGGCTGAGCGCTGCACCGGTGGGCTGCGTCATCATGTGTCATCCGGCGCAGGCTGCCGAGCCCGGTGATGCGATCGGTGTAGCCCGCGCGCAGGAGTTTGCTTATCTCGGCAGCGCCGATTTTGCTGCTGCGTTGGCGGCGGCGCGGATTCAACTGGTGCGCGGCGCTTCGAGCCTTTTCGGCTTAATTGGTACTCAGAGCGTCCGCTAAAATTCACCAGTGCATACCCACCTGACGGAACGACAAAAATCCTGGCTGACGCTGATTGCGCTGTGGTTGCTGCTGCTGGTTCTGGCGTCCTTGCGGCCATTGGCGGTGCCAGACGAAGGTCGCTACGGTGAAATTGGCCGCTGGATGCTGCAAAGCGGTGACTGGCTGACACCACGGCTTAACGGCATTCCGTTCTTTCACAAGCCGCCATACCTCTACTGGCTGGAGGCCATCTCGCTGGCCATCTTTGGCGTCAATGAGCTTGCGTTGCGACTGGTGCCGGCGCTGCATGTGGGGCTGATGCTGGTGGCCCTTTACTTGTCGGCGCGCACTATTTGCACAGAGCAGATCGCGCGTCGCGCAGCGCTCATGCTGGGTACCAGTTTGACCTTTCTGGTGGGCGGCCAGTACGTCAACCATGACATGGCGGTGGCGTCCTGGATTGGTGTCGCCATCTGGTGTTTTTCGTTTGCCTTCATGGCCGGCGACAGACCCAACGCCGCCCTAGCCCGGCTCGGCTTCGTGGCCTGCGCTTTGGGCATGCTCAGTAAGGGTTTGATTGGCATTGCGCTGCCGGGGCTGGTGATTTTTATCTGGTTGATCTGGACCGGTCAGCTCAAAAAGATACTGTATCTGCCGTGGCTCAGTGGCGTGTCCCTGTTTGCGCTGATTGCGCTGCCGTGGTTTGTCATCGCACAGCAAAAATATCCGGGGCTATTTGACTACATGTTTATCGGCCAGCAATTCAATCGTTATACCGCCGCCACCTACAACAACCCGCAGCCCTGGTGGTTTTACCTGGCGTCGGTGTTGCTGCTGCTGTTTCCGTGGGTGTTTTTTGCCTTGAACCAGCTTCGAAGCCCGGCTGATGCGTCGCCTGGAACGCCCCAGCCGGTGGCCAGGCAATGGTGGAGTCTGTGCTGGATATGGGCTGCGGCCATCATCATCTTTTTCTCCATTCCCAATTCGAAATTGATTGGCTATGTGCTGCCGGTGATGCCGCCACTGGCGCTCCTCTCGGCAATGGGCTGGCAGCGCGCCATGGCCCACCGTGTTGGCGCAGGCAAGACTTTTGCCGCCCTGAGTCTGCTCAATATCGCCGTCGCACTGACCTTGATGCTCAAGGTCGGCGACGTCACCCGGACCGGGCGTGCGCAAGACATTGCCCAGTCACTGGCTTGTGAAGCTCGACCGTCCGACACGGTGTATGTGTCAGATGCTTATCCCTACGACTTGCCGTTTTATGCGCAAACGTCCAAGCCCATGGTGGTGCTGGAGAACTGGCCGGTGTTGCGTCGGCAGGCCGGGGACGGCTGGCAGCGCGAGTTGTTCGAAGGTGCTGATTTCGATGCACAGGCCGCTAGAGTGTTGCAATCATCCGAACGGCTGGCTCAGGCGGGCGTGCTACCGGGCAACTGGTTGGTTGTTCACGTCGGCAACAAGACGGCTGAAGGTTTGATCGGCTGGAAGCTCTTTTACCAAGGTGCCGGCTGGTTGCTGTATCAGTCAGCCAACACGCTCGCGGCGAATAGCGACCTAGCGGCGGAAAGCCCAATGGCGGCTGAGCAAAAAGGTTTGCCCGGCTGCAAACGCCAGGGCCGCAAATAGCGCCAGCAGCGCGGGCCAGTGGAGCCAGCGCAGCAGCAGCACAAAGACGACCTCATTGCTGGCAAAGCCGGCCAGCGCAGTGACTGCGAAGCGACGCAGACTGGTCGTCACACTGGTTGCGGCATCCTTGAAACTCAACAACCGGTGCCCGGCAAAACTGACCAAAAAAGCGATGCAAAAGCCCAGTGCATTGGCCAGCTCGGGCCACATTCGGGCTTGAGCCAGTGCAAACACCGCCATGTGCGTCAACGCCGCTGCGCCACCGACTATTAAAAACCAGAAGGTTGACGTGCTCAAAGCAGGGAATCTTCCCATTGCGCCAATCGCAATGCGTCGGTCCCCGCTGTTGGCGCCGGCGCCGTCAGGCCGCGTCCTTCACGCTGGCTGATGAGGTAGTTGGGACGCTGCTTCACTTCTTCGTAAATACGCCCAACGTATTCAGCCAACACGCCGATGGACAGCAACTGGATGCCACTAAAAAACATCATGCCGACAACAATGGTGGCGTAGCCGGGGACCGCGATGCCGGAGAAAAAATACTCTGCCACGACCCAGCCGCCGTAGCCCAAAGCAACCGCCGCCAATAGCAACCCCAGCATGGTCAATGCCCGCAGCGGGGCAATCGAGAATGCCAATATGCCGGTGAGTGCCAGCGACAACGAACCGCGCAAACCAAAATTGCTCTTGCCATCGGCGCGCGGCAGCGGTTGGTAGTCGATCGCCGTCGCGTTAAAACCGACCCAGGCGTACAAGCCCTTCATGAAACGGTTGCGCTCAGGCAGGCTCTTCAAAGCGTCTACCACCTTGCGGTCCATCAGTCTGAAGTCGCCCGCGTTGGGCGGAATCTTGACGCGGTTGCCGAAGTTGACCAGTTTGTAAAACAGCCCAGTCAGGCTGACCTGCAGCCCGGACTGGTCGAGGCGGGTGTTTCGCACCGCGTACACCACGTCCGACCCCTGGCGCCATTTCTCGAACATCTCCGCCAGCAATGTGACCGGATGCTGACCATCGGCGTCCATCAAGATGACGACATCTCCCCGTGTCGCATCGATGCCGGCAGTCAGCGCCAGCTCCTTGCCAAAGTTGCGTGACAGCTTCAGATAGACCAGCTCACGGTGCGTCGCGCACAACGCCTGCATGACGGCGGTGCTGTCGTCACGACTGCCGTCATCGACCACGATCAACTCGATGCGTTGACTTAGAGACGAGAGGGTGGCCAGAATTCTGGGCACCACCGTGCCCAGATTGCGCGCTTCATTGAAGGCCGGAATCACGCAGGAGATGGAGGGAGACGAGGTAGTGCGTTGCATCATGGTCGCATCATGCCAAAAGAAAACCCCGTCGGGCCAAACCGGCGGGGTTTTTTTCAAAAAGCGGTTGGTTCGCTTATTTGCTCAGGCAGTCTTTCATGAACGCCTTGCGCTCGACACCCGCCAGCTTCTTCTCACCAGCGTCCTTGTTGCAGGCTTTCATTTTTTCCTGTTGCGTTGATTTTTTGCCGACCGCGGAAGCGGCCGCGGCCGGGGCCGCTGCCGTTTCCGCTGGTTTGGCACTCAGGCAGGCTTTCATGAAGGCCTTACGCTCATCGCCTTTTTTACCGGTCGCATCCTTGTTGCACTGGCCCATCTTGTTTTGCTGCGGGGTCTTGGCGGCAGCGCCTGCGGCGGGAGCATCAGCTGCCTGGGCAGCGCCCAGAGAAAGTGATAGACCCATGGCCAGCAGTGTCAATAGTTTCTTCATCGTGTTTCCTTGAAAAAGGGGTTGGAGGGGAATCCCAATCTGGATTCCAGCACATAACGTTTTAATCGGAAAATCTGATGACACGGGTTGAGGTCAAAATTTGCATGATGTGGTTCAAGGTACTATCGCCCCTCGTAAAATCCGTTCATGCTGTCCGTAAAAATTGAATTGCTCGAAGCTTTGGCCCAAGCCCTGGAAAAACTCCTTCCCGGCGGCGCTGCCAAAGCCGCGTTTGAGTCGCCCAAGGTCGCATCCCACGGCGACCTGGCCACGACGGCGGCCATGCAATTGGCCAAGCCGCTCAAGCAGAACCCGCGTCAGCTGGCTGAAAGCCTGCGAGCTGAACTGCTGGCCAGCGCACCGTTTCAGCGCTGGGTTGACGCTGTTGACATTGCCGGCCCGGGTTTCATCAATATCAGACTCAAGCCGCAGGCCAAGCAACAAATTGTGAGCGAGGTGTTATCGCAAGCCGGGCAGTTTGGCAGCCAGGCGGCTAGCGGGCGACGCATGATGGTGGAGTTCGTGTCGGCCAATCCGACCGGCCCATTGCACTTGGGACACGCCCGGCAGGCAGCGCTGGGCGATGCCATTTGTTCGCTGTTTCAGACCCAGGGCTGGCAGGTTTTTCGGGAGTTCTACTACAACGACGCCGGGGCGCAAATTGCCACGCTGGCGCAGTGCACACAGTTGCGCGCCAAAGGTGTTCACCCTGGTGACGCCGGGTGGCCCGAGTCAGCTTACAACGGCGATTACATTGCGGAAATTGCCGCCGATTTTCTGGCCTGCAAGACGGTCGAGGCGGATCACCGGGAGGTTACTGCCAGCGCTAACACGGACGATCTCGATGCGGTGCGGGAGTTTGCCGTAGCCTATCTGCGCCACGAGCAGGATCTGGACTTACAAGCCTTCGCTCTTAAGTTTGACAATTACTATCTGGAGTCCAGCCTGTACACCAGTGGGCGGGTCGATGCGGCGGTCAAGTCCATGCAGGCTTCGGGCAAGACCTATGAACAGGACGGCGCGCTGTGGCTCAGGTCAACCGAGTACGGTGACGACAAGGACCGCGTCATGCGCAAGGGTGATGGCAGCTACACCTACTTTGTGCCGGACGTGGCTTATCACATCAGCAAGTGGGAGCGCGGCTTCGAGAAGGTGGTCAACATCCAGGGCACCGATCACCATGGCACCATCGCCCGCGTGCGGGCCGGCTTGCAGGCTGCCAACGTGGGCATTCCGCAGGGCTACCCGGACTACGTGCTGCACACCATGGTGCGTGTGGTGCGGGGTGGTGAAGAGGTCAAAATTTCCAAGCGCGCTGGCAGCTATGTAACGCTGCGCGACCTGATTGAGTGGACGTCGAAGGACGCCGTGCGCTTTTTCCTGCTGAGTCGCAAGCCCGATACCGAATACACCTTTGACGTTGATTTGGCGGTGGCCAAAAACAACGACAACCCGGTTTACTACGTGCAGTACGCCCATGCCCGCATCTGCTCGGTGCTGGCATCATGGCGTGAAAAAGACGGTGGCGAGGTGGCGACGCTGGGTCAAGCCGATCTGACACCACTGCAAAGCCCGCAAGCGCAGGCGCTCATGTTGTTGCTGGCCAAGTACCCGGAGATGCTGAGCGCCGCAGCGCAAGATTTTGCGCCGCATGACGTTACCTTTTATCTGCGCGAACTGGCCGCCTGCTATCACAGCTATTACGACGCCGAGCGTATTCTGGTGGACGACCCCATCGTCAAGCGAGCGCGACTGGCCTTGGTCGCGGCCACCGCGCAGGTGTTGCAAAATGGTCTGGCAGTGCTGGGCGTGAGTGCCCCGCAAAAAATGTAAATCACTAGAGAGGTCAATGCATGAAACAGCAACGCGGTGGAACCTTGATGGGCTTCATCATTGGGGTCGTAGTGGGTCTGGCGGTTGCGCTTGCGGTCGCCGTCTACGTGACAAAATTCCCCATCCAGTTTGTCAACAAAGGGCAAAGTCGCAGTGCCGACCAGGATGCAGCCGAGACCAAAAAGAACAAGGACTGGGATCCGAATGCGCCCTTGTACGGGAAAAATCCAGCCAAACCTGCTGTACCGGCACAGCCTGCGAGTGGACCTTCTTCTTCTGAGACTGGTACCGGCGTTAGCGGCAAAGCCGAACTCAAACCGGCTGTCACTGCCGATCCGTTGGGGGACCTGGCCAAGGCGCGTGCTGCAGCTGTGGCGGTCGAGCCGTTTATCTTTTTTGTCCAGGCCGGCGCTTTTCGCACACCGGAGGACGCAGAAAGCCAGCGTGCCAGGTTGTCTCTGAGTGGCGTGGAAGCCAAGGTGTCGGAGCGAGATCAGTCGGGACGAACGGTATTTCGGGTACGTGTCGGCCCCTTTGACAGCAAGGATGATGCCGACAAAGTCAAGGAGAAACTCGATGCCGCCGGTGTCGAGGCAGCGCTGGTGCGGGTGCAGCGCTAAGTCGATGGCGCTGAATTTGACAAGAACTTTTTGTAGCTGTCCTGGTCTGACCGATTTAACTGGAGTGTTTGAAGATGAAACGTCGTGATTTTTCGCTGGCCTTTGGCGCTGCTGTTGCTGGCGCCGCATTGATTCAACCGCAAGCATGGGCCCAGGTCAAACCTCCTGAATCCGGCGTCGACTATGTCGTGCTGGATAAGCCAGCGGCAGTGGAAGCCGCGGCTGGAAAGATTGAAGTCATCGAGTTTTTCTGGTACAGCTGCCCACACTGCAATGTGTTTGAACCGACGTTTGACGCCTGGAGTAAACGGGTACCCAAAGACATCGCGGTGCGACGGGTTCCGATCGCATTTCAAAGTGATTTCGTGCCGCAACAACGCCTTTTTTACGCGCTGGAGGCGATGGGCCTGGTGGACAAACTGCATCGCAAGGTGTTTACGGCGATTCACGTCGAAAAGCAAAAACTTGATCGCCCTGACGTCATTGCAGATTGGGTTGCCAAACAAGGCGTCGACAAAACCAAGTTTCTGGAGCAGTTCAACTCATTTTCGGCCGCCACCAAGGCGACGCGCGGCACCAGTTTGCAAAACGCCTACAAGATAGAAGGCGTTCCGGCACTGGGCGTGGCGGGGCGTTTCTACACCGATGGTACGCTGGCCAAGAGTATGGAACGCGCCCTGCAGGTGGTTGAGTTTTTGGCTGCAAGCGTTCGAAATGGGCGTTGAGTGCAGCGCCCGGTGAGCTAATTTGTTTCCTTTATCAGGTTGCGTCGATGCAAGACGCGACTGGTGCTCGTTACAATCAAAAGGCAAGATATCCTGCAAGATTCGTGCCTTTATGAAACCATCCAAATCCCCTTTGTTTTTGATCGCCGCCCTGGTCTTTTTGACCGGCTTGGCGAGTGCTGAAAAAGCCGACCGCAGCAAGCCCATGAATGTGGAGGCTGATGCTTTGCGCTATGACGATGTGAAGCAAACCAGTGTCTTTACCGGACACGTTGTTTTGACCAAAGGCAGCATCGTCATCCGCGGTGAAAAGATCGAGGTGCGCCAGGACGCACAAGGCTTCCAGTTTGGCGTGGTCGTGGCAGCCCCCGGCAAGCTCGCGTTTTTCCGGCAAAAGCGTGAAGGCCTGGACGAGTTCATCGAGGGCGAGGCCGAGACGATTGAATATGACGGGCGCGCCGACGCCGTCAAGTTTGTCAAGAATGCCCAGTTGCGCCGCTATCTTGGCGCCACCATGAACGACGAGTTCACTGGTCAGATGATTGTTTATAACAACGCAACAGACATGTTCAGCATAGATGGTGCGCTTGCTGCGGCCAGTTCTGTGGCGCCGATCGGGCGCGTTCGGGCCATGTTGACACCCAAGGCGGCTGGGCCGGTGCCGGCCCCATCGGTTGGCGCCAGTTCTGCCGGCCCGGCACTTCGCAGCACGACAACGCTGGGCGGAGAGAAAAAGTGACGCAAGAGGTGCTTGCCGCTGAAGTCACTTCAAGGGCTGACGTCGAAAGATGTGACAGCCGGCTTGAAGTCAGTCACCTGCAAAAGTTTTACGGTGGCCGCAAGGCGGTCAAGGATGTGTCTCTGGTGGTTTGCAAGGGCGAAGTGGTTGGACTGCTGGGTCCCAATGGTGCTGGTAAAACGACCTCGTTTTACATGATTGTGGGCTTGGTGCATGCCAGTGCCGGCAATATCACCATTGATGGCCAATCCATCGCACACTTGCCGATCCATCGACGGGCGCGACTCGGTCTGAGCTATCTGCCGCAGGAAGCTTCCATTTTTCGCAAACTCAATGTTGAAGACAATGTGCGGGCAGTGCTTGAATTGCAGCGCGACGAGACCGGTAAACCACTGGCCAAAGCAGAAATTGAAAAGCGGCTGACCGCCTTGCTGCAGGACCTGCGGGTGGAGCATTTGCGGCAGACGTCGGCGCTAGCCTTGTCTGGGGGCGAGCGCCGACGGGTCGAGATTGCGCGCGCGCTGGCAACCCAGCCCCGTTTCATTTTGCTCGACGAACCGTTTGCCGGCATCGACCCGATTGCGGTGATCGAGATTCAACGCATCATCAGCTTTTTGAAGAACCGCGGTATCGGCGTGCTGATCACCGACCATAACGTGCGCGAAACCCTGGGTATCTGTGACCACGCCTACATCATCAGTGATGGCAGCGTACTGGCACAAGGCACTCCATCCGAGATCGTCAACGACGCCAACGTGCGCCGTGTCTATCTCGGTGAACACTTCAAAATGTAGAGATGCTTGCCCCCACGCTCTGCACTGACGTGTCATCGCTGCCCCCCGGGGGGGCGCGGCCTTGCTTGGGGCGGCCCGGCGCGGCGGCCATCATGGCCTCACGACTGACACGGTAGCGACCTGATGAAACAAGGTCTCTCACTAAGAGTTTCACAACACCTGGCGCTGACGCCGCAGTTGCAGCAATCGATCCGGCTGTTGCAGCTCTCCACGCTGGAGCTCAGCCAGGAGGTTGACCAGATGCTGGATGACAACCCATTTCTCGAGCTTGGCGAAGAGCAGGCGCCGCGTGAGGAGTTTGGGTTGGCGCAAGCCGACACGTTGGTTCGACGCGATGACATTGAGGCTGAATTTGCCGCCGGTTCAGCGACAGACCGTTCAACCGCCACCCCGGTGGCGGTTGACAATGACACCGATCTCGCGCCGCTCTCGGCCGACGACGCACAGAGCTGGGACGGTGACGGCAGTGCAACGATGTCGCCGGACGACGGCGAATGGGGTGGCGAGGCGCGGGCCCATAGCAACAACCTGAACGGCAATGAAGATGCCGACGTCACCGAACTGGCGCGAACGCATGTGTCGTTGCAAAGCCATTTGCACAGCCAGGCGCTGGCCCTGCGCCTGGGCCCGGAAGACCGCGCTGCACTGCAATTTTTGATTGAATCCCTCAACGATGACGGTTATCTGGAAGACACGCTCACCTCGTTGGCGCAGGGACTGGCGGGGGATGATGCCGAGCAGATTGAACAACTGGTGCACCACTTCACGGTGGCTTTGTCCCTGCTGCAAAGCCTGGAGCCGGTGGGTGTCGGTGCACGCGGTCTGGCTGAATGCCTGACCTTGCAGTTGCAGGTTCTGTTGCAACGCGAGGCCTCTGATAGCGCGTACCAGCCGACACAGTTGGCGGTCAAAGTTGCACTGCGCATTTGTTCCCATCCGATCGACCTGCTGGCCCGTCGCGATGTCAAGCGTCTGGTGCAACTGTGTGGTGCATCGGACGCCAGCGTACGCGACGCTATCGCTCTCATCGCTCGGCTGGAGCCCAAACCGGGACGACGTTTTGTGAATGTGGAACGCAACATCGTAGTGCCCGACGTGCTGGTGATCAAGACGACGAAAGGTGGACAGACCCGATTTCAGGTGCGACTCAATCACGACGTCATGCCGCGCCTGCGAGTGCATGACATCTACGCCAATGCGCTCAAGCTGCACAAGGGCGGCGGCAGCGATGCGTCGAACTACGCGGCGCTGCAGCAGCGCCTGCAGGAGGCACGCTGGTTTATCAAGAACATTCAGCAGCGGTTTGACACCATTTTGCGCGTCAGTTCAGCTATCGTGGAGCGACAAAAGAACTTCTTCACGCACGGTGCACTGGCCATGCGCCCGCTGGTGCTGCGTGAAATTGCCGACGAGTTGGGCCTACATGAGTCCACCATCAGCCGGGTCACTACTGCCAAATACATGGCCACGCCGTTTGGCACTTTTGAGCTCAAGTATTTTTTTGGCTCGGGTCTCGGGACCGACTCTGGGGGCAATGCGTCAAGCACCGCAGTGCGGGCCTTGATCGAGCAATTCATCCGTGCCGAAAGCAAGAAGAAGCCGCTCAGTGACAGCCAACTCTCCGATATGCTGAAGGAGCAAGGCATCGAGTGCGCCCGCCGCACCGTAGCGAAATACCGGGAAGGGTTGCGCATTGCCACCGCATCCCTGAGAAAGGCTTTGTGAACCAGCTTCAACTCTTTTTGCCTTGCGCCGCCGGCGTCGAGGACTACCTGGCAGTCGAGGTGCAACACATCACCAGTCTGCCGCCTGGCGACGTGCTCAAACAACGCGGCGGTGTGGCGCTGCGCTCGTCCTGGCGCGATGCCATGCTGCTCAACTTGCACAGCCGCCTGGCACAGCGCGTGCTGGTGTTGCTGTCCTATACCGAGTACCGCAACGAGCAGGACTTGTACCGTGCCGCCAGCGAAGTGGCGTGGGAAATCTGGTTCACGCCGCGCGAGAGTATCAAGGTAGAAGTGACGGCCCAGCACAGCCCGCTGACGTCGCTGAACTTTGCCGCTTTGAAAATCAAGGATGCGGTGTGCGACCGCTTCCGGGTCAAGGCCAATGGTGTGCGCCCCGACGTCAACACCCAGTGGCCCGATGTGCGTATCTATACCCACCTGAGCACCGACCATTGCTCGCTCTACATTGACACCTCTGGCGAACCGCTGTTCAAGCGTGGCTGGCGCGAAGACAAAGGCGAGGCACCGTTGAAGGAAACGCTGGCTGCCGCCATGCTGGCCGCCAGTGGCTGGGCCGATGGCGTTGCTGATTTGTTGCCGCTCTATGACCCGTGTTGCGGTAGTGGCACGATTGCCATTGAAGCGGCCCAGATAGCCTGCAACATAGCACCAGGTTGCTTGCGTCGTTTCGCTTTTGAAAAATATTTACCCTATCAAAAGCACGTCTGGGACGCCATTAAGAAAGAGGCACAAGAGGCCGAAGTGACAAGATCGCCGGATCAAAAGCCCATCATTTTTGGCAGTGACGTGGCGCACCGCATGGTCGACTTTGCCCAGCGCAATGCCGAGCGCGCGGGCGTAGCGGACGTGATCGAGTTTCGCGGCGGAGACGCCCTGCAACGCATGCCGCCGACCGAGGCGCCGGGTGTCATGTTGCTCAATCCTCCCTATGGAGAACGCATGGAAGTCGCTGGCGTTGCGGCTGGCGCGCAGGCCGGGCGCTTTGGCGCGCGGGAGCTGGCTCAAACTGAAGATGGTGGCGAGTTTTTCAACCAGCTCAGTGCCCACTGGAAGAAAAATTACCCCGGCTGGACGGCCTGGGTACTGACGCCGGACCTCAAGCTGCCCAGCAAAATGCGCCTGAAAGAATCGCGCCGGGTACCGATGTGGAACGGCCCCATCGAGTGCCGCATGTTCCGTTTTGACATGGTGAAGGGCTCAGCCCGCTCGGCATGATGGTTCTCGACACCAATATCGTGCTGGACGCACTGGTTTTTGATGACCCGTCTACGCAACCGCTGAAGCAGGCGCTGGCCTCTAAAAGAATTCAGTGGCTGGCCACGCCAGCCATGCGCGAAGAACTGTCCCGCGTGCTGGGCTACCCCAAGATCATGGCGCGTCTTGCCTTCTACAAGCTGGAAGCTGAACAAGTGCTGGCACAGTTCGACGAGCAAGCCCGTGTGGTCGAAGTGCCAGCCAAGGCCGGTGTGACCTGTCGTGACCCGGACGACCAGAAATTCATCGACCTGGCGGTCGCCCACAAAGCCATGTTGCTGAGCAAAGACCGCGCCGTGCTTTGCATGAAAAGGCGGCTTTCAGCCTTGGGTGTGCGGGCACAAATTGCCATGAACTTCGAACCATGAGCCAACACTTGAATTCCTCGCCAGAAGTCACACCGGGGCCTTTGAGTCCGGCTGAGTTTGACGAAATTGACGCCATCCTGGACGAAATGCGTAAGCGCTACGATGAGACGCCGCAATGGGAATTTTGCGAAGGCTTTATGGCGGCGCTGATCTGTTGCCGCCGTTCCATTCTGCCCTCGGAGTACCTGCCGGTCTTGCTGGCGATTGGGCTCGGTGGCGAGGAAGATGAGGGTTCGTTTGCCGATGAGACCCAGCAACAGCGCTTTTTTGAACTCTGGACGCGGCGCTGGAACGAAGTGGCGCAGGCCCTCAATGCCGAGATCGATTCGCTGGACGACGCGGCCGCCTACCAGCCTGAGGTGATGGATGTGCGGGGCGCCATTGCGGCCTTGCCCGAGGCTGAGCGCGCCGCCATGACGGACGACGCCATGCCTTCGTTCGGCCAGGTCTGGGCGCTCGGTTTTATGTTTGCCGTTGAAGCCTGGCCCGAAGAGTGGGCGCCGCCGCGCGACAAGGAGGCCGTCAAATGGCTCGATGGCGCGCTGCAAGCCATGGTCGCCCTGACCGAAGACGACACCGAGCCACCCGCACTGTCGGTCTTTGATGAGAGCGGCCCGCCCAGTCTCAGCATAAAACGGCTGAATGCATTTGCCGATGCAGTATGGGCGGTTTATGACCTGCGTGAAATGTGGCGCAACATTGGCCCGCGTGTGCAAACTGTGCACAGGGCGGTGATACCGGGGCGCAACGACCCTTGTCCTTGCGGCAGTGGCAAGAAATACAAAAAGTGCTGCGGCGTTTGAGATCCATTGGCGACCCAGGTGCATGTCGCAACCCGGTTCCGTTTTCTATGTAAATCCTTTTAAGGAATTTTTCCAATGGGTACTGATCCGCTTCCTCTCGATCCAGAAATAACTCTTGCGCTGTCTGGCGTCACAACGGCGACGCTGACGACGGTGTTATTGAAGAAAGGGCTGCGCAACGTCTGGTTGCGCGGCGCCAAACTTTTGCAACCGGGACAGCCGCGTTTGGTAGGGCGTGCCTTTACCCTGCGCTTTGTGCCAGCGCGAGAAGACCTGGCCACACCAGCGTCGTGGGCGGCGCCGATTTCCACCCGCGCGGCCATCGAGGCCATGCCCAGCGGCTGTATCGCGGTGGTCGACGCCATGGGCGTTGTCGATGCCGGAATCTTTGGCGATATTTTGTGTGCCCGCATGAAAAAACGTGGCGTTGCTGCGCTGGTCACTGACGGCGTCATCCGTGACGTCGATGGCGTTGTGGGGACCAAACTACCCGTATGGTGCCAGGGCGTTGCGGCACCGGCTTCGGTGGCCGGGCTCACCTTTGTCAGCTGGCAAGAACCTATCGGTTGCGGCGGCGTGGCGGTGTTTCCAAACGACGTTGTGGTTGCCGATTCGGACGGTGCGGTGTTAATTCCCGCGGCCTTGCTGAGCGAAGTGGTTGCCGCCGCCGTGGAGCAGGAGCGGCTGGAAGGCTGGATCATGACCCAGGTCGATGCCGGAATTCCGCTGCCCGGCCTGTACCCGCCGAACGACGAAAACAAGGCCAGGTACGAGGCCTGGGCGCAAACCGTGCGCTGACGCTGGCGTGACGTCACCCGGGTTTGTTGGCGAGAAATTTTTGCAGATTGGCACGCGCCTGCATGCGAACTTTGGCTTGCAAGAAGGGCGTCCATCCCAGCAACAGGCCGGGGACACCGAGGGCCTGACGCGACCAGCGCCAAAAGTTGAAGCGGTCGCGGTGCGTGGCAATCAGACCGTCCGCATTGAAAGTGACCTCGGCGTCGATGATGTTGTGCACCAGTCGGCCGGTGGCGCTGAAGCGGTAATGCGCTTCCCAGTGGGCGCGGCCAGTTGTGGCATTGGCATGAATATCGCTGAAATCGAGCTTCCAGGCATCGCGCCCTTTAGCCTTTGTGGCGGCGCACAACATGCGCCACATGCTGCCGACCTCAGCGCGACCGTGCAGCGAAAACGCCGGATCGTTGAAGACCGCGTCTTCTGCGTAGCAACTGGCCATGGTGTCGCCATCCAGCGCGGCGAAGGCCGTGTAGAAGCGGCTCAGGGTTTGTTCGTTGTTGTTCATACCGCAAGGTTAATGCAAATTTTCAAATCAGGTGCGGCAGCGCTTGTGCCAGGAAGTCAAACACGGCGCGGATGCGCGCGCTGGTTCGAATTTCGCGGTGCACCGCCAGCCACATGGGCAGTGGCGGGATCTTCAGCAAGCCGGGCAGTACGCGCACCACATCAGGGTCGCTGTGCGCCATGTAGTCGGCACAAAAGCCGATGCCCAGCCCGGCCCGTACCGCCTGCCATTGCACTATGAAGTCATCGCTGCGCAAGGCAAAGGCATCCCGTGTTACTGGGTAGCCCATGGTTTGAAAGCCCTGCAAGATGGCTGTGTCGGCGTCGCTGCCAATCAGCTCATGCTGCAGCAGATCGGTGGCTTTGCGCAAGAGGCCGCGACGCGCAAGGTAGCTGCGATGGGCGTAGGCACCCAGGCTGACATCACCGATTTTCCTGGCGATCAGCGAAGACTGATCAGGTCGCACCATGCGAACCGCAATGTCGGCCTCACGGCGCAGCAGGTTGCTGACCTGGTTGCTCGATACCAACTCGACCGCAATGCCGGGCAGGTTCTGGCGCATGGTTGCCAGCAGCGGCGGCAGCAAAGTGACCGCCACTGGCACGCTGGCCGTGATGCGCACGGTGCCGCCGGTCTGTGTTTGCACGCCCGACAGCGTGCGCTCCAGCAGCAGGGCGCCGGCCTCCATGCCACGCGCAGCTTCAGCCAGTTGCAGCGCTGTAGCCGTGGGCACCAGGCCGCGCCCGGTACGCTCGAACAGCACCACGCCCAACTGACTCTCCAATTCGGCAATATGGCGGCCCAGGGTTGGTTGGCTCATTTTCAGATGTCTGGCGGCACCCAGCAGACTGCCGTGGTCCAGCACCGCCAGAAACGAGCGCACCAGGCTCCAGTCAAAACCGTGTCGCAGGCCGATATTCATAAGTGCATCTCTGGTATGTTTGATTATGCAATTGTGCTGGAAGTCTCTTGGTTTCACAATTCACTCATGCGCCAGTTGTGGCCTCAACCAATGAAGGAAAAATCATGCCATCTACAGTTCTCATTCTGGGTGCACGCGGTCGATTTGGCCTGGCCGTCGCCCGTGCTTTCTGCGACGCCGGTTGGCGTGTGCTGGGACAAGTGCGCCCCGGTGCCGCCGTGCCCGCCGCGCCGCGCGTCGAATGGCTGGCCACTGATTTGCAAAACACGCAGGCACTGGCGCTAGCCGCGCAAGGTGCCACCGTGGTGGTGCATGCGCTGAATCCGGCCTACACCCACAAAGCCTGGCGCACCCAGGTGGCACCCATGATGGACGCTGCCATTGCTATCGCGCGCGCGCTGGACGCCACCTTGATGCTGCCCGGCAATGTCTACAACTTTGGTGCCGCCATGCCTGCTGTATTGCGGGAAGACACGCCCCAGGTAGGACAGACGGTCAAAGGCCAAATTCGCATCGCCCTGGAGGCGCAATTGCAGCACTCCGGCGTGCGCGGCGTGGTCATCCGCGCGGGTGACTTTTTTGGCAGCGGTCGCGGCACCTGGTTTGATCAGGTCATCGTCAAGGATATTCAGAAGGGGAAGTTCACCTACCCTGGTCAGCGCGATGTGGCGACGGCCTGGGCCTATTTGCCAGATCTGGCGCGCACTTTTGTCGCGGTGGCCGAGCGCCGTGCGCAACTCGGCGGGTTTGAAATCTTTCACTTCAAGGGCCGCAGCATGACCGGGCAGCAATGGCTGGACGCGCTGGACCCGATCGCGCGGGTGCAAGGCTGGGTCAAGCCGGAGGGTCATGTCAGTTTCAACAGACTGCCGTGGCCGCTGATGCGAATCGGCGCGCTATTTGTGCCCACCTTTGCGGCACTGTCGGAGATGCGCTATTTGTGGGATACCCCTCACACGCTGGCCAATGACAAACTCAAAGCGCTGATCGGAGCCGAACCGCACACGCCACTTTCGTTTGCCGTACAGAGAGCTCTGGGCGATCTGGGCTTGATGGCAGCGTCGGATCAAGGCAACCATGGGTTTGCTAAGGCCGCCTGACATCTTATTGATCGAGGATAAACATCATGCAACGTCGTAATTTCATTCGTATCGCAGGCGGTGGCAGTGTCGCCGCTGCGCTGGGCGCCACCGCGCTGACCGGTTGCAGTGCCGGCATGCCGGCCGAGGCGATCGAAGCATGGAGCGGACCCGGTCCTGACATAGCGTCGGACCCTGACGTGCGGCGCTGGCTGCTGAGCTACGCCATACTGGCGCCGCATTCGCACAATCTGCAGTCGTGGGTGGCCGACCTGCGCACGCCCAATGAAATTACGCTGAGTTGTGACTTGCAACGCTTGCTGCCTCAGACCGACCCGCTGTCGCGCCAGATCATGATGAGCCATGGCACGTTTCTGGAGTTGTTGGATCTGGCGGCGCGCGAACGGGGTTTGCGCGCCGACATTGTGCTGTTTCCGCAGGGCATGTTCGAACCCGACAAGCTCGACACACGCCCGGTCGCCCGCATCCGGCTGTCACCCGATGCGACGGTCAAGAAGGACCCGTTGTTTGCACAGATTTTGCGACGCCACACCAACCGCAGTGCCTACGACCTCACGCGGGCTGTGCCACTTGATGCGTGGCGGGCGATGGGGGATGCGGTGCAGCTCCATTCGTTGCGCTTTGGCTACGCAGGTGCTGAGCGGGCCGAGGCGCTGGTTGTTCACCGCCGCATTGCGGCTGAGGCCTGGCGCATTGAGCTGATAACGCCGCGCACCGTCATGGAGTCTTACGATGTGCTGCGGGTCGGCGCAGCTGAGATTGCAGCGCACCGCGACGGTCTCTCGCTGCTCGATCCCATGGTGATGTTACTGAACCGCTTTGGCCTGTTCGACCGCAGCAAGGCGCCAGGCCCGGATGATTTCGCCAGCACCAGTCAGGTCAAGGACTTTGGCAAGAAGCTGGATTCCACGCCGGGCTTTTTATGGATAGTGAGTGAAGGCAACGATCGCGTCACGCAAATCAACGCTGGGCGCGCTTATGCCCGGGTGCAACTGGCGGCCACGGCGTTGGGCCTGTCGATGCAACCGCTTTCACAAGCCCTGCAGGAATACGTCGAGCAAGTCAAACCCTATGCCGACATCCACGCGCTGACCGGTGCATCGCGCCCTGGCCAGACAGTGCAGATGTGGGCGCGAGTGGGCTATGCGCCACCGGTGGTGCCGGCACCACGGCGAAGACTGCAGGATTTCATTCGGGCTTGAAACTGGCGTCCGAGCTGCTGCCACAGCAGCTCGGATCGTGTGCCCTGTTCAGCTGGCCAGCAGCAAGCCAGCCATCCCGAACATCACCAACGCGATGCTACTGTCGAGCACGCGCCACGCGCCAGGCGCCCCAGCCAAAAGTCCAGCGCCCCGGGTCGGGTCGTTGATTGGCGATGGAGCCGAGCAGGACCACGGTGTCCAGATAGACGTGCGGGTTCAAAAAGGTGAAGCCGAAGCAGGTGGCCAGTGCCATCACGCGGGTTGTGCCGATGTCGCTTTGCACCTGCATTTGGCCACCGCGCCAGGCGCGTCGCGCCGCCAGAGCGCCGTAGCCGGCCTGAAAGAGGGCGCCACCGATGCCGGCCATGATCAGCGCCGCGTCGGACAGGGCGCAGAACAGCACCAGCGCCAGCACATGTTCGCGCCGAATTCACCGCTCAGGTCTGTGGTGACGGCGCTGGCGCAACCGGCCACGGCGCAGGCCGAGCCAGTCATCACGGGCTGGGGCGCGCCTGGGGTGGCACCGCTTGGCAATGCGGTCCCACCCACGAAACCTGTGCCACCCAAGCGCTCACCGGCGCATTTTCTGTGGGCGGTGTTGATCGCCAGAATCTACGAGGTGTTCCCGCTGCCGTGCCCGATGTGCGGCGGCCAGATGCGCCTGATCGCCTTTATCACCGAGGGCACACAGATCAAAAAGATCTTGAACCACCTCGGTGCCGCCTGTGAGCCCCCGCACATCTCACCGGCACGCGGGCCGCCGCTGTGGGAAGACTGTAGTTATGCGCAGATGGGTGACGCGGCGCAAACTGGACCGGATTGGGCAACCGAATGGGATGAGGCGGCGCAACCGGCATCCGACTTTGAGGTCGATCAGCGCATCAATTGGTGACTGAGCAAAGCGCGATATTGATGCGATGGGGGCGGCTTGCGTCGCCCACCGCAAATGACCCTGTCGTCAGGCGCATTTTGGTGGCGGCTCGCTCAAGAATTACTCTGTAGCGAGAATCAAGATGGCTATTACGGGTTTAGATACCACCTCTGCCGGGCGATGCTCGGCCTCATGTGGTTGGGAAGCCTATCCGCTATCCGTGAAAACGGCTCAGCTAGGATTCTAAGCAAAGGCGAAAACTAGGCTTTCGGGCTCTTTTTCGCTTGTTTTCAGTAGCCTATAGCGCTTGTATTCATTGATTTTTAGTATGTCTAGCATCCTAAATCATTGAATAAACAGCGGTAGAAGCTACTGCATTTATCAAGACGTAGCCAGCCGCACACTGTACGACTGGCGTTGACCGGCTAGAAAACTCAAGCACATCGCCGCTTATTTGCCACTGCGGCTGGCCGTTGACACATACAGCGCCAACGCATTGATCTGCGCATCGGTCAGGGTGGTCTTGAAGGAGGGCATATTGCCGAGTCCATCCCGCAGCGCTTTGGCAACCCGTGCGGCGTCAGGTTGCAGCTCATCGAATACCGGGCCAACCGCACCTTCGGAACCGGCATCCTTGAGTGTGTGACAGACGGCACACGCAGGTGTGGCGGTGGTGAAAAGTTTTTTGCCCAGGGCAAATTGCTCGCTGTCGTCAGCCGCACTGGCTAAAGTGCAAGCCAATGCCAGGAACGAGGCGATCAAGGTACGTTGGCCGAAAAAGGAGTGGATCGAAAAAGTCGGTGCCATGTTTGAAAATCAGACAAGAAAACAAAAGTCAATGCGTCAAGCTGCGCTTCGCCTTGGCATTACGGCCAGGGCGAAGATTGCAGCTGAATGCTGCGAGTACGCCTAAAGGCTTAGGCGACGGTGAGCTTGACCGCGTGATCGGCCCAGCTGGTGTTGTTGTAGCCGCTTTGGTTTTCACCCCGTGTTTCAGGCTGCACATTGCCCCCGGTGTCGGTAGCACGGCTGACCAGCACGTGGCTTCCGGCGGCCAGTTTTGCCTGCAATACAAACTGGCGCCAGGCGTATTTGCCCATGTCAGGGCCAATAAAACGTGCCGCCTGCCAAGTTTTACCGCCGTCGGTAGACACATCGACCGACTTGACACCCTGCAAACCGCCAAAAGCCACACCATGAATTTGAACCGTTCCCACGCCCAAAGTGCCGCTGTCAGGGTAAGGAGAGTTGATCCAAGACTTGACGCTCATCTCTTGCACTGAAGGTTGGCTGGGGTCGCTCTTGGTCCCAGGTGGGGTTATGCGGTAGCCATGGGACATGATCTTGGCATCACTTTCCTGGGCGGTGAATGCCAGTTGTTTGATGTATTTGATGTTGTTCACCCCGGTATAGCCCGGCACGATCAGGCGCAGTGGCCCCCCGTGGGCCAGCGGAATTGGGGCGCCATTCATCTCCCAGGCCAGCAAGGCATCGGCCATCGCGCTGGCAGGAACCGAACGCTCGACCATGATGCTCTTGGGGTCGATACTCTCTGGCAGTTTTTCACCCCCAGTGCCGGTCAAATAATTCATGCCCTCAGCCACACCGCCCAAGGCATTCGCCACGGTTCGCACCGGAACACCACTCCACACCACACAACCGGCAGCGCCTACAGTCCAGGGGGTTCCGCTGGGTTTGGATGAAAAAAATCCCCGCCCATTGCCGGAGCATTGCAGCACCATGGTGATGGACTCAACGCCCATCGATTTGAGTTCGCGCACCGTGAGCTTACGTGGATTCTTAACACCACCGATATTGATCTCCCAAGCGTCGCGGTCAGCGACGATGGAGGCGTCGGGCATGGGCAGATTGTTGCGCAGATAAAGCTGCTCGCTCGGAGTTATGACGCTGGTGCCGAAAGCGCTGCGTTTGGTTTCAATCGTGCTGCTGCTGTGCACAATGAGACTGGCCGGGTCTTTCCAACCCAGGGCCGCAGGCAGTGGTTTGGCAGCAGCTGTCTGGGCATGGGCGCCTTGTGACCAACTGGCAAGGCCAATTGAGGCCAAGGCCGCGGCACTGCCGGTAAGCAGGCGACGACGGGGTAGATTGGTTGGGCTCATAGTCATGGGTGTCTCCTTATGTACTGATAGAAAAATCAGAACTGAATGTGCACAAGCGTGTAGAGTGCCATTTTTTATCCTCTGCCGGGTCGAAAATAGCTTCGGTGTTTACCCTTATGGTTTGTTACCTTGCCATCCGTGACAAAGGTGGCAACAACCCGCCTCGCCACCGCTCACGCCACGGTGTTCAATGGCGTCAGCGCCCGCCCCTGCGCTAAAAAGCCAATCAAATTATCGGCCGCCAACTCGGCCATGGCGCGGCGCGTGGGCACCGTGGCGCTGGCGATATGTGGGGTCAGCACCACGTTCGACAGGGCCAGCAAATCGGGGTGAACTGCTGGCTCGCCCTCAAACACATCCAGCCCGGCAGCGGCAATGCGGCCGGTGCGTAGCGCTGCGGCCAGCGCCACATCATCAACAATGCCGCTCGGATCGTGTGCCCGTTCAGCTGGCCAGCAGCAAGCCAGCCACCCCGAACATCACCAACGCGATGCTGCTGTCGAGCACGCGCCAGGCGCTCACATGCTCGAACACCGGCCCCAACAACCGGGCGCCAAAACCCAGCGCAGAAAACCAGCACAGGCTGGCAGCGCAGGCGCCCCAGCCAAAAGTCCAGCGCCCCGGGTCGGGTCGTTGATTGGCGATGGAGCCGAGCAGGACCACGGTGTCCAGATAGACGTGCGGGTTCAAAAAGGTGAAACCGAAGCAGGTGGCCAGTGCCATCACGCGGGTTGTGCCGATGTCGCTTTGCACCTGCATTTGGCCACCGCGCCAGGCGCGTCGCGCCGCCAGAGCGCCGTAGCCGGCCAGAAAGAGCGCACCGCCAATCCGGGTCAAGTTCATCAGCAGGTCGTTACCGCGGATCAAGACACCGGCGCCACCGATGCCGGCCATGATCAGCGCCGCGTCGGACAGGGCGCAGAACAGCACCAGCGCCAGCACATGTTCGCGCCGAATTCCCTGTCGCAGCACGAAGGCGTTTTGTGAGCCAATGGCCACAATCAAAGACATTCCGGTGGCAAACCCGGTCCAGAAATCCGCCACCATCAGTTTGCGTCGCCCAGCAATTCCACCAGCCTTTTAAAGGCATGTTGCACGGTAGCGGCACGCACTGCGGCGCGGTCGCCGGCAAAGCGGCACTTTTCAGTGATGAGTTGGCCCGGCACGGCAAGTCCGAACCAGACGGTGCCGACCGGCTTCGCCGGGCTGCCGCCGGTCGGGCCTGCCACGCCAGTGACGGCAACCGCCACTTGCGCCTTTGAGTGCGCCAGCGCCCCCACCACCATGGCGCGTGCCACGCCTTCGCAAACCGCGCCGGCACGGCGCAACAGGCGTTCTTCGACGCCCAGCAGCTCTGTTTTGGCGTCGTTGGAGTAGGTCACAAAGCCGCGTTCAAACCAGTTGCTGGAACCGGCCAGATCGGTGCAGGCAGCTGCAATCAGACCGCCGGTGCAGCTTTCTGCTGTGACCAGTTTCAGTTTCTTTGCAAGCAGCAAATCGGCGAGCTGATCACGTAGAAAAGTGGTGGACCGCTCGGCAAGGATGGGTGAATCAGTCACTGAAAAAATCTCCATCCGGCGATCACGAACAAAGTGCAGGCGGCGGCTACCAGGTCGTCCAGCATGATGCCAAAACCAGCCTGGCGCCAGGCCGTCGGGTCGGCTGCTGGATTGACATCATGGAACAGTTGGTCGGCCCAGCCGACCGGGCCCGGCTTGACTGCATCGAAAAAGCGGAACAGGGCGAAGGCCGCGAACTGAGCCCAGAATCCGGCCGGTGTGACCAGCCACAGCACCAGCCAGAACGCCGCTATCTCGTCCCACACGATACTTGATGGGTCGAGCACGCGCATGTTTTTGGCGGTGACGCTGCAGGCCCACCAGCCCAGCGGCAGCGAGGCCGCAATTAGCCAGAGCCAGCGCGTGTCGTTCATGCCGGGTTGCAATACCGCAAACACCAGCCAGGCCCACAGCGTGCCCACGGTGCCGGGTGCAAACCGGCTCAGGCCCGAACCAAACCCCATGGCCAGCATATGCGCCGGATGCGACAACATAAAGGTCGCGCTGGGGCGCACGGGTGCCAGCACGATGGGCCGCGGGCTTTCGAAATCGGAGAGGTTGTGCTGCATGGCGCCATTATCGGATCGTCCACGGCCAGCTTCGGAGAAAGTTGGCTGGCGTCAACAGACACGTAGCCGAAGTACAGATGCGGGACCAACACCCGTACGACTCAGGGCCGTGTCAGGCGCAGTACTTCACCAACGCGTGCCTTCGTCACGTCATCGGCGTGGAAGGGCAGCGCTGGCCACTCCTTGCGTGAGAACAAACGCAACTGGTCGTTGGCGTGCGGTGATGCCGGGTTGGTGCTCTGCCCATAGGTCAGAATGGCCTGTGCCACCGGGCCCCGCTGGTCGAAGGTCACGGTCTGAATATAGCTGGAGCCATAGTCGATAGGCAGGCCCTTGGCGTTGATGCCCGGCGCAAACTGGTTACCAAGGTTATTGAGAACTCCCTCGAACTCGTCACCACCATGCAGAGCGATGGCTTCGTCGGTGATCAGCGGGCGCTGCACCGTACCGAGCGGCGCGTCCAGCGCAAAGCCGGCGGCGCGCACCGCCTTGACGGCTGTCGCCAGTGTCTCCCATACCTTGCCAGCGACAGCGGCATCACTCATCTTCAGACCGGCTGGGGTTGCCACCGGTTGCGCCGGATCAAAAGCCAAGCGGTGGATACCCGGCACGCTGCGCGCCGTGCGCCAGAACTCACGGAACAGATGGGCGCCGCGCGACTCCAGGTTGTTGCTGCGATCCCAGCCGCGCAGGGCGGCGCAGCCGTCGCGCGCTTCGGCGGTGGGTGCGTCCGCGCAAGCTGCCAGCAGATCGGGAAGCACGACGCTGGCCATGAAGTTGCGGTTTTCAAACAGCTTGCGCTGCACCGCTTCAGGCGTGACCTTGCCACGCGCGAGCAGTTCAGGAATCTCGGTCAGGCCGGCGCGGGTACGCGGGCGCGACACACTGGCGTCTCCCACCATTGGCGAGATGCCGGACCACTTCTGCTGCGGGTTGGTGTAGAAAAAGCCGTCGTTGCTGTTGTGGACCCAGTCGCTACGCACAGTTGTGGGCATACGCTCGAAGGGAATGAGCCCCGGCACGGGCGAGGTCGGATCTCGGCGCCAGTCGCAGTCACTCTTCGATCCGTCCAGCACCACCAGACCGGCAACGCTCAGCAATGCGGCTGCCGGCTTGCTCGGCGCACAGCGCTGCAGTTGTGCAGCATCGACATCGGGCACCACCGACACGTCGGCATAGAGGGTGTCGCCATGCCGGTCCGCAGCCAGGGTGTTGACCCAGGGCGTGCCGATGTTCTTCATGGCATCGCGCAGTTCCTGCACATTGCGTGCACGGGCAAAGCCCAGCGAGGAATCAGTCGGCCGCACATTGCCCAGGTTGGCGTCCTTGATGGCGTAGGCGGTCTTGGCGGTCCAGTTCAGACCGGCGCGCGGAATCACCAGCACCGGGCCCCAGCGGGTTGACCAGACGGTCGTGGTTTTTGGTTGCAGGCTGCCGTCGGCTGCGCGCACCTGAATGCTCAAGCTGCGCGAGCTCATCTTGACCGGCTGGCCATCAACGATGTAGCTGGTCGGGTCACCGGCTACCAGCGTCAGCTCATGCAGGGTAAAGCGTTTGCCGGTGGAGACGGTATGCGACCAGGCCACGTCCTTGTTGAAGCCGATCGTCACGTTTGGAAAGTTGCCGATGCCCACACCCATGACGTCCAGGTTGCCGGGAATGGTGAGATGCACTTGCCAGAAGCGGTTGACGCCAGCCCATGGGAAGTGCGGGTTACCCAGCAGTAGTCCACTGCCGTTGGCGGTGCTGTCCTTGCCGAAGGCCCAGGCGTTGGAGCCCAGTGGCGAGTCGAGCAGGCCTGCTTCTCGCAGGGCGTCTGCAGCATCCGCAAGATTGACGGGCGGTGCAACTGCCGCCGTTGGTGCTGGCGGGCGGGCACCCAACACGGCATCGGCCAAGGCAGCGGTGGCGGCTTGCACATCGGTCAGTTCAGCCTGGCGGCGAAACTCGGTCAGGGTCATGGGTTTCACCCACGGCTGGCCGTTACAGGCGGCAGGCAGTTTGCCGTCCTGGTCGGACAGGTATCGGTTGTAACCGTCCACCGCTCCGCGTGCCAGCGCCAATGACTCGGCACTGGCGTTGCTGGCCCAGGCGCGCTCCAGCGCGGCGTCGTCCATGTGTGCGGCGATGAAGAAGTCGACCTGCTCATTGGGCAGCATGCGCCGCGCCAGCAGCCCCATCGTGGCGCCACCAAAGTAGCGTGAACGCTCGCCGCGCACGGTGACCAGTTGGTTGGCCGTCATGCAAACGTTGTCCTGCGCATAAGCGTAGGCCATGGCGTAGGCCAGCGTCTCGGGGTCTCCCGCGCTGATGTGCGGCACGCCATTGGCGGTGCGCTGGATGGTGGCGGTGCGCGCATCCACAGCCCCGGGCGGACTGGCACAGGCGCATAACAGTGCGGCAGCGGCCACAGGAAAGCGTCGCATGCCAAGACGGGAAACAGATCGTGCTGTGCGCAGGGTCATGAAATCTCCTAGGTAGATGAAATCTTTTTGAAGCTATGGTTACGCCAATCGCGGCGATGCGCAATTGGCGTTGTCCCTTGCGGAAGTGTCTGACAGTCGCGTTTGTGACACTTTAGAGTCAGTCAGGCAAGAGAAATCGGTGCTTAGTAGTGCATAGCTGCATCGACTTCTGCGATCTTGTTGCTGAATGCCCGCCCCGTGGTGGCTAAACGCACAGGGCGCCTTGCGGGTCGCCAGCAACGGCAGCTGACCTTTGACCAAAATAGTGAAATTGGCTTACCTGCAAGCGGGCATTGGTTTGAGGCAGGTCCCGCCTGCCTTGCAGCCACGGCCATCTCCGTGTGCCAAGCGCACCATCGAGACGGCGGCGAGGGTAACGGGCGACATCGACGTGCTGATCAACAACGCCGGTGGTGTTGTCGTTGGCGGCCTGGTCAAGGGACGTCGGTTTTTCTGACGCGGCCGCCGGTGGTCAGGCAAAGTGGTCGAAGGAGGAGTAGCTGTTGGGCACCGCGTGGCCCTCACCGTCGATCAGGCGCAGGCAGCGCCCCGTATCGATTTGGCCGACGCGAGTGACGGGCGTCTGGCTGGTCTGGGCGGCGGCGGAAACCAGTGCGCGTGCGGACAGCGGGGCTGTGAACAACAACTCGTAATCGTCGCCGCCTGCCAGGGCCCAGTCGCGCCACTGGTCGGTGCTGATTTCGGCGCCAGACAAGCCATTCGCCTGCGTGTAATAGGCGCGAGAAGCGACCAAAGCCATAGCGCTGTCAGCGTTCACCGTGGCGCCAACACCCGACTGTTTCAGGATGTGGCCCAAGTCGCCCAGCAAGCCGTCGCTGATATCGATGGCTGCTGTGGCAATGCCACACAAAGCCATGCCCAGGGCAAGGCGCGGGGTCGGTTGTTCCATGCGCAAGCGGGCGGCTTCAAACACTGGTGAGGGAACCGACAGGTTGCCACGAAAAACTTCCAGCGCCAGCCGCGCGTCGCCCAGCGTGCCGCTGACGTAGAGGTCATCGCCCACCTGCGCACCGCTGCGCAACAGTGCCTGCGAACGTCCGCTGAGCACGGGCACTTCGCCAAACACGGTGATGCAAATGTTGAGCGGCCCGCGTGTCGTGTCGCCACCGATCAACTCGCAGTGATGCGCGTCGGCCAGGGCCAGCAAGCCCTGCGAAAAGGGTGTCAGCCAGGCCTCGTCGGAGCGCGGCAGCGCCAGTGCCAGGGTGAAGGCCAGTGGCTTGGCGCCACAAGCGGCCAGGTCGCTCAGGTTCACAGCCAAAGCCTTGTGGCCGAGTTTGAACGGGTCTACCGTGGACAGGAAATGGCGGCCTTCCACCAGCATGTCGCTTGAGATGGCGAGCTGCGTGCCGGGGCTGGTTTGCAGCAGCGCGCAGTCGTCCCCGACACCCAGCGCCGCGCGAACGGGCGGCCGTTTGAAATAGCGCGCAATCAGGTCAAATTCACCCATGGATCAGTGCAGGGTGCGGCTGCCGTCGCCAGCACTCAATGCGTCCAGTACAAACATGGGAATGTCGGTGTCAAACTTTTCACCATCTTCGGCAACGCAAAAGAAGCTGCCGTGCATGGTGCCGGTGGGGGTGCGTAGGCGGGTGCCGCTGGTGTATTCAAAGACCTGACCCGGTTGCAGCAAGGGCTGCAGCCCTATCACTCCCAAGCCCTTGATGCGTTCCGTGTGGCCGTTGGCGTCATTCACATTCCAGGTGCGTGAAATCAGCTGCGCGCCAACCTCGCCGACATTGGCGATGCTGATGGTGTACGAAAATACGTACAAACCTTGCTCCGGGTCCGACTGCTGCGGCAGATAACGAGGCGTTACTTCAACGCGAAATTGGTACTTGGACATGGCGCAATGCTAACTTGAAACTGACTAAACTATGCCCATGAACTACCGTATCGCTCCCTCCATTCTTTCTGCCGACTTTGCCCGTCTGGGTGACGAGGTCAAAAGTGTCATTGCCGCCGGTTGCGACTGGATCCACTTTGACGTGATGGACAACCATTACGTTCCCAACCTGACCTTCGGTCCGATGATTTGCAGCGCACTCAAGCCGCACGCCAAAACCGCAGCCGGGGTGGCGGTGCCGATTGACGTGCATCTGATGGTGCAGCCGGTTGACGCGTTGGCCAGCGCGTTTGCCGACGCCGGTGCTGATCTCATCAGCTTTCACCCCGATGCCTCGGGCCATGTGCACCGCAGCATTCAGGCCATCAAGGGCAAGGGTTGCAAATGCGGCCTGGTGTTCAACCCGGCCGAGCCGCTGGATGTGCTGGACTGGGTGATCGACGACATCGACCTGATTCTCGTCATGAGCGTCAATCCCGGCTTCGGTGGCCAGAGTTTTATTCACTCAAGCCTGCGCAAGATTGAGGACGTGCGACGCCGCATCAAGGCCTGTGGCAAGGATATCCGGCTGGAGGTTGATGGCGGCATCAAGGCCGACAATATCCGCCGCGTCGCTGATGCCGGGGCGGATACTTTTGTCGCCGGCAGTGCCATTTTTGGCAACCCTGATTACAAGGTGGTGGTGGACGCCATGCGCGCTGCGCTGGGGGCCTAGCGCAGTGGGCAAGCCGCGTTTGCTGTGCCGTCGCGGCCTTCAGGGTTGCCCGCTCTTGGGCAGCTCCAGTGTGAAAGCCACCGGAGCGTCCAGACTGGCGGCCAGGGCTGCGCTGCGGGGGGCGACCGAGTGCAACACCAGCGCATCGTTCACCTGGGTGCCGACCCGGTAAGGTCTGGCCGGCTTGCCGTCGACAGAGATCAGGGCGTAGCCGCTATGAGCCCGGTTCGCCACCACGCCAGTCAACTTGAAATGACTGGCGGCACTGTCAGCCAGCGTTGCAGCTACCGCAGTTAATCCGCCGCCCAGCAGACGCGCCACCACTTGCGGGTCAGTCGTAGCGGGCGTCGAGAAAACAGCTTGCGCTGTCGGCGCCGAAGGTGCCGCTGCACTCCACTTCAGCACCCAATAGGTGGCGCTGGCAGCGGCCAGGGCGGCAATCGAAAAAGTGGCAATTCGTAGCCACCAGATCTGAAGCGAATGAGTCTGCATGGGTCAATTATCATGGAATCGACTGGCTTTACACTTCGACCCATGAGAAAAGTCGACCGCATATGAAGATCAACAAGCCCACGCGTGCCGTTGCCAAAGCGTCGCCCACGCGCTCAAAAGGACCCGTCACCCTCGAAATGGTGGCGCAACTCGCTGCTGTTTCGCCCAGCACCGTGTCGCGCATACTCAATGGCACGGCGGTCGTCAGCGCCCTCAAGAAGAAGGCGGTTGATGATGCTATTGCGAAACTGGGATTTGTTCCGAATCCGGTGGCGCGTGGTTTGGCCGGCGGGCGTACCCTCAGCATTGGCGTGATTACGCAGGCCATCGATAGTCCGTTTTACGGCGCCGCACTGCGTGGCATCGAAGATGAATTGGACCCGGTGGGCTATAGCGCCTTGTTCGTCAGCGGCCATTGGAATGCCGCAGTGGAAGCCCGTTGCATCGATGTTCTTCGCTCACGTCGCGTCGATGGCATCATCGTCCTCACCGGCAGACTGACGAATCAGGCTTTGAAGACTTGCGCAAAAAGTGTTCCGGTCGTCGTCACCGGGCGCACTCTCAAAGCGCCAGGATTGGTGGCGCTGAACTTTGATAATTTTGTGGGTGGGCAACTGGCGACCCGGCACCTGATCGAACTGGGGCACCGGCAGATTGCATTCATTTCTGGCGATACCGAGCAACCCGATGGCGTCGAGCGCTTTCGCGGTTACTGTGCTGCGCTTGAAGCGGCGAACATTGCATTTGATCCGGCACTGGTGGTGCCGGGCGGCTTCACCGAGGCGAGCGGCTTGCTGGCGGTGGATCGGTTGCTGGAGGCGCGTCAGCGGTTTACGGCAATTTTCGCGGCCAATGATCAAATGGCCTTCGGCGCTGCCCTGGCCTTGTATCGGCATTCGCTGCGCGTGCCGCAGGACGTGTCGCTGGTCGGCTTCGATGACCTGCTGACATCACTGCATGTCATTCCACCGCTGACCACCGTGCACCAACCGGCCTATGAACTCGGGCGTTTGGCGGCCACTGCCATGCTCCAGTTGTTGGCCGGTATCAAGCCGAGTCTGGAGTTGCCGGCGCCGCGCCTGATCGAGCGTGAATCAAGCAGCCGGTTGCGCGACTGAATCGACCCGCACCGCGGGATTTCCCTAGGTAGGCAAGCGTTGCCGGCACCCTATAATAAATTCTGAAAGCGCTTTCACGTCGTCTGACTTCGGTCACCGGCCAGCTCTCATTCACACCGGATGAAGGCGGCTGCAGGCGCGGACGCAACAGGAGACAACGATGCGGGATGGAACTCAGAGCATGAGGTCACGCCGGGCATGGACCGGGTTGTGCCTGCTCGCCTTGCTGTTGCCAACGGCCCAGGCACAAGAGACCCTGACCATTGCCGCTTTCCCGGCTGTCGACGAAATTGTTCGAGCCGCCATTCCGGTCTGGAAGCGCTCGCACCCGACAGTTGACGTCAAGGTCGTCAGCCGTCAGTTCAGCGATCACCACACGGCCATGACCACAGCCCTGTCAACCTCCTTCTACCTGCCTGACGTGATGGCGCTGGAGGTTGGCTACGTCGGCCGGTTCGCGCAGGGTGGCGGGCTGGAGGATTTGTCTCGCGCGCCCTACAACATCAAACAATTCCAGTCCCGCTACGTGCCCTATGCCTTTGCCCAGGCGACCAGTCGCAAGGGTGCGGTGGTGGCGGCACCGACCGATATCGGACCCGGCACTTTGCTGTACCGGGCTGACGTGCTGGCCAAGGCCGGCGTGAGCGAGGAAGAGTTGACCAGGTCCTGGGACAGCTATGTGGCGGCTGGCGTGAAGATCAAGGCGAACACGGGCGCCTACCTGATGTCCCACGCGCGGGACATGAAGGAGATTGTGATTCGCACCGGCATCCAGCCCGGCCAGGGCCTGTACTTTGACAACCAGTCCAATGTGCTGGTGACTTCGCCGCGCTTCGTGCGGGCCTTCGAATTGGCACGCAAGGTGCGTCAGCAAAAGCTCGACGCACGCGTTGGTGCCTGGTCCACCGAGTGGTCTGAAGGATTCAAACGTGGCACCATCGCCACCCAGATGACGGGCGCCTGGCTGGCCGGACACCTGAATACCTGGCTGGCGCCCTCGACCAAGGGATTGTGGCGTGCCGCGCAGTTGCCTGAAGGCGCTTTTGCGGCTTATGGCGGCACTTTTTTTGCCATCGCCCGCGGCTCGCCGACCGAACACAAAGCGCTGGCGTGGGAGTTCATTCAGCTGATGACACTCAACCGCGAGGTGCAATTGGCGGCCTTCAAAGCGCAGGATGCGTTCCCGGCTTTGCTGGAGACTTACGATGACCCTTTCTTTGAGCAGCCCATCGATTTTCTGGGTGGACAAAAAGCGCGTCTCGGCTGGCGCGCAGCAACCACCCATATTGCCGCTGTCGACGTGCACAAGCAGGATGCCTTCGCCGACGAAGTGATCAACACGGAGCTCGACAAAGTGCTGGACCGCGGCAAGGACATTGCCACCGCCCTGGCCGACGCCCAGCGCCTGCTGCGTCAGCGCGCTTACCGCTGACTGGCATGGCGCGCATTCAATTCCGAGCAACCAACTGGAGCACCGCACTGCCATGAAGCTACCTGCTGCCTTGCGTCTGTCGCCTGAGTGGGCACCGTATGTTTTTCTCAGTCCGTTTGTGGTCCTGTTTGGCGTTTTCGGGCTGTTCCCACTGATGTTCTCGCTGTACCTCGCGTTCCAGTCCTGGGAGCCCACCAGCGGCCTGGGTGCCATGGCTTTCGTCGGATTGGACAACTATGCCTTTGCACTGCAGGATGAGTGGTTCTGGAAGTCGCTTGGCAACACGGCCTGGCTGGCACTGGCTTCAGGCGTGCCGCAACACCTGGTGGCGATTCCGCTGGCCTACTTCATTCACACGTCCTTCAAGCGACTGCGAAACGGGGTTGTCGGTGCCTACTTCATGCCCTACATCACCTCGACGGTGGCGATCTCGATATTGTTCAGCTCTCTGCTGTCCACCGACTTCGGTCTGATCAATGTCGGCATCAAGGCGATGAGTGAACTGCCTGGCATTGGCTGGCTCTTTCCGAAGCACCCGGTGGATTGGTTGAATGAACCCAGCAACATCAAGCCGGCCATATCGATGATCGTGTTCTGGCGCTATGTAGGTTTTAACGTGGTGCTTTACCTGGCCGCTTTGCAAACCATTCCGAAAGACATTTACGAGGCCGCCACGATGGACGGCGCCGGGCGCCTGCAGCAGTTTTGGTACATCACCCTGCCCAGCCTGAAACCGATGATTTTTTTTGGTGTCACCTTGAGCGTCATTGGTGGCTTGCAACTGTTCGAGGAGCCATTCATTTTGACCGGTGGGCGCGGTGGCTCCGATCAGGCCGGCATGACGACCGCCATTTACCTGTACCGCATGGCTTTTGACTTCAATGATTTCGGCGCTGCCAGTGCCATGTCGTGGTTGCTGTTCATCCTGGTGGCCTTGCTCACCTGGCTGACTAACAAAGCTTTCGCCCCACGTGGTCCATCGGCTTGAAGTCAGGAGTTCATCCCGTGAAATTTCAAACTGATCGACTGGCCCCCTGGGCTGCCTATGGCGTCGTTGCTGTTGGCACGCTGGTGATGCTGTTGCCGTTTTACTTCATGTTCGTGTTTGCCACCCATTCACGCACCGAAATCTTCAGTCTGCCGCCACCGATGTTCTTTGGCGATGATTTCTTCAACAACCTCAAAATTCTTACCGAGCGCATGCCGTTTTGGCGCAACCTGGGCTGGAGCCTGTATGTGGCCATTGCTTCCACCGTGCTGACCCTGATGTTCTGCGCCATGGGGGGCTACGCTTTTGCCTTGTTCGAGTTCCGTTTCAAGAACGCCTTGTTTGGTCTGGTCATGGGCACCATGCTGCTGCCTTCGTTCATGAACATGATTCCGACCTTCATGATCATGGACGTGCTGGGCTGGATCGATCAGCCACGTGCCCTGTACATCCCGGGCGCGGCCAGTGCCTTCGGCATTTTTCTGATGCGTCAATTCGTCGGCTCGTCGATTCCAAAAGACCTGATCGAAGCCGCGCGGATGGATGGTTGCAGTGAATTTGGCATCTTCTGGCGCATCGTGTTGCCGCTGCTCAAGCCAGCGCTGGGCACGCTTGGCTTGATCACCTTCATTGCCTCCTGGAACAACTTCATCGGCCCGTTGGTGGTGATGCGTTCACCCGAGATGTACACCTTGCCGCTGGCCTTGCGCAGCCTGCAAAGCCCGGTCAACACCGAGTGGGGTGCCTTGATGACCGGCTCTGCCATCGCCACCTTGCCGTTGGTCGTGCTGTTTGTGCTGTCATCGCGCCAGCTGATTTCAGGCCTGACCGCCGGTGCGGTGAAGTAAAAAATTGACAACCTCAATCCTGACTATCTGACTTACATGACTGCTTTTGAATCCACCGATTTAGGTCGGCAATTTCCTCCCGACTTCGTCTGGGGGGTCGCCACCAGCTCATTCCAGATTGAAGGTGCCGCAATCGAAGACGGCAAGGGCCGATCGATCTGGGACAGCTTCTGTCGCGTCCCGAATGCCATTGCCGATCAAAGCGACGGCGATATCGCATGTGATCACTATCACCGCTGGGCCGAAGACCTGGACCTGATCGCCGGTCTGGGTGTCAATGCCTACCGCTTCTCGGTCTCGTGGCCGCGCGTGCGTCCCACCGGAGCCGGGCGCTGGAACGAAAAAGGCCTGGACTTCTACGACAGGCTGGTCGACGGGCTGCTGGTGCGCGGCGTCAAGCCTTACCTGACACTGAACCACTGGGATCTGCCGGACGAACTGCAAAGCAGCGGTGGCTGGGCCCATCGTGACACAGTGCATCGCTTCGTTGAGTACGCCCTGGGCATGCATGCGCGACTGGGCGACCGAGTGGTGGCAATCACCACGCACAACGAACCCTGGGTGATGGCCATGCTGGGGCACGAGAGCGGCACCTTCGCGCCGGGTCTGAAAGATCGGGCCATCGCCATGCAGGCCGCGCACCACTTGCTGCTGAGTCACGGCCTGGCGTTGCAGGCGCTGCGCGCGCAAGGCTGCAAAGCCAAGCTGGGTATCGTCCTCAATCTTTCGCCGGTGCATCCCGCCACCGACGCGCCGGCCGATCTGGCCAAGGCGCAGCTGGAGGACGGTCGCCTGTTGCGCTGGTACATGGACCCGCTGTTCAAATCGGCCTACCCACAGGACGTGGTCGAGTTCCTGGGCGCGGATGTGCCACGAATTGAAGCCGGCGATCTGCAAGCCATCGCCACGCCGATGGACTTTCTGGGAATCAACTATTACTCGCGTTCGGTAGCCAGCGCGGCCGAGCCGTGGGATGTGCACCGCAGTGGTCGGGAAGTCACCGATATGGGTTGGGAGATCTACCCAGAGGGTTTGACTGAATTGCTGGTGCGCCTGCACCAGGACTACCGGGTGCCGCCCCTGTACGTGACGGAAAACGGCGGTGCTTTCAAGGACCAGCTCATAAACGGACGCATCCGCGACACACAACGCACCGACTACATCGCACGCCATATTGCCGCTGTCGCCGAGGCGATGCGCCATGGTGTTCGCATGGAGGGCTACATGGTGTGGAGTCTGCTCGACAATTTTGAATGGGCCTCGGGTTACGAAAAACGCTTTGGCATTGTGCATGTTGACTACGCGAGCCAATTGCGCACACCCAAGGACAGCGCACTCTGGTACCGCGATTTTCTGCAACGGCAACGGGCGCAACGCGAGCGGCGGGGCCCGGTCATCACCAAGGCTGCGCGCGAGCAACGCGGCGCAGCCGCAACAGGAGCTTGAGATGGGACAGGTTTCACTGCGGGGCATCCGCAAGAGCTATGGCTCGGTTGATGTGATCAAGGGTATCGATCTGGAGGTGGCTGACGGCGAGTTCATGGTTTTTGTCGGGCCCTCAGGCTGCGGCAAGTCGACCACGCTGCGCATGATAGCCGGCCTGGAGAGTGTCACCGCTGGCGATCTGCTGATCGACGGTGTACGCGCCAACGACTTGCGTCCAGCCGACCGCGGTGCCGCCATGGTGTTCCAGAGTTATGCGCTGTACCCGCACATGACGGTGGCCGAGAACATGGGCTTTGCCTTGAAGATGGCGGGTGTTCCCGGCCCCAGGCGTGACGAGCAGGTGCGCACTGCGGCCGAGATTTTGCGCATCACCGAGCTGCTCCAACGTTATCCCAAGGAGTTGTCTGGCGGACAGCGCCAACGGGTTGCCATTGGGCGCTCTATCGTTCGCAAGCCCAAGGTCTTCCTGTTTGATGAGCCCTTGTCCAATCTGGACGCGGCCTTGCGCGTCAACATGCGCATCGAGTTGTCACGGCTGCACAAGGAACTGGGCACCACCATGATTTACGTCACCCATGATCAGGTTGAAGCCATGACGCTGGGTAACCGAATTGCGGTGTTCAACAAGGGCGTTGTCGAGCAGCTCGGCGCGCCGATGGAACTGTACAACCGACCGGCGAACGAGTTTGTCGCCACCTTCATCGGTGCGCCGCGCATCAACCTCATTCCTCGTCCACCGGTCACCGGCGCTGCTGGCGGGCACCGGGCCTTGTGGGACGTGCTGGCGGGCTCGGCGCCGGCCAGCGCCCAACGCGCCGGTTTGCGCCCGGAGCATCTGCACCTGGCGCCAGCCGGCCAGGGCATTGCCGCAAAAGTGGTGCTGGCCGAGCATTTGGGCGACTCGTCAATCATTCATTTGCGCGTCGACGGCATTGCAGACTTGCTCAGTGCCAAGGTCGGCACCGAGCACAACAAGGTCGAGGCCGATCAGACCATTGGACTGACTCCCGACGCGGCCTGGGCGCTGGTGTTTGGTGCTGATGGTCGATTGATACTTTAGCAAAGGAGCAGTGGGTGGCGACAGGCAAACAAAAAACCAAATGGAAACTCGTCTGGAGTGACGAGTTTGATGGCGACAGCGTTGACCTGTCGAAGTGGGACTTCGACATAGGCAACGGCTTTTTCGACTACAAAACCCACAGCTGGATCGAGGGCTGGGGCAATGAAGAGCTGCAGTACTACACGCGCGAACCGGCGAACGTGTCGGTCAAGGACAGCTTGCTGACGATTCGGGCGCTGAAGGAATCGCTGCATGGTTGTGGCTACACCTCGGCGCGTTTGAAAACCCGCAAGCGCGACGGCACGCCACTGTTTACCAAGCTCTACGGCAAGTTCGAGTTTCGTGCCAAGGTGCCTTGGGGCAAAGGTATGTGGCCAGCGCTGTGGATGCTGCCGCAGGATGACAAGTACGGCGGCTGGGCCGCCTCGGGCGAGATTGACGTGATGGAGATCGTCGGCGAAAAGCCAACCCAGACTTTGGGCACCATTCATTTTGGCTCCGGCTTTCCGGCGCGCGAACTGGTCACCCATGTGTACGACCTGCCGGGTGGCAGCACCGTCAGTGATTGGCATGTTTACACCGTCGAGTGGGAACCCGGCGAGATTCGCTGGCTGCTGGACGGCGTGCTGTGGGCGACGCAGACCTTTTGGTGGAGCTGCAGCAAAAAGGTTGATGACGCCGGCGTGGTGGCCAAACGCAAGGCCGACATCAACCCGTGGCCGGCGCCGTTTGACCAGCCTTTTTATCTGGTGATGAATGTTGCGGTCGGTGGCAATTTTCCCGGTCACCCGAACCCGGACACGAAGTTCCCGGCCGAGATGGTGGTCGATTATGTGCGGGTCTACGACAAGGTCGGCGGCTATGGCGATGTCAAACCAATCGGCAAAGGTCGTTTGCCGTACCAAAAGAAGGCTTGAAGAAAATGTCCAAAAGTAGCAATCCTGACCATTTGTGGGGCTCAGACCCAACCAACGCTGGCGCGCACGGTGTGCCATTCACGCCGGGCTCAACCCACCCGTCACACGCGCCGACTTTGCCGGTGCTCTCCACGGCCCAGCGCGACGCCTTGAGTGCAGCCTTCAAGGAAACCCTGCAGCGCGGTACGCACGGCTTGTGCTTCAGTCCTTACCTCGATGGTCAGGGCCCGGGTACCCAGCTGGGTGAGGCGCAAATTCGGGCACGGCTTGAAATCATCAAACCCTACACCCGTTGGGCGCGCAGTTTTTCTTGCACCGAGGGCAATGAGTTGATTCCGCGTATCGCCCATGAATGCGGCTTGAAAACACTGGTCGGTGCCTGGCTGGGTACCGACCGCGCCATCAACGAGCGCGAAATGGAGGGCGCGATTGCCGTGGCCCGCGCCGGTCACGCAGACATTGTGGCGGTGGGCAACGAAGTGATGCTGCGCGAAGACCTCAGCGAGGACGAACTGCTGGCCTGCATCCAGCGTGTGAAAGACGCGCTGCCAGGCGTTCAGGTGGGCTATGTTGATGCCTACTATCTGTTCGAGAAGCATCCGCGCATTACCGCTGCCTGCGACGTGCTGCTGACCAACTGCTACCCGTTCTGGGAAGGTTGTCCGCTGGACCAGGCGCTGGCCTATATGCAAAACATGGTTCGGCGCACCACCGCGGTGGCTGCCGGCAAAAAAGTCATCGTCAGTGAAACCGGCTGGCCTGACAAGGGCACGGCGTTTCACGGTGCAGTGCCGTCCATGGCCGGTGCCATGCGCTACTTTGTCGACACCTGTGCCTGGGCCGAGCGCGACAATGTGGAGGTGTTTTACTTTTCTGCTTTTGACGAAGCCTGGAAGGTTGGTGCCGAGGGCGACGTCGGTGCCTACTGGGGTTTGTGGGACAAGGACGGACAGCCCAAATACATTGGGGGCCTGGCGTGATGCGAATGACGTCCATGCGGAACCTGAAACCTGGCAATGCGATTTGCTACTCGGGCTACCGGCACGGCCAGAGTCCGGACCAGCAAAGCTATCCGTCACTCGACGAGATTCGTGAAGACCTGCTCATTCTGCAAAAGAACTGGCGTTACCTGCGTCTGTACGACTGCACCATGCACGCCGAGCGGGTGCTGCAAGTGATCACTGAAGACCAATTCGATTTTCAAATCATGCTTGGCGCCTATCTTGGCCCCGAAATGAACAACTTTGGTTGCCCCTGGGGTGGTACCTACAGTGAAGAACAACTTGAAAAAAGCACGCTGGCCAATGGTACCGAGATTGCGCGCCTGATTGATCTGGCAAACCGCTACCCAAAGATTGTTTTCAGTGTGGCGGTTGGCAATGAGGCGACGGTGGACTGGACTGACCACTTTGTGCCGGTCAGCCACATGATCGAATACGTGCGCCATGTCAAAAGGCACGTTAGCCAACCCGTCACCTTCTGCGAGAACTATGTACCGTGGCAGCACAAGCTGCGTGACTTGGTTGCCGAGGTTGACTTCATCTCCTTGCATACCTATCCGGTATGGGAGTACAAGCACATCCACGAAGCACTCGAATACACCAAAGACAATGTGGAAAGCGTCGCGCGCTTGTACCCAGGCAAGCCGATCGTGATCACCGAGGCCGGCTGGGCCACCAACTCTAACGGCCGCGGGATTCAGCCGCACAACTCATCTGAAGAATTGCAAGCCATCTATTACCAGGATGTGATGGATTGGGCTGCACAAACCGGTTTGATGGTGTTTGTGTTCGAAGCCTTTGACGAACCCTGGAAAGGGTCTCCTGACCCGCTTGAGCCTGAGAAACATTGGGGGTTGTTCACCGTGGATCGGCAACCCAAGCGCGTGATGCAGTCCCTCTACGCCAACCTGGTGCCTCTGGCAGTCGAGGCCTGAGACTGGACCTGAGCAAATGCCAATCATGCACACCCATCGCACCCCTGACATTGCGCTTTGGGACCATTACCGCGCACTGCGCGAGCAGTGGACTCACGAGGACAACCTGGTCAACCAGCGCATGGGCTGGTTGATCTGGTCCGAGGGATTGATGTTCACTGCATACGGCGCGCAGGCGGGCAACGGTGTGAATTGGCTCGTGCTGGGCTTCCCCCTGTTCGGCATTCTTGTGGCCATGCTGGCCGGCGTGGGCGTCTACACGGCGATGGCCGCCACCGACGACATCAAACAACAGTTTGACGAGGCCGGGCTGAACGACCTGTGCCCGCTGGCCCCGGCCAGCCATATTTCTCACCGCGGCCGTTGGGCTGCAAAGTCGCTTCCCTTTGTCTTCGGTGCGCTGTGGCTGCTGGCACTGCTCAGCAACCTTCGCCATTGACAGACTGACGTCACTCAGCCTAGAAGGCAACGTATGAACGCATCCACCGCCACCACGTCTCACAAGGTTCCATTCGGACAGAAGGTTGCCTTCGGGTTGGGCATGCTGGCCAACCAGATGTTCCCGGCCGCCCTGGGCATCTTCATGGTGGTGCTGGTGCAGGACATGGGCTTCCCGACCTGGATGTGGGGCATCCTGTTTTTCCTGCCGCGGGCCTACGACGCGATCCTCGACCCGATCATGGGCTTTGTCTCAGACAACACGCGCTCCAAATGGGGCCGTCGCAGGCAGTACGTGTTCGTTGGAGCCATCATGATGGGCGTTGCCTTCGTGGCGATGTGGCAGCTCCATCGGGCGGACGGGTTGTCGCACAACTTCGCCTACTTCCTGTTCTGGTCGCTCGTGTTCTTCACGGGTCTGACGGTGTTCAGCATCCCCTACGTGGCGATGGGTTACGAGATGAGCGACGACTTCCATGAGCGTACCAGTATCATGGCCGTGGCGCAGTGGATCGGCCAATGGGCCTGGGTGATTGCGCCGTGGTTCTGGGTCGTGATGTACGACCCCAAGTGGTTCCCGAACGCCGACTCGGCCGCACGCACGCTGTCGGTCTGGGTCGGCGTCGCATGCATGCTGCTGGCTATGGTGCCTGCCGTGTTCCTTCCCAGCCGCTCGACCAAGGACGACACGCACCTCATTGCGTTGACCCTGGCGAACATAGGCATGGGCTTTAAGGAACTGCTGGCCGGCTTCAAGGAGGCCTTCGGCTGTGCGCCCTTCCGCAAGCTGTGCTTCTCTACCTTCCTGATCTTCAACGCCTTCAACACGGTGGCGGCGTTCTCGTTTTTCATCGTCGTCTACCACCTCTTCAACGGCAACACGGCGGCCGCCGGTATCTGGCCCACGCTGTTCGGAAGCATCGGCGCACTGGTCACCACCTTCGCTGTGATTCCCACTGTGGCTTGGATGTCCAGAAAGGTGGGAAAGAAAAACGCCTTCATGCTGTCCCAGGGCATCTCCCTGCTTGGCTACGTGCTGCTGTGGTTCCTGATGGTGCCCGGCAAGCCCTGGATGTTCATGTTCGCGCTGCCGTTCTTTTCTTTCGGTATCGGCGGCCTTTTCACGCTGATGATGTCGATGACGGCCGACGTGTGCGACCTGGACGAACTGGCCACCGGCAAGCGGCGCGAAGGCATCTTCGGCGCCATCTACTGGTGGATGGTGAAGCTCGGCTTTGCCGTCGCCGGGCTGCTGAGCGGTGCGATCATGTCCCTGGTGGCGTTCACCCCGGGTGCTCCCGTGCAGCCCGCAGGCGCCGTGGACGGCCTGCGGCTGTTCTATTCTGGCGTTCCCATCTTCGGTACGCTGCTGGCGATGTGGATCATGCGCAATTACGACCTGGACGAGAAACGCGCTATGGAGGTCAACGCTGAGCTACAGCGGCGCAAGCAACCTGCCTCCCCCGCGACTTCCCAGGGGTCGAGCGCTTGGCATCATCTGAAGAAGCTTCAACTGGACCTGTCCGATGCGACCGCATCGCGCTTGGCGGGTCAGTCGCCACAGCAGATTGCAGCCCTGTTCTCACAGGTGCGCTCGAGTGGTGTGCACGGCCTGTGCTTCAGTCCGTATGTTGAAGGGCAAGGCACCGGCGACTTGTTGTCCGGGGCGCAGATTCACCGACGCATCGGTATCGTCGCGCCCTACACGAAGTGGGTCCGATCATTCTCGTGCACTGAAGGCCATGAGCTGATACCCGCGCTGGCGCGTGACCAGGGCTTGAAGACGATGGTGGGCGCCTGGATTGGTCAGGACCGCGAACGCAACGAACGTGAAATCTCGTCGCTGCTGAAACTGGCAGCCGAGGGCCTGGTCGACATCGCGACCGTGGGCAACGAGGTGCTTTTGCGCAACGAGTTGCCAGAACAGGTACTGCTGGACTACATCCAGCGTGTCAAGTCTGCACTGCCGGCGCATGTACCAGTGGGCTGCGTTGATGCCTACTATGAGTTTCTTGACAGGCCGGCGTTGACGCAGGCCTGCGACGTGGTGTTACCCAACTGCTACCCATTCTGGGAAGGTGTGGACATTTCCCAGGCGCCGTATTACCTGAAACACATGTACGCGCTGGTGCACAAGGCGGCTGGCGACAAGAAGGTCATCGTTGCCGAGACTGGGTGGCCCGGCCATGGTCAGACGGTTTTAGCCGCGGTTCCGTCACCCGAGAACGCCGTGCGCTACTTCATCGAGACCCAGGACTGGGCGCGTCTTGAAGGTGTCGAGTTGTTCTATTTCTCCTCGTTCGATGAGCCCTGGAAGGTGGGCGCGGAGGGTGATGTAGGCGCCAACTGGGGCCTTTGGGACAAAGACGGCAAGCCCAAGTTTATCTAGCCCCGCGCCACAGTTCTGTAGCCCTTCATTTTCAACACCCCATTGCGGAGCCTCCATGCAGTCCCAAGATCTCGCACGCCAACTTGATTTGCCTAAAAAAGCCATCGCGCTGGTGCTCGCTGGTGGGCGCGGCAGCCGCCTGCGCGACCTGACCGACCGGCGCGCCAAGCCGGCGGTTTACTTCGGCGGCAAGTTTCGCATCGTCGACTTTGCGTTGTCGAATTGTCTGAATTCCGGCATTCGCCGCATAGGTGTCATCACCCAGTACAAGTCGCACAGTCTGCTGCGCCACCTGCAGCGTGGCTGGGCCTTTCTGAAGAGCGAAATGAATGAGTTCGTGGATCTTCTGCCGGCCCAGCAGCGCATGAACGAGGAGTATTGGTACCGCGGCACGGCCGACGCGGTGTCGCAGAATCAGGACATCCTGGACAGCTACGGGGCCGACTACGTGGTGGTGCTGGGCGGCGATCACATCTACAAAATGAATTACGCACTGATGCTGGCCGACCATGTGGCCCAGGGCGCCGAGTGCACAGTGGCTTGCATAGAAGTAGAGCGTGAGGAAGCCAGAGCCTTCGGCGTGATGGCGGTTGACGCCCAGTGGCGCATCACCGACTTTGTGGAAAAACCGACCGATCCGCCAGCTGTGCCCGGCAAACCAGACGTATCTTTGGCCAGTATGGGCATCTACATCTTCAATGCCAAGTATCTTTATGCCGAGTTGGCGCGCGACATGGCCGACCCCGAATCCAGTCACGACTTCGGCAAAGACATCATTCCGCGCGCCGTGAAAAATGGCTGCGCTCTGGCGCATCCTTTTGCGTTAAGTTGTGTCACCAGTGGACCCGGTGAAGCACCCTACTGGCGCGACGTTGGCACGATTGACTCCTATTGGGATGCCAACATTGATTTGACCGCCACCGATCCCTTGTTGAATCTGTACGACACACATTGGCCGATCTCGACCTACCAGCCGCAACTGGCGCCGGCCAAGTTTGTGCACAACCTGGAAGACCGGCGCGGCATGGCGATCGAGTCCCTGGTGTCAGGTGGCAGCATCATCTCGGGCAAGGTGTTTCGTTCGGTGTTGTTTTCAAGCGTGCGGGTGCATTCCTATTCCAGTGTGGACTGGTCGGTGGTGCTGCCCGATGTTCAGATCGGTCGCAACGTCCGGCTCAATCGCGTCGTGGTGGACCATGGCTGTCGCATTCCCGAGGGCATGGTGATTGGCGAAGACGCGCAGCTGGACGCACAGAGATTCTTCCGCACCGACAGCGGCATCACGCTGGTGACGCAGGCGATGCTTGCCAAGCTCAAGGTCTAAAAGTGAAAATGAAAGTCCTGCAGGTTGCTGCTGAAATTTATCCTTTGCTCAAGACCGGTGGCCTGGCCGATGTGCTTGGCGCATTACCGCAGGCGCTGATGGCACTGGGTGCCGACGTGCGACTGGTGTTGCCTGGTGTGCCGGCCATCGCCGACGCGGTATTGCAGCAAACGCCGGTCTGTGAGTTTGGGCCCCTGTTTGGCGCCGCTCGCATCACGCTGCGTCTGGGGCACATGCCACACAGCATGGTGCCAGTTTATGTAATTGATGCACCCTATCTGTACCGTCGCCCGGGCGACCCGTACCGGGCCAGTGATGGAGCCGAATGGAGCGATAACTTTCAGCGCTTTGCCCTGTTGGGATGGACGGCGGCGCATCTGGCGGCCGGTGAACTGGATCCGAGCTGGGTGCCCGACGTTGTTCACGCGCATGACTGGCACGCCGGTCTGGCCTGTGCCTACATGGCGGCGCATCCGGGGACCCAGGCTGCCAGCGTGATGACAGTCCACAACCTTGCTTTTCAGGGCTTGTTTGCGTCCGAAGACTTCTCGTTGCTGGGTCTGCCCAGATCATTCATGGATGCGCAGGGGCTGGAGTTTTATGACCAGATTTCTTTTCTTAAAGCGGGGCTTCAGTATGCGCACCGGGTGACCACCGTGAGTCCGAGTTACGCCAGGGAAATTGCCACGCGCGAGTTTGGTTGTGGCATGGAGGGCATCGTGCGTCAGCGCGGTACCGACGTTTGCGGCATCCTCAATGGCGTCGACCCGGCTGTGTGGAATCCTCAAACAGACGTCAATCTGGCAGCGCCTTACTCGGCCCTCAGGCTGTCCGGCAAATCCCGCTGCAAGCAGGCGTTGCAAGTTGAACTTGGACTGACGCCGGATGTGGCGGCACCGCTGTTCGGGGTTGTGAGTCGATTGACACATCAAAAAGGACTTGATCTGTTACTCGCTGCCCTTCCCGAACTATTGCGTCAAGGCGGGCAACTGGTTCTGCTGGGCACCGGTGAGTCGGCGTTGGAAGCCGCATTCGTAGCCATGGCCCAGGCGCATCCAGAACAAGTAGCGGCGCGCATCGGCTATGACGAGGCCTTCGCGCATCGCATCGTCGCCGGTGCCGACGCCATTCTGGTGCCGTCACGTTTCGAGCCCTGCGGCTTGACGCAGCTGTATGGGCTGCGTTATGCAACACTGCCGCTGGTGCGGCGTGTTGGCGGTCTGGCCGACACTGTGGTTGATGCCAATGAGCTGAATCTGCAAACCGGCAACGCCACCGGCTTCGTCTTTGACGATCCGACGCCGGCTGCACTGCAAGCGGCATTGCAGCATGCCATCGCCATCTTCCGGCAACCGAAGTTATGGCGCCAGATGATGCTGCAGGCCATGGCACAGGATTTCTCGTGGCAAGGCGCGGCCGAAAGCTATTTGGCGCTGTACCGCGAACTGTACCCACAGAAAAGAGATCGGCCCCTTCGGTCAACCGATACCCCATGAAGAAAATTACATCATTGCAAGCCGACGGTTTTCATATCGTTGACTTCAACGCAGCACGTCCTTTCTCAAGTTTTTTACCCGGCATTGCAGGTGAATATGGCAAGCCTTTGTGGGTCTTTTATACCAATCGCGGACAGTGTGTTTCGTGCTTTGGTGTGCGCGATAAAAACGGCGCCATGCTGGAGTTTCGTCCCGCCAACCAGGCTTATGTGCTGACTTCACTGCTAGGCTTTCGCACATTCCTCAAAATCAGCACTGCCGACGGCCCACTGTTGTACGAGCCGTTTCAACCCGCAGCGGAAAAGGGGGTGCAGCAGCGCCTGACGGTTCGCGCGGAAGAGATTGAAATTGAAGAAACCAACACTCGACTGGGTTTGCGAATTTGCGTCGTCTACTTCACTTTGCCCAATGAAAATCTGCCAGCACTGGTGCGGCGCGTGACGGTTGAAAACATCGGGCAGGCGAATGTTCAGTTCGATGTGCTGGATGGTTTGCCTCAAATTGTCCCCTACGGATTGGAAGAAAAACTGCTAAAGCAGATGTCGCGAACGATGGAAGCATTTGCTGAAATTCGTCACGTGGACGACCGCTTGCCGTTTTTCAAGCTGAAGGTAGAACCGTCCGACAAGCCTGAAGTTGAATGGATCGAGGCTGGCTTCTTCGCATTCACCCTGCACCGGGACCAGGCGGTTGAGGTGATTACTGACCCGGAGTTGATTTTTGGATCGGACAGCACCTTGCGCACGCCACTGGACTTTATGCGCAACGATCACATTGATCCGTTGGCCGCGCGGCGCGAAACTCTGACTGCCTGCGCGTTCGCCCAGTTGTCGCTGTCAATTGAAGTCGGCGCAACGGTCAACTGGGATTCTTATTACGGGCAGGTTCCGGATTGGGAAATCGTGCGTGCCTTTCGCAGCCGGATTACTGGCGACAAGCGCTACGCCAGTTACAAGCGCGTCGAGAACAGCAAGTTGATTGCCGGTTTGAGTGCGCGCTTTGCCTTGCTCGCCGGCCCGCCCCAGCTTGACCCCTATTCACGCCAGGCGTTTCTTGACAACACCTTGCGTGGCGGTCAACCAGTCGTCATCGAGGGGCCTCGCGGGCCGCGTGTTTTTCACACCTTCACGCGCAAGCATGGCGACATGGAGCGTGACTACAACTTTTTTGAAGTGGCACCCAGCTACTGGTCGCAGGGCAACGGAAATTTTCGCGACGTGAACCAGAACCGGCGTTCGGAGAACTTCATATTTCAGGGTGTTGACGCGTCCAACATCGAGACTTTCTTCAACCTGGTGCAGCTCGACGGTAACAACCCGCTGGTCATTCAGCCGGAAAAATTTTGTTTGATGACCGACCAGTTGACGGTTTTGTTGCAGGCCTGGCCGCTGGCAAACACGCCCGACTGGAAGGCATTTCTGACGCATCCATTCAGTCCGGATCAGCTACTGGAAGCGCTGCTCAAAGACTACGGTTCACCCGACCTGGCCCGGCCATGGTTTGACCGTGTGCTGGGTCTGGCCGACAAAATTCAGGATGCGACGCACGGCGAGGGCTATTGGGTCGACCACTGGATTTACAACCTGGATTTACTGGACAGCTATGCGGCGCTCTACCCGGACCGGCTGCGTAGTTTGCTGATCGAGCGGCGTGACTTCAGTTACTTTGACAACGAGCACGTGGTTCAGCCGCGGTCAAAGAAATATGTTTTGCGCAAGGACGGCACAGTGCGCCAGTTGCATGCTGTGGTCAGGGACGCCGATAAGACTGACATGTTTGCGCAACGTTCAGAGCAGCCGCACAAGATGCGGGCGCGCCACGGCCAGGGTTCCATTTACCGCACCTCCTTGCTGGCGAAAATGTTGAACCTGATGGCGCTAAAGGCTTCACTGCTGGATCCGTTTGGCATCGGGCTCGAGATGGAAGCCCAGAAGCCGGGCTGGTGCGATGCGCTCAACGGCCTGCCCGGACTCTTTGGCTCGTCAACCCACGAGGCCTATGCGCTCAAGCGCTGGCTGGCATTCACGCGGCGCGCAGTACAGGAGTATCTGATGCCGGGCGGTGGCCTGTCGGTGCCGGTGGAAGTAGCGGCACTGCTGCGCGCGATAACCGAAATCCTTTCAAACGCTGAGCTTGATCATTTTTTTGCCACATGGCAACAACTGGCAGGCCGGCGGGAAGCGTTCCGCGAGGAGGTGCGACTCGGCGTGTCAGGCGACGAGACCAGCCTGTCGAATGCCGAGATACTGGGGTTTCTGGAGTGTGTCGAGCGTGTTTTGGCGCACGGTCTTGCAGCAGCGGTGGATGACACCGGTCTGCCACTTAGTTACTTTAGCCATGAGGTCGAAGAATTCGAGGTGCTGCCGACGCAAGTCGTGTTGCATCGTCGCGAGGATGAAGCCGCCAGCGTGCATGTTCAGGCGCTGCGCTTTCGCCAAAAGCCGGTGGCCGTGTTCCTGGAGGGAGCGGTGCACGCGCTGCGCTCCGTCAACGATACGCAGCGCGCTCAGGCGCTCCATGCTGCGGTACGCAAGTCGTCGCTGTTTGATGCCAAGTTGGGTATGTACCGGGTCAATGCACCGCTCGACAAGGAGAGCTTTGAGATCGGACGCAGCAGAATATTTTCGCCCGGCTGGCTGGAAAACGAATCCATTTTTTTGCACATGCACTACAAGTTCATGTTGGAAACCCTGCGCAGCGGGCTGGCGCAGGAGTTCTTCCACGATCTCAAGCAGGGGTTGGTGGCTTTTCACAAGCCGGAGGTCTACGGGCGCTCGCCGCTTGAGAATTCATCTTTCATTGCCAGCAGTCGT
>Ga0194060_10000135_pt1 | contig 51778 bp, 50 predicted proteins | sample SepL225m_MetaG_FD_163427 | JGI IMG/M metagenome (GOLD analysis project Ga0194060, IMG submission 163427) | Anoxic zone freshwater microbial communities from boreal shield lake in IISD Experimental Lakes Area, Ontario, Canada - Sep2016-L222-5m | ecosystem: Environmental > Aquatic > Freshwater >... | reverse complement strand
TGGGGACGTTTTCGCCTTAAGGGCTTAAGTCAGACATCTGTTCTTGGTGAAGATGTGCACTTAAATGTTTCTCTGACAGATCGTGGTCAAGTCCATGAACTTAAAGGTCAAGGCAACGGACCGATTGCAGCATTTTGTAATATCTTGCAGAACTACGGAGTCGATGTTCGTGTTCTAGATTATTACGAGCACGCCTTATCAGCAGGTGGCGATGCATCGGCTGCGGCATATTTGGAATGTTCCATCGATGGTGAAACCTTCTGGGGTGTTGGAATTGATCCAAACACCACCACGGCATCCCTTAAAGCTGTCGTGTCTGCCATAAATCGCGCAATTCGCTAACTAACGCACTACCTTTGCCCGTATGAGTTTGTACCGGGATGAGGCAATTGTCCTGCGCACCCAAAAACTCGGTGAAGCCGATCGCATCATCACGATGCTGACAAAAGATCACGGCCGCATTAGAGGCGTTGCCAAAGGCGTCAGACGAACGATGTCTAAATTTGGTGCACGGCTTGAACCCGGAAGCCACGTTGATATTCAACTCCATGTGGGAAAAACCTTTGACACCATCACACAAGTTGAAGCGCTGATGAATTATGGAGAAGCACTCACTCAGGATTATCAGCGCTGGACAGTGGCTTCAGCGATCTTGGAAGCTGCAGAGCGCTTCTCGCCTAATGAACATGAACCGGCACTGCAGGAGTTTCAATTAGTTGTGGGTGGAATGAAAGCGCTGGCTGAAAACAGATATGAACCTCTGCTCATTCTGGATGCTTTCTTGCTGCGCTCTTTAGCAGTTGCTGGTTATGCACCATCGATGACTATTTGTTCACGTTGTGAAAAACCTGGTCCCCACAGATATTTCTCATTAGTTGGGGGAGGATCAGTGTGTAATGACTGCCGTCCATCTGCGTGTGCAACCCCTGCCATGGAAACCTTGCAGTTAATGGGCGCACTTATTAGTAGTGATTGGGAAAGTGCCAGCGCAAGTGAAGGAAAATATCGCCGAGAGGCTAGTGGTTTAATCGCAGCCTATTTACAATGGCACCTTGAACGCGGTTTAAGGAGTTTGCCAATGGTGGAACGAGTATGACAATTCATATTCCTCATCACGTTGCCGTTGTAATGGATGGTAATGGCCGTTGGGCTAAACAACGTGGTCTGCCGCGCACCGCAGGGCATGAGGCTGGAGAAGCCGCACTTTTTGATGTGGTGCAAGGAGCGATTGAATTTGGCGTTAAAGAGTTGAGTGCCTATGCATTCTCGACTGAAAATTGGCGAAGATCACCGGATGAAGTTCGCTTTCTCATGGGTTTTAACCGTGATGTTATTCGCAGGCGCCGTGATCAGATGAATGAGATGGGTGTTCGAATTCGCTGGGTGGGTCGCTCGAAAAGACTATGGAGCAGTGTTATTAATGAGTTGGAAGAGGCTGAAGAGTTAACTGCCAAGAACAAAACTCTCACACTTAACATGTGTGTTAATTATGGTGGTCGCGCCGAGATTGTTGATGCTGCTGCAGAGTTAGCGCGTGATGTGAAGAGGGGCAAGCTCAAGGCTGATTCAATTACTGACAAAGTATTTGCTAAGTATTTAGATTCACCCAAAATGAGTGATGTGGACCTGTTTTTGCGCTCATCAGGTGAGCAGCGCACCAGCAATTTCTTGCCATGGCAAAGTGTTTATGCAGAGTTAGTTTTTATGGATGTGTTGTGGCCAGATGTAACACGTAAGACTTTATGGAAAGCTATCGAAGAGTATTCCCAGCGTGATCGAAGATTTGGTAAAGCTTAAGAAGCTGAAACTACCGCCCACATCACAAGCACTCCAATAGCTGTCATTACAAGTGTCCAGCGTGATTCATGACGAGAGTGTGCTTCTGGCAAGATATGAGAAGTTGCAATATAAATAACAAAACCTGAGAAGAGTGCAAGATAGAGCGCTAAGTACTTATCGTTGAGCGCTAAGTACGTTCCAAGCGTTGCTCCGCCTATACGTGCCACAGCATCAACGCCTAAAAGATATTTACTAGATTTAGTCCAATGGCCACTTTTTACTAACATCGAGACAGTATTGAGACCATCACTAAATGCATGGACGACAACTGCTAGAAATACTGCAATGCCTAAAGATGTGCTTACTTGAAAGGCAACACCCAAACCAACACCATCTAGGAAAACGTGTCCACCCATGGCAAGTGCCCCGAGAGTCCCGGAGATTGTGTGATGCTCATGGTCATGACCGTAATCTGATTCAACTGGCTCATGTGAACCAAATGAGCGCTCGAGAATATGTAAAAGTAAGAACCCGCCAAGAATTGCAACCGATACAACTGGTACACCAGCCACAAGATCGGTATTCATTGAGAAAACTTCTGGCAACAAATCAAAACCAACTAGACCAAGAAGAAGTCCAGCGGAGAGCCCAAGAACTAAATGAAAGCGATCTCGTGACTTAAATGCCAAAACTCCACCTGCCGTGGTGGCAAGAACGGTGAAGATGGCAAAAACAATCGCTAAGTTCATAGTTTTAGCGTATCGCGATTAGGCTAGGGCTCATGATCGCAATCGCCCGCTTTAACGTTGCCCTGGGCAATGCCGCACATTTTGAGGCCGAACTATCCGTGGCTTTGGATGCATTGACCCAGTGCGCAGGCTTTGTGAAAGGTGAAATTGGGCAAAATCTTGATGAAAGCTCGCTCTGGACGCTGGTGACCCATTGGGAAAATGTGGGTTCATATCGCAGAGCTCTGAGCAATAACAACGTAAAGATGAATGCAATTCCACTTCTAGCCACGGCTATCGACGAGCCCGGTGCATATGAAAGGCCGTACTCAGAGTAAAATTTAGACACGGAAGTAACACCAGTTGCTTTTCGCCGACAGCCAGCCGGATGGAGAAAATTGTGGCAACGGATCGTTTAGAAAATATTGTTGGATTATCAAAGCGCCGAGGATTTGTTTTTCCTTCCTCTGAAATTTATGGCGGACTACGCGCATCATGGGACTACGGCCCATTAGGTGTTGAGCTAAAAAATAACGTCAAGCGCCAGTGGTGGAAATCTATGGTGACAGGCCGCGAAGATGTTGTTGGTCTTGACTCATGTGTGATTTTGGCAAAAGAAGTCTGGGAAGCATCAGGACACGTTGCAACATTTAGTGATCCACTTACAGAATGCACCGCATGCCACAAGCGCTACCGCGCAGATCACCTAGAAGAGGCATATGAAGCTAAGCACAAGAAAGCTCCCGCATCACTAGCTGAAATTAACTGCCCTGCATGTGGCAACAAAGGTCAGTTCACTGAACCTAAACAATTTAGCGGAATGCTCAAGACTTACCTTGGACCGGTTGAAGATGAATCAGGTCTAGCATTTTTGCGCCCAGAAACTGCGCAAGGAATTTTTATTAACTTTGATCAAGTGATGACGACGTCACGAAAGAAGCCGCCTTTTGGTATTGGTCAGATTGGTAAGTCTTTTCGTAATGAAATCACTCCAGGAAACTTCATTTTCCGCACACGTGAATTTGAGCAGATGGAGATGGAGTTCTTCGTGGTTCCAGGAACTGATGAAGAGTGGCACCAGTACTGGATTGATACTCGTATGGCTTGGTATACAGGTCTTGGAATTAACCCAGATCGCTTGCGCATTTATGATCATCCAAAAGAAAAGTTGTCGCACTATTCAAAGCGCACCGCAGATATTGAATACAAGTTCGAGTTTGCCGGAACTGAGTGGGGCGAGCTAGAAGGTATTGCTAACCGCACAGATTTTGATCTCAAAGCGCACTCTGCTGCATCTGGAAAAGACCTGTCTTACTTTGATCAAGAAAAGGGAGAACGTTGGACTCCTTATGTCATTGAGCCTGCAGCAGGTGTTGATCGCTGCACGCTGACATTCTTGATGGATGCATTCACTGAAGATGAAGCACCAAATAGCAAGGGCGAAATGGAAAAGCGTGCAGTGTTAAAACTTGATCATCGCTTAGCGCCAATTAAGGTTGCCGTCCTTCCTCTTTCACGCAACGCTGATTTGTCACCTAAGGCAAGAGATCTAGCTGCGCAGCTTCGTAAGAACTGGGCAATTGATTTTGATGACTCAGGAGCAATTGGTCGCCGTTATCGTCGACAAGATGAAATCGGTACTCCATACTGCATCACTATTGACTTTGAAACTTTAGAAGATCATGCAGTCACAATTCGCGATCGCGACACAATGGCGCAAGAACGTATCGCCCTTGATCAGGTTGAAGCTTGGTTGGCACCGCGATTACTAGGCTGCTAAAACCACTTCTGCTGCCACTGGCAAGTGGTGATCATTTAATTGACCCACCCGTTGTCCTAGCTCCAATGGCAGGAATTACTAATGCACCTTTTCGCACGCTTTGTCGTGAACAAGGTGCTGGTCTTTTCGTTTCCGAAATGGTTACAGCCCGCGCCTTAATTGAACGCCGTCCAGAAACCATGCGCATGATTATTCCTGGAAAAGATGAATGGCCAAGATCTGTCCAGCTCTATAGCGTTGACCCATCAACGATGCGCGCAGCTGTAACAATGATGGGTAAAGAAAACTTAGCTGATCACATTGATATGAACTTTGGCTGTCCAGTTCCAAAAGTGACACGAAAAGGCGGGGGAGCAGCACTTCCCTATAAGCGCAAACTTTTTTCAAATATCGTTCAAGCAGCTGTTGAAGCAGCAAAACCTTTTGGGATTCCAGTAACGGTAAAGATGCGCATTGGTATTGATACTGATCACCACACGTATTTAGAAGCGGCACAATCTGCTGCAGATTTAGGTGTTGCTTGGGTTGCACTGCATGCGCGCACGGCGGCGCAGATGTATGAAGGTAAAGCCGATTGGTCTGCAATTGCCAGATTAGTAGAGCACTTAAAGCCAAGTGGAGTACCTGTTTTAGGCAATGGAGATATTTGGTCTGGAAATGATGCAGTAGAGATGGTGAAGCAAACAGGGTGCGCAGGAGTGGTAGTTGGTCGTGGTTGTCTGGGTAGGCCATGGTTATTTGCAGATTTAGTAAGTGCACTTGAAGGTGGAGAAAAGGAAAGCCTTCCCAATCTTCACCAAGTTCGCGAAGTGATGTTTAGGCATGCGAATTTGATTGTTGAGTATTTAGAGTCTGAAGATCGCGGAATGCGCGATATGCGCAAGCACATGGCCTGGTATTTAAAGGGTTTTAGAGTTGCCCGCGAAATTCGCCATGATTTAGGAATGGTTTCATCTTTAGAAGAGATGCGCACGTTGCTGGATCAATTAGAAGATCAACCATATCCAGTTGAAGTGGGCGATAAACCACGTGGTCGCACAAGTCATGGCCGCCCACCCACTCTGCCTGATGGTTGGTTAGATGATCCCGATGAACTAGTTCATGTTGAACTAGAGGATGCATTTTCAGGCGGGTAAATGTTTCTCTTTCGATGGATTCGTCGCACAATCACAATTATTGTTGTTATAGCTTTAATTGCACCTGGCTATGCAGTTTCTCAAGTATGGCGCGCTGCTAAGAATCCAATTGTGCGAAATGCTGATGTCATTGTTGTTTTAGGAACTGCGCAATTAAATGGGCGACCAGGAGAAGCACTAGAAGCTAGATTAAAAGAAGCGAAAAGAATATTTGATTTAGGTTATGCACCAACAATTATTACTGTGGGGGCAGGTGCACCGGGTGATCGAACGACAGAGGCTGCATCAGGAAAATACTGGCTTCGAACACATGGCATAGCTTCTAAAAAGATAACTGCCATAGAAGAAGGAAGAGATACGTTAGCTAGTACGAAGGCATATACAGCCATAATGAAGAAGCGGTATGTCAGTGATGTCATCATTGTTACTGATCCTTATCACTGCAAAAGAGCAATGACGATGGCAAATGATCAAGGGGTAGTCAGTACTTGTTCACCAGTTCAAAGCGGGCCTAATACGATTACAAGCTCTAGTTATAAGTATTTGCTACGTGAAGCCGGAGCCTATTTGGTCTATATAACTGTGGGCCGGCGAGGCATTCAAGTCAGCGATCATTTACCCGGCGCTGACATCGTCACTAAGGTTATGCCGTGAGCTATAGCCAGCATGATCAAGAGAGATTTCTTGATGAACCAGCAAAACGTGCTGGGCGAACAGAGTTCATGCGCGATCGTGCACGTGTTATTCATTCAGCCGCACTTCGCCGATTAGCTGCAAAGACCCAAGTTGCAGTTCCTTGGGAAAATGACTTTCAACGCACACGTTTATCTCACTCATTAGAGTGCGCACAAATAGGCCGAGAACTGGGTGAATCACTAGGTGCAGACCCAGATTTACAAGACACCGCATGCCTTGCCCATGATTTAGGACATCCACCTTTTGGTCACAATGGTGAAGAGGCGTTAGCTTCGATTGCAGCAGAATTTGGTGGCTTTGAAGGAAATGCTCAAAGCTTTCGTTTGTTGGTGCGCCTTGAAGCAAAGACAGTAGATAGCGATGGAAAAAGCATTGGTCTTAATTTGACCAGAGCATCACTTGATGGCGCAACTAAATATCCTTGGCCGCGTTCACAGAATCCCCGCAAGTTCGGTGTTTATGATGATGATGTTGATGTCTTTAACTGGATGCGAAAGGGTGCTCCAGTTGATAAGAAATGCATTGAAGCCCAAATTATGGATTGGTCAGATGACTGTGCCTATTCAGTGCATGATTTAGAAGATGCGATATTTGCTAATCAAATTTCTGTCAAAAACTTTGAGACTGACTTTGAAGATCTTTATACCGTAATGGTTCGCGACTATGGCAGTGATGCAACACAACAAGAAGCTATTGATGCCCATAAGCGTTTATCAGCCTTATCTGCTTGGCCACATTATTACGATGGAACACATCGCTCACTTGCACGACTAAAGGATTCAACAAGCCAGCTCATTGGTCGCTTTGTTCTAGCTGCAGAGCTAGAGACTCGTAAGATTCATGGTGATGGTCCACTCTCTCGTTATAGCGCAGATCTTGAAATCCCTCGCGAGCAAATCATTGAAGTGGACTTCTTAAAAGCCATTGCCGGGCATTACTTAATCAATGCTGCGCACTCACAGGATAGATATGCCAAGCAGCAGCTCATTGTCAGTGAACTCGTTGAAATGCTACGTGCTCGCGCACCGCAGGAGTTAGATTCCTTTTTCCTCAAGAGTTGGAATGAAGCCGGCGATGAAATCGCTCGTATGCGCGTGATTATTGATCAAGTAGCAGCCTTAACTGACCCTGGCGCATATGCCCTCCATGCCCGTTTGTTAGCTTCTCGTTAAGATGAACCTATGAGCGGTCGCATTCGGGATGAAGATGTTGCATACATCCGCGACCGTGCACCTATCGATGAAATCGTGGGGGAGTACGTTCAGTTAAAGAGTGCTGGCGGCGGACAGAAAAAGGGATTGTGTCCTTTTCATGATGAAAAATCTCCTTCATTTCACGTAACGCCAAGCAAAGGTTATTTCCATTGCTTTGGTTGCCAGACTGGCGGAGATGTCATCGCATTTTTGATGAAGATAGATCATCTAACATTTACTGAAACTATTGAACGCCTTGCTGATCGCATGGGTTACACATTGCGCTATGACGAAGGTGGCCCTTCCACACCAGCCTTTTCTGCCGGTGCTCGCTCACGTCTTATTGCAGCAAACACAGAGGCTGCACGTTTTTATCAAGAACAACTCAATACTTCACCAGATGCGGCGCACGGTAGAGATTTACTGACCAAGCGCGGTTTTGATAAAGATGCATGTATGAAATTTGGTGTGGGTTTTGCACCGGATGAGTGGGATGCGCTAACTAAACATTTACGCGCACAGGGTTACAGCATTGATGAACTTGAAACTGCTGGACTTTCAAAGATGGGACAGCGCGGACCAATCGATAGATTCCGCAATCGCCTAACTTGGCCAATTCGAGATATCTCTGGAGATGTAGTTGGTTTTGGTTGTCGAAAACTTGCCAGCGATGAAGAAGATCAAGGTCCTAAGTACCTCAATACTCCTGAGACTCCGGTCTATAAAAAGAGCCAAGTTCTCTATGGTTTAGATGCAGCTAAAAAAGAGATTGCAAAGAAGCGCCAGGCCGTCATAGTTGAGGGATATACCGATGTGATGGCTGCTCAATTAGCTGGCATTACAACTGCAGTTGCAACTTGTGGCACAGCATTTGGCGCAGACCACATCCGCATCTTGCGCAGATTGCTGATGGATGATGATTCATTTAGAGGCGAAGTTATCTTTACATTCGATGGTGATGCTGCCGGTCAAAAGGCTGCTCTTCGCGCATTTAGTGAAGATCAAAAGTTTGTGACACAAACATTTGTTGCGGTGGAACCAGATGGTTTAGATCCTTGCGAATTACGTCAACAAAAGGGTGATTTAGCTTTGCGCGATTTAATTGCCCGCAGAGTTCCACTTTTTGAATTCGCAATCCGCGCAGAACTAGCACATCACAAATTAGATAGCGCAGAAGGTCGCGTGAATGCCCTTAATGCAGCAGCGCCTCTAGTTGCCCAGATCCGTGATAAATCACTTCGTCCTGAATACACCCGTCTACTTGCAGGTTGGCTTGGCACAGAAGTTGAAATAGTGTCAAAAGCTGTTGCCCAAGGCGTGAAGAGCCAACCTAAGGTGAGCGAAACTATTGAGCCAACTACTGAAGAAAATAGTAATTGGCGACCAGATCCCAATGAAGCACGTTTGATATTAGAGCGTGAAGTTCTAAAGGCCAGATTACAAGAGGCATCACTTTTCACAGGAACTCTATGGAGTGATATCGAAGCAGGTGCATTTACGCATCCTGCTTACAAGGAACTTCGAAAGACCATAGATGAAGTTGCAGAAATCTCCACTGAAACGATTAGTGATGAGCGCATCAAGACATTGTTTACTGAGTTAACAGTTGAACCAATTCGCGCCGATGGCAAACCTAGCGCTGCATACGTTGAAAGCATTGTTGCTAGGTTGCGCGAAGTTGCAATATCTCGATCCATCGCAGAACTTAAATCATCGCTCCAACGACTCAATCCCGTTGAAAATGAAATTGAATACAACGCCGCTTTTGCACAATTAGTCGCCCTTGAAAGTGCCCGCCGAAATCTGCATGATTTGGCGCTCGGAGGGCTTTAAAAACCCTCAATTTCAGCCAAGGCCTGTGCGTGCGCTAGAGTTTGCGCTCTATTGATCCCTGATAGCTCAACGGCAGAGCAGTCGACTGTTAATCGACAGGTTCTTGGTTCGAATCCAAGTCAGGGAGCTTTTCTACTCGGCCTTTTCTCAGGCTCAACCTTTACTATGCACCTTATGAATATGATTCAAAGTTATCTGCGCACGGCCACTTCTTCTTGGCGCAATCAAGTACCAGCCCTTCGAATCATGCGCCTCTGGCTTGGAATCACTTGGATTTATGCTGGATGGGATAAAGCCACAGATTCAGGTTTTCTCACTCCAGGCTCTTCTACTTATATAGGAACTCAGTTATCGGGGTATTCAACGCAATCTCCAGTGGGCTTTGCTTTTAATAAGCTGATAGAACACGCAACTTTAGTTGGTGGATTTGTGTTGATCTCTGAGTTTGCCATTGGTCTTGCAACTCTTCTATGGGTCGCACCACGTTTGGCAGCTCTTGGTGGGTTTTCCATGTCGCTAGGTTTGTGGTTAGCCAGTAGTTTTCATGCATCCCCATACTTTTTAGCCAGCGATACGGCTTATGCAGTTTTATGGTTATCTTATTTATTACTCTTAATGGGTAATGGCAAACGAAAGGGCTTTGAAATGTCGCTAGAGCGTCGAAGCGTATTACGTGTTGGAATCACTGGTGTATTAGCAGTTGCATTTGCTGGAGTAGGTAAATTCTTTGCCAAAGCTGCACCTGCAACAACTAATTCAGCAGCGGGCAAGGGTGCCAAGATTATAAAACTGGCATCACTTAAAGTTGGAGGCAACCACAACTTTGTTGCCAGCAACGGCGCTCCAGCTATTCTTTTTAGAACCAAGACAGGCGTCTTTGCTTACTCAGCAATATGTACACACCAGGGCTGCACAGTTTCTTACTCAACCTCCAGCAAGACATTGAAGTGTCCATGTCATGGAGCCGAATTTGATCCAAACAAATCTGCAAAAGTTGTGACTGGTCCGGCGCAAAACCCGCTTGGCAAGGTGAAGGTTGCAGTCAGCGGCGCATGGGTAATCGAGGCGTAGATTGAAGCAAAGATTTTGGCGGTATTCTTAAGCCATGGCTCTGTTTAAACTCAACGTCTCTCTTCCCGATCGTCCTGGTGCCCTTGGATTGCTGGCATCAGCAATCGGTGCTGCAGGTGGAGATATCCGCGGATTAGTTGTTCTTAAATCTGAAGATGGACGTGGTTATGACGACATAACCGTTGCTGTGCCAGGAAGTGATCCCACTGATTTACTTAATGTTTTAGGTGCAATTGGCGGAGTAGAAGTAGTTTCAATTACCCCCGTTGTATAACCTCTGCACCTTGGCTTGGAAGTGAAGTAAAAAAGCGCGGTGCCTTAAATCGATTGTTAGCAAAAGCCTTTTCAACAGCCGCAATAGTTTCTGTGGTGTGCGAAGCCTTTATAAGGGCGATTGCACTTCCACCAAAACCACCACCTACCATGCGCGCTCCGAGGGCCCCTGCAGATATAGAAGCATCCACAGCGCAGTTAAGTTCTGGGCAAGAAACGTTGTAATCATCTCGAAGTGAAGTATGTGATTGATTGAGTAATTGACCAAGAGAGGCAAAATCCTTTTTCTCAAGAACTTCTACAGCATCCATCACACGCTTCATCTCAGTAACTGCATGTCTAGCTCTCATAAACTGCGTCTCGGTGAGTTTTTCACGTGAAGACTCAAGTTGATTGAGTGAGAGTTCACGCAAAGATGAAATACCCAGCTTTGCAACAACAGATTCACACGATGCACGGCGCTCGGCATAACCACCATCGGTAAGGGAGTGGTGGGCTTGAGTGTCAATAATAAGAAGTTCGAGGCCACTTGATGCAACATCAAAGGCAATATGTCTAGTGGTTAAGTCACGGCAATCTAATAAAAGTGCAGAACCAGAGTGCGCCATAAGTGAAACAGATTGATCCATGATTCCGCATGGAACACCTACATATTCATTTTCTGCCCTTTGAGTTAAACGAGCTAACTCTTCAAGTGAAAATCCCAACGAGAAGAGATGGTTGAGTGCAGTTGCAACGCTGCATTCAAGGGCAGCAGATGATGAAAGACCAGCTCCGAGTGGAACATGGCCATCAATCATGATGTCTATGCCGCTAGTAATTCCAAGAGACCAAATAACACCAAATGGATAGCGCTCCCATTCACCTTTTAATCCAGGCTTAATTGCATCCAGGTTTTGTTCTACGACTTTGTTTCTGCGCTGCATGGAGGTGATACGCACTTTTCGATCATTTCTCACGCGAATGGCTGCAAAGGTCCTATCTTTAATGGCAAAGGGGAGGACAAAACCATCGCTGTAGTCAATGTGTTCTCCGATTAAGTTAACACGGCCTGGAGCAGCAGCGATGATGTCTGGGGCAGCGCCAAAGGCCTGAACAAATCTCTTATCAATATCTGACATCAAAGGCCTAACTAAATGATGCCAAAGTATCGGCAACCATTACATCTATTCCTCTAGTTGGAACCCATCCAAGTTTCGTCTTTGCCCTATTAATATCGGCTATGAGTACTGCGGGATCTCCGGCACGACGCGGTGAATCAAGAGTTGGAATCTGATGCCCCGCCGCCTTTGATGCAGCTGCAACAACTTCTCGCACTGAATACCCATCACCACTGCCTAAATTGTAAATCTCATGCACCCCAGCTGTGAGAGTTTCTAAAGCTTTAATGTGTGCATCGATTAAATCAACAACGTGCACATAATCGCGCACACACGTTCCATCAGCAGTGGGCCAATCGGTACCAAAGATCTTTACTGGATTTTCCTTAGTACTTCTTAGAACATTTGGAATCAAATGCGTTTCTGGGTTGTGTCGCTCAGCCAACCAACCACGCTTTGTTTGAAGGGCGCCAGCCACATTGAAATAGCGCAGTGATGCCGCTGCGATTCCTCTTGTAGCCGATTCTGCGGTAATCATCTGATCAATGGCTAACTTTGTAGCGCCATACGGATTAGTTGGTTGAGTCGGTGCGCTTTCCAGAATAGGAACTTGTTCAGGTTCACCATATGTTGCAGCCGAAGAGGAGAAAACCAATTTTGTTACACCACTCTTGTGCATCTCATCAAGCAAATTACGCGTTCCATCAACATTTACTTGATGATAGAGATCAGGTTTTTCAACTGATTCACCAACAAGTGACTTACCAGCAAAGTGCATGACTGCATCAACACCAACCAGGGCTTGTGCTAAATCACCGGCACTAAGAAGTGAGCCTTGAATGAAGCTCACACCTGCTGGGGCTGTATCAGCATGTCCAGTACTGCAATCATCCAAAATAGAAATCTCATAGCCTTTTGCGAGCAAGATATCTACTGCCGTTGAACCGATATAGCCAGTGCCACCTGTTACTAAAATGTGCATTACAAAACTACTTCGCGCAGTTGAGCAGCAGATTGCTCAGGACGCATGTCCATGATGAATGCACCCATGGCAGATTCAGATCCAGCTAGATACTTCAATTTTCCAGGAGCACGGCGCACGCTTGTGATTTGCCAGTGCAAACGCAAAACATCGCGCCCAACACGAACAGGTGCTTGGTGCCATGCGGCGATATAGGCCATATCAATTCCAAAGACACCATCGAGGCGCTTCATTACTTCAAGTGCGATGGGCGCAAATGCATCACGATCTTGATCTGTGAGTCCAGTCAGATCTGCAACTGGGTTTAGTGGGGCAACGTGAATTTCAAATGGGTAACGCGCAGCATAAGGAACAAAGGCAATCCATCGATCGTTGCGGGCAATGATGCGTTCTTCATCACGAATCTCACGGGCAACCACTTCATCAAATAAAACTTTTCCAGTTGAAGCTTTGTATTTATTGGCGGCAGCTAACATCTTTTCAACGCGAGGCGGAATAAATGAGTATGCATAAATCTGACCATGTGGATGAGTAAGAGTCACGCCAATTTCTTCACCACGATTTTCAAATGGTGCAATGTGTTCAATAAAGCTCTCTTGCGAGAGTTCGGCAGTGCGATCAATCCATGCTTCAAGAAGTACTCGCACACGCGCTGGAGTTAAATCCTTAAATGCATTTCCATGTTGTGCGGTAAAACAAATAACTTCACATTTTCCTGCAGCGCTACCTAAATCAGTATCTGGTCCCACTTGATCTGGTAATGCCCAATCACCAGTGGGAGGGCGAAGTGAAGGGGAGCGGTTATCAAAAACAACAACTTCAAAATCAGATTCTGGAATCTCTGTTAGGAGTTCCCCTGTTGTTGGACATAGCGGACACAGTTCTTTAGGAGGTAAAAAGATTCGGCCTTGACGATGAGAAGCCATGGCAATCCACTCATTAACCAGTGGATCAAGTCGAAGTTCACCGATTGCTGGTTGTTCTTCCACCGGGCGAGCATCTTTAGCGCTGCGGTTTTGACCAGAAGTGTCGTAATAGCGAATGGTGCGCCCATCGGCCATCTGGCGATCATTTCGAAGGATGCCAGCGCTTAGTTTTTTACTCTGCTCCATAGTGTCGTTACTCTACCTTTGTGACTAAGCAATCTGCACTTCTGAGCGCTCCAACTTCCTCGTTGCTTATTGAGGTTGTTAATGGAGCCTTGGTGATACGCCATTGGGGAGCCCCGATTCTTGGGCAAAACCATGACATCACAGCAGCTAGTCGAGTATCGATTGCAAATAGTTCTTGGGATGAACCACAGGTTCCAGGTTTGATGCGCGAGAGTGCGCGTGGTTGCTTAGGACGTCCATCACTATCTGGTCACCGAAATGGAAAAGCTTGGTCAACCAAATTTGAAGTAACAGATTTTCACCATCAAGGTAATCACTGCGCCGTAACACTTCGTGATTTTCATGCAGAATTAGAAGTTTGCATAAGTTTTGATTTAGATACTTTTGGTGTTCTCATCGAGAAAGCAACGGTTAAAAACATTGGAAGCTCAGATTATGTTCTCAATGAATTTATTCTCTGGTTACCTTTGCCACAAGAGGCAACGCAGACTTTAGATTTTGCAGGACGTTGGTCAAATGAGCGCAATCCGCAACGCCGTGATATTCAAATTGGAACGTGGGTTCGTGAATCTCGCGAGGGACGCAGTGGACACAATTTCTCTATTGCAGATATTGCATTAACCCCACAAACTTCTTTCCAATCTGGTTCTGCTTGGGCAACATCTATTGCTTGGAGCGGCAATTCTCATTATTTGGTTGAACGTGGTTTTGATGGACAACAATCAATTGGTGCTGGCGAGCTCTTACTTGCCGGTGAAGTGATTCTTAAGGCAAATGAAAGTTATGAAGCCCCAGCATTGTTTGCTGTTTATTCAAACCAAGGTTTAGATGGAATTAGCGCAGCTTTCCATTCACATCTTCGTGCACGTGAAATTCACCCTAAGCGTCCACGCCCATTGACACTGAATATGTGGGAAGCCCTCTATTTTGCTCATGATGAAGCAAAGATTAAAGAATTAGTTGATGTTGCTGCCGAAGTTGGTGTTGAGCGCGTTGTTTTAGATGATGGTTGGTTTCACTCCCGCCGCAATGACCGCGCAGGTTTAGGGGATTGGGTTATAGATCCAGCTGTCTGGCCAAATGGTTTAACTCCAATCATCGAATACATCAATGACAAAGGTATTGAGTTTGGTCTTTGGTTTGAGGGGGAAATGGTTAACCCGGACTCCGATTTATATCGTGCTCATCCTGAATGGATTTTGCATGAAGGTGATCGTGTTCCACCACTATGGCGCCACCAACTGGTTCTAGATCTAGGACATGAAGAGGCATACAAGCATGTACTGGAACAAACATCTGCAGTATTAGCAGCTCACAACATTGCTTACATCAAATGGGATCACAACCGTGTATTAGTTGATGCAGGGCATTTAGGGACTGCGGGAGTTCGCCGCCAAACGCAAGCCATCTATCGTTTATTTACTGAGTTAAAAAAGCGACACCCAGGACTTGAAATTGAATCCTGCGCATCAGGCGGAGCACGCATTGACCTAGGTGTAATTGATTATGTTGATCGCTTCTGGACAAGTGATAATAATGATGCCCTTGAGCGCCAAAGAATTCAGCGATGGACATCGCAAGTTATCCCACCTGAACTACTAGGTACACACATTGGACCAACTCACGGTCACCAAACTGGACGAACATTAGAACTCTCTATGCGCGCAATAACTGCCCTCTTTGGGCATGCTGGAATTGAATGGAACATCACTGAAGCAACTGCCAAGGAGCGTGCAAACCTTGCTATGTGGGCCAAGTACTACAAAGACAACCGCGCTCTCTTACACAGTGGCAAATCTGTTCGCATTGATTATCCGGATGAGCATGGATATCTCTATGGCGTAGTTGCAGCAGATACTAAGAAGAGCATATTTGCCTATGTTCAATTAACACCAACAGTTACTGTGCATCCTGCTGCGCTTAAATTTGTTGGATTAGACGCAGCTGCTTCTTATTCAATCAAGGCTGTATTCCCTGCAGGACAACCACGTTTCATGTTGATTTCACCACCCGTTTGGATGGATGGAATCACAATGTCTGGATCAGCTCTTGAAACAATTGGAGTTGCTGCGCCGATTCTTGCACCGGCGAATGCAGTGCTGATCGAAATTACAAAGCTTTAATCAACCCAGTTCAACGTACGCTCAACTGCTTTCTTCCACTGCTTATAACCAGCTTCGCGCACATCTAAAGTTGAAGTGGGTGACCAGCGACGGGATTGTTGCCATTGCTTCTTAACTTCATCTTGTGAGCTCCAGAAGCCAACAGCTAAACCAGCTGCATAAGCAGCACCAAGGGCAGTTGTCTCACCAATAAGTGGGCGAGTGATATCAATTCCCATAATGTCAGCCTGCATCTGCATGCACAAAGAGTTAGCAGTTATGCCACCGTCAACGCGCATTTCACTCATTGGCACACCGCTATCGGCGACCATGGCATCCATGACATCGCGGGTTTGATAACAAATTGCCTCAAGAGCTGCGCGCGCAAGGTGAGCCTTAGTTGCTGCGCGAGTTAAACCAACGATTGCACCACGTGCATCGCTTCGCCAGTATGGGGCAAAGAGACCAGAGAATGCCGGGACGAAATAAACTCCAGCCGTATCTGTAACAGAGGATGCAAGGTTTTCAGTTTCAGCAGCGTTCGTAATAATTCCTAATTGATCGCGCAGCCATTGAATAGCAGAGCCAGTTACGGCAACTGAACCTTCCAATGCATAACGGGCAGGCTGGTCTCCAAATTTAAAGCAGACAGTTGTCAGCAAACCATTTTTTGATCTAACGATTTCGGTTCCAGTGTTGAGAAGCGCAAAATTTCCGGTTCCATACGTTGTTTTAGATTCCCCGCGTTCAAAGCAAACCTGTCCAACCATTGCTGCCTGTTGATCTCCTAAGATCCCAGCGATTGGAATTGCAGTTCCAAATGGGCCATGTGGATCGGTGTGTGCATAAACCTCAGATGAGGATTTAATCTCTGGAAGTGAATTGCGAGAAACTCCAAAGATATCTAGAAGCTCTTGATCCCACTCAAGGGTTTCAAGGTTCATTAGTAATGTGCGACTGGCGTTAGTCACATCGGTGAGGTGCACCCCGCCACGAACTCCACCTGAAAGATTCCAAAGTATCCAAGAATCAATTGTTCCCATGCGGGCATTTTCATTTTTTGCCGCAGGAACATTGTTGAGAAACCAATTCATTTTGCTGCCGGCAAAGTAAGGAGCAATAGTGAGACCAGTTTTAAAGCGGATCTTCTCTCTTTGGGCATCAGTTAAGGTCGATAGAAAATCGGTTGTGCGAGTGTCCTGCCAGACAATAGCGTTGGATAAAGGCTGTCCTGTGCTCACATCCCAAACCACAGTAGTTTCACGTTGATTGGTGATTCCAATAGCTGCCAAATCAGAACCCAAAATATCGGCCTGCTTGAGAGCCCCAGTGATTACTTCTTGAACTCGCTGCCAAATCTCACTGGCATCATGCTCAACCCAACCAGGGTTAGGCATTATTTGGCGATGTTCAAGTTGATGTTGGCCAATAACTTTGCCTGTATGGTCAAAGATCATGAAACGAGTACTAGAAGTTCCTTGATCCAAACTGCCGATATAAGTCACGGAGTGAAAACCTTTCACAATTAAGTTAGGCTTACTCTACCCAGATGCAATGGAGAATCAACGCTTATGTTCCTGTCACAGCTAAGCCCCGAGCAGCGTGATAGCGCCATTGCACAATTATCGAGCGAATCTTTCGACATCTTGGTCATTGGCGGGGGAGTTACAGGCGTTGGCGCAGCCCTTGATGCGGCATCACGTGGTCTGAAAGTTGCATTGATCGAATCTCAAGATTTAGCCTCAGGAACTTCTAGTCGTTCTAGCAAATTAATCCACGGTGGTCTGCGATATTTAGAACAGTACGACTTTAAATTAGTTCGAGAAGCTCTACATGAGCGCGAACTTATGGTTTCTTCCCTTTCACCACATTTAGTAAAGCCAGTTGGATTCTTATTTCCTCTAACTGAAAAATTCAAAGAACGCACATATGTTGGCGCAGGTCTTGCCCTCTATGACGCACTTCGTGGTTTCCAGCGCGCTCTGCCTTGGCATAAGCACATTGGTCAAAAGCAGATCAATGAAATCGCACCATCTTTGCGTCCAGATCTGATCACTGGGGCAATCAAATATTTTGATGCACAAGTAGATGATGCACGGCACACAATGACAATTGCGCGCACCGCAGCACGTCATGGAGCAGTAATTGCAACTCGAGTAAGTGCACAGTCACTTCTTCGTGAAGGTAAGCGAGTAGTCGGAGTTAAAGCAAAAGATTTAGTCTCCGGAAAAACTATAAATATCACTGCAACCGCCACAGTTATGTGTGCTGGTATTTGGAGCGATGAGCTCCATGCAAAATTTGATGTGAAACCAGGATATGGCGTGACTATGAGTAAGGGTGTTCATATTGTTTTGCCAGGTTCGGCGATTAAATCCAACGCTGGAATTATTCTCAAGACCCCAGTTTCTGTCCTGTTCTTGATTCCATGGGGAGATAAGTGGATTGTTGGAACTACTGATACTCCTTACACAGGAGATCGAGCAGAACCTTTTGCAAGTCGCGAAGATGTTCAATACATTTTGGATCAAGCTAACCGAGTATTGAGTCCGAAGTTGGATGTTTCCCAAATAATTGGTGTTTATGCTGGCTTGCGTCCGCTTGTTGCAAATAAGAAGGATTCTGCAACTACTAAGCTTTCGCGCGAGCACACAGTTGATCGCCCAGCTGCTGGATTTATAAGCGTTGCTGGTGGCAAATACACCACATACCGAGTGATGGCCAAAGATGCTATTGATCGAGCTGTCATTGAACTTCGCGCCATAAAGCCTGAGTCTGTAACTGAGAAGCTCCCATTAGTAGGAGCCGATGGATATTTTGCATTAGCGCAACAAGTTGAGCGTTTAAGTGAAACCAGTGGACTGGATGCTCAAACTATTACTCATTTACTCAATCGCTATGGTTCGATGATAAGTGAGGTTCTTTCTCTCATCGAAGCTAACCCAAAGCTTGCCGCTAAAGTTGATAAAGATTTGCTCTATATAAAAGCTGAAATTGAATATGCCGCAAGCCATGAGGGAGCAAGGACGGTTGATGATGTTATTTCTCGCCGAACTCGCATTGCTTTTGAAGCCAGTGACCACGGCGTGCACTTAGCAGATGAGATTGCAGCGATTATTGCACCAGTTCTTGGGTGGAGTGCAAAAGATCGAAAAGCTTCTATTGCTGCCTATGAGGATCTCGTAGATCGTGAACTGGAAGCACTTGATGAACTTCTAGAAGAGCACGAGAGCATTAATTCTTAATCTGATTAGCGCAGCCATCAACTGAAGGTTTTGGTGTTGGCTTCTTAGTTGATACAGGTGTTGGCGAAGGTGTTGGGCCTTGAGTTACGGTGAAAGTGACTTGTTGAAAACTCTGAGCATGTGTTTGTGACACATCTGTATAAACAACTTTTCCACTATAAGTTCCAGCGGGCACATCCTTTATTGCCAAAGTCCATTCACCACTTGTTGCACGCAAAACCGTTTGAACTGGCTTTGTTGCTGGCGTTGTAGCAGGGTCAAAGACAAGCTTAATTGCCCCAGTAACAACCGGGGTTGAGTCAGGGCGTGTGACAGTTGCTTTAAAGGTGACTAATTTGTTTGTTGTACTAGCCGACTGAGCATTAATAACCATTTGTGTTGGCTCATTATTTGGCATTAAATCTACTAATGTCGGCACCCAACTACCTTTAGAGAGATTGAGGAAATCTGCAGCGCTTCCTCTAAAGATGTTGAGGTCAAGGCGAGTTCCTGGAACACCATACTTAGGAGCAATTCCACATGATGTGTATTGCCAAATGGTCCATTGTGAATCACAGTTAGCGCCAGTCCATGAATGAACAAAGCAACCTCCCGCTTTAATGCCTGGTTGGTTGATGGGATTAAATGGATCAATTGCATATTGAGCAAGCCACAGTGGATATTGGGATAATTTCGCACTCTTATTCATTGAGCTCTCTAGAAAGTTTGAATAGGAGTAAATGATTGGAGTTCTTCCAGTCTTTTCTTTAAGTATTCCCAAGAATGTTTCAGCCCATAAAGTCACTGCAGCTCGAGTGGCATACTTCTGACAAGCACCTGAAGAAGATAATCGAACGCATTTGTTTTCAAGATCTAAGGCATAGGGCAAATCTTTTTCGGTATACCCACCAATAGAAGCCAATCTCCACAGAGCTTTTTGAGCTTGTGCTGTTGCATCTCGGATAATTGCATCTGAATCACTGACATCAGGCAAAATCGTATAATGATAAAAGCCCGTATAGAGTCCAGCAGCCTGGGCTGCCGAGTGATCCATTACAAGGTATTTGAGTGAAAGTGCATCTGCATCATCTCTGGTGTCAGAAGCTTTAATCATGACAAAGCGAAGTCCAGAAGCATAGGCGACTGCGAAATCTATTTGCTTATCATTAGGATGCTGCCACCTGCTTATATCGGCTCCATGAATGCGACTACCAGGACCGAAGGACTCAACAACTAAAGATGGATCAATGTTTGAAATCTGAGGAAGTTTTTTTATCGTAATGGTACGAATTGGAGAGGTTGCAATCTTGCCTGCAACATTTACCTGAGCACGGTATTTGATAGGGATATCAAATGAGGTAGCAACAGCAACAATCTTCCAAGTTCCCGCTTTGGTGGTTTTAGCCGCAAATCGCGTGTTCTTCCAAGCACCTGAAGTATTGCCTTGAATTTTTACGCTTAAGCCTGAACGAGCAGGCTTTATAGTTCCATAGAAAGTTACAACTGAATCTGTGGCCGAAGGTGTTTGTCTTAAAGAAAGAGTAAGGGATGTAGTAGCAGCCTGAACTTGTGGCACATCGATAAGCAAAAGCGCCAGAGCAATAGAGGAAATTACAGCCCGTACCTTCATCGCTCACTAATTTCAACGTCAATATCCAAAACAGATTTAATCGTATGAATAAGTAACTCTTGTTGCTTCAAACGGGTCTGTGAGAATTCGTGAGAGCTGGAAAGTTTGCGCGCATCAGAAAAATCTAAAGTGAGGACTCGACCATCAAAGTCGGCTAAACGGGCGTCAAAGAATGAAATCCATGAAACTCGATCAACTTCTAGAACTGCATCGAGGACTTCGTTCCATCGATTGCGTATTTCTTGCAGCTCCATAGGCGCAAACTTTACCTATTAATCCTGCACTATTAGTGGTGAGGCGCGCCTAACCAACGGTAATACTCACCAACAAGTTGCACTCTCATATTCTTATTCTGGTCTGGTTGTAGATGCAACTCCTGTGCGACTCTAGAAATTACTTGTTCCACAGACTTTTCACTGACATATCGCGTACGTCCTATTTGGGCATTGGTCATTCCGTCTGCAACTAATCGGAGCACCTCGGCCTGTGTGTTAGTCAAGTGGGCCATCAAAACAGCAACTCCGTGGTCTTGAAAAGAAGTATTGCCGTTAATCCATGTCACCTTTTGTTTTTCAATGCCTGCAATTTTTGATTCTCTAATTGCATCACATAAAACTGTAAAATCTACGATTGATTTTTTAACTAGTATTTTGGCTCCAGCAGGAATTTCATCATTTGATTCACCCATAAGGCGCAGATCAGAACAACTTGTGAGAATCACGATTCCAACACTTTGATTTTCCTTGCGCATATTCACTGCAATCTTCACAGCTGAAATACCGACAACGCTCATATCTAAGAGGATTACATCTGGTTGCAGTCGTCGAAGAAGATTCATTCCGACGCTCTCACTTTTAGCTTCTGCGATAACGTCAATATCATGTAAACGTAGTGCCGCAACTAATGTAGACATTTCAAATGAATCATCGATAACAACTAATACACGCTCGTTCATGTCTTTAAGGTTAAACCTGAAGTTAGTAATTACTACCTTAAATACTAATTACTTAATTATTTGAGAGATGGCACCAGATATCTGTGCTGTAATCATTTCTGCTGAAATAGGGCCACCCCTAGAAGCATTCTTTGCAGCTTGAGCATGAATGTAGGCACCAGTTGCAGCAACCTGAGCTAAACGATTGATATCGTTTAGAATTTCAACAGTATTAGTGGCAACTAGAGCACCGATGATTCCTGCAAGAACATCACCACTTCCAGCAGTTGCCAGCCAAGGTGTTGCAACAGGAAGTTCTATGAGTAGATCATCATTTGCAACGTAGGTAACTGAGCCTTTTAGCAGAACCGTCACACCTAAAGTTTGTGCAGCGCCACATACCCACTTTTTCGGATCTCCTTCTATCGCCTCTGCCGTAACTGGAACACCCCTTGCAGTTAGTAGGGCTGAGAGTTCTCCGCTATGGGGAGTAATAAGTGTTGGTTGTTCTAACGAACCGGCTAAATAAAGAGCGCCAGCATCTAGAACTGTTGGAACGTTTTGTTTGTGCGCTAAAACAAACCACCGGTGGCGAAGCCATGTGGTGATATCTGAATACTTCTTTGCGGGAATGCCAGAACCGATAAGCCAAGCCGTTACTTTTCCAGGTTGCACCACAGCTGAAGGTGTTGAGTGCAAGACTAAATGTGCCAAACCTGAAGAACTATGAAAGCGAATCATCCCGATTCCAGTGGCAGCTGCTGCAGACGTTGTTAGAACTGCAGCACCTGGATACTGGGCAGAACCAGTGATAACACCGAGAACTCCGCGACTGTATTTGTGGTCAAGATCAGAAGGGGTGATAACGCATTTGCTTGCATCTCGAGATGACCATTTTTTCACTGCAACAGCCATTTCATTTCTCCTTAATAAGTAGAGTGGGGCGGGTCGGGCTCGAACCGACGACGACAGAATTATGAGTTCTGGGCTCTAACCAACTGAGCTACCGCCCCTAAAACATCTTTGAGTGCATGCGTATGTTACGGGGCTATTTCTATAGTGGCAAAGATAAGGTCAGACATATGAATCTGCGCCGTATTTCCACGCTCGTTAGCCTGCTGATGTTAATTCCTATCAGTAGCGCAAACGCTGCGCCTGTTTATGTATTTCCAGTGGCCGGATGTGAAGTCAACTATGCCAGGGCTCACCATGATTATGCTGCCACCGATATTTTGACTAAAGCTGGTTGTAAGTTCGTGGCACCCATCAATGGTGTGGTCGATGAAGTTAATCGCACAGATCTTTGGAGTGGAAAAACAAATCTAGGAATTGACCGTGGGGGACTCTATGTTTCAATCATTGGTGAAGATGGAGTCCGCTATTACGGATCACATCTGCGTTCAATTCCTGCCAGCATTCAACCTGGCGTTTCAGTTTTAGCTGGACGCTTGCTTGGGGCAGTAGGAGCCACTGGAAGTGCTCGTGGAACTGCGCCACATTTACATTTTGGTATTTCTTGGCCGACACCGCAAGACACATGGTGGGTTCGCCGCGGTGAAGTGTTGCCTTGGAAATATTTAGATGCTTGGAAAAAAGGTAAAGATTTGTCACCTGTTAAAGAAGTTAATGCACGTAAGTTAAAAGTTGGAGAGATTCCGCCTGTGCCAAAAAAATAACCCCCACTGTTTCCAGTGAGGGTTATTTATAAAGCGGTTTTAATTAGGCAGGATTAACTGCATCAGCCTGAGGACCCTTTGGACCCTGTACGACCTCAAATGAAACTGCCTGACCCTCTTCAAGGGACTTGTAACCGTTTCCTTGGATTGCTGAGTAGTGAACGAATACATCTTGTCCGCCACCATCAACTGCAATGAAACCGAAACCCTTTTCAGAGTTGAACCACTTAACTGTGCCTGTTGCCATGTTTTTACTTTTCCTTCGATATGTGGGTGTTCCGAGAAATCCTCGGATCACGGTCTTCCTCTTGCGCCAGCGATACCGAATATGTGTTACATGAAACGGGTACTGATTAAGCGTCCGACTAAGGTGAACTCTACCGCCTACTGACCCGTATGCCTAAAGTGGGGCTGGACAGTTTGAGCGTGCACGGTGTTCAATTAAGGCACTAGTAAGAGCAAATGCAGCTGGGGAAGGTCGCATTTGGCGCCCTTGCTAGGAGATCATCATGCAACGTCTTGTCACGCCTTCTGCCCAATTATCGGTGCGAGGCTTACTCACTATTCACTCAGCACCATCTGCGCTGCGCCGCCATATTGATTGGGCAATACAAAACATCGTTGGTGCAGATGCGCAGTTGAATTGGCTGCCTCAGCCCATGATGGTTGGCACATTTAAAACAAAATGCCAATGGAGAGGCCGTCAAGGATCTGGAGCAGAAATTGCGAGCACTTTGCGAAGTTGGCACTACTTAAACTTTGAAGTCCAAGAGACACATGAGAATGGCGGCGAACTATTTCGCTTCACACCAGAGCTTGGAATTCACAGAGCAATGACAGACCTCAGCGGTGGCGTTCTATTAAACGAGTTCATGATTAATAATGTGATGCAAAACGCTTTTGATGAGGATTCAATCCGTGAAGGATTGGCGCTGGCCATGGGAACCGCCTGGGATGCGCAGTTAGAGAAATTTCGGAGTGCTGGCATGGCTGAAGTCGCGCGCTTGCACGCAATTTAATTAGGTAGAATAAAACCATGAGCCAACTTAATGAATCCCCAATTATCACCGTAGAGCGTCGCAAGGCAGTCACAATTATTGTTTCAGCAGTAATTATCGCGCTGGCACTTGGTGTTGGATTAACTAAAGTTGGAACCGGCTTTGCAACACGTGCTGGTAATGGAATCACAGTAACGGGATCAGCTAAGACAAGTGCCGTAGCAGATAATGCAGTGTGGACACTTTCAGTCAGCCTTTCATCACCAACAGTTGGCGCAGCAGTGAAGAAAGTAGATTCAGATGTTGCAGCACTCTCTTCATACTTAACTCAAGGCGGCATAGCAGCTGATGCTCTCACCCTTGGCGCAGTTTCAACTTATGCCAATGAGGAATATGTCAACGGTAATTCAACTGGGCGCATTCTTTCCTACCGTGCATCTCGCGATGTGACAGTACGAACTAAGGATGTGCAGTTGGTATCAAAGCTCAGCCAAGGAATTGGTTCTTTGCTAGGAACTGGAATTAATGTTAATAACTATGGACCTCAGTACTACATTTCAAACTTGCCAGAACTTCGCCCAGAGTTAATGAGTGAAGCGATGAAAGATGCAAAGCTTCGCGCTGAATCACTTACTAATGCCGTGGGCGGATCACTTGGATCTTTGGTAAATGTCAAAGCTGGGCCTATTCAAATCACAACCCCTGATTCAACAATGACCGCAGATTTTGGTGCCTATGACACCAGCACCATTAATAAGACTGTTAGCGCAACAGTTTCAGTAACTTTTAATACAAACTAAAGCGGGATATTGCCGTGAGCACCACGGCGATGAGGTGCCTCTGCAATTACTTTAGCTAGAGCGCTACGAGTTTTTGCTGGCTCAATAATTTCATCCACAGCACCGATTTCTACCGCGCGAGCAACACCACCTGAAATCTTGTCATGTTCTGCAGCTAGCTCTAGCTCCATAGATTCACGTTGTTCTGCTGGCAAATCCGCCAAAATTCGACGATGCAATACTCGTACAGCTGCAACAGCGCCCATGACAGATACTTCAGCGTTGGGCCAAGCAAATACACGAGTGGCACCTAGAGCTTTGGAATTCATTGCAACATAGGCACCGCCGTATGCACGTCTTGTAATTAATGTAGCGCGTGGAACAACTGCTTCACCAAATGCATGTAATAACTTTGCGCCACGTCTAACCGCGCCTTCCCACTCTTGTCCAGCTCCAGGTAAGAATCCTTGGACATCTGCAATAACAATGAGTGGAATTCCAAATGCATCACACGTGCGAACAAATCGTGCAGCCTTTTCGCCAGCTGCAGCATCAAGTGCGCCAGCGATGTGTGCAGGGTTGTTAGCTAATACACCAACGGTTGCACCACCTAGGCGACCAAGAACTGTTGTCATGTTTGGGGCCCACATTGAGAGCAGCTCAATGTGTTCTGCATCAGTATCTAGAATCGCCTCAACTAAAGGATGAACTTCATACGTGCGGATTTTTGATTCAGGAACAAATGCTGCAAGATCAATATCTTTAACGTCTGCGTTCATAAAACCTTGATTAGCAAAAAGGTCTGTCAATGTGCGAATGTCAGCAATTGCTTCATCTTCATCAGAGGCAATGATGTGTGCAAGACCGCTGTTCTTACGATGTGCCTCAGGTCCACCTAACAAAGCCATATCTGTATCTTCACCAGTAACGCTCTTAACTACATCAGGGCCTGTTACAAAGATTCTTCCTTCAGGTGATAAAACAACAATGTCAGTCAATGCTGGTCCGTATGCACCGCCACCTGCAGTTGGACCAAGAACAAGTGATAACTGGGGGATGCGTCCACTTGCAGAGATCATTGATTGGAAAACTTCACCGAAGGCGTCTAATGATGCAACACCATCACTTAATCGAGCACCACCTGAGTGCCAAATACCAATGATGGGAACTTGAGCGCCCATCGCAGCTTTATATGCCGTAACAATTACTTTTGAGCCTTCAACTCCCAATGCTCCACTTTTAATTGTGGCATCAGATGCAAAGACAACAACTTTGTTTCCTTTGATATCACCCGTAACGGCAACCATTCCGCAATCTGTTCGAGGGATTAAGAATTCAAATTTTCCACCATCGACTAAGCGAGCGATACGGCTTTCTGGATCGCGTGGGTCTAACTGCGCAGTTGGCATTTATATGCTCTTAAATACCAATACGACGTTGTGGCCGCCGAAACCAAAAGAGTCATTAAGAGCTGCGATGTCACCGGTAGGAAGTGCTCGGGGCTTGTCGCGAACAACGTCAACAGTGACGGCTGGATCTAAATCATCGATATTAATTGTTGGGGGAGCTAGACGATCTTGCAAAGTCTTAACAATAAAGACAGATTCAATGGCACCTGCGCCACCGAGCAAGTGCCCAGTCATTGATTTAGTTGCAGAAACTGCCACGTGATCGGCATCTGTGCCAAGGGCTGCGCGCAAAGCATTAGCTTCGGCGACATCACCAGCTGGTGTTGAAGTAGCGTGGGCATTTAAGTGAACTATGTCTTTAGTAGTCAAACCGGAATCGCGTAGAGCAAACTTAACGGCGCGCTGCACGCCAGCACCATCTGGATCAGGTGCAGCAATGTGATAACCATCAGAAGTTAAGCCTTGTCCTGCAATTTCGCAGTAAATCTTGGCACCACGTGCCACTGCATGCTCATACTCTTCTAGAACTAAAATTCCGCCGCCTTCGCCCAAAACAAAGCCATCTCGATTCAAATCATAAGGACGAGATGCTCGTTGTGGTTCATCATTTCTAGTTGATAGAGCTTTCATTGCAGCAAAACCTGACATTGGCATTGCGTGAATTGCTGCTTCAACACCGCCGCTGACAACAATGTCTGCGCGATCATTTCTAATCATCTCTAGCGCGTAACCAATCGCTTCAGCACCTGATGCACAAGCACTTACTGGGGTGTGTACTCCGGCGCGGGCTTGAAGTTCAAGGCCAACATTTGCAGCAGGACCATTTGGCATCAACATAGGAACAGTGTGTGGGCTAACTAGGCGTGCACCTTTTTCGCGCAAAATGTCATATTGATCAAGCAGAGTTGTAACTCCGCCAATACCTGAGGCGATAACAACACCGAGTCGCTCTTTATCAACATCAGGTGAACCAGCATCTTTCCAGGCCTCGCGTGATGCGACGAGTGCAAATTGTTCTGATCTATCTAGGCGCCGTAGTTCAACGCGCTCCATCTGCTCTGCTGGTTCAACTGCTACTCGTGCTGCAAAGTGAACTGGAAGTGTTTGTGCCCACTCCTCAGTAAGGCTGCGAACCCCACTTGTTCCAGCAAGAAGTGCTGACCAAGAAGTTGTTACATCCCCACCGATTGGAGTTGTGGCACCTAGTCCAGTGACGACAACGCGACGACGAGACATGAAAGTAGAGGTCTAACTACTTACTTAGCTGCGTTAACGATGAAATTAACTGCATCGCCAACTGTAGCTAGATCAGTAACAGCTTCATCAGGAATCTTTACCCCAAAGCGCTCTTCTGCAGCAACTACAACTTCAACCATGCTCAGTGAATCTACTTCTAGATCATCAGTGAAGTTCTTATCAAGTTCAATTGATGCAGCTGGGATACCGGCTACTTCTTCAACGATCTCTTTAAGTCCTGCTAGTACATCTGCTGGTGCAAGTGCCATGTGATGTGTTCCTTTTCTTCAGTGATTAATTCAATGGATCAACAGGTGGTAATTCTCTATGACAAGTGTGCTTACTTACGAGTATTGACAGGCGTAAGTGTCATAAATCTCAGGGCGCAGGCGGAAGCTGTACTACTTGCCCCGCATAAACCAGGCCTGCCCCATACCCAATGAGCAGAGCTACTTTGCCATGCATTTCGGGATGTTTTTCAAGCAAGACGTCCATCGCAAGAGGAATTGATGCCGCTGAGGTGTTTCCGTTAACGCGAATATCGTCTGCAACTAAAACCGAATCTGGCAACTTCATTTCCTTCACCATTGTTTCAATGATACGGATATTTGCTTGGTGGGGAATAAAGACATCAAGATCTTTCACATCAATGCCAGCAGACTCCAACGCCTTGAGTCCAACTTTGCTCATGGAATACACAGCCCAACGAAAAACAGTTTGACCTTGCTGTGAAATATTCGGCCACCCTAATTGCGCAACACCTTTATCAGGTGAGTTTCTAAACTCTGTATAAGCAGGATTTAACATAATTGCATCACGTGAATCCGCATCTGATCCCCAGATAGTCGGTCCAATCTTTGCATCCGTACTTTGTCCAATAACAACTGCTCCTGCGCCATCGGCAAAGATAAATGCAGTTGCACGATCATCTGGGTCTGTAAAGTCAGATAGTTTCTCAACACCAACGACTAAGACATTTTTCGAAGTTCCACCGCGTACTAAGTCACTTGCCATACCAACGCCATAGCAAAAGCCAGCACAAGCCGCACTGATATCAAATGCTGCAGCCTTTGGATTACCAAGTTCATTAATGAGTTCGGTTGCAGCACTGGGTGCTTGATATGGATAAGAAATAGTGGAAAGAATCAAAGTGTCGATATCGGCCATAGATAATTTGGCTCGCTTGAGTGCACTTTCACATGCCGCTTTAGCCATTGTGATGACAGTTTCATCAGGGCCAGCAAAGCGCCGTGATTGGATTCCTGTGCGCTGCTGAATCCATTCATCACTTGATTCAATACGATCAACAATTTCAGAGTTAGGAACTAAACGCTTAGGACGATAAGAACCAACAGAGAGAATCTGACTGTTAGTTGTTGGTGATGATTTGATAATCATGCGTGCCTTCCTGCGAATTCCCGAGCAGCAGACAGGTCATCTGCAGTTTTTAGGGCAAAAGTTTCAATCTCCGGAGCACCCCGCTTGAGTAAGCCAACCAGAGTTCCCGCCGGTGGCAATTCAATGACACCCGTAACTCCTAAGTTTTTAAGTGTTTGCATACATAAGTCCCAGCGCACTGGATTAGCAATCTGATTAACGATTCGTGTGAGCACCTGCGCACCATCGCTCACAACTTCACCATCTTTATTAGAAATAAAAGAGATTGTCGTAGGCGCAGTTGAAATGGTTGCAGCAAGAGTGCGCAAAGGCTCAACTGCAGGTTCCATAAAACTTGTGTGAAAAGCTCCAGCAACAGCTAATGCACGAACTCGAGCCCCTTGTGGAGGATTTTCAGATAGCGCGGCAAGTGCTGCTAAGTCACCGGCTGCAACAATTTGTCCACCGCCATTATCGTTTGCTGCAACAAGATTAAGTTCATCTAGTTGTTTCAAAACAACTTCGCGATCCCCACCCAAAACCGCCGACATTCCAGCAGGAGAAAGGGCTGCCGCTTTTGCCATTTCTATTCCACGTGCTCGCACTAGGCGTAATGCATCTTCATCAGATATCGCACCGCTTAATGCCGCTGCAGCTAGTTCACCCACAGAGTGTCCTGAGGTGAATGCAAAATTCTTGATTCCAAGTGCATGAGCACCTAAGAGAGATGCCGCAACGATTAGTGGCTGCGCGTTGGCCGTGTCTTTGATTTCATCTGCATCTGCTTTTGTACCAAGTCTAATTAAATCTAAATCAATGCGCATGGACCATTGAGATAAGAGCGCATGGAATTCGGGATTAGTCACCCAAGAACTAAACATTGCCGGAGTTTGGGAACCTTGTCCCGGAGCAATAATTGCTAACACGCTTAATACTTTACTCGAATGAGTCGATTACTACCTAGTACGAGTAACTAGCCAAACCTGAGCACTGTGTTGAGCAACAGTGATTTTTGCTTGCGGGGCTGCGATTGCAGGCTCATAGGTTGCAACATCTTTTGAGGCATCAAAGATGCATCGAAACGCTTCGCCCCAAGTGTCATCTGGAAGCGTGAATACAGTTTCGGCGCTAGAAGAATTCATAAGTAACAACAATCCACGATTTGGATCTGCTTCAACAAAGACTGTGATGCTTCGCTTTTCTTCATCCTGCCAATGGTCATCGCCCATCTCGTGTCCACCTAATGAAAACCATGCAATATCTTTACGCTTTGTTCCTTCGTCAACGATGCCTGTAAAGAACTCTGAAGTGACATCAGCTAGATAAGTGGCACGAATCTTTGCTAACTCTTGGACCGCAGCCAAGATATCGCTACGTTGTTCATCTAAATTCCATGGCAATGCCCAACCACCATCAAGAGTTGCTTCACTTTCATCTTTAAAATCTATTGGTAATGAGTAGCCATTGTTTGAACCGCTTTGTGTGCGACTGACTTCATCGCCCATATTGAGCATGGGTACACCAGATGAGAGCATTAGAGTTGCAAGCATCGATTTCTTTAACCAATGCCTAATAGTGTTGACACCTAAATCATCTGTTTCACCTTCAATACCAACATTCCACGATCTATTGGAATCACTTCCATCGGCATTATTTTCTAAGTTTGCTTCATTGTGTTTAGCGTTATAGGTGACCATGTCATGCAGTGTGAAGCCATCATGGGCTGCAATGAAGTTAATGGATGAAGTTGGACCTCGGTAATAAAAAATTGAGCTAGAGCCGCTGATGCTGTTGGCAATATCAGCTACGCCTTCGCCATATCCGCGCTCTAGATCTCCGAGCCAGAACTGACGCACTGAATCGCGGTAAGCATCGTTCCATTCGCGCCAAGGATGCGGGAAGTCACCGAGTGAGTAGCGAGAGATATCCCAAGGCTCTGCAATCATTTTCAGGTTTCGCAGAACTGAGTCGGATTCAATGGCAGACATAAGTGAGGAATTAAAGGCGCTATTGCTTGTGTAGAGGGCAGTGGTTAAATCAAAGCGGAAGCCATCCACGCCAATTACTTCTACCCACCAGCGCAGTGAATCAATAATTTGTCGAACTGAGTGGGGATTACTTGCGGCAAAAGTATTGCCACAGCCAGTGACATCAATGTAATTGCCGTTAGCATCTTGGCGATAGTAAGCCTTGTTATCTATTCCCTTATAGGAAAGGGTTGGCCCGCCCACTCCACCTTCAGCGGTGTGGTTATAAACGACATCTAAAATTACTTCGATTCCAGCGTTGTGGAGTTGATCAACAGAGTGTTGCAGTTCGGTCACAGGATCATTTGTTGATGCATAGGCACCATGCGGTGCACTAAATGCTAAGGAGTTATATCCCCAATAGTTCTTACGCCCACGTGCATAGATGCCAGGCTCAGTAACTGATGCTGCAATTGGTAAAAGCTCAAGGGCTGTTATTCCAATAGATTTTAAATGTGAAATCGTTGAAGGATGACCAAGTGCTTTATACGTGCCTCGCTCATTTTCAGGAATATCTAAATTCTTGGCTGTAAGACCTTGCACGTGTGCTTCATAAATTATTGTCTTTGCCCAAGGCACTAGTGGGCGATTTATCTGGCGAGCGCGGTGATCAGTAACAACGCTATAAGGAAGCTTTCCTGCACTATCTCGATCATCGCGAATAGTCAGATCTCCAGTTCCCACACCATCGGTTGCAAGATGGCCATAGATTTCAGGGACATAGTGAAGTTGTCCATCAAGTGCATGCGTATATGGATCAATCAAAAGTTTGGCTGCGTTAAAGCGAACTCCGTGTTCTGGTTGCCATGGGCCATAGACGCGGTATCCATATCGTTGACCCGGACGAACGCCTGCTAAATAACCGTGCCAAATTGGGCCGTTGCGATGTGACATTGCAAAGCGGGTTTCAACTAACTTGCCATTGACTTCATTAAATAGGCACAGTTCAATGGCATCGGCGGCGTTAGACCAAATGGCAAAGTTAGTTCCACCCTCAGTCACTGTTGCACCAAGGGTTCGGGGGTCAGCGGGTAGCACGGCGCAATACTGCCGTGAAAAGTGCGGCTATGGGTTACGACACCCGCTCTTCAAAAACTTCGAGCAAGCCCGCTTCTCGGTGATTAACAAATTCTGGGTAGTAAATCACAGCATTTGAATTGACGTTTCGGCGCAAAAGGTTTCGCAAGTGTTCGCAAGCTATCAAATAGAGAGCAGCGGGTAGTAGATCAACTGAGCGTTTAAGAAACCAGGGTGTGCCATTTTTAAGCATCCACTTAATGGACTCAGCTCTGGGTTTCTTGACTACAGGGTCTAATTGGATAGGAGATATTTCCCATCTCTTACTTAAGATTTCGCGGAAGTGATGAGCCAGTAATTGGTGACCAAACTTAGAGGGGTGCATACGATCAATATGCCAAACTTTTCTTTCATAGATTCCTTCAAGTTCACGAGTTCTAAGGATCTCGGTTCCAAATTCGGCGGCTATTGCTTGTGTCACTTGATTAACTGCATTTATGCGACGGCGCAAGACGGCTCCAAGGGTCTTAGGCATTGGAACAATTAATGTGGGGTCGTGTAATTGCAGTAGCAGTACTTCTGAACCAAGAGCTTTAAGCTGCTTAATGGTGCTACGTAAGTTTTGATGCAAGCGCTCGGGTGAAAAGCCATTTCGAAGTGCATCATTTCCGCCAACGATTACCGCTGTGATTGAGGGGGAATGCAAAATCGCTTTAGGAAGTTGATCATGAAGAATCTCATCTGATTTCGCACCTGGGCGTGAGAGATTGACATAAACAAGCGGATCTTTGAAGTTTTTAGCTAAGTAGTAACTCCACCCGCGGGAGTTGCCATTGCTATCGGTGTCACCGACGCCAGATGCGGCGCTATCTCCCAAAACTGCGAAGGTTGCGACGCGCTCCACTTATGCCGCCCTAAGTCTTTTCTTTAATTCTGCGCTGTCGCCGTGAAGCTTGAGCATCAAAGATAGTGTTGCGCTCCACGGAAAATTTTCAGCTTGATGGAAACAGCGCTGAGGTAGTTTGGGATCCTTGCGCATTTCAAGTACGCGCTCGATGGCGTTCGCAAATTCATGCCCAGTATTGCCCGCAACAGCTCCAACTGGTTCAGAAGAGTCAATTAGAAGGAATTCACCGACCGCACTTGTATTTGATGCAACCACAGGTGTCCCAGCAGCTAGTGATTCAAGGGCTGCTAAACAGAAAGTTTCAATAGGACCAGGTGCGAGTGAAACATCTGCCGTTGCCAGAATTTCAGCCAAGCGTTCGCGATCTGCGATATATCCAAGGAATGTAACTGGCAATCCCTTGCTCTTCTCACGCAAATCCACATACATAGGGCCAATACCAACGTATATCAAGCGGGCATTAATGCCGCGTTCTAATAAGACCTTAAGAGCTTCGATAGAGCGTGCTGGATGTTTTTCTCTAGACATGCGGCCGCAATGCACCAGTAGAACTTCAGCTCCTTGCAATAAGTCTTTACGAAATTCTTCGTTACGCAAATATGGTGAGAACTTATCTAAATCAACACCTAGAGGTACTCTCACAAGGTTTGTGGTTTTGATTTCTTCAAACTCTTTGGACGCAAACTCAGTTGTAGTGATTATATGCTTAAAGCGCGATGACAGTCTGCGGTTATGCCAATCGACGATGCGCTTGAGTGAAAAAGGGAAGTAGTTCTTAGCTAATCCACTCAAAGTCTCATGACTAAAAACTACAGCTGCAATATTTCGCTGGCCTGCCCAAGCGCCGATTTTCGAGAGAGTGAAACGATCTGAAATTTCTAATACATCTGGCTTGAGTGTGATCAGAAGCTTTTTTACATCGCGATTATTGCGAATGATGCGATAACCACCACTAAAAGGGATCTCAATAGAGGGCATCGTAATTCTGGTGCCACTCGTTGATTCTTCACAGTAGAAGCCTGTGCCAGGCACTATGTAAGTAAAAGAATGACCTCGGGCCACATATCCGGTGCCTAATTGATGAAGAGTCGTTTTAATTCCACCTGATTTTGGACCATAGAAATTGGCGATATGGACTATCTTCATGCGACATTCTCCTTCATTCTCTGATCTGAAACTTGGATTAATTCTCGGTAGTGATTCATTAGCTGCGAATTAACAAGGTCCCAAGAGTTATCTATTACTGATGCACGCGTACGTTGGCGCAAGATTGCTGGCTCATGCTTGTTCAAAAGATTGTTAACATTTTGGTTTAGTGCAACCGAGTCTGCAGTATTAATGAGATAACCCGTCCAACCATGCTTGACCAGATCCAACGGACCACCAGAGTTGGGAGCAATGACCGGGACGCCCGAGGCAAGGGCTTCTTGAATTGATTGGCAGAAGGTTTCATGTGCACCTGTATGAACAAAGATATCCAGAGATGCGTAGTATCTAGCTAAATCGTCACCACTTTGATAACCAACAAAGCGAGCATTGGGCAAGTACTTTTCAAGGCGAGCACGTGCTGGGCCTTCACCAACAATTACTAACTGAACATCATCTCTAATGTCTAGAACCTTGAGATCATCAATTCGTTTTTCATTAGCAAGGCGGCCAACGTATCCAATGATTTTGCGATCAGGCCGTGAACCTAAAAGTTCACATCGCAAATCGATATCACGCTTTTCTGGTGTGAACTTCACTGCGTCAACGCCGCGTTTCCACAGGTGCACATTCTTAACACCGCTTTGTTCTAAATCTTTGCAAGACCAAGTCGAAGGTGCCAAGGTGCGATCACTAGACGAGTGAATCTTTCCAACCCACTTCTTCAATGAATTATGAGCAATAGTTAGGCCGTAGTGACGCGCAAATCCTGCAATGTCAGTTTGGTAAATTGATAAAGTTGGAATGTTGAGATTCTGTGCAATCTTGGTTGCATATTTGCCAAGAAAGATGGGCGAAGCTAAATGAATGACATCAGGAGCAAAACCATCAATCAATGGCTCTAAAGCTCTCTGGGGAAAGCCAAGGGGGATTAAACCTTTCATTTCAAGACTAGGAACGCGCTTAATGCGAAAGCCGGCATATTCGCGAGGAGCATCGATGCTTTCAGGTGCAATGACTAAGGCTTCATGGCCCCCACTTTTAAGATGTTCTAGAACCCTTAAAACAGAGTTAGTCACTCCATTGATCTGGGGTAGGAATGACTCAGTAACGATTGCAATGCGCATCTTCTGACTCATGGCCCTCAGGGTCGGTTACCTCAAAAGACTCAAGTAATCCTTGAGGTTACGTGTTGGCAAATCATGCGTGAAATCTGAGAATTAGTTGGTCAATCGGGTTACTGGCCAGTAACCTTGGCCACATGAAGATCGCAGTCTGCATTAAACAGGTCCCAGATTCATGGGCTGAGAAGAAGATGGTTGGTGGATTACTCGATCGCGCCAATGTTGATGCAGTTCTCAATGATTTAGATGAATACGCGGTTGAAGAAGCACTTCGAATTGCAGAAGCACATGGTGGCAATGAAGAAGGCGGGGCTAACACAGTCACTGTTATTTCAATGGGACCAGAGCGTGCAACTGAAGCAGTGCGAAAAGCTTTGTCAATGGGCGCAAATGATGCGATTTTGATTAGTGATGCAGTTCTGGCTGGCGCCGATGCCATTGTGACAGCTGAAACCTTAGCCAACGTGATTTTCAAAGGTGACTACGACATCGTTATCTGTGGAACTGAATCAACAGATGCTCGTATGAGCGTTGTGCCAGCAATGATCAGCGAAAAGCTGGGATGTGCCCAGTTAACTTTTGCTTCCAAAGTAACAGTTGATCCAGGTGCTAAGAAGGTTTCAATTACACGTGTTACCGAAGCTGGTGTTGATGAAGTCCACGGAGAATTTCCTTGCGTGATTAGCGTTGTTGAAAAGATTAATGAACCTCGCTACCCATCCTTTAAGGGCATTATGGCAGCGAAGAAAAAAACTATTGATGTCCGTGACTTTGCTAGCACAGGTGCTGAATTCACCAAGTCATGGTCTGCAGTAATTGATGCAGCACCTCGTCCGCCGCGTGCTGCGGGTGTTGTTGTGACTGATGATGGATCAGCCGGTCAAAAACTTGTTGATTTCTTGAGTGATAAGAAGTTGATATGAGCACCGTATTAATTCTGGCAGATTTTGCTGGCGAAAAGGCAACTAAATCAACGGTTGAACTAGCAACGGCTGGGGCAGTTATTGGTGAAGTAACAGCCCTTGTTTTAGCTCCGGTTGGAAAAGGCGCAGCGTATGCAGCAACTGTTAATCAGGGACCTGTTACAAAAGTATTAGTGATTGAATCAGATGACTTCACAAAGCATGGAGTTGCAGCATGTGCAGATGCGCTCGCACATATCATCGGGCAAACTCAGCCATCTGCTGTTCTAGTTGTTTCACATGCCTTTGGTAAGGAAGTAGCCGGACGTGTGGCAATGAAATTAAAGATTGGCATTATTACTGATGCAGTAGAAGTTGCTGCAGATTGCTCTGCCACTCAATTGGTATTTGGTGGATCTACAACTGTCCACTCAAATGTTGCCGCTGGTACTGCAATTATCACTGTGCGCCCAAATACCATCACTGCAAATTTTGCTCCAGCTTCACCTACAATTGAAAACACGACCGCGCCAATCTCTGATTGCTCAAAGAAAGCAACGATTACTTCCTCACAACCTCCAGTTAAGGGCGGTCGTCCAGAGTTAACTGAGGCCAACATTGTTGTTTCAGGTGGGCGTGGAACAAATGGAGATTTTGCAGCAGTAGAAGCCTTCGCAGATTCATTAGGTGCAGCAGTTGGTGCATCACGCGCAGCAACGGATGCTGGTTGGTATCCACATTCTCATCAAGTAGGTCAGACTGGAAAAACTGTGAGCCCACAGCTCTATGTTGCTTGCGGTATCTCAGGGGCGATTCAGCACCGTGCGGGTATGCAAACGAGTAAGAACATCGTGGTGGTTAATAAAGATCCAGAAGCCCCACTCTTTGAATTAGCAGATTTTGGTGTTGTGGGAGATCTCTTTGCCGTGCTGCCTCCTGCCACTGAAGGCGTTAAAGCCCACAAAGCCTAAGATTGGACCTATGTCCTCTATCTACCTAGACCATGCGGCTACAACGCCCATGGTTGAAGAAGCTTTAATTGCGATGACTGCGCAATTAGCACGCTTAGGTAATCCTTCAAGTCTTCACACACATGGACGTGCAACGAGAAAAACTTTAGAAGATGCTCGTGAAGTCATTGCTAAAGAAGTTGGGTGTTTGCCTAGCGAAGTTATTTTCACAGCTTCGGGAACTGAAGCAAATAACACTGCACTTAAAGGTTTGTATTGGCAGGGCCGCGATAAAGGCAAGCACGTTGTGGTTATCAGTTCTATCGAACACCATGCAATCGTGGATCCAGCACATTGGCTAGAAGTGCATGAAGGTGCCGAAATAATTCAAATACCAGTAAATGCAGATGGTGTCATAGATCTTAAATTCCTGACTGATTTAGTTGCTACACGCGGAAATGAAATTGCCGTTATTAGTGTGATGCATGCAAACAATGAAACTGGAGTCATTCAACCAATCCGCAAAGTTGTTGATATTGCAGGACAGATTCCAGTTCATACAGATGCTGCACAAAGCTTTAAGAAGGTTCCTCTTTCATTTGCAGACCTTGGTGTTTATGCAATGTCATTGAGCGCCCACAAAAGTGGTGGACCTCTTGGAATTGGTGCACTCATTTTGCGTAGAGCAGTTGAAATCCCAGCATTACTTCACGGCGGGGGACAAGAGCGAGAAATTAGAAGTGGAACTTTAAATGCACCAGCAATTGTTGCTTTTGCTGCAGCTGCTAAAAGCAAGTATTACGATTCTGTGAAAGTAAGTTCCTTGAGAGATTCTTTTATTGCAGGCATTACCGCTGCTCTGCCTGAAGTTATTGTCAACGGCCTAAATGCAGATCGCTTACCTGGGATCGTCAATATAACTTTTCCTGGAACGCAAAGTGACACTTTATTATTGCTCATGGATGCTCAGAATATTTCCTGTTCAACAGGATCAGCGTGTAGCGCCGGTGTTCATGAGGCTAGTCATGTCCTCCTTGCTATGGGACACAATGAAGTCAGCGCACAGTCTTCATTGCGCTTTTCATTCGGAGCAACAAGCACAAGCGCAGACGTGGATTTCGCAGTGTCAGTGCTGCCTGATGTAATTACTCGTGGAAGGGCGGCAAATCTTTCATGAAGTTAATTGCAGCTATGAGTGGTGGCGTTGATTCTGCGGTGGCTGCTGCCCGCGCAGTGGAAGCAGGCCATGATGTGATTGGTGTGCACTTAGCGCTCTCTTCTAATCCACAAAAGTATCGTTCAGGCGCACGAGGATGTTGCACTATTGAAGATTCACATGATGCCCGCCGAGCCGCAGATGTCATTGGAATTCCTTTTTATATTTGGGATATGGCAGAAGAGTTTCATGATGGAGTTGTTGAAGATTTCTTAGCCGAGTATGCAGCCGGTAGAACTCCTAATCCATGTTTGCGTTGTAATGAAAAGATTAAGTTTGCTGCTGTTCTAGATCGTGCACGCGCCATGGGCTTTGATGGTGTGGTCACAGGTCACTATGCAAGAACGCAGATATCAGATTCTGGAAAGACACTTCATCGTGCAGTTGATCATTCTAAAGATCAGTCTTACGTTCTTTCCGTTTTAACAGTTGAACAAATTGAAGGTGCAATTTTTCCACTGGGCGATACAACCAAAGTTGATATCCGCAAAGAGGCAGAAGCGCGTGGATTAGCTGTTGCACAAAAGCCTGATAGTCACGACATTTGTTTTGTTCCTTCCGGTGATAACGCAGGATGGTTGCGCGATCGATTGGGAAGTGAAGTTGGTCCAATTGTGGATCAAAATGGCGTGAAGATCGGTGAGCATAAAGGCGCATACACATACACAATCGGACAGCGCAAAGGTTTAGGGCTGACCGTTCCAACTGCTGATGGTTCACCTCGATTTGTGTTAAAAATTGAGCCTGTGAGCAACACTGTTGTTGTTGGCGCACGTGAAGATTTAGCGGTAACAACAATGCGTGGAGAAAGGGCCGTCTGGTGCGGTCCTGCTGCTACAGATCAGCATCAACGTGGCTTTGTTCAGGTTCGCGCTCATGGTGCGGCTCTACCATGTTCTTATTTCTACGATGGAAACTTTTTAACGGCGCAATTAGATGAGCCTTTACTGGGTTTAGCAACTGGCCAAGCAATGGTTATTTATGATGGTGATCGCGTCGTAGGTTCAGCCACTATTTGTGAGACTGCCTAGTGAGTAACCAAGCACGTCACCGCATGAGTGAGATCATCGGACAAATACGAGATCATCAATTTAAATACTACGTATTAGATGCGCCAACCATTACCGATGCTGAATTTGATGAGTTGCTAAAAGAGTTAACTGCTCTAGAGGCAAAATACCCCGAACTCCGTGAGGCAGATTCACCTACGCAGCATGTCGGCGGAGGTTTTGCTACACATTTTGAACAACGTGATCACATTGAAAAGATGATGAGTTTAGATAACGTCTTTGATAGTGATGAGCTCTCATCGTGGTTTGATCGAGTTGAAAAGGAAGTTCCACAACCTCAATATTTGTGCGAACTTAAAGTTGATGGTTTGGCAATTAACTTGACCTACGAAAAGGGTCAGTTAGTACGCGGCTTAACTCGTGGCAATGGTGTTACAGGTGAAGATGTCACTCTCAATGTTAAAACTATTAGGAATCTGCCTCATGCTCTACAAGGTGAGAAGCTTCCAAATTTAATTGAAGTTCGCGGAGAAGTCTTCTTTCCTATCGCCGCTTTTCATGAACTCAATGAGTCACTAGAGGAATCAGGTAAGGCTCTTTTTGCTAATCCGCGAAATGGTGCAGCTGGTTCACTGCGTCAGAAAGATCCACGAGTCACTGCTTCTCGTCCGCTATCGGTTGTAGTCCATGGAGTTGGGGCACGTGAAGGAATTTCATTTGATTCTCAAAGCGGAGCCTATGAAGCATTAGCTGCACTTGGTTTACCAACCAGTGATCGCTTCAAAGTGTGTAAGACTCGTGCTGAAGTTGAAAAATTCGTTAAATACTATGAAGAGCACCGTCATGATGTTGAACATGAAATTGATGGAGTAGTTATCAAAGTCGATTCAATGAGTGAACAGGCACAGTTGGGCTTCACTTCTCGTGCACCTAAGTGGGCCATTGCTTTCAAGTACCCACCTGAAGAAGTAACAACAAAGCTTTTAGATATCAAGGTAAGTATTGGTCGCACAGGTCGGGTAACCCCATTTGCGTTTATGGAGCCAGTTAAAGTTGCAGGGTCAACAGTTACAAATGCCACCTTGCACAACGCTGAAGAAATTGTTCGCAAAGGCGTATTAATTGGAGATGTCGTTGTTATTCGCAAAGCAGGCGATGTTATTCCTGAAGTTCTAGGGCCAGTCATTGAACGACGCACAGGCAGCGAGCGTGCATTTGTCATGCCAACTAACTGCCCGGAGTGCGGATCAAAGCTTCGAGCAATGTCAGAGGCAGATGTTGATATCCGTTGCCCAAATACTCAGAGCTGTCCCGCACAACTACGAGAGCGCATCTACTACATCGGTTCGCGCGCGGCATTGGATATCGATGTTCTGGGCTACGAGGCAGCAGTTGCATTACTTGAATCCAAAATTATTGTAGATGAATCAGATCTATTTGATTTGAGTGAAGAAAAACTTGCAAAGAGTGATTTCTTTACAAAAAAAGATGGCACACCTGGTGCAAATGTTGCAAAGCTTCTTGCCGCACTCCAAGAAGCAAAGAAGCAACCTCTGTGGAGAACGTTGGTGGCACTTTCTATTCGACACGTAGGTCCTACGGCTGCGCAAGCACTAGCTACAAATTTTGCTTCCATAGCCAAGATTTCAACCTCATCGGCTGAAGAGTTGGCAGCCGTTGATGGTGTTGGTTCAACGATTGCACAGTCGATAGTTGAATGGTTTGCAATTGATTGGCACCGTGACATTATTCGAAAGTGGGGGGCTGCTGGTGTAACAGTTGTGCAACAAGAAACTGCGCAGTTGCCACAGACTCTGGCTGGTTTAACCTTTGTAGTAACTGGCGGGTTGGAATCTTTCACTCGCGATGGAATCTCTGAAACCATTACGGCCCATGGTGGAAAAGCAGCCAGTGCTGTCTCCAAAAAGACTGATTACGTATTGGTGGGTACTGACCCGGGATCGAAGTTAGCTAAAGCACAAGAACTCGGCATTGCCGTCATTGATGAGGCTCGTTTTAAGCAATTACTTAATGGCTTGGCATAGTAGGATTTAAACCATGATGAACCTAGCTGCTGAGACTACGCGTGAACTTCCAATGCCTGCTTATGCATACGGCATTATTGGTTTCGCTGTTCTATCACTTCTTCTTTATTTAACTCTTCGCCTAGACCGGGACTAATTTGTCCCGCGTTGGAATTTACGGCGGAACATTTGACCCCATTCATCGTGGTCATCTGCACGTAATTACCCAATTATTTAAAAGAGATCTCATCGATCAATTACTTCTCATTCCAGCTGGTCAACCTCTGCTTCGCAATTCGGAGCCGAGCGCTACTCCAGATCAGCGCCGCAAGATGTGTGAGTTAGCGCTTTCAACTTTGCCAGAGGAAATAAAAAGCAAGGTGCAAGTCAATCCCATTGAAATCTTGCGCCAAAGTCCAAGCTATGCAATAGATACCGTTGAAGCGGTAAGTCAGGCATATCCAAATGATCAGATTCATTTAATCGTTGGAGCAGATGCATTTGCAAAGATGAATCAATGGCATAGGGCTCAAGATTTAGAAAAAATGGTCACAGTGATCTGTATTAATCGCCCCGGATATCCCGCAAATGGAATTGATATCGAGGCTCTAGATGCTGATGCAACCTCAATTCGCCAGGGATTGAGCGCTGATGTACCGGAAATTGTGGCGGGATTTATAAGAGAGAATGGGCTCTATGACAATCAGTAGCAAAACCCGCGAAATAACCCAAGTAGCTGCCCACGCCATAATTGAAAAGATTGGTACGGATCTAATCGCTATTGATTTATCAGACCAACTTGTTCTTAGTGAAGTCTTTTTGATTGCAACAGGACAAAACTCTGCACAAGTAGATTCAATAGCTGATGAAGTTGAACGTAAACTGCAAGCTATTGGGGAAAAGCCAGCACGCCGTGAAAAAGGTGCTGAATGGATTCTGCTTGATTACTCAGATTTAGTTGTGCATATTCAAAGCGTTGAACTTCGTAAGTACTACATGCTTGATCGCCTTTGGAATGATTGCCCAACGATTGAACTAGATGCTGTGAAGGAAGCTGCCATAAATGGTCGGTAATCGAATTGTCATTTGGCGTCATGGACAAACAGACTGGAATAAAATTAACAGATTTCAAGGCCATTCTGATATTCCGCTCAATGAAGTTGGAAAAGTACAAGTAACTCGAGCAGCACAAGTTTTAGCAGGTATGAATCCAACTCAGATTATTTCAAGTGATTTAGGTCGCGCAGTTGAAACAGCACAAGCTCTAGCAGATCTAACTGGATTAAGTATCAGCTCACATGAATCATTGCGTGAAACTAATGGTGGTTTATGGGAAGGCAAAACTGGTTCACAAAATCGTGCAGAAGATTTTCATAACTTCATCCGTTGGATTGATGGCGAAGACAATCCTGCTGGCACAACAGGGGAGCGACGTAGTGAAGTTGCATCCCGCGCAGTTGGTGAAATTATGAAAGCGTTAGAAGGAAAAACTGAGCAACTTCTCGTTGTTGCAACCCATGGTGGAACAGCTAGATGCGTCCTTGGCGAATTGCTGCAACTTCCACTTTCTCATTGGGGAGTTTTAGGCGGGCTTTCAAATGCATCGTGGTCTGTCCTTCAAAGAAATCCCCGTCAGTGGAATTTAGTTGAACATAACGCTGGATCTATTCCAGAACCTGTCTATGGCGAAGAAAGTGGCGCAACTTTCGTTTAAATCCACCGCACATGTATGCGGTAAGGTCTGCACTTGAAGTAAATGGGGCTATAGCGCAGCTGGTAGCGCACCTGCATGGCATGCAGGGGGTCAGGGGTTCAAATCCCCTTAGCTCCACGTATGAATAACAACGTGAATGACGAGCGCGAGCACGCGGCATACGACTTTGCCTACGTGCAGGAAAAATGGCTGCCCATTTGGGATCAAGTACAGCCATTTAAATCTGGTCGCCCTGATGACAAACGTGAAAAGAAATATGTCTTGGATATGTTTCCTTATCCATCCGGTGATCTTCATATGGGCCATGCCGAGGCTTATGCATTAGGTGATGTGATTGCCCGCTACTGGGTGCAAAAGGGTTTCAACGTTATGCACCCAATTGCCTGGGATGCTTTTGGATTGCCTGCTGAAAATGCTGCAATCAAACGTAATTCAGATCCACGCATTTGGACATATGAAAATATCGCAGTTCAAAAAGCATCGATGCGCCGGTTTGCATGTTCATTTGATTGGGATCGCGTCTTTAATACTTGTGATCCTGAATACTATAAATGGAATCAATGGTTATTTATAAAGCTGCACGAACGTGGTTTGGCTTACCGTAAAGACTCAGCAGTGAACTGGTGTCCTGGTTGCCAAACAGTATTAGCTAATGAACAAGTTGTAGCGGGCCTTTGTGAGCGATGTGATTCAGCTGTTACAAAGAAGAAGTTAAACCAGTGGTATTTCAAGATCACTGACTACGCCGATCGCTTACTTGATGACATGGCACAACTTGAAGGTAAATGGCCAGAAAAAGTCTTGATGATGCAGCGCAACTGGATTGGCCGCTCAACTGGCGCCAATGTTTCATTTGTGATTGAAGGACGCACTGAACCTGTAACTATCTACACAACACGTCCAGATACTTTATATGGCGCAACTTTTATGGTGGTGGCCGCAGATAGTGAATTAGCAGCAGAGTTAGTGGTTGGCACAGGAGTTGAAACAGAATTCAACGCCTATCTTGAAAAGATTAAGGCCGACAGTGATATTGATCGCCTGGCAACAGATCGCCCTAAGAGCGGTGTCTTTCTTAATCGTTATGCAATCAATCCAGTAAATGGTGCAAAGTTGCCCATCTGGGCTAGTGATTATGTTCTAGCTGATTACGGCACAGGTGCCATCATGGCCGTTCCAGCTCATGATCAGCGCGATTTAGATTTTGCTAAAGCTTTCAATTTGCCTGTCGTTGTAGTTGTTGAAACTGGCGAAGAAGATCCCAACGAAAGCGGAGTTGCAACAACTGGAGATGGAAAATTAGTTAACTCCGGCGCACTTAATGGTCTTAACAAAGCCGAAGCAATCGCTGCTATTAACACTCAACTTGAAAAAGATGGTCTTGGAAAATCTGCCCGTAACTACCGTTTGCGCGATTGGTTAGTCTCTCGTCAGCGTTATTGGGGAACACCAATTCCAATTATTCATTGCCCATCCTGTGGTGAAGTTCCAGTTCCAGCTGAGCAACTTCCACTTACTTTGCCCGATGCAACTGGATTAGATTTAAAGCCAAAGGGGACATCACCCCTAGGTGCTGCAACTGATTGGGTAAATGTTGCATGCCCTAAGTGCGGGGCAGCCTCTAAGCGTGATACCGACACAATGGATACTTTCGTGGATTCTTCTTGGTATTACTTACGTTATCCATCATCTACTGTGCATGACCAACCATTTTTAAAGAAAGACATTGAAACCTGGTTGCCAGTTGATCAATATGTTGGTGGCGTAACACATGCGATTTTACATCTTCTCTATAGTCGTTTCTTTACTAAGGTATTAAATGACATGGGCATGGTTAATTTCAATGAACCATTTACTCGTTTACTCAACCAAGGCATGGTTGTAATGGATGGCTCTGCGATGTCAAAGAGTCGTGGCAACCTTGTTGCACTCTCGGATGAACTTGAAAAACACGGCGTTGATGCCATTCGCTTGTCTATGGTTTTTGCCGGCCCACCAGAAGATGATGTTGATTGGTCAGATGTTTCACCGTCAGGTTCAGTTAAATTCTTAACCCGTGCATGGCGCTTATCTGGAGATGTCACAAGTGCTCCAGGAGTAGATTTTTCTAAAGGAGAAATCTCACTGCGCAAAGCAACGCACAAAGCTTTAAATGATGCAGGTTTTGCAGTTGAATCATTCCGATTCAACGTTGCAGTTGCCCGTGTCATGGAGTTAGTAAATGCAACGCGTAAAGCAATTGACTCTGGCTGTGGAGCAGCTGATCCTGCAGTGCGCGAAGCAGTTGAAGCAATCGCAATCATGCTCTCACTTGTTGCACCTTTTACTGCAGAAGAAATGTGGGAGCGCTTAGGACATAAGCCAGCTGTGGCACTTGCTGGCTGGCCAGCGGTAGATCCAAAACTTCTTGTGGCAGATTCTGTGGAAGCTGTTATTCAAATTAATGGCAAAATTAAAGGTCGAATTGATGTATCACCAACGATTACTGATGCAGAACTTGAGGCCTTAGCCCTTGCGCATCCAACTATTGTTGCTGAACTAGGCACAAACGCACCGAAAAAGGTCATTGCGCGCGCGCCAAAACTAGTTAATATCGTCGCTTAATACTCGCGCAAGTAGTTCCACAATGTGAAAGGCCATGTCAATGAAGACAATTCTGGACGCAATCGGTAATACGCCTTTAATAAATATTGAAGGAATTTGGGTCAAGATGGAATACATGAATCCATCTGGTTCTATTAAAGCGCGAATTGCTAAATACATGATTGAACGTGCAGAGGCCGAAGGTTTGCTCAAGCCTGGTGACACAATAGTTGAAGCTAGTAGTGGTAATACTGGAAATGCAATGAGTATGGTTGCAGCGGTTAAGGGTTACAAGATGTTGGTAATCATGCCCGATGGAATGAGTCCAGAGCGCACGGCAATCTCTGAAGCTTTTGGTGCAGAAGTTCACACTATGGGCGATTTCCATGTCAATGATGCGCTAGAAGAAGCACGCCGCCGCGGGGCAATGCCAGGATTTTTTGCGCCACAACAATTTGATAATGACTGGAATGTGGATGAGAACCGTGAATGGTTAGGCCAAGAGATATTGCAGCAAATGCCAGTTCTGCCAGATCTAGTCATTGGTGGAGTTGGAACTGGTGGAACAATTATTGGAGTGGGGCAAGCGCTCAAGGCGGCAAACCCAAATTGCAAAGTAATTGCCTTGGAACCCTCTGAATCGTGCACGATTTTGTGTGGAGAAGTGTCAAAGCATTTAATTGAAGGAATCGCCGACGGATTTATTCCAGGCATAGTTTCTCGCCACCATCATGAACTTGATGGGGTAATCGATGTTGGCTCCGAGGAATCAATTGAAGAGATGCGACGCATAGCGCGCGTGCACGGCATTTTCGTGGGACCTTCATCTGGAGCCCACCTCATCGCTGCCAAGAGATTAAAGGAACAATACGGTGTTGAAAATGTCGTTACTTTCTTCTGCGATGAGGGTGAGAAATACATCAATGACTATTGGATTAAGAAGTAAATATCCACACCCTCTAGCCTGAGCTAAGTCTGATATGTCATTGCCCTGAACTATTGGGGCATGGAATATTTCTCACAAGTCTTTGAAAAGTTAGCCACCTGGTGGTTTGATCTTAATTTCACACCCATTCAAAAACGTGCGCTGCTTGCTATGTCGGCAATCGTCGTCGTTGTATCCATATTCATCGTACTCAGAGGCAATACTGAGGAAGTAACTGCACCTGCAGTAATCGTGGAACAAGTACAAGCTCCTCAGATATTTGTAGACGTCACCGGAGCAGTCAACACTCCAGGTGTTTACACACTTACTGCAAGCTCACGCGTTATTGATGCCATCAAAGCTGCTGGGGGTTCTGCTGCTGGAGCGGATTTGAGCACGATCAATTTGGCAAGAGTTTTGGCCGATGGCGAGCAGATCTATGTTGATGCAGCCATCACAAATAGCAAAGGTGTTCGGGTTAGTACGCCAAAACGAAGTGGACCAATAAATATTAACCGTGCAACAGTTAGTGATTTTGATTCACTCGATGGAATTGGACCTGTTATTGCCAGTCGAATAGTTGAATACCGAAAAACTCATGGTCCCTTTATAACAATTGAAGATCTTCAAAAGGTCAGTGGAATCGGTGTAGCAAAATTCGCACAAATCAAAAGCAAAATCCGCGTTTAACTGATTACAGGGCAGTTGCCCTAGGCGGTGCCATCTGGGCTGGAGCATTGTTTCAAAGTGCAACTGCGCCATGGCGAATCACATTTGCTGCCATGGCTTTGTGTGCAGCTTCTCTTATCAGTCGAAAGCTGCGCTTTAGCGTAATCATCTGTGCATTACTTTTGGGTTCAACTGTGATGTCTATTCGCCAAGCATCCCTAGCTCATAGTCAGATCTCTAGATTCTTTATGCAAAGTGCAACAATCACAGCAGAAGTTATAACTGATCCCAATAAAACCAGTACTGGTAACTATTCATTCATTGCACGCGCGATTTTAGTTAATAACAGCTCAATTCATTACAAGCTGCGTGTGCCAATACGCGTGATGACATCCAAGCAAAGCATGAGCAAGCTCTTGCCCGGACAAAGATTTAGCGCCCAAGGACGCATAGTTGCTAGCAAGGAAGCTCGAGTTGCTGCATTGGTTGTCATAAAGGATGAAATTGAAATCCAAACGCAACCTTCACATTGGGCTAGTGCGTTAGGCGCAGTTCGTTTAGGCCTTCGATCACTCTCTGGCGATGGTGATGCTGGAGCTCTCATACCTGGAATGGTCCTCGGGGATACTTCAAAACAAAGTCCGCAGTTCAAAAACTCTATGAAGCGATCTGGTTTAACTCACTTAGTTGCAGTAAGTGGTGCCAATTTTGCACTTGTCTCTGCCTTCGTCTTATGGATGATGCAGTTTCTTTTTACAAGAATGGCATTTCGTCTGAGCGCAACAGCTATTTCCCTTATTGCATTTATTGCACTTGTGCGACCATCTCCCTCAGTCTTACGCGCTGCGGCAATGGCTGCGGTTTTACTCATTGCACAAGGCACCAAGCGCGGCCGAGATTCACTGCCGGCTCTGGGTTTTGCCATCGCCGCAGTTGTCATAGTTGATCCATGGCAGGCACGTGATGCTGGCTTTGCACTCTCAGTGCTTGCAACTGCAGGTCTTCTTATCTTTGCACCTGTCCTTGTTGAAAAACTCTCGCTTCATATGCCAGAAAAACTGGCGCAAGCTTTAGCACCACCCACAGCAGCAATAGTCTTCTGTTCACCCATCATCGTTGCACTTTCAGGATATTTAGCCCCAATGAGTGTGATTGCTAACTTATTAGCTGCTCCCTTCGTAGCACCCATCACGATTGTGGGCTTTATTTCCTCCTTATTTTCACCTTTTGCACCCTTCCTCTCTTTAGCATTGATCTGGCTTATTAGGTTTCCTGCAGGAGCAATTGCACTTATTGCGCATTGGGCTTCGAGTTTTCCAGTCCTTACCTTGCGCACAGGAAAAATCGGTTTCCTCATTGTTGCTTGCTTCACTCTGTTGGCTTGGCTATTTAAGAAATGGTTTAAATACATCACGATTTTTACACTCATTGTTCTTATCTCCATTACGTGGTTGCAGCGTTGGCCAGGAGGGGATTGGCAGATTGCTAACTGCGATATTGGTCAAGGTGATTCGATGGTGCTAAATCTAGGTAATCACCAGGGCCTAGTTATAGATGTTGGTCCCGATGCTGTTGCCGAAGATCGATGTTTAAAGGCTCTTGGAATAAAAGAAATCCCACTTTTAATTCTTTCGCACTTTCACGCAGACCACGTTGCTGGATTACCGGGAGCATTGAATAAGCGCACCGTTGGACAAGTTTGGGTAAGTGTTAATTCGGCGCCACTTGTCGAAAGCGCTATGGCGCAAGTAGCACTAGAGGGTGTTGAGATTATTAAGGCAGTTCGAGGAATGAGTTCACGAGTTGGGCCGCTAACAATAAAAGTTCTTTGGCCCACGTTAAGTGCTACTAGTTTTGAGGAAATGCCAGGCGAGGGTTCTCAAATAAACAACTCCAGTATTGCCACCTTGATTACCAGTAATGAATTTTCAATCTTTGCCGGTGGAGATCTGGAACCACCAGTTCAGCAAATTTTGGTCAAGGACGTTACCCCCGTTGACATATATAAGGTGTGCCATCACGGTTCCAGATACCAGGATCTAGCTTTCATGGCCGCATTACATCCACGTATTTCAGTTATCTCGGTTGGGGTAGGCAATACTTATGGGCACCCAGCGGTGCAAACCCTGGAGGCGCTGACTAGACTCGGCTCAGAGGTTGTACGAACAGATATAGATGGTGCGATAGCAGTGCAAGTGCGAAAACATCAATTTACTATACGTAAAGCCAAGGGACGATTTAATCTCATTAGATGGGGGTAGATGCACAATGAATTCTTTCTACCTCATCCTGGGATCAGAAGCGGCACTGGCAGACAGAGCGCTTACTAAGCTCACTGCTCAACTAAAAGATCAGAAATGTGAAATTACCACTCTCTTTGCAACAGATGTAATTGTTGGTGATATCGCTGATGCACTTGCCCCATCACTTTTTTCAGAGCGGCGTGGATTAATCATCCGCGACTTACAAGATTTGCCTGAAGATTCCAAAGATGAAATCACAAGGTATTTAGATTCTCCCGACCCAACAACAACTGTAGTTTTTGTTCATAAAGGTGGCGTTAAGGGCAAAGCGCTATTAGATGCGATTAAGAAGTTAAAGCCAGAAATTATTGCGTGCGAGCCAATTAAGAAAGAAGCCGAGAAGGAAGAGTTTGTTCGCAATTTATTTCTTGATCTACAGCGTAAAGCAACCCCAGGGGCAATCACTGCATTAGTTGGAGCTCTTGGAAATGACTTGCGTGAACTTCAATCAGCAGTGGGGCAGATTGCAGCAGATGCACCTTCTGGAACTATCGATGAAGTGATGATTGATAAATTCCATCAAGGCAGAGTAGAAACAACAGGATTTGATGTGGCCGATGCAACCTTGGATGGTAATTTGCCAGCAGCACTTATTGCTCTTAGAAGCGCACTAGAAACTGGTACTGACCCAGTAATGATTACAAGTGCAATTGCTTCATCCCTTCGCTCACTTGCCAAAGTTTCAGGTGCAAACCGTGGCGTGAAATCTTTTGAACTTGCTGGCCAATTAGGAATGGCTCCATGGCAAATAGATAAGGCCCGCAGACAGTTAAATCGTTGGACACCTGCTCAAATAGCTGATGCCGTTGGGGCCATTGCCCTGGCCGATGCCCAAGTTAAAGGGGCAGCCAGTGATCCGATTTACGCCCTAGAAAAGGCATTGACCCGTATCGCCCAAAAGGGCTAGAAATCGCAATTTGACCCTGGCCTAGAGGTTCCGTACCCTTAGCGTCTGCCCGAAGGAACCTTTGGTTCTTGCCATGGGCTAAAAATGAACTGGAGTTACACGTGTACGCAATCGTTAAAGCTGGCGGCCATCAGGAGAAAGTGGCAGTTGGAGACACAGTCACTGTCGATCGTATCGACGCTGCTGTTGGCGCAACTGTTTCATTTCCTGCAGTGCTCCTAGTAGATGGTGCATCTGTTACTTCAGATCCAAAGCTTCTCTCTGGCGTTAAGGTCACAGGCGAAGTACTTGAAGAGACTAAAGGCCCAAAGATCGATATTTTGCGTTACAAGAACAAGACAGGTCACCGTCGTCGTCAGGGATTTCGCGCTAAGCAGACTCTCGTAAAAATTACCGCCATCAACGGCGCGAAGTAAGGGATAAATAAATGGCAAGTAAGAAGGGTGTCTCCTCGACACGAAACGGTCGCGATTCAAATGCGCAGTACCTCGGTATCAAGCGCTTTGGCGGACAAGAAGTTAATGCAGGCGAAATTCTAGTTCGCCAGCGCGGAACACATTTTCACCCAGGTAAGAACGTTGGACGCGGTAAAGACGACACACTGTTTGCATTAGCAGCAGGTGCAGTCGAATACGGTCGCGCTCGCGGACGTCGCGTAGTGAATGTTGTGGTTCCGGTAGCTCTATAAAAGGTTTCTCTATAAAGGGCGAGCCGTAATCACACGGCTCGCTTTTTTATTTTCTGCAGTGAAGGGAGTTAATGACATGACAACATTTGTTGATCGTGTGACTCTCTATGCCTCTGCCGGAAAAGGTGGAGATGGGTGCGTCTCTGTTAAGCGCGAAAAATTTAAGCCACTGGGTGGACCAGATGGTGGTAACGGTGGACGCGGTGGCGATGTAATTCTGGTTGTAGATCCAAGTGTTACAACCCTTCTTGACTTCCATCATTCACCGCACCGCAAAGCAACTTCAGGTCATCAAGGTTATGGCGATCGCAAAGATGGACATCAGGGTGAAGACTTAATTCTGGGCGTTCCAAATGGCACAGTTATTTTCGATGCAGCGGGTGAACAAATTGCTGACCTTGTCGGAACTGGCACAACTTTTGTTGCAGCCCAAGGTGGTTTTGGTGGCCTTGGAAACATGGCTCTGGCATCATCAAAGCGTCGTGCACCAGGTTTTGCACTATTGGGTGAACCAGGTGAAGAGCGCACACTTTTCCTTGAACTTAAATCAGTTGCAGATATTGCCCTTGTTGGTTATCCAAGTGCTGGAAAATCTTCACTAATTGCAGCTATTTCTGC
>Ga0194060_10000134_pt1 | contig 51858 bp, 42 predicted proteins | sample SepL225m_MetaG_FD_163427 | JGI IMG/M metagenome (GOLD analysis project Ga0194060, IMG submission 163427) | Anoxic zone freshwater microbial communities from boreal shield lake in IISD Experimental Lakes Area, Ontario, Canada - Sep2016-L222-5m | ecosystem: Environmental > Aquatic > Freshwater >... | reverse complement strand
AATATACCCTGCAATAACCTTCAGCAACTGCTCTTCTCCCCTGCAAAAAGATTTTCATCCGCAAAGGTGGTCTCCGAAAAAATTCTTTCGGAATTGCGTCTCGTTCAGTGAACAAACAATCCTGATCGCCTCCATCGTATTGATGCCAGTTTACCAAGCGGATTGGTCAACAGAGAAAGATCAGGATCCCACGACCAGTAAACCATCAGTGCTTGTCCGAGAAGATCTTTTTCCGGTAAAAATCCCCAGAAACGACTGTCGAGACTATTATCACGATTATCTCCCATTGCAAAGTAATAGTTATCCTTGACCGTGTACTGCCGGACGGGTGCGCCATCAACAAATACCTCCCTGCCCATAAGACTCACATCGTGTCCCTCATCAGCAACGAGTGAACTATAGATCGGAAATGTCGTCGCATTCAGCCCTATCACATCTCCTTTGCGGGGAATTCGTATCGGACCATAGTTATCCTTGTTAAAATTTGAAAACTGGGGAAATATCATGTAGTCACCTTCACCCGCCGGTACTCGCTCTCCGATAAACTGTGCATGTTCCGGCAGCACCGATACCTTACCATTTATTGAGAGTTTTTGATCGTGAATTTCAAGAGTATCACCACTTATTGCCACGCAACGCTTGATATAGTTCAGCGAGCGATCTTTGGGAAACTTGAAAACAATAATATCTCCGCGTTTAACCTGGTCAACCCCGGGCAGCCGAATATCGGTAAAAGGAACTTTTGGGCCATAAACGTATTTGTTAACGAAGAGAAAATCGCCGGCAAGGAGCGTTCTCTCCATGGATCCCGTTGGAATCCGATACGATTCGACCACAAAAACCCGCAGAACTGTGGCAAAAATTGCAGCAATGACCAGAGCCTCAAACCACTCCCTTGAATGTTTTTTTCCCGATTTACCCTTCTGAATATCCAATAGTGTAACGTTTTGTTTTTATTGATTTTTCCTGAAGCAGAGAGCGACCTACTCATCAATATTCAGCAGGGCAAGAAAAGCCTCCTGCGGAACCTCTACCCTGCCAACCTGTTTCATCCTCTTTTTACCCTCTTTCTGTTTTTCCAGCAGCTTGCGTTTGCGGCTGATATCGCCGCCATAGCACTTGGCCAGCACGTTTTTGCGCATAGCTGATATGGTTTCGCGCGAAATAACCTTGCTGCCTATTGCCGCCTGGATGGCAACTTCATACATCTGTTTCGGTATTATCCCTTTCAGTTTCAGGCAGAGCTTTTTTCCCCAGTCATAAGCTTTAGAACGGTGAACCACAATAGAGAGTGCATCAACAGGGTCGCCATTCAGCAGCACATCGAGCTTGACCAACTCGGATTCCCGATAACCAACATACTCGTAATCCATTGAGGCATAGCCTTTCGAGATGGATTTGAGACGGTCATGAAAATCAAAAACAATTTCAGCCAGGGGAAACTCAAAATGCATAATGACCCTTGAGACATCAAGATAGTCGGTATTCTTGTACTCACCCCTTCGTTCCATGCCAAGTTTCATGATATTGCCAATGTAGTCGGCAAGGGTGATGATCTGCATGGCCACGTAAGGCTCTTCAACAAGGTTGACCCGACTTGTCTCAGGCATCTTTGATGGATTATCGACAACGACAATATCTCCATTCGTCATCACAATGCGATACTCCACGTTTGGCACGGTCGTGATGATATTGACCCCATACTCACGTTCAAGACGTTCCTGAATAATCTCCATGTGAAGTAGACCAAGAAAACCACACCGGAAACCAAAACCAAGAGCCACAGAGGTTTCAGGGGTATAGACCAGTGATGCGTCGTTCAGTGCAAGCTTTTCAAGGGATTCGCGCAGATCCTCAAATTCATTCGAGTTAATGGGGTACAGGCCGCTGAAGACCATCGGTTTGACCTCCTTGTACCCGGCAAGGCGCTCGTGTGCGGGATTGTCGGCAAGAGTGACCGTATCGCCAACCTTGGCATCCTTGACATCCTTGATAGAGCAGATCAGATAACCAACATCTCCTGATTCAAGCAGGTTTTTTGGCTGCCGCTTCATGCTCATGGTGCCGATTTCATCGGCGAGGAAAATTTTGTCGCTGGCAAAAAATTTGACTTTATCTCCCTTTCTCAAGGAACCTTCAACAATACGGAGATAGACCACCGCGCCACGATAGGAGTCGAACACTGAATCAAAAATCAGCGCCCGGAGCGGAAGATGGTTGTTATCGGCAGGATGTGGAACGCGGGCAACAATCGCCTCCATCAGCTCACTCACACCGATACCAGCTTTTGCCGAGACCTGAAGAATCTCCTCGCGTTTGACCCCCATAAGATCAATAATCTGACGGGAAACTCCCTCCACATCCGAGGAGGGAAGATCAATTTTGTTGATCACAGGAATAATATCAAGCCCGGCATCAAGAGCAAGATAAAGGTTGGCAATAGTTTGCGCCTCTACCCCCTGGGTTGCGTCGACGATAAGAAGTGCCCCTTCACATGCGGCAAGAGAGCGAGAAACTTCATAACTGAAATCGACGTGACCGGGAGTATCAATAAGATTCAGGGTGTATTCCTCACCATCAGCCGCCCTGTATTTCATCTGGATGGCGTGGCTTTTAATCGTAATGCCCCGCTCCCGCTCCAGATCCATATCATCAAGCACCTGGGCGGAGGCCATCTGGGTACGATCGAGCGTGTGCGTTATCTCCAGAAGGCGGTCAGCAAGTGTTGATTTGCCGTGATCAATATGTGCGATAATGCAGAAGTTTCTGATGCGACTGACTTCTGTACTTTGCGAGGCCATAAAATGTTCGTTTGATTCTTGTTAAAACTCAATGCAACGGCAATATAAGCAAATAATGCAATTGTGACCTTTCTGTGCTGTCACACGAAAAGGGTGTTCTCGGCATGATGACGGAAACCCCTGACAAATTCTGATGCCTCCATGACTTTTTTCCCCTCAAGCTGTAATGAAATCAGCTCCAGCAACCCATCCGAACATGCGGCATAAAGTCTTCCCTGAGTGATCAACACTGTTCCCGGTGATGCTGAAAAATCATCGGCGGAGGAGGAGGTTCCTGGTCTGGCACGAAATATCTTCAGAGTCTTGCCCATAAATGTTGTCCACGCCGCAGGCTTCAATGCTAACCCCCTTACAAAATCATGGATGAGCGCAACCGGCTGCGCCCACTTAATTCGTGTATTGTCACGGTTAAGTTTAGGAGCCCTCGACGCAAGGGCATCATTCTGATCAGAGACTGTGACACTGCCTGAAGCTATCAGGTGAAGCGTCTTGACAACAACCTTTGCTCCAATTTCCGAAAGGCGACGAGCAAGATCTGTGGCATTCTCATCGGGAGCTATAGTAGTTTTTTCCTGCAAAATGATGGTACCGGTATCCACGCGTTGCTGCAGAAAAAAGGTTGTGACACCTGTTTCGTGATCGCCCCTGATAAGGGACCAGTTGACAGGCGCAGCACCACGATAGGCTGGCAAAAGAGAGGCATGCAGATTGAAAGCGCCTCGTGAAGCCTGTTCATAGAGCGCTGGCGGCAAAATACGAAAGGCTGCAACGACAAGAACGTCAGGCCGGTATGCCGCGACCCTCTCGGCAAACGCAGAATCCGCAACATCATCAACTTCATGCACTTCAAGCCCGAGTGCAAGTGCGGCCTGTTTGACCGGCGAGGGTTCAGCATCAGCATGTTTGCTCTTGCGGGGTTTATCCTTGCCAGTGACAACAAGCACTATCTCAAAAGCATCATCTTCAGCGGCAATCGCCTGCAACGAAGGGACAGCAAAGTCCGGGGTTCCCATAAAAATAATCCGCATGATACGCTATAATGGATGAGAGAGAGGCTCAACTTCACGAAGAGCGACCGGATAAGAGGCATTAACCACCCCCGATGCCAGGGCCGTCAGCTCCTTCTGGATCTTGCGCCGATGCCGTTTCGGCACCCGATCGACAAAGAGAGTGCCATTGAGATGGTCAATCTCATGCTGAAGCACTCTGGCAACCATCCCTGAAAACTCACCAACCTTCTCCTCAAAATGCTCATTTCGGTATTTAAGCATGATGACCGAGGGCCTCACAACATCCCCCTGAACTCCCGGCACGCTCAGGCACCCCTCTTCCATCTCACAAGAACCTTTGACGGAAAGCATGTAAGGATTAATAACCGCCATCGGCTCCTCATGCTCATAATTCTTGATACAGGAGACATCCAGGACAAGCAACCTGAGAGAGTGACCCACCTGGGGTGCTGCCAGCCCAATCCCTGAAGCATTGCGCATCGACTGAAACATCGATGCCACAAGCTCCTCAACCCCGGCATCAACACCCTTCAACGGCTTCGCCCTCTGCCGAAGAATATCATCACTGTAAATTGTAATCGGTAATATCATCTTTATTCAGAAGGAACGTTGTTGACTCTTGCTTTACTCTTACTTTTTATAACTGTCATGCAAAACAAAAAGAGAGTGACAAGGAGCTGATAACCACTGAGACTCAAATGCCCTGAAAAACAAAAACCCCGACGTGCGGGGTTTTTGTGCTGCGGAGAGGGAGGGATTCGAACCCTCGGTAGCCCTATAAGAACTACGTCGGTTTAGCAAACCGGTGCCTTCAGCCGCTCGGCCACCTCTCCTGATGATAATGCGCGGAGGATGAGGGACTCGAACCCCCATGGGCGTGAACCCGGCAGTTTTCAAGACTGCTGCCTTACCAATTAGACTAATCCTCCAGGTACATATTGTAAAGAACAAGGTCGAAAGATAGTGAAACAACCGGAAAAAGCCAGAAAAAAGATTTTCACGGGTTTTTCTGGCGGAGAGGGAGGGATTCGAACCCTCGAGGGCTGTGACACCCTACCCGCTTTCCAGGCGAGCGCACTAGACCAACTATGCGACCTCTCCGTATCTCTTCATAAGTTAATGGCTCCTAATTTACACTCTATTTCAAATTTTCAAAAGTATTCTGCAAGAGAGAGAGCGATTCTGTGACCATTTTTCTCCTGTTTTTCTTGATTACTTTAATCAGCGTGAAGAGAAGCACTCTTAATATTGTCATTCTACCCTCACTTTTTGTAAATTGGCGCAATTGAACTTGCCGCAATCCACATAAATTCTGCTCTGCTCATGACGAAAATTCTCTATGAAGCGCTGACGTTTGACGATGTTCTTCTTCTTCCTGCATATTCAAAGGTTCTGCCGAAAGAGACTGCTACTGAAAGCCGTCTGACAAAAACCATTACACTGAATATTCCGCTGGTGAGCGCAGCAATGGACACTGTTACAGAATCAGGGCTCGCTATTGCACTGGCACGTGCTGGTGGCATCGGTATTATTCACAAAAACTTCTCCATCGAGGGTCAGGCACGCGAAGTGGCTAAAGTGAAGCGTTATGAAAGCGGCATCATTCGCCACCCCTTTACGCTCTATGACGACGCAACCATGCAGGATGCTCTTGACCTGATGCAGCGTCACTCCATTTCCGGTATTCCGGTCATTGGACGCCCGAAAGAGGGGAGCGACCTTAGCAGGAAGCTTAAAGGCATTGTGACCAACCGGGATCTTCGCGTCAGACCGAAACTTGACTCGAAAATTGCGACGATCATGACCAGCAAAAATCTTATTACCGCAAGAGAGGATGTTGATCTTCAAAGAGCCGAAGAGATTCTGCTCTCCAACAAGATTGAAAAACTGCTCATTACCGATAAAGATGGAAACCTTCAGGGACTGATCACCTTCAAGGATATTCAGAAACGTAAACAGTTTCCTAATGCCTGCAAGGACAGTCAAGGCCATCTCAGGGTTGGTGCTGCCGTAGGTATCAGCTCGAATACCTGTCAGCGTGTCAGTGCCCTGATTGAGGCTGGTGTGGATGTGGTTGCAGTGGATACGGCTCATGGACACAGCCAGGCCGTCCTTGACATGGTCAAGAGTATCAAAAGCTCCTGGCCTGACCTGCAGGTTATTGCCGGTAATGTCGCCACGCCCGAAGCTGTCCGTGACCTGATCAATGCCGGAGCCGATTGCGTGAAGGTGGGTATTGGTCCCGGAAGTATTTGTACCACGCGTATTGTCGCCGGAGTCGGCATGCCGCAATTGACCGCTATTATCAACTGTGCGGAGGAGGCGGCCAAAACCAACACACCAATCATCGCTGATGGTGGCGTTAAATACAGTGGCGATATTGCCAAAGCTCTTGCTGCCGGTGCTGATTCTGTGATGATTGGCAGCATTTTTGCTGGAACCGACGAAAGCCCCGGGGAAACCATTCTTTACGAAGGACGAAAATTCAAAACTTATCGCGGCATGGGCTCGCTCGGTGCCATGTCGGAACCTGATGGAAGCAGCGACCGCTATTTCCAGGAGGCATCAAGCGAATCAAAAAAATATGTGCCCGAAGGCATTGAAGGACGCATTCCAGCAAAAGGCTCACTTGATGAGGTGGTCTATCAGTTAATCGGCGGGCTGAAATCCGCAATGGGTTACTGCGGAGTGGCAACTATTGAAGAGCTGAAAAACAATACAAATTTTGTGCGGATCACCTCGGCCGGTCTCAGAGAGAGTCACCCGCATGATGTTAAAATCACGAAAGAGGCACCGAATTACTCAACTTCGATGTAGGGAGAACCGTCTGCTGCTTTGAAAAGTTACAGAATACAATCTGTTTTTTTTTCAATTTTTACAGCGAAAAATAGATTGCATTCCGTAATTATTGAGGTAAAATGAATTGATAAGTGTCGTAGGAGAAGAGTTGTCAGCAAAAAAAGTAACCAGTGTTGCATCAATGGATTGTGCTTTTATTGCATCGAATTATTGCCAACCCCCGCCAAGTGCACGATAAAGCTCTGACATGGCTGCAAGATGCTGACGACGAAGAGTCGCAAGATCAAGATCGGCCTGCAGGGCATTTGTATCGGCTATTATGATTTCAAGATAGGTGGCCATCCCGCTTTTGAAGAGCAGTCCTGCATTGGCGACAGCGTTATGAAGCGTGACGGTTCGTTCTTCGGCTATGCGTTCCTGCTGCTTTATCTTGTCGATCTGTACAAGTGCGTCGGATACTTCCGAGACAGCCTTGAGCAGTGATTGCTTGTAGTCAAGTTCAGCTTGTTCACGTTTAATCTTTGTCTGTTCATATTTTGCATGCAACTGGCCACGCTGAAAAACCGGTTGAACCAGACTTCCCTGTACTATTCCATACAGTGACCCGGGAAGGTTAAACCAGTCGCTTGTTTTGAATGCGTCAAAACCGCCTGTCGCTGTAATGGTCAACGATGGAAATAAAGTGGCTTTTGCGTCACCCATGTCAGCATGAGCGACGCGAACAGCAAGTTCCGCTGCACGAATATCGGGTCGGTTCTGAAGCAGAGCCGCCGGAATGCCGGATGGCAGATAATCGGCCACTGGAGTGCTGAAGAGTGATTTGCTGCGGCTGATCGGGCCAGGCATTTTGCCGCAAAGTGCGCTGAGAGCATTTTCCTGTACAGATATTTTCTGTTCAAGAAGCGGAATTGTCCCTGCAATGGATTGCCGTACGGCTTCCTGCTGCTGAACTGCAAGGAGGGTTACCTGGCCAGCGGCAAACTGAAGCTTGATCATCTTGAGTGTCGTGTCGGCAAGAGCAAGGTTTTTTGCTGAACTTGCGAGCTGTGCATCAAACATCAAGAGATTGTAGTAACCTGCCGCAACATCAGCAACCAGCCGGGTTCGCACAGCCTTTGCAGCCTCCTCTGTTTTCAGGTATGAGGCAAGGGCCGATTGGTCTCTGCTGCGGATTTTTCCCCAGATATCAGCTTCCCATGATAATCCGGCGAAAAGAGTGTAGTCATTACGGTTTGTCTTTACACCGTAATCAGATGGACGAGTACGGGTGTTCTGCACTCCGATGTTCAGAGATGGAAGTACCCCAAGGTCTGCCGCATTAAGGGTTTGACGTGCGTAGTCAATGTTTTTCAGCGCGACCTGAAAATCGGTATTACTAACCACGGCGCTATCAATCAACGAAGAGAGCGTGTTATCAGTAAAAAAACTTTTACACGGCAACTTGGCTAAAGAGATATCTGTCGAACTGTCGACTTCCGATTGGCTGGCACCACGATATCCTGATGGTAAGATTACCTCCGGCTTTTTGTACTCTCGGGTGACACTGCATGCTGCAAGCATACCGCACGACACGAAAAACGTCAGTGATAAAAGCTGTTTTCTCATAGGACAACCGTCGATTCAGAATTACTCTTCATGATACCTCCCTTGAGCGTTCGTTATCGAGCCTCTCAACCTCATCAAGGAGCGATCCGGCCTCCATAATTTCGGCAGCGGGGCCAGTAAGGCGTTCCTGTAGGTACTGGAAGGTGACAAAAAGGACCGGGACTACAAAAATACCAAGAACCATTCCAAGAAACATACCGCCGATAGCCGCTGCGCCTATTGAACGATTGCCAAGAGCTGCGGGTCCAGAAACAAAAAGAAGTGGCAGGAGGCCTGCAATAAATGCCAGTGAAGTCATGAGAATTGGTCGAAGCCTTGCACGGGCTCCCTCAAGAGCTGCCGCAGCCAGAGTACTGCCGGCAACGCGTCGCTGCACCGCAAATTCGACAATCAGAATGGCATTTTTCGCAAGAAGCCCGATAAGCATGATAACGGCAACCTGTACGTAGATATTATTGTCTATCCCCGCAAGTTTTATACCGAAAAAGACACCAAGAAGACCTGTGGGAATTGAAAACATCACCGCAAGCGGCAGGAGGTAGCTTTCATAAAGCGCCGCCAGCAAAAAATAGACAAAAACAACCGAGAGCGTAAAAATAAAGAGCAGTCCGCCTGTCGACTCTATCTCTTCACGGCTTTGGCCTTTCCAGTCATAAGTATATCCTGATGGAAGAGTGGTACTGGCAACCGTTTCAACTGCCTTGATGGCCTGACCAGTACTGAAACCAGGTTTCACTGTTGCGTTGATCGAAATTGCATTGAAAAGATTAAAATGATCCACGGATTCGGTACCATAAACCCGTTTGAGTGTAATAAGAGATGAAACCGGCACCATCTGACCACTGGCGTTCTTGACAAAAATCCCGTTCAGTGATGCTGGCTGGCTACGATCCTTTGGCTCCGCCTGCATGACAACCCGGTAATATTTGCCAAAACGGTTGAAATCAGAGGCTTGCATACTCCCGTAATAGACCTGCAATACCGTCAAAAGCTCCCGAACATTGACACCGAACTGACTTGCCTTAATGTTGTCAACAACAAGCTCATACTGGGGATTTGTCGCCTTGAACGGTGTAAATGCAAAACCGATTTCAGGACGTTTCATCAACTCGCCAATAAATCCCTGCGCTACAGCGCCTAATTTGTCGAGTCGACCACCACTGCGATCCTGTACCACAAACTCCAAACCACTAACCGCACTGAAACCAGGAACCGTCGGCTGAGCGAGGGCAAAAAATGTACCTTCCCTGCCAGAAAGTTTTTTTGTGATGGTCGCAAGAACTTTCTTGATATTTCCGTCAGCTCCTCGCTTTTCGTGCTCTTTAAGCTGTAGAAAAAGAAGACCAGAAGAGGGAGATGAACTTCTGGAAAGAATATTAATGCCGGAAACCGATATAACTTTCTTAATTGCGGGCAAGCTTTGCAGAATTGTTATTGCGTTGTCCATCTCAGCACAGGTACGGCTGAATGATGCACCCGGGGGCATGGTGACCGAGACAATAACAAAGCCATTATCTTCGTCTGGAATAAATCCGGTTGGTGTGGTTTTGAACATCCAAAATGAAAGGACGACCATCAAGCCAAGCGAGCCAAATGTAATCAGTTTATGACGAATAAGAAAAACAAGCGAACCGAGGTACCGGTGCTTCAAACTGTCAAACCCGGTATTGAAGCCGGTAAAAAATCGCTGGCCTAGCCCGCCGAACCGTTTCAACTTTCCGCTTTTGCCAGAACCTTCCGCATCATGCAGATTGGTAAGAAAAAGGGCGCAAAGTGCAGGACTGAGAGTCAATGCGTTGACGGCTGAGATAAGAATCGCTATGGCAAGGGTAAAAGCAAACTGCCTGTAGAAAACCCCCGTAGAACCCTCAAGAAAACCAACCGGAAGAAATACCGATGCCATAACAAGAGTGATAGTGACAATCGCCGTCGTGATCTCGCGCATGGCAGAAACGGTAGCTACTTTTGCCGGATAGTTTTTCTGCTCCATTTTTGCATGCACCGCTTCAACAACAACAATGGCATCATCAACAACAATGCCTATCGCCAGAACCAAACCAAAAAGTGTCAGTACATTGATAGAGAAGCCGAAAAGATTCATGAAAAAGAAAGTGCCGATAATGGCAACGGGCACTGCAATTGCCGGAATTATGGTCGATCGAAGATCCTGCAAAAAAAGAAATACCACGAGAAAAACAAGAAGAAATGCCTCTACAAGGGTATGAACAACCTGATTGATTGACTCATCGACCACATCTTTGGAGCTGTATGGAATTGCGTAAGTTATGCCTGAGGGAAACGACATGGAGGCTTTTTCGAGCACCTTGCGCAAACCAGCTTCTACCTTATTGGCATTGGAACCAGGGGCCTGGTAAATAGCAAGCACCACACCAGCCTGACCGTTTGCCTTGGTATCGACAGTATACCGATACGAACCGAACTCAACCCGGGAGATATCACCAAGCCTGAGCAGTGATCCGTCGGGATTTGAACGGATCACAATATTCTCATAATCTGCAGGATAAGGATTCTTCCCCTTGTACTTCATGACATACTGCATCGCCTCTGTGCTGTTCTCACCGAACGAGCCGGGTGCCGCTTCGAGATTCTGGCTCTGGATGGCAGCCGATATCTCCTGCGGTGTAACATTATTGGCTGCCATCTGCTGCGGGCGCAACCAAATACGCATTGAATAATCCATATTTCCATAAACGGATACCTGGCCAACACCAGGAACCCTTGAAAGATCATCGACAATGTTTATTTTGGCATAGTTCTGCAAAAATAGCTGGTCGTACTCTTTCTTACTGCTCGACAGATTTATGAGCATGATCTGGCTATTCTGCCGCTTGACCGTCGAAATACCGATCTGGTTGACCTCTGCAGGCAACCTGCTTGCAGCCTGCGCTACCCGATTCTGAACATTTACAGCCGCTTGGTCGGGGTTGGTTCCCTGCTTAAAAAAAACCGCAATGGAAAGAGAACCATCGTTGGCGGAAGTGGAGGTCATATAGGTCATATTCTCGACACCATTGATTGCCTCCTCAAGTGGCGGGGCAACCGAACGACCAACAGTTTCAGCGCTTGCTCCGGGATAACTTGCTGTTACTGAAACACTTGGCGGTGCAATGTCTGGAAAGCGGGTGATTGAAAGCTGGTTGATACCAACAAGTCCAAGTATCACCAAAATCAACGATATGACGGTAGCAAGAACAGGTCTTGATATAAATCGTTCAAACATGTACAGAAATATTTAGCACGCTCTTTTCTATGACAGGGAAAACTCTCCCTCTCCCCTTCATGTTTTGCCCGCTGTTACTGGCTGGGGATTGTTTACAGGCTTTATAACAGCACCTTCCTGCAATTTTTCAATTCCGGTGGTAACAATGGTATCGCCTGGTTTGAGACCGAAGCTGACGATATAGTTATTACTGCTCTTGCCAGCAATCGTAATGACCTGTTTTTTAACACGGTTATCACTCATAAGCAAAAAAACAAAAACCTTATCCTGTAACTCAACTGTAGCAGACTGCGGCACAAGCAAGACATCATGATAAATTGATTCCATAATCACCTTTCCAGTGCTTCCGGCACGCAATAGAGCTTTCGAATTTGGAAACAGAGCCCTGACCCTGACTGATCCAGTCGCCTGATCGAATTGTCCGCTGACAGTGCCGATCGACCCTTTTTCAGGATAGAGGCTGCCGTCCGCCATGACCAGTGAAACGGGTGAAAGTTTCTGTATCTTTTCCTGTATTGTACTGCCCGCATACTGCTGTCGAAACTGCATAAAAGCCACCTCACTTATGCTGAAGTTTGCGTAGATACTACTCACATCACTCAGTATCGTAAGCCCGGAGCTCTGGTTTTTGCTCAGCAGACTTCCCGCCCTGAACAAGATCTTCCCAATGTAGCCACTCATAGGCGACTTGATAAGGGTATAATCAAGATTGACCTTGGCAGAACGGACGGATGCCCTGGACTGTTCAACCGTCGCAAGTGCCAACTGAGTATTAGCCTTTGCGGTTTTGAGCTGAATATCAGCTACGACATTGTTCTGAACAAGCGGAACAAGCTTCTCCTCATTCAGCTTCGCCACAACCAGCGATGCTTCGGCTGCCTGCTGAAGCGCCAGCGCACCATTGTACTGCTCACGATAAAGCCGGTCATCTATCTTGAAAAGCGTCTGTCCCGCCTTGACAAACGCCCCTTCATCAACAAGAATCGCACTGAGCGTTCCGTCAACCTGCGGGCGAATATCAACATTACCCTTTCCTTCAAGCATTGCAGAATATTCCGTTGCTACCCGTGCATCAGAAGGGGTGATGGTCACCACAGGAAGAAGCGGTCTCCTTTTTTTCAGGGCATCACTGTCGGTATTTTTGGGGCTACATCCAGAAAAAAAGAGAAGGAAGCAGACGCTAAGAAGTAAACGAAAGGTGGAAAAACTGACGAATGCTGTTGTGCTCATCATCTCGGTATAATATTTTCAACTTGGCACTGAAAACAGCAGGCTTCGGACATCATCGACGGGGTAAAAAGAGTTATAAAATGCTTTACGAAGAATAACGAAGTGCCATACCGTACACCTCGGAAGAGGTTAACAAATTTTGAGTGAATAACAAAGGAGTCTTCCGGCATAGCTTCGCGTGCCCCCTGTTATAACTTGTGTGAATAGCTTAAAAGAGTATTATAAAAGAACACATTGAGGAATAGTGTCATCTGCTTTATCATTAGAGAATATATAAGAACTATACTTTATATTGAGCGTCACATCATTTATCATCTGTTATATATGTCTCAACAAATCCGCTCCTGCGTCCGGCTGGTGAATATGGCTTTTTATGCACACCACGGAGTACTCAAGGAAGAGCATACCCTCGGTGGAAAATATGAGGTAGACGCTGAGCTGACTTTCGACTTCACCGAGGCGGCCAAAAGCGACGATATTACAAAAACTGTAGACTACGGCTTGGTATACCGCAAAATTCGAGAGATACTGACCCTTAAAAGTTTTTTTTTGATCGAGGCGGTTGCTGGTGAGATTGCTCACGATCTGCTCCGTGATTTTTTGATTCTCGACAAGGTATCGATAAGGGTACGCAAACGCAACCCTCCGGTTGATGGTATCTGCGACTATGCCGAGGCCGATTACTCCACCACACGCCTCTGAATCATGCCGACACACAAAGCATATATTGGAATAGGCTCCAACATCGGAAACCGGCTCTGTAACCTTCAGGAAGCTGTTGATCTGCTTCATGAGCTTGAGTGTACACAGGTTTGCGATGTCTCCTTTATCTACATGACTGAACCCATCGGTGAAACAGAACAGAACCGTTTTTATAATGGCGTTATCCTGCTTGAAACTGCTCTGCAGCCCGAACTCCTCCGGTGCTCTTGCAAGGCCATTGAGCAAAAGCTTGGACGTCCTGCGAACTATGCGCGCTGGAGTCCACGCGCAATCGACCTTGATATTCTGCTCTATGACGACCTTTGCCTGAACACTGACACTCTCTCCATTCCACACCCGGAGCTGGAACACCGAAAATTCGTCCTTGTTCCCCTTCTGGATATCGCAAACCCCCTTCACCCGAAAACAGGGAAAAATATTCGGCAACATCTGGAGTGCTGCAAAGACCAGTCTGTGTTAATCAGAACTAAAGAGTCTCTCTGGATAAAAAAAAAGACGGAATGCCTTTGAAAGCACTCCGTCAAATCACGGCAAGCGAAAAAATGAAGAGCCTCAGTTGGTAAAGGTGATATTGAGATTTCCTTCATCAAAATCAGCACCTTCAGTCTTCCGACCAACAAGAACATTTGGCAAGATTATACTTTTGCGGAAGTTGTTGATATCAACCAGTAACTCATCGCCCTTGATATTCACATTGAGCTTTTTGACTTCAACATTTGGCAGGTAAAGGCTCAGCACATACTTCCCGTTTACCTTTTCAAGCTTCTGGGTTTTGTCATTCGTATAGAGAATGTCAGCGGGATTTTTATCTCCAAACATCTCCTGACTCAGCGTATAGAGCCTGTCGGTGTTGATAATCTCCGCTGTCGACTGTTTAACTCTGAAAATCGGAACAGGATAAAAACAGTTTTCAATCACCTTGAGATATTTGCTTTGAATATCAATAAGACTCTGAAGATAACTGTCGGTAGAACTTGCTGGAAGAATTTTGTTGACTATCGCAGCATCAAGCTTGTAGCCAAAAAGGTTAAGATAAGTTTGCACCCGCAAAGCCTCTTTGATAACCATATTCTCCGGATTCAGCACAACCCTGAACGTCGTAATGGATTTATCCTGAAGCATGACATGCAGCTCTTTCATGTGAGCGTTCACCTCAGGCATAAGCTTGAAGATGTTTTTCTTCGGCATGAATTTGTTCAGAAGAGGCGCTGCAAAACCAATAGCTTTTGAGTGCCATCCACCAATCTTGTCTGCATACCAGCCATAGGATTCAGGCATTCCAAGCAGACGCATGGTCTCGCCGGTTGGTGCGGCATCAACCACAACGACATCATAATCGCCAGACTTGGCTGCCTTCCAAATATAACGAAGACTGATCATCTCCTCCATCCCAGGCATAATCGCAAGTTCCTCGGCAACAACCTCATTTGCGCCGTCATGCATTAAAATCGACGAAAAATAGGAATAGAGTTCCGTCCAATTCTCCCTGATTTCTGAAAGAACATTTACCTCCATAGCAAAAAGATTCTTTTCAACTTCTACAGGTGTCGATGATAGTTCGGCATTCAAGGCATCAGCCAGACTATGAGCCACATCGGTACTCATAATCAGAACCCGTTTTCCCTTTCGGGCAATTGCTGTTGCTGATGAAGCTGAAACGGTAGTTTTGCCTACCCCTCCTTTACCCAGGTAAAGAATAATTCTCATGTTGATAATAAAACTATTGAGTAAACTCTATCTTGACTGAACTCGGTTTAACAGGAGACCGTTTCCTGGCTAAAGTTATCCATCTGATTGCGATGCCGAAACATCCTTTTCGGAAGAGTGAAGACTCTCACCGGAATCTGCCTTGATTGTTATTTTTTTTCTGGCGACAGCATCTCCATTGCCAGGAGCGATAGAATCAACCGCGCCCTCTGGAAAATCATCCACACTCATCATCTTTTTGACGAGAGCGGGGATGTCATCATCAAGAGACTGGATCGCAATACTTTTGCGTGCAGGAATATCACTCTCTACAGAATCGTCAACTCTTCTCACCTTCCCGGATGGGGAGGCTGGGGCCCTTTCATTTTCAAAACCAGAATCAAGACTATTAAAACAATCATCATTCAGAGTTGCCTCATCATCACTTTTTATCTTGATTTTCTTTCTGCGCGAAAAGGCATCACTCTCATCACCAAAATCATGATTTCTGGACGATGATGACTCGGCTTTTGAGTCAGAAACTCCACCTCTTGGAGCCGAACGTTGCCCCCTTCTTTTGGAAGAGTCACCAAAACTGGTCGAGAGCCGTAAAAGCTTACCAACAGAGCTGATCATTCCGTCATTTTTCACGGCTGTTTTAACAATATTGATAACAAAACGCTCTGCTTGCGGATTATCAGCTATGCTGTTGACCAGTTCATTAAGCGCAGTAAGCATACCCGGAACATGTTGCAAATCATTCTTGAGCTGATCACGAATTTTAAACGGAGCATCCCCTATGATATCCTTGATGGATTCGGCAACTTTTTTCAACGCTGCAGGATCAGTGGGAAGAAGATTTTCAATCCCTTTTATGGCATCAGCAGCAGAAAACCCTTCTGGTCTCTTTTCTCCCGCCTGTTGGCGAGGAGGATCTTGCGATGGAGGATAGCCAAGACTCGCCTTGTACTGCTCAAGAAGATCCTGCCCATAACCGATATGGCTCCCCTGCTGCTCTGGATCGGGAACATCAAATCGAAAAGAAAAAGATTGGGGAATACAGACACCTCTTGATGCCTGTAAAATCTGTAAAGAGACCTTGTCGGGCAGGTTTTTTCGGTAATTAAGGCCAAGATTCTCTTCGATAATTGATTCAATGACAGTATGAAGTCGGATAATCAGTTCAGCTTCACGCAACTCAACCATGTCGAAAATCACATAAACCGGCTCCTTATCCTCACGCCGAACCTTGAGATTGAGTGTAGCAAAATCATAATCCTTGTTTCGGCTGTTAACCGATACAGAACCAAGGTTAAACCTGTCGAGATAGTCTTTGCTTGAACCTCTCGCCCAGAGATACACCGCCTTGTCTGTGTAGACAAGGTAATCCTGAAAGGCAATATTCCCTACTCTCTCCTGATGTGACTCATAAAAGACACCTTCGAAAAATGCAATCGGGCTTTCGCCTGCCCCCATAAGGCCTTTCTGAAAAAACTCAGCCACATCAACCTGTTCGGTCTGCCCCGAAACATACAAAGATACATTAGCCATTACCCATACCCGTTCAGCTTTAAACTTGTCAGAAGCGTGAAGCCAAATCTATGAAAATTTTATAATAAACGGAAATTGCTTGATTAACTCATACCAGAGCAACCCTTTTCCTGTGTGAAATTTCAGCAAAAAAAAAGGCAGTGAAAGCCATCAAAGCTTTTCACTGCCTCTGCAAAGATCATTACACGGACGCTTATTCAGCGAACTTTGACTCTACAGCTTTGGTAGGAACAGCATAACCTGTCACCTCAGGAGAAGAACCACGAAGGCTGGATCCCCCACCAAAACTACCGTAAGCATTACGATTAATTCTCATGACACCTTTGCCCATAGAATCAAACAACATACCGACAGTCTCCCAATGACCCTCTACCATTACTTCGAAAATCCGTCCGGCTGCTGCCAGAATATCGGTAAATACACCTCCACCACTCATAAGTCCTCCCTGGAATTTTAATTATTTGAAACTAAACAAATATTCAGAACAGTATCCTTTTCTCAATCTACAGCAATAAACAAAAAAAACAAAGAAAAGATTTGACCCAATCCAACGGGTTTACCCCGTCAAAAGAGGGAAAATCTCTATTATTTTTGCCCCTTTTGAAAAGAACCTGCAAAATTTTTAACCACTTCAGAGGCAGAGACACCGGCATCACCAACTGCTGTGGCAGCATTTCCGGTTGCATTTTCAACAGTCTCAACGACACCGGCATACAACTGATTCGCTGTTCTTGACGCATCCTTGACCGTAATGGCAACCCTGTCAATTGTCTCACCAACAACCCCGCCAGTACTACCCAGCAAATTTCCAATGCCTGTGGCATCAATAAGAGATCCGACTGTACCCGACGCGGTATCAAAGAGACTGCCTGCAAGATTCAGCCCACCCACAACAGCACTCTGCCCGGTCAAAAGAACACTTTCAGCAAGAAACGTAAGGCGATCTGTAAACTCCAGCTCTTTGAAATCCTTACGAAGTTTCTGGTACGATTCCGACATATTACTTCTCCCTTGATAGTGAAGGCTCCCGAAAGGAGACCTCCGTTATTATTTGTAAACGAAAGAGACTACTCTGACAAAATTTAAACATAAATATCGATCAAAACAAATATCTCGATTCGGATCAGCCTACCCTCTCTCATACTCCTTCTGTTCCTGTGGTGAGCGGCTGTGATTCTGACGATCAAGATCAAACGGAATATGCAGCCATTTATCCTTGAAAATGGCATTGCCAGGCTCAAGCCCCGTCAGACTGATTGGTAGAGTGATAATTTTACGCTGATTGCCAATCTGGACAAATAACTCATCACCTGTCACCCAAACATCAATATCAACAGGATTCGCAAACATCAGCTTCAACTGCACTTCGTAAACATCCTTGTTCCTGACAAACTTGATTGGTGGCTCGTCATACATCATGTCGGACGGGTCAGTGTCCCCATACATATCTTTTGCAAAGAGCTCAAGTGACTGGAGACCAACAATCTCCTGTTCATACATCCTGAGTTTCTTTACTGGAAGAGGTGAAAAACCCTCCTCTATCTCTCCGAGGTATTTCTGCTGAATCGCCTTCCAGTTTTCCAGGTAGCCGCTATCCTCTTTGGTATCGAGCAGTCTGTTCACCAGAACCATATCAACCTTGAAACCATAGAGGTTCAGATAGGTTAAAGCACGCATTGTCTCCTTGATCGACATTTTCTCTGCATTCATCACCAGACGCACTGTCGATTTTTTGTTGTCGGTCAAAATGTCACGAATGTCCTCCAACTCATCGAAAACCTGGTCTACCGACTCGATTGCATCTGCCGGTGGCACAAAAAAAGCAATTTTATCCGACATTTTTGAGAGTGGCTTGCTCAGCGGCTTGATGAGATATTTATTAACATTTTTGATTGCTTTCATCCCCCATGCAAGGGTATCGGGAAGAGAAAGAAGACGTAACGTCTCCCCGGTGGGAGCAGTGTCAAGCACAAGAACATCATACAATCCTGATGCCTTGTAACGTTTTATGCGCAAAAGAGAAAAAAGCTCCTCCATTCCAGGAAGGATGGTCATTTCATCTGCCATTACCCCGGAAACCCCCTGTGCCATAAAAATCTTTGTATAGTACTTCTGTACGGATTGCCAGTTTTGCTTGAGATCAACATAGGGATTAACCTCAATGGCATGAAGATTCTCCTTTACCTTTGTTGGTTCGGCGCCGAGAGGAAGGTTAAACGAATCCGATAAACTGTGTGCTGGATCGGTAGAGAGGACAAGGGTGCGATAGCCAAGCTGTGACAAACGGAGCGCAGTAGCCGCTGATACACTGGTTTTGCCTACCCCGCCTTTACCTGTAAAAGTTAAAATACGCATGAACCAAGATATTGTATTTTGGGATTGCAGATGAAACAATAAATGACCTTTAAGATATGACTCTGTGTTGACACTACAAAAGAACTTCTGATATGCATCTCATCAAGCTCTTTTATAAAACTCTTGACCCCGGCAATTCTGATTTATCGAGCGTATGCTAAAATTATATTTTTTTTCGCTTGCGAGGAAATCCAAAACTGCTTGCAAATGAGTGCTCTGCTCGTTTAATTAAGCTCTTCGCGCGATCAGTCATAAACTCTTGATGAGCCCTTTATTATTATTATATGTGTATAAAAAACTTTCCCGTAGATAGCCGCGCCACTCTTGTCAAAAAATGCCTTGTCAGCAACGATGTCAACATTATTACCTTTGACTGCCCAGCCATTGCTGCAACTGCAAAACCGGGAAACTTTGTCAACATCAAAGTAAATAATGCAACACAGCCGCTTCTCAGAAGGCCTTTTTCGATACACAATGTACAAGGATCGCTCGTGGAAGTTATGGTTAAATCGATCGGGCACGGCACAGCGTTGCTCAGCAATACTCCGGTGGGAGTCGAAGTGATGATGCTCGGGCCATTGGGGAACAGTTTTGACCTGACCAGCCAACCCTTCGATATCGCTGTTTTGGTTTCGGGGGGCATTGGGACTGCTCCAATGCTGTTTCTGGAAAAAACAGTTGCTGCGACAGGAAAAGAGGTGATTCATCTGGTCGGAGGGAGAACAAAAAATGATCTGCTCATTCATGCGCTTTCAAACTGCAGAATTGCTACCGATGACGGATCCGCAGGATTGAAGGGAAACGTCGTCGTGCTGCTCCATCATGAACTTCCCGACCTTGAAAAAAAGGGGCACCTCAAAATTTTTGCCTGCGGAACAAATGCTATGCTTAAAGCACTTGCAGAATTCTGCCGTGAGCATCAGTTACCATGCGACCTCTCTCTTGAATCTGTCATGGGATGTGGCATAGGAATCTGTTACGGGTGCAGCACCGAAGTTAAAGGCGAAGATGGGAAAAGCAAAAATATCCTTCTCTGCCGGGAGGGCACTGTTATTAATTCGAAATCATTTGCAAATTGATACGTGTTTTCGTAGTATAAGATGTAACATTTATGGGAAAGGCATTCCCGAAAGCTTTTTTCAACGAACCTCGAACTACCATGGCAAAAGGATTGAACAAAGTAATGCTGATCGGACACCTCGGCAATGATCCGGAATCAAGAACGACAGCATCTGGTCAGTCAGTGGCTAACTTTACAGTAGCTACTAACGAAAACTTTAAGGACAGCAGCGGCAATGTGCAGGAGCGTACAGAATGGCACAGAATCGTTGTCTGGGGAAAACTTGCTGAAATATGCGCTCAGTACCTGAAAAAGGGGCGACAAATCTATGTCGAAGGGCGTTTGCAGACAAGGAGCTGGGATGACCCAAAGAGCGGCGAAAAAAAGTATGCGACAGAAATTGTCTGTTCAGAGATGCAGATGCTTGGAAGCCAACGCGATCAAAATGGCGGAACAGGGCAATATGAAGGCAGTTCGCAGAGTTATGACCGTCCGCAGATCTCTCCCGCTCATGAATACCCGCAGAGTGGTACATCGCCAATACTGACACCCTCCGTATCAATGCTTGAAAATGAAAAGGACGATCTGCCCTTTTGACTCATTAACCCTTCAGGGCGCACTGCGGAGCGCCCTTTGATTACCTGATGTCACTGATGGATGCACTTAAAAAAAATATTCTTGCTGGCACTTTTTTGCCAATTTATCTCCTGTATGGTCCTGAAAGCTTTCTGAAGGAAGAGGCTGCTGATATGATAAAAAAAGCCGTTTTTCCATCGGAAGTCGAGGCCGCAGGGAATACACAAATGTATTATGGGCAAGAGCTGACACTTGGTGAGCTGCTCTCAAAAGCTTCTGAATATCCGATGTTCACCCAAAAGCAACTCATCATTGTGCGGCAATTTGAAAAAATCAGAAAACCGGCAACCAAAGAGCAGCAGAAACAGCAGGAAGAGCAACTCAACCGATACATAGCTAAACCTGCTGAGTTCACCGTTCTGATTCTGGATGCAGACAACGTCGATAAAAAAGATATTGAAAAAACGCCGTTCTCTCTGCTGAAAAAATATCGGCACAATTTTCCTGTCATCAAGGCCCCTGACCTCTTTGCCTACACCAGGGCAAAGGCTTTTGGCTGGGAATTTGACACGGATGCCCTTAAAGCGTTTTCAGCCTACACCCAGCCATCAGCAAGAGAGATTTGCCAGGAAATTGAAAAAATAATTTTGTATGCCTCTGCCCGAACCGGTGACAAACGAATCACTGCACCAGATGTCTATGATTGTGTCGGTATCTCGCGCACGTACAACGTTTTTGAACTTGAAAAAGCACTTGCCGAACGTAACCTTCGCCTCTGCAGTGGCATATCGCTCATGATCATGGATCATGAGGGGCAGAAAGAGGGACTTGGAAACATTGTCCGCTTTCTTACCACTTTTTATCTAAGGCTATGGAAACTTGCGCTTCCTGAAGTTCGTCAACTACCCGCGCCAGAAATTGCAAAAATTCTCGGGATGTACGGCAAACAGGAGTACTTCGTAAAAAACTACCTTGCCTACACCAGATCGTTCACTCTGCAGGATTCCGAACGGGCAATTATTGCACTGCGAGATACGGATGCCGCACTGAAAGGGTTGCTCTCTTACCCTGATGAAAAATATCTGCTTTTGCAACTCATGCAAAGATTACTGGGATAAATCAGCAAGCTTCACAGCCACCCTTTGAGCCGGTACCACTCAATAGTTTTTGAAATACCGTCAACAAGAGTCGTCCTGGCCGTAAAGCCAAAATCCTGCTGGGCCTGGACTGGCGAACAAACCCAATAATCCTGAACAAGTTCGTTGACTTTATCGCGATTGATCAAGGGTGGCGTTCCCCCAAACAAACCCGCCGCACCGATCACCGTCCCAATCAAATAAAGCAGCGACCGCGGCAAAGATACCTTCCACAGTCTGCTGAACCCAAGCACAGGTTGGGCTGCAGTTATGACATCATCCCATGACCAGGAACAGGGAGATGTTATATTGTAAACTCGACCGGCTGCCTGTGGTGAGCGAGCCGCCATCATGATACCATCAACAAGATCGTCCACATAAATCATACTGAAGCGCTGCTTTCCTGCTTTGCCCGGAGAGACAAGCAACCCTCTGGAGAGCATAAGAAAAACCTGCAGCACATCTTTGTCGCCCGGTCCATACACCGCTGGCGGTCTGACAATTGTAAGCGGAATCTGTGCGGAGTGCTCCATACAAACCGTTTCAGCCTGAAGCTTGCTGCGCCCGTAGGCGCTCACCGGGCGAGGTGGATCAGACTCCTTGACTCCGTGTATGCCCTCCGAAGCAGGTCCAACCGCAGTAAGTGACGAAACGTAAACAAATCGCTTCAGAGCAGGATTATACAGTTTGACTGCAGCAAGAAGATGCCTGGCCGGCATTACATTTCCTGCCAAATAACCAGCCTCATCAGGAGCTTTGGTTACTCCCGCCAGATGTATAATACGATCAGTGCCCCTTACTGCTTCAGCAAGGCTTTCCACATCACCGAAACTTCCCCGAACAATCTCAACAGAGTCGGGTAGTGCACCAACCCTGCTCTCAGATCGAAGAAAAATTCTGATTTTTTCACCCTCTTCGGACAGTTTTTGTAAAAGCCTTGCACCAATAAAACCAGTTGAACCTGTCACCAAAATCGTTTCACTCATATCCCTCACAACTCCAATTTATCCTGAGACTCAGGGTAAAGCTCACCGTCAATGCTTTTGCAGCAAAAAAAACGAATCTCCCTTTTAACAAAAAAATAAAAAAATTTAATTACATTTCGTTTCAAAAGCGTGATCCGCTTATCTGAAAAACTGGTCGCTGCAAACAAAGCAAAAAGCGAGCAGTACAGAAACAAGAAATTCCAGCTTCGCCTGTAAAAGCTGATGATAAACATTGCATTCCCGTGGAAAAAACGAAAGATTTATTTAAAAAGTGCGTTGATTATACCATTGCTGACGAAGTAAAGGCTCAAGGTATCTATCCTTTTTTTCATCCAATTGACGAAAATGAGGGCCCTGTCGTCTCTTTTGGAGGCAGAAAGCTGGTTATGGCTGGCTCGAACAACTATCTCGGGCTGACGGCTGACCCCAGGGTAAAAGAGGCATCGATAAACGCTATCAAGAAGTACGGCACAAGCTGCAGCGGGTCACGTTACATGACCGGCACAGTGAACCTGCATGTCGAACTTGAAGAAAAACTTGCAGACTTTTTTGAGAAGGAGCGCTGCCTGCTCTTCAGCACCGGCTATCAAACTGGTCAAGGCATTATCCCGACGCTCGTGCAGCGGGGGGAATATATTGTCTCCGACCGCGATAATCATGCCAGCCTTGTTGCTGCATCTATTATGGCTCAGGGGGCCGGAGCAAACCATGTACGCTATAATCACAACAATATGGAAGACCTGGAGCGTGTGCTTCAGACAATTCCTGAAACTGCAGGCCGACTGATTGTCTCTGATGGGGTCTTCTCTGTATCGGGAGAAATTGTTGATCTTCCGAATCTTGTAAAACTGGCTCAAAAATATGGCGCACGCATTCTCATTGATGATGCTCATGCGGTCGGTGTCATAGGCAAAAACGGCAAAGGTACTCCATCGGAATTTGACCTGGTCAAGGAGGTAGACCTTATCATGGGCACCTTCTCGAAAACTTTTGGTTCACTTGGAGGATATGTGGTCGGTGACCGCTCTGTCATTAACTACATCAAACATAACGCGGCATCACTTATTTTCAGTGCATCCCCTACCCCGGCAAGTGTAGCAGCCGTTCTTACGACGCTTGAGATTATTCGCACTGAACCAGAACTTACAGAACGACTGATCTCCAATACCGACTACGTTCGCCAGGCGCTGCTGAAAGAGGGATTTACCCTTATGCCTTCGCGGACAGCCATTGTCACCGTACTTGTTAAAGACCAGATAAAAACTCTTCTTTTCTGGAAAAAACTTTTTGATGCCGGAGTATATGTCAACGCATTCATTCGACCTGGTGTCATGCCCGGCCACGAAGCACTCCGCACCAGCTTTATGGCAACCCACCAGCGTGTGCATCTCGACAAGGTCATCACTGAGTTCTGCACCATAGGCAGAGAACTGGGTGTTATCTAAGTAATAAACAACAATTCCCCTTTACACTCCCCGGCAACAGCCAGGGAGTCACTCTCTCTTGCCGTTACTTTTTTACTCCAATAGTTTGAGTTTTTCTGTTAATATTTCATAGATTTGAATTATTACCTTCATGAAAGATATGAAGGGCTCGGTCTCTTTACTTCTCACGTTCCGATTTTATTCAAACCGAATTTTGTACGCTTTCGTCGCAAGGCAACCCCTGATAAAAAATACTTTTTTATTTGTCTGAATCACTGCAACTAAACCGAATACAATCATGAACACAAAACATGCACAAGCGTTTCGACTTGTCCGTTTTGTCCTTTCGGCATTCTGCCTGATGACATTACTGGTGCCTCTTCCCTCTTATGGAGCTGATACCGGAACAGTAAAAGGCAAAATTGTTGACAAGGCAGACGGTGAAGGGGTTTTCGGCGCATCCGTTACCATTGCCGGTACCACTCTGGGCACGGCAACAGACATGAACGGCAACTTTACCATCCAGAATGTCCCGGCAAAACAACAAAAAATTGCCATATCAATTGTTGGTTACGCCCCTGCAAACCAGACGGTGAACGTCACTACGGGCCTGACTGCAGTGGTCAACCTGCAGCTTGGCCAAACCACCATCATGGCCTCAGAGGTTGTGGTGGGTGCGTCACTGTACAAGCAGGATCGACTTGATGTTCCCGTTACCGCAAATGTGGTGTCGAAAGAAAAGATCAAACAAGAATCAAACCCAACCCTTGACAAAGTTATTGAGGATGTCCCTGGTGTCGTTGTTACACGTGCAGGAGGACAGTCAACCTCAAACATTCAGATTCGGGGATCAAACACCTACCAGGGTGGTGCTATAGGCACCCGTGTCAGTGCATTATATGACGGCTTCCCCATTAATGCTCCTGAGTCTGGCGAAATTGCCTGGTCATCAGTCAACATGAATGCCGCCGACAAGGTCGAGATTTTGAAAGGGGCTGCTGCGACCCTCTATGGGTCAAGCGCCATGGGAGGTGTGGTAAACGTCTTCGGCCACCTTCCTGATAAACTCGAAGTGAAAACCGGTTTCAACGGAGGATTTTACGGTGCTCCCCCATCCAGCGACCAAAGTGTTTTTCTTGCTGATGGTCACACTCCATGGTTCTGGAACACCTATGCAGGACTTGGCAATAAAAGCGGCAAGTTAAACTATAGCCTTCTCTATACCCACAGCAATGATGATGGCTACCGTCAGAACGCCCAAACTGAACTGAGCGACGTAAAACTGAAAGCACGCTACGACATTGATGCAAAACAGTATCTGCTACTAAGCAGCTCTTATAGTGAGACAAAGGGTGGATATGCGTATGAATGGTATGCTGGGCCAGATCCAACCAATCCTGTAGCTCATCCTGAACGGGCCTATGACATCACTTTCGTAGACTCTCAAGATGACCTTATCAACCGCAAAAATGCCTTGGTTGGACTGAACTATGTAAACCTCTTAAGCGACCACCTCAGCCTTGACAGCCGCATATACTATACTCACAACGGAGTCAAATACGAATACAACCCGATAGGTCCGAATGAAATGGCAGGACCTTTCACTATTCTCCAACCTGTTGGAAACTTCAATGAAACCTATTCCAATCGCCTGGGTTCAGGCGCAAAACTTGACTGGAGGGTAAACAACAGTCACCGTATGGTTTTTGGGCTTGAAGGCAGCACAACCGACTTAAAGACAACGCAGCTCACCGCAGCATGGCCGATGGCAAAAGTTCTCGGAGATATTAACGAAAAAAGTTTTGCCGCATTTGTGCAGGATGAGTGGAAAATCAGCGACAAACTCACTTCTCTGCTCTCTATGCGCTATGACTGGAGTGGCATCAATGAAAATCAGGCACAAACTTCTTTGGCTGGTCCATGGATACCGATCGAAAACCCCTCCGTTGATGCAGTCAGTCCCCGTGTAGCACTCAACTTCAAGGCGATGGATGACCTCTCGTTCCGTGCTTCATGGGGAAAGAGTTTCCGCGCACCGACACTTTATGAGCGCTTTATTCGCAGCGCAGGGCCATACACAGGAAATCCTAATCCTGCACTCGACAAAGAGACAATGACTGCGTATGAGTTGGGTATGTTCAAGCAGTTCGGAGAGAGGCTATCATTTGATATCGCTGGTTTTCTGAATGACTATAATGACCTCATCGAATCAGTTATTCTGTCAAATACCCCGCCGCGCATCTTTCAATTCAGAAACATCACCAAAGCGCGCATCTTGGGTATTGAGACCAGCATGAATTACAGACCGACCAGTGAGTGGACACTGAATGCGGCATACACGTACATGAATGCCAAAAATCGTTCTTATGTCGCCGACCCAACATCAATAAATTATCAAAACCCGGATCCAACCTGGCTGGCTTACCGACCGGAGCATACAGCATCGGCAGGAGCTACATGGAAACCGTTAAAGGTTCTTTCTCTAAACCTGAATAGTCGCTATATTTCCCGATACAAATCGGTAAGTGCCCATGCAAACAAACAAAGCACAAACTATCCAGGCGGCTTCATCGTCACGAATGCCGGGGCAAAATACAAGGCTGCTGAAGGAGCAGAGTTTAGCATCCTCTGCCGTAACCTCGGCAATGTCCAATACGAAGAGGCAGAGTGGTTCCGTGCGCCAGGGCGCAGCTTTGTAGCCGGAGTGGATTTAACATTCTGACCTGAACGAAACAAATTTCAACCCCAAGCCAGCCCCTGAACCATCAAGGGCTGGCTCTTTTTTTAATCGTTAGTTTACATCGCGGGATTTTATTACATTTTGCAATTCTTTTGAAACAACAAACAAACGCACATTTTTTGGAATTCTATGCACGATAAAATCAGAATTGCCGCTATTGTCGGGATGGAACAATGCAATCAGCGAGTTTGGCGCGAGGTGACCTCCAAGATTGCCGATCATGCAGAATTAACGCAATGGACTGATCAAGACCTTGAGCATCAGAACCCTGAAGCTGCAAAAGCTATCCATAATGCCGACTGTATTTTTACCACCCTGATTCAGTTCAAGGGACAGGCAGACTGGCTTCAGGAACAGGTCGATCAATCAAAGGTTAAGGTTGTGTTTGCCTATGAGTCGATGCCTGAAGTGATGCAGATGACAAAAATTGGCAATTATGTTGTCTCGGGCGATGGCAGTGGCATGCCCGATATCGTCAAGAAAGTTGCAAAAATGCTGGTGAAGGGGCGTGACGAAGATGCTCTTTACGGGTACATGAAGCTGCTGAAGATCATGCGCACCATGCTGCCGCTTATCCCCAAAAAAGCAAAGGATTTCAAGAACTGGATGCAGGTTTATACCTACTGGATGAACCCGACCGGCGACAACCTTGCCGCAATGTTCAACTACATCATCGCTGAATATTTTGAGGTAGATGTCAAGGTTGAAAAGGTACAGGAGGTGCCCACCATGGGCTTTTACCATCCTGATGCTCCAGAGTACTTGAAAGATCTGCACCATTACGAAAAATGGCTTCATAAGCGCGACCGGAACGCAACAAAAAAACGCAATATTGGCATGCTTTTCTTCCGGAAGCACCTCTTGCAGGAGAAAGAATATATTGATAATACCATCCGCGCCATCGAGGCTAAAGGACTCAACCCCCTGCCTGTCTTTGTGATGGGTGTCGAGGGTCATGTTGCCGCAAGAGAGTGGTTTACCCACAACAACATCGACATGCTTGTCAACATGATGGGGTTTGGTTTTGTAGGCGGCCCTGCGGGCGCAACCACACCAGGTGCTTCATCTGCCGCACGAGAGGAGATTCTCGGAAAAATCAATGCCCCGTATGTGGTTTCACAGCCGCTTTTTATTCAGGATTTCGCATCATGGAAGTCGCAGGGGGTTATACCACTGCAATCGGCCATGACCTATTCGCTGCCTGAAATGGACGGTGCCGTATGCCCGGTAGTGCTCGGCGCCATCAAGGATGGACGCTTGCAGACAGTTCCTGACCGTCTCGACAGGCTTGCCGGACTTGCCAAAAAGTTTTCAGAGTTACGCCAGATTCCGAACCGTGACAAGAAAGTTGCTCTGGTGGTTTACGACTATCCTCCGGGCATGGGGAAAAAGGCCAGTGCCGCCCTGCTGGATGTCCCAAAAAGTCTTTATAACATTTTGCTTTCACTGCGCGCTGAGGGTTATGATATCGGTGAACTGCCAGAATCACCTGAGGCTTTGCTCTCAATGCTCGACAAGGCAACCGATTACGAAATCCAGGCACACGAGCAGGAGTGCTTTGCTATCGACCGGGAACAATTCAACACTATCACCAGCAGCAGGGAGCGGGAGCGCATTGAAGGGCGCTGGAGCGGCTTTCCTGGTGAAATAGCACCAATCAAGCCAGACAAGCTCTTTATCGGAGGCATTACCCTCGGCAACATCTTTATTGGAGTTCAGCCTCGCCTTGGCATCCAGGGCGACCCGATGCGCCTGCTTTTCGACAAGGAGAATACACCTCACCATCAGTATATTGCTTTCTATCGCTGGATCAGTCGTATTTTTGGTGCAAACGCCATGGTCCATGTTGGTATGCACGGAACCGTAGAGTGGATGCCGGGCCTGCAGCTTGGCGTAACCGGTGACTGCTGGTCAGATATTCTGCTTGGTGAAGTGCCCCACTTCTATATCTACCCGATCAATAACCCCAGCGAGGCCAACATTGCCAAACGACGCGGGTATGCCACCATGATTTCACACAACATCCCCCCGCTGGCACGCGCTGGTCTCTACAAGGAGTTGCCTGCCTTCAAGGAGATGCTGAACGATTATCGCGAACGGGGACTGCAACGTACTGCTGATGCCGAGACAGAAGAGGTCATTCTCACAAAAGCTCAACAGCTCAACCTGACAGATGATTGTCCTCGCGTTGAAGGAGAGGAGTTCCAGAACTATATCAGCCGTCTCTACACCTACATGATGGAGCTTGAGGGCCGCTTGATCTCCAACTCACTGCACGTTTTTGGAGAGACACCCAAACTGGAGACACAGGTAACAACTATCACCGAATACCTGAAGGTACGCGGCAACGAAAAATCTCTGCCATCAGTCATCATGCAGGCCATAGGTGAAGACAGAACCTATGGCGACTACGCATCGCTGGCTACCCGCGCACGAAAAGGTGAACAGCAGGCGATGACCGCACGTGAAACGGTAGATGGACACACCAAAGAGTTTATCGAGCAGACCATTTTCGGCAAGAGCAATCCGACAAACCTCTTCAACAAGCTGACCAATGGCGCAAAAGTTTCGTCGGATATGGTTGAAGCGATAAACGGCGCTCTGCAAGATGGGATCGCCCTGAAACGGGCGCTGGAGGATAATAAAAATGAGATGAAAGGGTTCCTGAGAGCCCTGTGTGGCGAGTATATCCCCTCGGGTTCAGGCGGCGATCTGGTTCGTGATGGTGCTGGCATTCTGCCAACCGGACGCAATATTCACGCCATTGATCCATGGCGCATTCCTTCAGAACTGGCCTTTAAACGTGGCAAACAGATTGCCGATACCATCCTTAACCGACACCTTGAGGAGAATAACGGAGAGTATCCCGAAACCATAGCCCAGGTGCTCTGGGGACTTGATACCATCAAGAGCAAGGGCGAAGCTGTTGCCGTCATTATTCACCTCATGGGCGCCGAACCAGCCTATGATGGACAGGGCAAAATCAGCCACTACCGTCTGGTACCGCTCGAAAAGCTTGGTCGTCCAAGAATTGATGTGCTTATCCAGATCAGCTCGATTTTCCGCGACACCTTTGGCGTTCTTGTTGACCATCTCGACAAACTGGTCAAAGAGGCTGCAAAAGCCATTGAGCCCTACGAGATGAACCATATCAAAAAACATGTTGATGCCGCACTGAAGGAGGGCAAAGATTTCGAAAGTGCCACATCGCGTCTCTTCACCCAGGCACCAGGTGCTTACGGCTCACAGGTTGAGGAACTTGTTGAAGATTCAGCATGGGAATCAGAAGATGATCTCGATAACATGTTCATCAAGCGAACCGGTTTTGCCTACGGTGGCAACCGCTACGGCGACCAGCAGACCGACATTCTCAAAGGGCTGCTCAGTACCGTTGATCGGGTGGTGCAGCAGGTCGACTCGGCTGAATTCGGCATTACTGATATTGACCGCTACTTCTCCTCATCGGGAGCACTCCAGCTTTCAGCTCGCCGCCGCAACCCGAAAGGTGATAACGTCAAATTAAACTACGTTGAGACCTTTACGGCTGATGTGAAGATTGATGATGCCGACAAGGCTCTTAAGGTTGAGTTCCGCAGCAAACTGCTCAACCCAAAATGGTTTGAGACCATGCTTGACCAGGGGCACAGTGGTGCCGCCGAAATCAGCAACCGCTTTACCTATATGCTCGGCTGGGATGCCGTCACCAAGGGCGTTGACGATTGGGTCTACAAGGAGGCTGCTGAGACCTACGCCATGGATCCAAACATGCGCGAGCGCCTCATGAAGGTGAATCCGAAAGCTTTCAAAAACATTGTAGGCCGTATGCTCGAAGCGAGTGGACGTGGCATGTGGAGCGCAGACCCCGACATGATCGAAAAACTGCAGGAGATCTACTCAGACCTTGAAGATCGCCTTGAGGGGATTGATGTGTAACAATATTTAGTGTTGCAAACATGTAACGAGTAAAACATAGTGCACTGTTTTATAAAACACTCAACAGGCAGATAATTATGAGAAACAATATTCTAAAGTATGGAGTCATTCTTGCCTCGGGCTTGTTCATGCTTCCAGTCTCCTCGCACGCAAAAAACGAGCCACCAGCAAAAACCATCTCTTACGTTGGTATACACCTTGGTTCGGGCATCTTTAATGCTGGATTGGGGCTAAATTATCGCGAAAAAAAATTTGATGTTGAAATCGGTCATGATAGCTTAGGAGACAATTCAACAACGAGCTACTCCGAGAGTTACCTCTTGCTGAACTATAATTATGACCTTAATCTTCATGAATCTTCAGGCACCTTTAAAAATATTTCACCATATCTCACCGCTGGGCTTGGACTTGCAATGGCGACTGATAAATGGGTTACATCCGGAAAACCTTATAGTGTGGATTATTCTACTATAGCCTATCAGATTGGGGCGGGATTTACTATTCCACTCAGGGACAATATCACTGCTGACGCGAGGTTACGATACATTCGTCTTAACTACCCAACGTTCCCTTTTGAAATCGGAGTTAGAGTGGCATTATAACATTCGAGACATTTTACAATCTTAATAATCTTTTTTTATCTGTTTAATAAATCAACTTGCTGTTGTGAACATACTTTTCGACATACAACCTACTGAGCAGTTAAATATTAGGAAAAAAGTGATTATTAATGGTTAGTGAAGAATATTGCGCAAAAAACATTTTGTAAAGTCCAACAACGCAACCGACAAACCTTTTACCATGAACAGCTCCCCATTCAATGCTGAAGAACATAAAAAAATGCTCCGCTCCTATTTTAACGGGCAAGGCTTTCAGCGATGGGCATCAATCTACGGAGATGACAAGCTCTCCTCTGTACGCAATACTGTCCGCCAGGGCCACGCCGTCATGATGGACAGGGCATTTGAATGGCTGCAGCAACTGGGACTTCCCAAAGGGGCAACAGTGCTTGATGCCGGCTGCGGAACAGGACTCTTCAGCATCAGGCTGGCGAAAGCAGGATACAAGGTAAAAGCAGTTGATATTGCCTCTCAAATGGTTGACAAAGCAAAGTCTGAAGCGATCAGGCAGGGTGTTGATAAAAACATCGAATTTGAGGTGAACACCATTGAGTCTGTCAGCGGAAAATATGATGCTGTTGTCTGCTTTGACGTGCTGATCCATTACCCTGCCGAAGGATTTGCCCAGGCATTCAGCAACCTGAGCCGCCTTACCAAAGGAACGATTATTTTCACCTATGCCCCCTACAATAACCTTCTTGCCCTTATGCATTGGGCTGGTGGCTACTTCCCTAAAAAAGAACGCCGCACCACCATACAGATGATACGAGATGAGGAGATGAAGCGAGCAATGAACAAGGATAGCATGGAGGTAAAAAAGCGTGAAAAGATAAGTTTCGGATTTTATCACACCATGCTGATGAATGCCAACCACCGCTAATTCATGAGGAAATATTTAATAAATGCTTTTATTTCATAAAAAAAGAACTTTTGACGCTATGCTGCCAGCAGGAATAATGAGCTGATGTTTTGGTATTTGACAGAAGTTTGTGAGGAAAGTTTTTTACATCAAAAGCCTCCAGAAATTTCGCAACTACCCTTGCGGTTGTAGAGCATGAAAACGCTATGAAGTTTTTAGAAAAAAATTGTAAATTGTCGGTTCATTACTTTTTGTGAGTCTATGCGGGATGCATGTTTTTATAGTATTGCATCCCCAATTTTGTATTAAAACATATCTGGAGGATGAAGACCGATGAAAATATTGATGGTTCAACCAAATTATCATTCAGGTGGAGCCGAAATTGCCGGTAACTGGACACCAAGCTGGGTAGCTTACATTGGTGGTGCCCTGAAAAAAGCTGGATTCGATCAGATTAAATTTGTTGATGCCATGGCCGACAACATTCCTGACGACCAGATTGAAGAGATCATCCGCAAGAACATGCCGGATGTGGTGATGGCAACCAATATCACTCCGTCGATTTTCAAGGCGCAGGCAATCATGAAGCTTGCCAAAAAGGTGAATCCGAAGATCAGGACGATTATGGGCGGCATTCACTCAACCTTCATGTACCCGCAGGTACTCAGTGAAGCACCTGAGACTGATTACGTTGTTCGTGGTGAAGGCGAAGAGGTGACGGTCAACCTTATCAAGGAGATTGCCGCAGGAACCGACCTGAAAAACAGAGGCGACATCACCGGTATCGCCTACATTGATAACGAAGGCAAAGTGTTCGCCACCGCCGCGCATCCTGTTATTGAAGATCTTGATACACTCTCCCCCGACTGGAGCCTTTACGACTGGGATAAATATATCTATACACCCCTTGGTTGTCGGCTGGCTGTACCGAACTTTGCCAGAGGATGTCCTTTTACCTGTACCTTCTGTTCCCAGTGGCAGTTCTGGCGCCGCTACCGAGCTCGCAGCCCGAAAAACTTTGTCGATGAGATTGAGATACTGGTCAAACAGCACAAAGTTGGCTTTTTTATCCTTGCTGATGAGGAGCCAACCATCAACAAGCAGAAGTTTGTCTCGCTGTGCCAGGAACTTATCGACCGCAAACTTGACGTTACCTGGGGTATCAACACCCGCGTGACCGACATCATGCGTGATGCCGATCTGCTGCCCTTCTTCCGCAAGGCAGGCCTCGTCCACGTTTCGCTCGGCACAGAAGCTGCCAGCCAGATGAACCTGAACCGTTTCCGCAAAGAGACTACCATTGAAGAGAACAAGCTTGCCATCAAGCTGTTGCAGAAAAATGGAATTGTGGCTGAAGCACAGTTTGTTATGGGCCTTGAGCACGAAACTCCTGAAACCATTGAAGAGACCTATCAGCTCTGCAAAGACTGGGACCCCGATATGGCCAACTGGACCATCTACACCCCATGGCCTTTCTCTGATCTTTTCAAGGAGCTTGGCGACAGGGTTGAGGTGCGCGACTACTCCAAGTACAACTTTGTGACACCGATCATCAAGCCCGACAACATGGAGCGTGAGGATGTGCTGAAACTTGTGCTGAAATCTTATGCACGCTTCTACGCACGCAAAACCTTCTTTGGCTACCCATGGATCAAGGATCCCTATGTCCGCAAATACATGCTTGGCTGTCTGAAGGCGTTTGCACAGACCACTCTCACAAAGCGCTTCTACGACATCGATCGCGTCAAGACCAAAAACCGCAAGATTGAGATCGACCTTGGCTTCGACAAGTCAAGAATTCTGACGGAGGCCGAGGTGAAAAACCTCAAGGAGCTACGTCCAGAAATGGTCGCCGACATGAGCTTCGGCCTGAAAGAGGCTGGCTACCAGCGTGAGCATGACGAGCACAACTGGGACGAGTTCGACGAGAGCACCATCAAGGATCGCAACTCTTCGACCGTGCGGAACTGCTGAGTTGCTGCTGGTTCAATGAAATACAAGAAAGCCCTCCGTTTTGCGGGGGGCTTTTCTTTTCAAGGGCACGTTTCAGTGGTAACGGTACTCATGTTAGCACCGTTATCGATTACCTTATCAATGCGACCCTTCTGTTCCTTTGCTGCAAAAAGCATTGACCGAAAGTTTTTGAACATGACTCTGGATATCAACCGGCCATGAAGCAATGTGCTGGTTGAACCTCTCCGGATCTCTGGCAAAGAGTGCCCTCGATGCCTCCTCAAATCCGGGCAGGTCGCCTGCCATTGCCGAGATAAAGCGGTAAAGCGAAGCCTGTGAAGAGCGCAAGAGATCGCGCTTAGTGTTCACCCGCCGCGCCTCCTCAACAAGCTTGCGCAGAGCTACCGAAGTGCCTCCCGGCTGAGCGTTGAGCCACTCCCAGTGGCGAGGCAGCAGGGTCACCTCACGGGGAACAACGCCAAGCTTCGGACGACCCGGCCCCCGAGGGTGAGCTGGTTCCTCTGTCACTGCCGGTTTCTTCAGACGAAGCAGAACATCCTCAATCGTGCCCCGAAAATCCACCTCAATCAGCTCACTGATGAGATCGTCAAAAATCAGCACCGAGAGAGCCTCCCCACGGTCAATCATCTCCTTCACCTTCTCTGCGACCAGCACCAGCTCGCCTGATGCAAGAGCACGACTGCCTTCAAACGCTGTGCACGCTTCTCTCGCCTGACCGGTCATCTCCATCCCCCTTGTTGGTTCATAAACAGAATTTTATCCGGATAAAATAGCATTTTTTATTTCTATCCAGATAAACATATTATCAGAAAAGGGCATCAAGTGTCAGAACATTCGTCACAACGTCCTTGCGCCAGATATTGTCGGTAACACCATAGGTCGTGATCATGGTCAGAAAAATGTTTTTCCGGGTTTTGGTCACCTGACGAAAAACCTCAATTTTCCGGCGCAGCTCTTTGGCATAAGATGCGTCCACGGTAAACTCGCCCTGGAAGAACTTGATCTCACAGAGGTTTATGGTGGCATCACTGCGGTCGATCAGCAAATCTATCTGTGCGCCATCGGGATACGCAGAATCTTTGTCAGCCTGATAACGCCATGGGGCATCTGACGTTTCAACCATGGCAATACCCAGCGCGGCTTTCAATTGGCGAACATGTTTGATACACAGGGTTTCAAACGCAAAACCTGACCATGCTTTTCGCGACGGACTGTTTTGCCGCAACATCCAGTATCCCGGATCGGGTATTTTCTTTCCGAGAGGTTTTATCCATGAAAAGTAGAAAAGCGTGAACTCATCGACAAGCCGGTAGAGCAGGTCATTGACTTTTTTGCCAAGTGGAATACGTGACCCAATGAATCCTGATTCCTCAAGCTCGTCAAGAACTCTGGTAAGTCGCCCTCCCGTCGTAAGTTTTGCCGCGCAGGCTATCTCGTTTCTGCTGAGACCTGTACGTTTTTTTGCCAACAGTGCAACAATTTTCAGATGAAGGTCGCTCTCCTCAAAAAGAGATGCATAGAGCTTTTCATACTCGGCTCGAAGGAGACCTGTGGCAGAAAAACAGACCTTGTCAATGATTTGAGACGCTGACAAACCGGCTTCTGCCTGCATAAGGTAGAACGGAACACCACCCATGACCATAGACAGTTCGACAATTTGATATCGGGTGAGGCTGACTTGCCGATGCAGCAGAAACTCTTCTGTTTCGGCAAGTGTAAATGGCAAAAGACTGATTTGCCGGGTAAGGCGGTTATGGAGCCCTCCCTTTGCCCTGACAATGTTCTGCAACATCCATGAGGCTGCTGACCCGCACACGACAAGAACAAGGTGCTTCTTGCGTGAACCGTAACTGTTCCAAAAATGTTCAAGGGCCGACAGAAATTTTGAACGGGGGGTATTCAGCCAGGGCAATTCATCCAGAAAAACAACCTGTTTCTTGCTCTGTCTTTTTGCAAAAGATGATTCAAGCAATTGCTCCAGTTGGCCAAACGCTTCAGACCAGGAAGATGGCCGCTGGGGCTGAAGCTCCATTTCCACCGCCTTGCCCAACGATTGGGCAAAATTGGCCAGTTGATCTTGCAGGGTAACATTGTGCATCCCCGTTATCTCAAAGCAGAGCAAATCACCAAAGAACTCCCTGACAAGCCAGGTTTTTCCCACCCGCCGACGGCCATAAACCGCTATAAATTCAGGATCGGAAGAGGTTAACACCTGTTCCAGTATCCTGATCTCATCCCTCCGGCCTGATATGTTGTTTTTGCTCATCATGAATGACAGTAACAACTATTCCCATTCTATATCTGGCCAAAGTTAACAAAAAGAGTCTATTTTGGCCAGATATAAATATTATAACTGGCCAAAATAGACTCTCTCTCAATGATTTTCCGTCAACGTCGTGCCAATCCCAAGCAGATCGGCAATGTTGGCCGCCGGGTCAATAACTGGCCTGATAAGCGGTGAAGCACAGGTCATCAGCGTCGTAACACCTGGCCCATGACCAGCCTCCAAGCAGTCGCTGTGGATAACGATGCCAATAGTGATGGCACCTTTGCGGTATGCTCTGCCGTAGCGGTTATCGTGGTCAAGCAGGGCAACAAAGTCACCGAGACGTATTTTGTCAATCCCGTACTCCTGAACAGTATCGGCATCGCTGGTCATGATGTCGTAGTCCCCTTTGGCGACGTGGGCAGAGCCGATACCGGAGCCCATACAAACTGCTGGCACAATGGTGGTAACCGGCACTTCAAGCACTCCTCCCTCAAGTTCACGGATCTTCATGGCGTGGAGCAGGGTCGGCTCAAGATTAAACAGAGCAATATCTGGATAATCAACAAGTTTCAGCCCCTGCCCTTTGCCTCGAATAATGATGGTGTCGCTGTAAAGCATCTTCTCTTTGACATCGCGATCAAAATTGACAATCACATGCTCTGACCCTCCATGATGTCCAATAACTCGACCTTCAGCCCCTTTGGCCTCGCCGCTGGCAACTGTCGCTGTGTTGCCGGCACAAGAGAATATCTGCAGGCCAACATTGGGATGCTCGAAAGGCTTCATGGTATCTGCAGTGCAACTGACTCCTGGCTCAATATGGTCACCCGCCCAGCCGAATGCCGGATCCCCTGCCTGAACGTTCAGGGTAATGCCTCCAATTGCGGGCAGAAGAAAGGGGGTGCCTTGATGGTCAACTTCCCAGGTTCCTCTGGTTTTTGGTTGGCCCGGGTGGCATTGCAGCAGAAACTCTACAAGTTTGTCTTCGTTGGTGTTCAACATAAATTATTTCTCGTTACTCATTATCAATGACAGAAAAAAAAGTGTCCATCGCTACTGGAGCAGCAGGAACAAAAGTAATTCTTGCAGCAAAACAGAAGAGGGCGCATGGTAGTGCGCCCTCTTCTGTTTTGTCATAATCAACGTCCGCCAATTAAGCAAGCAAAACGAAATAATTAAAGAGGAGTTACATCTTCTGCCTGGAGGCCTTTTGCTCCCTGAGTTACTTCCATCGTTACCTTTTGGCCTTCGACTAGTGTTTTGCGCCCTGTGCCATTAATGGCACTATGATGCACAAAAACATCCTTTCCGCCTTTCTGCTCGATAAAGCCGTAACCTTTTTCTTCGTTGAACCATTTGACGGTTCCTTCAACCTGAGTACCCATATCTACCTCTTTTTATTTTTGCCAGTTAAACTTGGCGTTACAATGAACAACCTCGACATGAGGCGCTCAAAAACGGATTAATTTATCGCATCGCTAATTTACTCACTTTGTGCTAATTCAAAAAGGAAGTTCTGCTGTTTACGCTACTTTTTTATAATTGACAAAAAAAACACAAAGCCCCGAAAAAGAGCTTGAACAACACGCAACGTCTTATAAAAAAAGACTCTAAGTTATCGTCCAAAGCTTAATCTTGCGATCATCACTGCCACTGGCAATTATTTTACCATCAGGTGAGACATCAACGGACTGCACTTCGAGTACATGTCCCCGGTAAAGATGACTCTCCTTGCCTGATGCTCTGTCCCATAACCTCACCGTCTCATCGTTTGCCGCACTCACAACTTTTGAGCCATCAGGGGTAAAACAGACGCTTCGGACGGCATCACCATGACCTTCAAGCACCTTGATAATCTCTCCGGTAGCAGCATCAAGAATCTTGACCAGAGCATCGCGTCCACCAAAAGCAATGAACTTGTCATCAGGGCTGTAGGCCAGCGCATGCGAAAGCCTGTCGTCGGTCTTGTAATTAGCAATATTTTTTCCTGTTACAACATCCCAGATTTTTACCACAGGCTCTTCCCCACAACTTGCAATTTTGCTGCCATCATGACTGTAGGCAAGGCACTCAATATAAGATTTATGGCCAAGAAGCCTTGAATGCTCTTTTCCACTTTCAACATCCCAGAGTCTTATGGTGGTGTCGCGTGAACAGCTTGCCACAACCCTGGAATCCGGACTGAAAGCTACCATACGAACCGCAGTGTCATGCCCTTTACAGACATGCAGACACTGGCCGTTCCCTGCATCCCATATTCGTACCGTGCTGTCGGTGCTGCCGCTGGCAAGTCGCTTACCATCACGGCTGTAATCAATGCACTCCACCCAGGTGTCATGCCCCTTCATGGTAAAAAGGCTTTTGCCCGAATCAACATCCCACAGCATGAGAGTCTCATCAAAACTCCCACTGACAAGTCTCTTGCCGTCGGCACTGAATTTAACCCCCAGCACACGGTCAAGATGACCCTCCATAGTCTTGATCAGATTAACATCCTCAACAACCTTGGGAAGTTTAAGCTCCACTTCCTTTTTACCAAATATGTTCGACAAGAAACCCATGAGCCTTACATTAGTTTGAATTGATATTCATCATTATTACCGTCACCAGAACACCAGAAAGCGGCACGCTGGTTTTGCTTGTGCAATTTAAAAAAAATAATCGCCTTCCCCGAATTCTCATCTCTCTCTGGAAAAATTGTAGCTCCGCCCCTTCCATTGTGAACCTTTGCCAAATTTTATGGAGTAAAAAGAGTTGCAGGCAATTGCAAGCAGCGCCATTTCTGAAAAGAGATGCAACATCACGAATAAAAGTGGCTGACGAAACGGAAAAGAGATCAGCATCCTGCTGAAAAGAACAACGACGATCTGTGAAAGTGGCAGCCAGAACAGCGGAATACCAAATTCCCCGATCAACAGTGAACGGAAAAGAAACAGATAGGGGGCAATATAAAACAGCGCCGTCATGACAATCATGAGAAAAAGAGCGGCTGTTTTATAGCCGAGACCCGCAAAAAGATTTTTAGAAAACCCATCCCAAACCTCACGGCCATTGCGATACATTCGGCAACTGACGGTATCAGTGCCATTAAAGGCTGCAACAGTGCCCCCCGCTTTTTTAACCGCCATACAGAGCCAGACATCTTCAACAATATTTTCCCTGACAGCTTCGTGCCCATGAATACGCTGGTACATCGCCTTCTGAAACAGCAAAAACTGACCGTTGGCAAAGCTGAATGCGGGATTTCGACTTCTTCGAACAAGCCGGAGAGGCAGATAGCAGAGAAGAATAAAATAGACCATCGGCACCACCAACTTTTCCCAAAAAGAGCCAAGCTCCTGATAAGGAGTCAGGGAGAGCATATCCGCCCCTGAATCATAAAGCGCCCTGACAGAACGACGCAGGGAGTCTGGCTGGTGCATGGTATCCGCATCGGTAAACAGCAGCAACTCCCCTTTTGCCTCGCATCCAAGCTGATGACAGGCCCACGCCTTTCCGTGCCATCCATCGGGAAGCTTTTTGCCTTGCAAAGTACGCATGCGACCGCCTGATGTGCCAGCGAGATCACGCAACAACTCAGGTGTCGCATCGGAAGAGCCATCATCGAGCACAATAATCTCAAAAAGCCCATACTCCTGTTGCAACAGTGAGCGAACACATCGTTCGATATTCATTGCCTCATTACGTGCAGGCACCAGAACAGAGAGCATTGGCTCCCGCCCCCTGCTCTTATGGGGCAACAGAGGGAGATCAATCAGGTTTCTCAGAACGATCCCCAAAAAGAGCAGCAGCGACAGCAAGAGCATTACCTGATAAAAAAGCATCACAAAAAAGATAAAAAAGGCCGTCCCTTCGGACAGCCTTACTGGTTCATGAGTAGAAGGAACTCGTTCAGTCAATCAGTTTATTGATATTGTACTCAAAAATACCCTCTGCACCGGCACGCTTCAGCTCAGGAATCAGCTTGCGAACAATTTTCTCGGTAACAATCACCTCAAGCGCCACCCACTGCTCCCCTGCAAGACTCGATATGGTCGGCTGGCGCAGCGCAGGAATAATAGCCATAATCTTGTCAATTGCGGATTTCGGAGCGTTCATCTTCAAACCAACCTTACCCTGGGCATTGATTGCGCCGAGCAGCAACAGTGCCATATTCTCAATTTTTTCACGTTTCCACGGATCGTTCCACGAACTTTTATTGGCAATAAGCTTGGTATTTGACTCAAGAAGAGTATCGATAATCCTTAACTTGTTTGCCCGCAGCGATGAACCAGTTTCCGTCACCTCAACGATAGCGTCAGCAAGATCCGGTGGCTTAACCTCTGTAGCACCCCAACTGAACTCAACAGAGGCATTGACCCCGTTTCTGGCAAGATATTTTTTGGTAATGTTAACCACTTCCGTAGCAATGTGCTTGCCCTCAAGCTCTTTGACAGAGGTAATCGGGGAACTCTCAGGCACACAGAGTACCCAGCGTACAGGCCTCATGGAGGCTTTTGAGTAGACCAGATCAGCAACTTCAACCACATCTGCATCAGTTTCAATAATCCAGTCCTTACCGGTCAGCCCGACATCAAAGGCACCCAACTCCACGTAGTGAGCCATCTCCTGGGCCCTGATCAGAATGGCTTCCAGTTCATCATCATCAATGGATGGGAAATAGGAACGGCTCTGCACTGAAAAATGAAATCCGGCTTGCGCAAAAAGATCGATTGTGGAATCCTGCAAACTTCCTTTCGGCAAGCCAAGTTTCAGCACCCTGTTGTTATCACTCATAAAAATTGTCCTGAAGTTAATAATTGTTATAATTCCCTGAGTTCAAGAGAGCCCTTGTCAAACACGCCATAGGGGAAGTGCCCCTCAATCCACGTCCCAAGATTGACATACCTCCCCCCCCCTGCAAGCTCTTTTATGCCAACGACATGGTTGTGGCCACAGATAAAGTAGTCGAAATTCTTTTCCATTGCCAACGCTTCGGCAAAATTCAGAAGCCGATCTGTCTCAAAGAGGCGATTGTCCGCCTTATGCGTTCGGCTCAGTCGCGACAGACCTTTCATCAATCCTATCGCCAGATCGGGATGAAAACCCTTCAGGAGGGCAAGGTTAAAACGGTTTTTGACCAAACGTGAAAAAATCTTGTAACCGAGATCCCCTTCGCCCAATCCATCGCCATGGGCGACAAGAAACTGTAGTCCCTCAAGATGAAGCTCATGCATACCATAGAGCGTTTTGATGCCAAGCTCATCGTCAAAGTATCTACCAAGATAAAAATCATGGTTACCAGCGACATAGAAAACCTCAATGTTGTGACAGACAAGATCAGACAAGAGAGACAGAAACCTTGTAAACCCCTTTGGAATAAGATGTCGAAACTCCAGCCAGTAATCGAGGATATCACCGAGCATATAGAGTGAACAACCCTCCGCCTTGATAGAAAAAAAGAGCTGCTCAAGCTTATCAAGCTTCTTTCGCTCGCTCTGCTCATCCTGCAGGCCTATATGAATGTCGCTGATAAAATAGGTGACGGACATCTCACAAAACCCATGACGCTGCTATAACCGCAAGGGGAATGGTAAGGTTATCAACCTCTCTGGGGGTAACTCCTTCAACGACCGTTGCAATGAGGGCAATAACCAGAATCTTTACAACATGAAAAGATTCTGGAACAATCAAATGGGTAAAAAAGAGACCAGCGGCAAAAGCCCCGACAAAAAAGGCAAGACTCCCTTCGATACTTTTCTGGCTCAACACATAGTATTTCATTTTCCCGTAGCGGGTACCGATAATGGGAGCAAGACCATCTCCCCAACCTAAAATAGCCATAGCCAGAACTCCTGCGGGCTGTTTATAGTATACGGTACCACAAATCATGGCGACAATCACAAAATAGAGAGTTCCTTTCAACAATTCGCGTTTGTTACCCGTGCGGGTCATGGTCTTCACCGCCTGGTCATCATCCGCAGCAAAAAGACCTTTCTGAATCAGCAGGAGAGTCCAGACAGCAAACACAGAGATATTCAGGTACTGTGACCAGTGACCATTAACAAAAAGAGGAAGAAAAACAATTGTTGAACCAGCACAGATATGGATAATCTTACGGCTGATATCCCGTGGAAGTGAGTGGTTGGTGACCAGATAATCCATAAGAGGAGGGACACTGAAGACGTAGAGAAAGGTCAACAATGTAACCAGCACATTGTGCCATACTATTGGAAGCGAAAAAAAAGTTTCTGGTAAAGTATCCATAGTTCTATTATAGATGAAGCTCCCCACCGCAAGCGGCAAGGTATCTGTTTTTTGAAAAAGCTTAACAAACTTCACCGCAAGCGGCGGGGCATTCAGCCCTGAGAGATTATAAAAGACGACACCAATACAGAGTAATTACCAAGGCTAAAAATGTATATATTTCGTTCCAACCATGCCCGCAACAAGAAAATTAGTGACTAAAAACAAAATATTGTTGATAACCTGAAACCTCAGGAAAGTATTGTGTTCCTGGACATCGCTCTTGCCGATTGCATTGCCAAATCCATCTTCAACTGCCCCCTTCATAAATGATATTCCTCCTTTCGGATCGCGCAACAACTGCACCTGAACAGCAATATTCAGCAACAGACCAATGACCACAAAAACTGAAGGCCCCACAAATCCCCACACAAAAGAGAGGTAGGCAAGTAAAGCAAAAACCACATCAATAATCAAAAATGAGACGAGAAAAGTATTCCTGGCACCAATCATGACAGTCAACGATTTTAGCCCCCCCTCCTTGTCGCCTTCAGCCGATTTGAAATCGTTAAGAATAATCAGCGCAACTGCCATAAAAAAGTTCAGACTGGCAAGCCATAAAGCCTCTGGTCGTATATCCCCGAAAAGGGCATTTGCCGACAAAAAAGGGGCCAAACCATAAGAAAAACCTACAGCGGGTGCCGAAGCCAAAATATTTTTTTTCAGCTTCAATGGTGGCGCTGAATAGATATATGCAACAAAAAGAGCCACAGATATTGAGATCAGTATCACCAGACCCCTTACTCCACCAATATGTAACCAAAAAAACAGACCGAGGCCGATGGCAAATAACAGCGCAATAATGCTGTTCCATAATCCCTCTTTTTCACTTAGTCGCCCTGAAGGAATCGGACGGGATGGCTCATTGACCCGGTCAAGGTCGAGATCAAAGCAGTCATTGACCGACTGGCTGAAACCGGTGCCAAGAGGCCCGAACATCAGAAAAATAGCAAAAAGAAGAAGATAGTCGTGAACGGTACCCCTCATCGCCCCCGAAGACATGACACCTGCTGCAAGGCACGGAGAGACACTAATCCATGTTACAGGATCAAGCAGCTCCAAATGTGCCCTTATCTTGTCAACCAACCCGATTTTTGCAGGAACAGGCATACTTTACTTCTCTCTGAAGCCCGAAAACGGGCAGGGTTAAATAATAAGATCTCTCGAAGCGACAATTTACAAATACCGCTCAAGATTAAAAACTCTGAAATGATAGATAAGAGTTATGGCTGAACCTATGGCACTGGCCTTCCCGTCAGAGTCGCAGAAGTTGCTCCGGTTATCATCACATGCAGAAGATCTCCAGGCTGATAAAGCTCCCTGTCGAAAACCACAGCCCTGTTGCCTGCCGTTCGCCCCATGAGCTGCTCCGGCGATCGTCTGCTTTCGGATTCAGCCAACACCTCAACAGCCGTCCCAATCGCCTTTTGAAAGAGCTCGGCAGAAATGTGGTTCTGAAGATCAATAATCTCCTGCAACCGTCGTTTTTTAACAGATTCCGGCACATCGTCATCGAATGTTTCTGCCGCAAGAGTTCCGGGCCTGGCTGAGTAAAAAAACATGTACGCAGAGTCAAACCTGACATTGTCAAGAAGATCAAGCGAAGCCTGATGATCCTCCTCCTGCTCGCCACAGAATCCGGCAATAATATCAGTTGAGAGGGCTACATCGGGAAGAAGCGAACGAATCAGGGCTATCTTTTCCATGTACTCATCAATTGTATGACCACGATTCATGCGGCCAAGCATTTTTGATGAACCTGACTGTACCGGTAAATGAAGAGCGTTACAGATGTTCGGACGAGAGGCAATGGTACGAACAAGCGATTCTGAGATATCCTTTGGATGTGATGTGGTGAAGCGAATTCGCGCCAGGGGTGCCTCTCGACTGACAGCATCCAGCAAAGCCGAAAAATCACATCCCTTTTCAAGATCACAATAAGAGTTGACATTCTGGCCGAGCAGGGTAATCTCTCGATACCCCATCGAAACGAGCTTCTCAACTTCACGCAGTACAGAAGTGAAGGGCTGGCTCCGTTCGCGACCGCGGGTAAATGGAACGACACAGTAGGCGCACCTGTTGTTGCACCCTCGCATCACAGGAACAAAGGCACTGGTAACACCATTTCTTACAGGTTCAACCCCTTCATAAGTTTCCTCTGAATTAAACTCCAGTGAAGAAAGCTTGCCACCACGACGAACCTGCTCAACAAGTTTGGGAATTGTTCGATAAGTATCCGGCCCGGCAAGAAAATCGATAGCAGGATAAAGCGAAAACATCTCCTCCCGCTTGTATTGAGGTATACATCCTGCAACCCCTACAATCAGCTCCTTCTCTCTTTTTTTCCGCCCCTGAAGGTGCTGTAAAAAATGTTCAACCCGATCAACAGCGTCTTCCCTGACAGCGCAGGTGTTCAGCAGAACAATCCCTGCATCAAGCTCATGCTCTGCCTGAATATAACCCTCCTCCTGGAGAAGGGCAGAAATAATCCCGGAATCCGCCTGATTCATCTGGCATCCAAAGGTGTGAATAAAAAAGGCGTTTCTTTTTCCGGTGTGCATAGCTTCAGGTACCAAAATGGATATGCTTGAATTTTTCGAGCAGCACCTCTGTTTCATCCTTGCACTGGCCACAGACGGTACCGCACTTGGTTCGCTCCTGTAGCTCAAAATAGGTACGCGCCCCTTCAAGCACGGCATCCTCAATATCATGATCGGTAATGTTCATGCACTGACAGATCACTGTAACCTGCTCCTGCTTGACCTTATCCTCCTGACCTGTGCGGGTATAGTAATTGTTGATGGCGGCACGCAATGCCTTGTCACCAAGAACCGAACAGTGGATCTTGTGATCCGGAAGTCCACCAAGCTCCTGGGCAACCTCTTTGGGTGAGATATGAAACGCTGCATCAAGCGTTCGGCCTTTGACCATTTCAGAGAGCACTGAGGTGCTGGCAATCGCGCTGGCACAACCATAAGTCTTCCACTGGCAATCGGTAATAGTATCCTTCTCCTTGTCCACCTTGATGACCACCATCATCTGGTCACCACACTGCAGATTACCCTCCATCCCTACACCATCAAAATCATCCGTATTCTCACCTTGCAGAATATTCTTCGGGTTCATGAAATGTTCCTTCAGCGTTTCGCTATATGCCCACTCACCTGCTTGCAGCATGCAATCCTCCTTTTATATAAGCCGTTGACATGTTTCTGATTTGTTTGATTATCCGTGGTAAAACATCAAGCAGGTAATTCACCTCCTCGATGGTTGTTTCGCGCCCCATACTGAAACGAATGGATCCATGAGCCAATTCAGCATCAACTCCCGTTGCAAGAAGCACATGTGATGGATCAAGAGAGCCTGATGCACAGGCCGATCCTGTTGAGACCGCAACTCCCTCAAGATCAAGATAGAGCAGAATGGCCTCACCCTCCACTCCAGTAAAAGAGACATTGAGCGTGCTGACAAGCGAATCTGTCGGATGTCCATTGACAGAGATATCATCAATTCTTTCCTCAATCCCTTTTCTCAAAACCTGCTTCAGATGAAGCAACCGCTCCTCCTCTTCAGGCATCTCTGCCATTCGCATCTCTACGGCTCTTCCCATACCAAGAATCCCCAGGGTGTTCTCGGTGCCTGCCCTTCGGCCACGCTCCTGATGCCCCCCCCTGATAAGGGGACAATAGGGAATACCCTGCTTGACAAACAGCGCTCCAACCCCTTTCGGTCCGTAAATTTTGTGGGCAGAAATCGTAAGAAAGTCAACACCCAGCATCCGAACATCAACAGGCACCTTGCCAACAGCCTGCACAGCATCCGTATGCATATAGGCCCCACTCTCATGTACCATTTTGGTAATGGATTCAATATCCTGCAGGGTGCCAATCTCATTATTGGCCATCATGACAGAGACAAGACCAACCCGATCGTCAAGCAGACTGGCAAGCTGATCAAGATCAATTTTTCCGTAGCGATCAACATCAAGATATTTCACCTTGACACCCCGATGAGCAAGACACTCTGAGGTCTCAAGCACACAGGGATGTTCAATTTTGGTGGTAATTATGGTGCTGCGTCTGGAACCTGGGATACACTGGCTTGAAGAGCAGACAAAAAGCGAGAGCACCGTGTTGTTTGCTTCGGATCCGCTGCCGACAAAAATAATTTCATTCTCTTTCGCCCCGATAAAATTTGCCACTTGTTGACGGGCATGTTCCACATTTGCCCTTGCTTCACGCCCGTAAGCATGCATACTGGATGGATTGCCAAACATCTCCATAGCCTCGACCATCTCCTTCTTTACCTCGGGATGGAGCGGAGTTGTGGCGTTGTGATCAAAATAAACCTTCATGACTGCCATAACAATTTCAATATTGCGTGTTGACGGCTCGCGCCGATTTTTCTTCTTTATTTTTATTTATCACTGCACTCCCACTGCACTCCAGATTCAGCGTCCTCAATATTGCATTAAGAAAGGATTTGTACAAGCCAATAAGAGAAAAAACAGGACTTTTTTTATCTTATTGGCAAAATAAATACGCAAACCCGGACTACCCTTTTTCAGCTCCTCCGTCATAGGCAATACATCCGTTCTGTGATAACATGATGGAATTCATAAAACTTATCTTTTGTAATTTTAAGAAAGAAAGAGCCATCCATCTCCTTAATCAACCCCAAAAGAGGAAATATACATCAAGTCATTTCTCTCGATTTCACTCTTTTTATGAAGAATAAAGAGCGCTTCTGAACCGGAAATGGTACCCAGCATCTCTTTGCCAATCCTTTCACGCCAAGCCTCAATTTCACGAGATGGGAAATTTTTCCAGAGAAGAAAAATACGGTCACGAGGAGCAAAAAGTTTCTGCAAACGTGCTCCTGAAAGGTTATCTGGCCGATAAAAAGAGATCATTGAGGATGCGGGAAGCGATGCACGCTCTTCTGACAAAAGCACAAATTCTTTGAGGGATTGAAGAGATGAATATCGCTGTACTGGAGGTACAAGAAGAGAACGTCCAAACATGTGATATGGCAAAAGGTCGTCTGCAATCACCACAAGATGGCGGAATCCACTCAAAGAGCCAGCAACTGGTTCATAAAAGGCTTTGGTAAACCACTCTACTTCTGTGTCAGGAAAAGGTGTGCGAGTACCTGTGGAAGCAAGTTCAGCGCGAATGTTGCGAAGGGCGGCTTCGGGATTGTGCTGTGCATCGAAAAAGAGGGAGCTTCCAGTGATCTGTAATTGCCTCTTGCCAATCAGCATGACTCCGCAAAGGCTGTCGCACAGCAACGGTTTTATGATAAGCTGATCCTCCTTTAAGGCACTCTGTACTGTACGAAGTGTCACCGGAATAAACTGAAGAATATCAGCAGCAGCAGGATTGATTACCTTCACTTCAGCAAGCAACTCAAGCATTTTTCCTCTTTTAATGTTCAGCGCCCGATCAACCTGCCTGCTTTTTTCAACACCTTCAGCATGAACAACAATATTGGCTTTTCTCTGAAGCAACCCAGCCATTTCATGTTGCAATTGCCGAACTTTGACCTCAAGCGCTTCGTGACCTTTTCCCAGCTTAAAACTGTCAGGGTATCTCTGTAACGTCCGCTTTAGTGAAATGGAACCGTTTTTTTCTTCCGCATCGAAAAGTTCAAAAATTCTTGTCTTTTCCATAAGCAGTCCCCTCAAACGACGCCCTGCACTTTTTTCAAGCTCCAGTAACTCTTCTGCAGGATAGGGTGGCGCAAAATCGCTGCAGAGATTAAATCCCTGTTGAAGCGCAGTAATCCGCTCTTCTGCTTTGAGTGTCTTGCTCTCGGCAAGCATAAAGAGGGAAGCCGCCTGGGCATACTGAAGATTATTGATACGAAAATAGTCCGCAGCTTCACGGAAAGCATCGGCTTTTCTGACAATGACTGCGTTCGACTCCTGACGAAGCACCTGTACAAGAAACTGGTTCTGTGACTTCTCTGCCAGAACAAGTGCCCTGAAAAGAAGAAAACTGGCATTCCTGCGCTGTTTCTCAAGAAGCTGAAGAGTTTTGGAGGCTGCTCTGAGAGCCTGAATTCGCGGAATCAACTCTCCCTCACTTGCAAAAACCCTTTTTGATTCAGCCGCAATTTTACCCGAAATGGCCTCGGCACTTTCACCATCAAGCTCTGGCTGAGCCACCTTGCACTGGAGTAGAGCGGCATAGGCCGTCATCCTGATGGCAGGATCACGCTCTGTACCCGTATAACGACGGTAAATGGCTGCTGCTTTTCCATAGTCACCACTCTCCAGATAAACTATGGCCCGATCAAACAACAACTCCTGTGAAGGCGACACAATCTTTTCAAGCGATGCTGCCGCCGCACTGAAATTACCCAGTTCGCGAAGTAAATCCGCCTTGTCAGAAAAGAGTCGTTCATGGAGTGAGTCCGGCAGTGCTCCTGCAGGAAGTTTTTCAAGCCGAGCCGATGTTTTGAGTGCTTCATAATATTCGCCGGTCAACCCTTCAAGACTCATCTTTTGATAGAGGGCCTGCACCATTCTCGGCGAGTTAACCTGCAAGGTGTCAAGGGCAATTGCCCTGCTATAGCAATCAAGCGCTTTCAAATATTCGCGATTGCGGCTGAAGAGAGAGGCCTGCCGATACAGCCCCTCCGGGGTATACCCTGCCTGATTGCCTGCGCCACAAGCCGAAAACAGAAAAAAAAGGGCCACGAGCACCATTCCTGACGGAATCCGCCGGAAATAAATCTTCATACCGCAGAGCCTCCAGCTCCTTTTCAAAAATTTATTAGCAGCCTGTCGGACTTTAAATCAGCCAGCAAATGGAGACACAAGGATACCTGCTTCCAACTCAAAAAAGCTCATAGCCCAGCAAGCCTTTTGCTAAACCATGGTGCTGTAGCAGTTATAATGATGCGTCCACCTTCAGAAAAAAAATTTTCTACCCCATTTTCACCAATCATTCTCCACCCCAAAAGCCATCAGCTCAACACTGATGGCTCTCGCGGCACCAAACGCAGCCCTTCAATTCTTCGCCACGATCACCTCAGCAATCTGCACCGCATTGGTAGCTGCCCCTTTCCTCAAGTTATCGGCCACAATCCACATATTCAGGGTCTGCGGGTGCCAGTAATCGCGGCGAACGCGCCCGACAAAGACCTCGTCGCGCTCGTAGGAGGTGAGCGGCATGGGATAGAGACGCGCCGACGGATCATCCTGCAGGATAATGCCCGGCGAGGTGCGCAGAAGCTCACGCACTTCGTCGATGTCGAAATCCTTGGCCAGCTCAATGTTGAGCGACTCACCGTGGCCACCGTAAACAGGGATGCGGACGGTCGTGGGAGAGACACTGAGAGCATCGTCGCCCATGATCTTGCGGGTCTCGTTCACCATCTTCATCTCCTCCTTGGTGTAGCCATTCTCCGTGAAGGCATCAATCTGCGGCACGGCATTGAAGGCGATCTGGTGAAAATGGGTAAACTCATCCTGCCTCTCGCCAGCCAGTTCGCTCTCAAGGGCATCGCGCCCCACCTTCCCCTTGCCAGTTACGGACTGGTAGGTCGAAACAACCACCCTCTTCAACCCGAAGCGGTCATGCAGCGGTTTGAGCACCACCACCATCTGAATGGTCGAACAGTTGGGGTTGGCAATAATCGGTTCAGGGGTGCCATCCGCATTAAAAATATCTCCGGGATTGACTTCAGGCACAACCAGCGGAACATCGGTGTCCATGCGGAATGCCGATGAGTTATCGATCACAATAGCCCCTTCGGCGGCGGCAACCCTGGCCCACTCTTTGCTGGCTGTGGCACCTGCGGAAAAGAGTGCAATATCGACCCCACGGAACGCTTCGGCAGAGGGTTCACGGATAATGTACTCCTTGCCATTGAAGGCGACCGACTGGCCAGCGCTTCTGGCCGAAGCAATCGGTACAAAATCCGTTACCGGAAACTTTCTCTCTTCAAGCACCTTGATCATGGTACGGCCAACCAGACCAGTTGCACCAAGCACCGCCACTCTGCAGCGGAAATCCGAACTCCTCATAACACGCTCTTTTATATTCTGTTTTTTATAAAAATCTCATAACTATTTATTTTAAAACAACATAGGGAGAACAAGAAGTATCAAAAACAGCCAAAACTTTACCAAAACTTTACAAATCGCTCAATATTTCCCTTTTTTGGCCTTTTTGCAAGCTTGAGAAATATGTAGAAAAGTTACAAAAGATAAAGAAATGTACCGGCTTCAAAGTGCAAAATATTTGTTTCTGTTTCAGAGGTACATATCATGCACATCGTACACGTTTAAGTTGGTCTGGCTGTTGGTCTCAGGCTCCCTGCCTGTCATCCGCCCGATCTGCACAAAATACCACTGCCAAGCCGTCACCACGTGAAAACCGTCCGCCGTGCTGTAGCTATTCTGCATCAAATAACCATCATGCATGAATTATTTAACAGTGTTGAAACAATACTCATTGATATTGTTTCAAACATCTGAAACCCTGCCTTTCCCTTTAGCCTAACAAATGCTCAAAACAGCCTCAAATATATGCTATACAAGGCTTTTCCCGTGAATCCGTGTATTGCATCAAGTGAAGGTTATGGAGCGTTAAAACGACTTTATCTATATCAATTAGAGAATGAGATAACTGTTAATTGTTGAGAGGTTTATTTTATCGCCTCTGATTATAGCCCGCATCCTGCACTATCGTGGAAATGGTGTTCAGCGGAAACTCACGATCTACACGTGGAGAGCATCCTGTTTTTGAGCGGTCTTTTGTTTCGTCTCAAAAAACTCTCACCATGTCATCCGTTTTAGTCTCAATATTTGTCGCTAATTGATACCATTATCAGCCGATTAACTGAACAGCTCAAAATATCAATAGAATAGCATCAAATATAAGCTTTAAAGGAAGTTAAAGCGTGATAGATAGATTGTGATAAAGTGGTTGAAATGGTGATTATAGAGCGTTAAAACTGCCTTTAACTTGAGATAAAAAAAGCC